>Ga0179593_1306858_pt1 | contig 16428 bp, 24 predicted proteins | sample CZODoug2_1_08_16_FD_185931 | JGI IMG/M metagenome (GOLD analysis project Ga0179593, IMG submission 185931) | Vadose zone soil fungal communities from Angelo Coast Range Reserve, California, USA - CZODoug2_1_08_16fungal (PacBio error correction) | ecosystem: Environmental > Terrestrial > Soil >... | reverse complement strand
CCCCTGATTAATGGTTTGCTTCCCGTAGGCGCCCTTGAAACTGGCTCCTGGAGTCCCGCATTTTAAAAACCTTTTCCTTCTTTTCAGTTCACGAGTCCTCGTCCCCCAAAGATTTCCCGTAACGCAACTATTTCTCGCTCCACCATCCTCCTCCTTTCACCCAGGCCCTTTTTTTAGTGTTAATCTTCACTTCTCACATATCCCCTTTCCCTTTTTCGCTGCCTATCTTCCTGGCCCCTGTTCCGATTTTTAGAAGATCACTTAGGAATGTTCTCCCATGAACTCCTTCCTCGAGATGTTCTCAGAAAAAGGATCTCCCTTCTTTCTTCGTCTCCTTACCTATCTGTTGCCGTTCCCCTCCGTTCTGTGATACGCATGTCTAGGCCCCCTCCTTCCCCCTCCCTTTTTCCCTTACTCTTAGCTTGTGGGTAATCTCTTCAAAGATACTTTTTATTACTAGTTCTTTCCCTCCTTGAAGATTTATATGTTCCGCTTCTCCCCCCACTTCCTCCCTTCTACAAACTTGTCTTTTCCACAGTTTTGCCTCATCCCTTTTTTAACCTTCCTCCCTAAGCCTTGAAACAAGTTCCCCTTCCTCCCTCTTTGAAAGCTACTTTCTTTTCCCATCCCGGTTCTCTTGTCCGCCATGTTTTGAATGCAACGTCCATAGACCCTGAAATCTTGGCCTATACCTTCTGCCCGTCTTCTTACTTTTTTGGGACAGCCCGGCATGCCTCTCTTTACTTCTTGGGACCTCAGTTATCTTCCCATCGTCGACCCTCTCCCCGCCCCTTTTGCCCCTTTCGATACTCTCCCCTCTATGCCTCAGTCTTTTTTTCCCTCGTTACCTCCTTTGTCATCCCCGCTGTCACTCTTCCTTTACTCTTTTTTATTTCCTTTGCCTTCCCGGTTTTTTTTCTCCGTGAAAAACCCCAACCCCTCTCTACCCCTCTCTCCTTGCATTCGCCATCGTAACGCTACTGATCTTACGACCAGACGCCCTTTGATCCTCTTGGAGTCGTTTTGCCCATGCGTTCTCGCCTTCCGATCTTTCTCTCGCTCGCGCTTCACCTTTCTGCGAACCGGCACCACACTTTCAGACTCGATGTGGAAAGCCACGGATCCATTACTCCCCTTTCACCGGACATATTTTTTTCCCTAAACGCCGGAACTCTTTTCCCATCCGTGGAACCCCCTTTTTTTAGTCCTATTAACTTATGTAGTCTTTAAAACTTTTGTCCCGCCCTCCCACCCAGCCCCTCGCTCCAAGATTCCCCTGAGTTCGTTCTAAGCTTGTACTCCCCGAACCAAGGCGGTTCCTGCTGTTTTCCGCCCGCACATCCTTTCCGTTTTCCCCCCTTCTCCCGTGACCATCAACTTTCGAAACTCTACTATTGAGATTTTTAGCACTTCTCAACCACTCGCCCTGCGCCAATTCCGATCCCTTCAAGTTTTTCGATTCTCACATCACAGCTTCCGTTTTTTCCTGGTCTCCGGGATAAGATCTAGGCAGCATGTCTTTTAGTACCCCCTGCGCCTTCTCATTTTGTTCCCTGCAGTAATCCTATGCCCGATCTCCCCGCCCCGCTATCTTGTACGTAAGCTCCCCCCCTCACTTTCCCCCCTCACTTCCTCCCATGAAGTGTTAATTATTGTTAACCCATCTTTATTCTCCCCCCCGTCAGGCCCGCTATTCCCTTGCTTTGTGGTCTAGGCGACTAAGTGGCCCCATTAACGCTTCTTTCTTGATTAAACTAACGTCCGGTCCTCTGCCTGATCCCCTAACATGCCCTTTTTCTACCATCACACCGTCCTCTCCCTTTAGATCCCTCTCTACGGTAGTCGATTGGTTTTCACCACTCCGCTTCATGCCCTCGCTCGGTAGATGAGAGTCCTCCTAAAGTAGGGGTACTTTCAATCCATTTTCCCAAAGTTCCTCCGTGCCTGCCTTTTCTCTCGCCTCTCTTTTCCTCCGCTTCTGATCCCATTGTACTTTCCTAAATTTCTTTGATCACCCTCTCGCTCCCGTTTGATTTTCTCCATTCCCACAAAGGATGCGGCTTTTTACGACCCTGCTCTTCTTTTGGAGCCCCCGGTCCGTTTTACCCCCCACTGGATAACGCGATCCCTGTTAACACCCGTTATAGACTCCATACCCAGAATTCCCTTTTTCATAATCTTTTCCCCATCCTATCCGTTCTGGCCTTAGATTCTTCAGCCCCCACCTTCGGACGCTGATTCACGCGTTCCTTCCCTTTTAAATCTCCTTTCATCGCACTTCCCCAGTCACAAATTAGCCAGAATCCATGAGCCTGAATTTTTCCAAAGAAGAGATAGATGATTCAATTCTCTTCCCTCTAACTTTTCTCCTATATGGCCTCTGCCTGACTCTTCATCTTTCGATTTCCCACGTAGTTTTTGTCTCGGTGTTCCCTCCTTTTTCCATTGTGAATTTCATCACTCGCCTTTGCCATCTCCTTCTCTTTTTCATCATTTTTAAGTCCACCTTTCCAACGTTTCGGTACTGACTAAGCCTCAGGTTCTTTTTCTCCTTTCTGCGAGCTTATCTCTCTCCCCTCCTCTCCGTATTTTGACGTCTTCCTCTCCCCTCACGCACAATTACATCTGAACTCTTGGTTCATGCTTTTTCAAACCCCATTAGCAAGGTCTCACGCCTAAATGCTTTTCTTAGCTCTTCCCCCCTCAAGCTTCCTTCTTTTTTCATGTCGTTTCTCCCGCCTGACACCTTTTTCCCTTCTGTTCTATGATAGAAGTTCTCACGCAAGTGTTTCCTTCACGGTCCCCACTCTCTGACTGTCAATTTCAGTCCCTCAAGACGCGTCGATGCCCTCCCTAAAGAGTCTTTGAATGCTTCAGACGCGATTCAGTTGTCTCCCTACCCCCTTTCATCGGTAACCTCGCGACGCATAGTCTCCTTTATGTCTTCCTCCCCCCCGATCTTCTCTGTTCTTCGAATAACTCTAGTCATAGTTTTTGCTTTTTTCTTCCCTCCTCGATTTTTTTCCGGTTTGTAGGTTTGACCGGACATTACCCGTTGTCATTTCTAAGAAGATTTGACCATCGCTCTCCGTTCATTCCTCTTCCCAACCAACGAATTCCCTTTTTGCCTCTCCTTACGCTTTACCGCGGTAATCGACCCTGAGTGAATGTTTGTTTTTCTTACTTTGTAACCCTTTAATCCTTCCCTGCTATATCCATTTCTCCTGGTTATTGCCCCCCCCCTTTATTCTGCATTTTTCCTTCGCCCGTTTCAGGACAGGAGTCATCCATTTTCCCCATAAAACAAAGCTAACTTTTTTAGTAGGGAAATTCCTTTTTTTTCCCCCCTTTCCCTCAGTATACTTAAGGATCCATCTTCTTTTCTCTTCCCTCTTTTTGCGCTTCTAATTCCCCTTTAAGAATTTTCTAACCTTCGTCATATCTTCTTTCTTTAATTAAAACGCTTTTTTTCCCCACAAGTCTGGATTTTCTGCATCCCGCGAGACCCCTTCCCCCCTTTGTATTGCCCGGAAATACCTCCCAATGCTCAAATTCTTTCGCCCTCCCCTCCTTCCCTCTCCTACTCGGTGGAGTCCGTAATGGTCCACTCCAGGAGAGGCTTCGCCCTCTTTGCATGCTTCCTGCTTTCTTTTCCTTCCGCATCCCACTCGCCACTTCACCTTCATGCTTTTGTCCTACCCCCTCTTTTTCTTTCGGCTCTCCCGCCTCGCGGAGCCCTCGCCCCCGTGAACATCTGGTCACCCACTCTTTTACGTGATTTTTTCCCCTTTTGCTTACAAACCGATCTACTTCCTTATTATTTCCCTCTTTGTTTCCCGCCCCTCTCTTATGCCGACCCACGGGTCACCCCCACATCTCCCTCAACTCCCTCTTCCTTCTCATGAACCGATAGAATGATTTCCCGTACTGCACCTTCTTCCCCATTCATTTTCCACGGTCGATAGTCATAGTAGGTCAACCCCTTACGTGTGGACCTTCATTTTCATTCTTTTCACTCTCTAGTCATCCCCAGGTAGATGCATTCTAGCTTGGTGCCCTAAAGATCACCCCCCCCCCCCTGATTCGACTCCCCGGTCGTTTTTTTCCGTGAGGTGTTTTTCGCGGCATCGTACCACTTTCTCCACATTTTTTTTCCAACTGCCGCGTGAAGGGGTACTCCTTTCCCCCTGCTGACCCCCATCCCCCATGCTTCTGCTTGGGAACTTTCCTTTTTTCCCCTAACCCCCCAACTAGTAGCATAGAAGGCGAATGGCCTTCTAGTTTCCGTCGTCATTCCTTCACCTGCAACCTCCCGCCGGGATGCTCCTTGACTTATTTATCTTCCCTTGCTGAACATTCTCCTTAAAGATCGAGTTGTTGCCAACCTTTTGTTTATTGGGTAAGGATTCCCCTCTCCCTTCTTTTTCTCGACCTTTTTTTTTCTCATGAAGTGGTTTCCTCCTGATACCCGCTGCATTCAATTTACCACCTCCTTGCTCCTCCCCTCCCTTGCCTTTTTTTAAAGACCCCTGTTTGACGATGGGAAGTGCTGTTGATTGGCCCCCCCTCAATTGGGAGATATCCTCCCCCATTCTTGTCCCTTCCCCTTACTGCGATCTGTCGGGCAATATCCGTTTTCGCTCACCCTCCCTTCTCCCCCCCCTCCGTCCCCTTTTCCATGTAGTCTACAAATACTGACCTCTCCCTTCCCGAAAACAGTAACGCTGTCCGGTGGTCTCTGACTCCCTTTCTAGCCTTTTCTCTATGCGATTCTGGCTCTCCTCCCCTTTTCCCCTCACCCTATGGTATTATTGACCTCTTCAGGAAATATTATTTCCTTCCCCTTTGCCATTATGTGCACGCCGACCCTTTTAGTTTCCCCCTGTCCTCACGTCACACGATTCCCCCTCAACCCTGGTTTCAACCTGATCTCCCTTCTCCCTTCCCATTTTTTTCCCTCGGTCTTGGACCCCGAAGCTGATTCTCCTTTTATACTCCCTCCGCCTGATTTTCTTCCAGTCTATGGCCCCCGCTCTTTTCGGCCTCACGCCTTCCCCCTTCTTCCCTACCTGCAGTCTTAGGACGGACCCCCCCCAGTCCCTATCTTCCCCCTCTTGTAGCTTTTCGAAGGCCCCCTTCCCTTTAGTCCCCCATGGACTCCAGGTTCTTTTTTCTCCTCTTAAGCATGCGCTCCTTGCTCGGGACGGAGGCGCTCTTTTTTGATTCTTTCCTCTCATGTCCGTCCTGCGAGAATCCCCTCCTTCCCGTCTGTCGAGACGTGATCGAGGAGACTGCATTCCATTCAAATATCCGATTTCTTGCGTTTTCACTTTTCCTAGACAGCCCCCTTCCTTTCCCTCTTGATTTTTTCTTTTCCAGAGGACAAGGCCGATCGCTTTTCTCTCCCATCCCTGTCCATCTCCCTCCCTGGAGAGACCTTTTTTTCCTTCCCCTCATCCCTACCACGCCGATTCTCAGCATTTTTTTTTCCCATTCGTATGGGGCTGCCCTTCGTACATTCTACCCTTTCCTTCCTTTTCTCGTCTTCTTTTCAAGCAACTTTTACAATTCCCAGGAGTTCCAGAAGTTCATGTGTCTTTACTCCCTTTCCCCCCCGACGCACAATTCCTTTCTCGCCACCCCCTTTTTCGACCTAGGCATCGTTTTCCCAGCCTTCTCGTCTTTCCATTCCACGTAGGAAAAGAAGGGTTGCCATTCGCCCTCTCTTTTTCTTATCCGCTTTTTCCACCCCTCCCTCTCTCCCGGCACGGATCCGGTCCTATTCTTTCTCCCCATCTTCTCCCCTCCCCCGCCCTGAAAATATTTTTCACATAATGCTTTACCCCTCCTACTGAATCTGGGTGCCCTCCCCCCTTTACGATTTTCATTTTTGATTGCCCTACGCGTCATACCTTCCAGCCCCACGCAGAATCATCTTTGAGGGACCGTCCCTGGTTTAACTGTGGACGATTTTTTCTTTTTTTAAGAGTTCCCCTTTCCTTCGTTTCATCATCACGCCTCTGGTTGCACTTCATCTTTTCCTTTCCAGTTTCCCCCCCTTACCACCTGCACTTAGACATTCCCTCCAGTCAGTTAGATGTCCTTAGTACTGACGTCCCCCCTTGACTCCCCGGCGTTTAAGGCGCCGTTGCCTCTTTTTTTTCCTCTTTCCTTTCTTGTTGTTTTTCGGAACCTGAGTTTTCTTTGTGCCCGTTTTTACCTTCTTTCAAGCCTTTCCCCACTCTGCTTATCGTTTTCCTTCCCCCTTCCACCGAACCCCGGATCTGCTTCAAACGCTCTTTTTCCTACTTTTAGAACCCTCCTCCTCGAAGAAGACTTTTCTTAGAGCCTTCTGAATTCTCTCTAGAATGTCGTTTCCCCCTACTGTGTGGGATAGCCCCCCATGCTCCTTCCCACTGTCGGTCAGATTCTGCCCTGGAACCCTCCATCCTCCGGCTTTGGCGTAATGGCACGCTCTTTACCTTTACTAACTTGACATTTTTCTTTCTCCCAGTTGTTATCCTCGCCCTAATTTTTCTTTAGGATCTTTCAGATGAACCCCTTTTATCATGAGCATGCCCCCTATCTCCAACTGTAGATTTCCATTTTTAAACAGAATCACGTACCCTCTTCAAGCCCCTCCTCTGCCCCCCTCCCTTTCCTGTCCCCCGGCAAGACTCTTAACCTTTTTGTTTCCTAGGCTCCGTTCATTCTTCACCAGGACGGGCTTTATTATTCTCCTCGCAGATCCCACATGATTAGCCGCCCATTCATTCTCTCCTTATACTTTCGCTTCCTCTGCTTCCCGTTCCGGCTACCTTGACCCAGAACTTTGATCGACCGATCACTCTTTCTCCCTGTCCGACCTCGCTGGATGCCCTTCGTCAGGTTAAAGATATCTCTCTCACCGGGCTCATTTCCTCCAACGATGCGCCCAAGCCCCTTCCTTACGTCTACCCCAAACTTTGATTTTTTCTCCTAATTCTGTCCTTTAAAAAGGAGTTGTTTCGATAGATAGTTTCTCCCCATATGTGTTGTTTATATCTATCTCCGGACCCCCGACTTTCAGATTTAACGATTCTATAGTCTACATCACGTTTTTTTCCCGTTCCGTCGATTTTTTCCATCTTTCTCTGGGACTGGATGCGCTTTTCCTTTCAACCTCCTCCGGCCCCACCGATAGGGACTGACTCTTTCTCCCCAGATAGATCAAGGTCCTGTACAGGTCACCCCTTCCCCTCGTAAAGGTTTATCCTCTCCCCCGTTTGCTCCTCGAAGACCTCTCTCTGGGTATTGAGAGGGCGCCTTCGTTTATGATGGAATCCCAATCCTCCCAGTATAAATACACTTGGCCTATGTTCCTCTCTCCTCCGGAAAACCCTGTTACCTCCATCCTTCCTGAATCTCCCCTTCAGAGTTCTTGACCACCTTCTTTAAGTGTATTCTTTCCAATCGTCTCTCCTCTTGGGTCTTTTTTTGATAGGTATTTCCTCAGGAATGATTATTTTCCCTTTCCCCTAAGAACCTTCTCCTTCTTTCGACTTATCTCTCAGCCTGAGAGAATTTACCCTCCTCCGCTACCCCTCCCCCTTCTCAAGCCTGTCTTCCCGGTTTTGTATCTTCATTCTTAGAAACTCCGCGATAAGTGTACCCCCTAGAGGACTGGTAAGCGTCGTTGCGTACTTCTGTTCCGTCCAGTCCCCAGAGATTTTTTTTTTCGTCGCTCTTCGGCGGCCCTTTCTTGTTTCTCCCTGTTCGTCCTCCCTCCTTGTTCTTTCTTTTTGTGCCTGGAGCTCGCTTCGCAGTTCCGCTGGCGATAAGTCAACAAGTAAACCCGAAAAACCATACGGTCTAAACTTATATGCCCTCATCCTCCGGCGCTACGACTGGACCTCTTCCCCTGATTATTTTTTAATACTGCTCATTATCCCGCTTACGTTTACGGATGGTCCTTGGCCCCCTTTCATCCTTCCCTTCACGTTTCTTCCTGATATATGTAGTTTCATTATTACCCCCTTCTGACCTGAAAGGAATGACAAATAACCCCCTCTTTCCTGTCACTCTCTCCTCCTCACGATGAGGGTTCTTCTTTTACCTGTATCCTTCCTCTTATCACAGAAATGATAGACGTTCCTATTTTGTATCCATCTCTTCGATGTGGTTCCGGATCATTTCTCCTGTGCAGATGTTCCTTTTCTGCGCGATGTTTGGTCGCAAATTGGAACCTCGTATATCGTTCCTTTTCCCCCCTGCTTGTTCCCCTCCGACTTGCAGACCGCCTCGCGTGCCTCCAATGGTTGACCCTTCTTTTCTCGTGTTTGCCTTTCCCTAATTGTTTGTTTGAGGGAAGACGATGAGTTTCTTTTCCTCAAAGTTGAGTTTTTCACTTTTTTGCGGCGTTCTCCCCACCGACCTTTCCGCAAGCTCGTTTCTTCTTTTAGTTCCCGGGTTCTTTGACAGCCGACCCCCCTTCGGAGGATTCTCATGGAAAGTGATAAGTTTGCCATCCCCCCTTCGACTGTGAGCGGTCCTGCTTCCGTTTCATCTTCCTTTTCGATAGTGGCCCGACAATCGGTTCCGCATTGGCTTCTTTTATTATACCGGTTTTTGCGAATAGATTCTTGTCAACATCTTTCATGCTTCTTCCTTCGAGTCCATTTCCTCTATATCGTTGTTCTTTCCTCCTCTATGTTCTGCACCTAATGCGGCCCCCGTCGTCGGAGCCATGGCTCGCCCTTCCTTCCAACTTCTTCTTCTTTCTCTTGCCTCCATGATCTTCTTTTTCCCTTCCTGCGGTTCCGCCATCGGAGACAGGAAGCGCCAGTTTTATTTCTCTTCTTCCAGCTCCAAAGAACTTTCATACCTTGGCTAACCGGGTCTGTCCCTTTTTTTTTTTCTGGCAATTGTCGAGGGCGGTGAGGCCTCAGCCCCTTGCCTTCATTTTTATGGTCGTGATTTGGCGACTATTTTCCCTAGCCCTGACGTGTGTTCCAATCGCTGGCCCATTCCCAATCTGTTCGTCTCTTATCGCCGCTTCCTTAGTTTTAGACCAATCCCCGTTCCTCGCCTTGCCTTGCGTGCCGGGCGGTCCTTTTCCCTTTTTTTTTTTCTTGATTCAAGGCCTTCGGAATTTTTCCCTGAGATACAACGCCTTTTGTTTTCATTCTTTGCCGACGGAACTTTTCTCTTCTTTCCAGCCTTCCTTTTCCCCAATCAGAAGACAATCTTTGGGAAGTTACCTCTTTGCGCTCTTGAGTCCATCTTCACCTGCTTCTCAAGCAGATGCGAGAGTCACTCCTCCCGGCACGCTTTTCTTTTTTTCGGGGTGAAGTGTTTAACCCCCTTCTGGAGTTTTTTCCCTTCCCGCGCCCTGGACCCTTCCCTTGTGTTCCGTTGCTGCTTCTCGAAATGGCTTTCTTTTTCTGATAGTTTGTGGCCGTAGTATTGACTCCCCCTCTAAGTTTCCCCGATTGCCACGACTGTTAGCCCTCTTCTCCCCCCAACCACTCTTTTTTACCAATTTTAGCCGCAACCTGACAGGCCCCCAGCTGGAAAATTTTTTTAGGACTCCCCCTGTATGGTCTCCTCCATGGCGGTGTTTTTACCCGATTAAGTGCACCGTCTAGGCTTCCAGCCGGCAAATTTCTCGGTCAGCAACTTCTGCTCCGCAGCCTGTAGACATAGCTAATCAGTGACCACTAACCCACCATGGCTTTCAACAATTTTCTTTCTGATGAGGCATTTCAGCCCCTCCGTTCAATCGGGCTCCTTATCAGAAAGTCGAGTTAAGTTGGATTCTTTGATCCTTTTCTTAATTTTCCAGAACCTACGAGTAGTTGTTGGCAGCGCTTCTCGGACCCTACGTTTTCCTTTACCATGGAAAATTTTTTTTTCTCGCCTTTTTTATGGTTTTTAGGAGGGTTACGGTCGGCCCTTTCCGTCGCAGTAGCAGCAATTCGGCGCACGTGTTGAAGATTCCGAGGACCCTCTTAACATTACCCCCCCGACATGCTATCATCTCTTTAAGTTCTTTCTCCCCCCGAATCTTTCCCTATATCCCTTCCCTGGGTGTCATTACATCTGCCCTACGTGCCCTTTCGTTCAGACGATGAAGGAGATAGACCGGGGTTTTACATGGAAGTTATCTCCGTTCCCCCCCCCCTCTTGGGAAGCCCTCTATGGATTTCCTTCGGACGCATCGTAGTTCCTTCTTAGTGTTTCCCCCTGCTGTGGCGTCTAGAGGATTTTCCTTTGAAGATGTTGGCAAGCCATTTTTTCCTTCTCAGCAGATTCTGGAACTGAAAAAGATGTTGCCCCCCCAACCCCCTTTCTCCCGATGAGTTTCAATTTTTTTGATCCGGCGCCTCGTCTCTTACCCTTTATCGTTTCCGCACGCGGACCTCTTGTGGCTTTCAGGTCAAGTGGTCCCCCATTAGGTTTAGCGCGGTTCAAAGACCCGACTGCCCCGTCTTTTAGTCGTGAAAGGCTTTTCGTTCCTTTCTGTACTTGGGCGGATTCGACCCGCTCCTGCTTCTTTCTGCGCGGATCCCTTTTCCCCCCTCGCTTTATGCGGTCATTTTCCCTTCAAGTCACTTCCCCGTTGTTTTTTCTTGACAGTACAGAACAAGGCCGCTTTCCCCCCCCCGGCGTTGTTTATTTATCCAAGTTTGATAGGCTTAAGTCCCCTGGCGTACATTTGCTTAGGTCAGATTGCCCGAAGTTACACTTTCCGCACAGATTTTCGTTGGCCCGCCGATAGATTTTTTATTGGGGGATACACCCCACCGTTTCTTTTCCATCCCGACTACCCTCTCTCTTCCTTTTTTTGATCTTTCCCCACGGGTTTCTCCGGTGATGCCTTCACGCCGTCCCGCCTACGGTTTTTTTTCCTGCGTACTCCGTTCTTCAATGTGAGTTTTCTCTTCCTTTCGTCTCCCGGGGTTTTCCCCAAGTAGTAGACCCCCAAGTCCCACGGCGGAGTTTTTTCGCTTACGACAGTCTCGTGGTCTTTGATTTGGCAGCTTCCGGTGCTTTTTGTGCCGTATGATTATCTACGTCACCACTTTTTTGGGTTCCCCAGGGGAAAAATTGGACAAACCTTTGGATCGTATTTTTTCCCGCACCCACATGCCCATAGGTCGTTCCCCCCCATCTCGAAATAATTTTCCCTTTTCAGTTATGCATACCAGATCTTCTTTAGCAAGCTCTTTCGCTTTGCTCTATTTGAACGCCGACTTCTTCATTCGATCCCGCCTTCTAGAGTACCTTCCCCCATAATGGTTCAAAGTATGGTTCCTTTTCATCGAACATCTTTTTTGGGACTTTTCTTTCAGAGGCGCGTTCATGCCTCAGGGTGTTATTCTTTGTTCTGGCGTTCTCCCTTTTGAGGGAACGACCAGCCTCCAAGGAATAAGTGTTCGGCATTCTGATAAATTCCCTTACCATTCGTAGTCTATTGCCTGTGGGCAATTCCAGCTATTCCTCATGGCGTCGTCCATTCCTTCTTTTTTCAGAATGGGTTCCTTCCGCACTCCCCACCCTCTTTCTCTTTCATGGACGGTCTTGAGGCTTTTACCGTTATTTCCTGGCGCTCGAGACCTCATACTTCTTCGTGCACGGTTAAAGACCATTCCCCCCTCGTCTACGTCTCTCGGCGTACTCCATTCAAGTGTTAAGCGTCACAGTTGCGTTTTTGCCCCCGCTAGGGCCCCCCATTTCTTATATTTGCCCACATTTCTTGATGCGCGTCATGATTCACCCTCCCCCGTGGCCTTTCTTTACGCGCGTTGCCCTTCTCCAACTCTTCGCGGTTCTTTGCCATGAAGCTTCTCCCCAATCGATCCGGATGTCGGGTCTCCTTTCGCTTTCAAGTCGTTGTCTCACTTTTTTTTATGCTTTGGTTTCGTTTTCGCACTAACCCTCATCAGACGCGTTGACCCCGTCCCTTTCCCCCCTAGAAGCTTTCTATGGTGGCTTCTTCCTCCGTCATCTCCGGCCCTCAACCCTATTTTAGTTGATCTTATTCGGCCAGTCGTTGTATCAAATGACGTACGGTTACTTCCCCGGTTTAGCGGTCCTGGTTGTTCTATCACTGTTCTCCACGACTTTCGCCTCTTCTATCAAGTCCGACCTCATTGTGTGTAAGTTTTTTTTCTTCGCGTTCGCGCTGTGGCAAGGGACGTTTTATTTCTGCAAAATCTCTTGATTCGGTCCCCTTTTCGTAAATTCGATGATTAGAATCCCCTATCCCGGGATATGACACTTTGAAGATATTCCGGCTTACTCTTTGGGTTCCTTTTTGTCTGCCGATAGTGTTTTTTCAGCTTCTTTTCCCTTATCCTCCCCTTGCGTTTAATCTGTGGATATGGTCCTGTCTGGGGTTCGGTTTTCTTTCCTAAGTCCCGGGAGTCTCTGCTTTTCATCTCTGATGTAGCAGCCAGCATTTCTTTTCCATTAGGTTGCATCAAAGCGCTCGCTTTTGACGCTGACGATGCTATTCTGTTTCCACTCAGAACCAGAGGCATTGGGTCACTTAGGGGTTTTTTGCCTTCCAATTCTGGTTTCGTTTTTTCTCTTTCTGAGCTCTTTTGAAGGCTTTTTCCCCCCTTCAGGCCGCCTTCTCCCCTTCATGATTTTTATCAATTGAGACCGGCGCGCAGTTCTGGGCCCTGTGGCGTGGCCAGATCCCTTTAAAATTGACTTGCGTTGCCCTGGATCGACTTTCGGCTTCGCCTGGCTCGTTTTTCCCCCCTGTTCTGCACACCTTTTGGAGAGGTATTTGTCATTTTTTCCTGCGATGGTCCATGGGGGCTTTCCCCACCACGCTGGGGCCGGGGCTGGCTTCCGCTTCGCTCGAGACTTCTTCGGGATCTGTGTTTTTTTCCTTTGGCTTGGGGCTGGGTTTTCATTTTTTTCACTGCTCGTCTGATCGGCTCCTTTTTGTTCACACGGCTTGTTGAGGTCTTTTTCGTTTTTTTAATGAAAACCACGGGTCCGATGATCTCGTGGATCTACGTTACCCTCGCGACCTTTCGCTTTGTTGCCCTTTTTTCGAGAATTTTCATCGATCGTATAGATCGCTCACCTCGCAATCTCGGCACTGGAGTCTTTTCTGCGCGCATTCCTTCGGGTTCGTCTGTTATACTCCGATTTCTTGTCCTTTTCGGGTATTTTGTGGGAGTTCACTCAGAGGCCCATAAGATGAACGAGCACGGAGTCTTGGGACCTGTCTGGATTACCAACTTTTTTATCGATTTTTTTGACGATTTTAAGGCTCGCGCTCCTGAGTGTTCTCCCCCCGTAGGGCTTTTGGATGTTCGCCTTATAGCTAACGCTTCCCACTAGTCTCCATACGGGGCCCAATTCACGGATGGCCCAACGTCCCAGAAGTCGGAAGCCGGTTTTACAGTCGTGCTGAGTTTTTCTTTGACTTTTCCCCAGGTCATGTTGGACGAGAGCACCTGTCTTACTTCCCCCCTCAATTTTATTTCGCTATGGCTTAGTTTTGGTTTGATAGGCTCGCGGCATTCTTTTGGTTTCTTGCGGCGGTTATCACCTCACCTTTTCTCTCTCTTTCGGTGTTGTTTAGACCTATCAATCGTTTTGAGTGTCGAGGACGATTTTCCTCCTATCCCACTCCCCTCGGAGGAGTATCGGCATACAGTGAGATCTGCCCTTAGGCCGTGGACTGCGTCCTCATCGTATCCCATTTCACCGTTTTTTGTGTACGATGCTCGGGCGCGATAAGTCGGACCCCAGCATCCGTTTTTTCCTTAACTCGGTATTCACGTCGTCGGTTCGATGGCACCCCTTTCTTAGTAGACAATCTTATTTGAATCCGGTGGTGATCGGTCCTCTTGCGGACTACCATGGCAGCGGTTTTGGTTTCTTGCCGTTCTTGACCAGGCGATTTTCTCGATACGGCTCGCAGGTCCTTGAACTGCTTGTGCATCTCTCGAGTGAAAATCTTTTGTCAGTCTTGAGAATTCATTCGCTCCGTCTCCCCTTTCCATTTAGGGGCTCTGCCTCGATCTTAGACCTAATCCTTTACTCCTCCGTTTGTGAGATTCTGTATGCTTGTTTTTTTTTTTTTTTTTTTTTTGTTGGCAGTCTCCGTCCTCTGATTTTCGCTCCGCCCCTCCCTTTTCACTGGATCCTGAGCGAATTCATTTCCACGCAGCTTTGCCCATGATGTCCGCTTCAACAAATCTTTTCCGTCGTCGCGCACCCTCTCTTTTCTCAGCACTCTTCTTCTTTTCTGCGCAATCTCACCGTGCCATAGTCACGATCTTGACGATCCCCCCCCTGATTCCATATGATGTTTCGACTCCTTCGGGCAGCAGTCTACATCCCGTCTCCCTTTTTTTTGCGCCTTCAATATCGGACGTTGACAGAGCTGGTTTTCCTCTTACCAGAGGTTTATCGGGATCCGCTGCTAGCCGAACTTTCGCGCTTTTTCCGGTATGCCCGTGAATACGCCTCTCTTTCCTTTTTGGGAATCGTCTTTCATCATCATTAGTTGTAGCAGCGGATTCCATGCAGCCTTGATTTCTAAACAGCCTCTTTTTCCTCCCCACCTGTTGTTTACCGCCCGCAGCATTCGTTTCCCTTCAAGCCGCTCGCCCCCAGGCCCGCACGCAGGTTGACCGCTGCATGGATTTCCTTAAGCGCAAGAAAGTAGAGATTAGTGCGATGCTCCAGTCTTCCCCCCCACGCGTGGCCCCCTCGGATGGGGCAGCCCTTCAGTCGGGCCCCGTAGGACTGCTAGTTGCTCCTACTTTTCTCCCACTGGATGAGTGATGTGGTTTGTTTTCCTTTTTTTTATTTTTATCGAGGTTGGGGTGGGGGGTGGGGTACCCTACGAGGAGTTGACCCTTCCCCCTCGCTAAATTCTCCTTCCCTTTCCAAGATTCCGTCCTCTGTTTTTTGCTCGCGGTCTCTGCACCCTCTCACAACCCCCTCCCGCTAGGCACGTCCTCCTTTAGCCATCGAACCCTCCCTCTCCTTGGGGTTCGCCCTTCCCCCTCCTCCGCAAGGGTCGTTTCGAGGCGTCAGCGCTCAGCTCACGATGTCTTTCTCGTCTCATTGCAATTAGTCTACACCTCAAAACTATTCCAGTCGGCGATGTTCCCTCTTTCTTCCCTGCTACGCTCCTGATCGTTACCCAACTATTCCCCCCCCCCTCCTTCCCCCCCAAAAGTTTCTGATCGACGCATGAGTCTTTACACGTTGACAAGACCCCCTGTTTTGCGAAAACACTATCCCTCTCTTTCTCGAGGTAAGATTTCTCCAGGCCTTTAGTTTTTCAAATCCATCAGTGACCCCTCCCCCTCCCAATGCACCCCCCATCCTATATTTTTCGCGCAGTTTCGCAACTCTCCTGCGGCCGCAGCGTCTCTTCCGTTCCCCTCCCCCGTTTTTCTTTCACATACTAAAGCCCTTCGCCGGCTGCCAGGTCCCTTTTTCTCCAGTCTCCCAGCAGCATGGGTCGCCTTTTGCGTATAACGCCTTCTTTCCATAGATGTCCGATTCCCCCTCCACTCCCGCTATCTGCCTCCTATCACCCCCCCCCGAAACGTGCATGCGGTTCCGCTGTTCAACAGCTCGCCTCCCCGTTTCAGTAGTATTAAGTTTTATGGTCAAGCTGCTATCCGTCTGGCCCCCTACCCAGTCCTACATTCCCCAGCGATTCCGCGACAGCCCCCTATGTCTTTTATACAAAACTTCCCTACGCTCCAATGTCCCCACGTGCCGCTTAGTAGAGCTCTGGTCAAAGCCCTCGCATGTAAGACCATCCTTCCTCACCTACCGCGAATTGCCGTCGGGGCCGCTCTTCGCCCGTGGTTCCCCCCTATCCGGGAATTGTTTTTATGAATCGCATTGACCCGCGGCCGACTCTTCCCATTTTTGGCCCCGGGACCCCCCCTCGTTTTGAGTCCCCGCGCTAACTCGACTGCTCATCCCAACCATAGGCGGCTTTATAGTCTTTCGTGATTCTGTTAGAACAGGAGAGCAACTTGATTAAAGCGAGACCCCATCTGAAACACCGTGCCCGCCATTTCGGCCCCGTTTCTCACATCCATCGGTGATTTTTAAGGAGCTGACCCTTTTTCTTCCCCAACCCGTCGTTCCCGCAACGCGTTTATACTCATGCGTTTGCAGCGCACGCTGCCTGCATCCCCCACCTTTTCGCAGCCTTGACTTCATCTTTTTAGTTATTTCGATCTGTTCTTTTAGAGGTTTTCCCCGTCCCTAACTTGGCCTTGCATATATCTTCCTCTCGACCGCCCCTAGCCGGGCCCGTTGGCCTCGGTTCTCCCTTCTGCCGTGATTCCCCGACATTTGGCAGAGCACCGTCCACGTCCTCGTTGACGAATGAGAAGTCAATTTTTAATACTCTGTACGCAGAGCCCGTCCGAAGGTGCTTTT
>Ga0179593_1631635_pt1 | contig 16429 bp, 18 predicted proteins | sample CZODoug2_1_08_16_FD_185931 | JGI IMG/M metagenome (GOLD analysis project Ga0179593, IMG submission 185931) | Vadose zone soil fungal communities from Angelo Coast Range Reserve, California, USA - CZODoug2_1_08_16fungal (PacBio error correction) | ecosystem: Environmental > Terrestrial > Soil >... | reverse complement strand
GTCAAAACGGGCCGTTGTTTGACCCCTTGCTCAATCGCCTCCTCTGTAGCCTCCGGTGGGCCCCTACGACCCCCGTGAGAGTCACTAGACGGCTTCTTTCTGTCCGTTCCTCGTTCTGCAGCGATCTATTTTTTCCTTTGATTAGTTTTTCTTGAGGCGGAGCGACTCCCCCTTGAATTCCAGTGGCCCAGCTGGCGCGTCTTCTGTCTTTCGATTCTGTAAAGACGGAAGTAATTAACAGGCCCTGCCAGGCTCTTTAATCAGATCTCCCTCGCGCGGCTTTTTTTTTATGTGGCTGCATTTCCCCCCTCCCTTTGAGTCGTTTTCGCAGTGTCTTGCCGCCTCAGCACGATCCGTGCCGTCTCTTTCGCCAAGAAGGGATCAGCGCTTTTCCGTCTTTTTCTGAGGTCTTTTTCAATAACTCGGTTCCAATGGCTCCCCCCTGCGCCAAGGGCCCTCGCAAATTCTTCTTTTGAAGGATCGATGAATCCGATTCCCCCTCCCCCACGTGACCTCTTTTTCCGAAGCCTCCTTTCGCGAGGATCGAATCTTGACGTCCTTTTCTCCTTTTAAACACCTGCTCCGACCCTTTGGCGCATCCTTGAACTTCCCCTTCCCTACTTTCCTTCCCCTTATTTGATGCCAAACCCCGGCGTGAATTGCATTCGGGTGGTTGTTTCATGGCCCACGTGCGGCACACTGCGGTCCGCCGGTGACGCCGTCCGTGGCTCTCTTTGACCTGGCCCCGGTGACGCACGGCCTTCCGTCTGACACAATTTTCAAAGCCGGCCTGTGCGGTTCAGGTCCTTTCCATCGGCAGCTCTGTCCCTGCCCTTTGCAAGTGAAAAACCAGGCCAGTTGGCCACCAAACCTCTCTCCCCCTAAACTTTCTTGATCGGCTGATTTACCTGGACGGCACCTTCTCGGTTTAACTCGATGGACAACTGCTAGTAGGATGATTTTCGACAGGCCCTCTCCCTTCTCGACGCCTTTCGTTCACTTCGCGACCGAAAAATTTTCTTAATTTTCTTTTTCCCCATTTCAGTATTTGATCTCCTGCCTTCCCTCCTGATTGTCGGAAAGGCGGATCAACATGACTTTTTTGCGCCTCTTTTTTTTCCCTTTTTTCCCCTGACCGTATATGAATGCGAAGCCAGAAACTAGGAGTGACGTTCCCGAAGCCTTTCGCGGCGTACGTTTTTCCTGTTTGGTTCTCCACCATATCATTGCCTTTTCTCGATGCGTTCCCGCTCTTCCCTCCCGGCGCCGAAAGTGTAAAATCCCCTTTCGAGGCCATCCTATTTTTCCTTTTCCGGCGCCACGAGGTCAAGCGCCCGGACCCTTCCCCCTTGACCCCGGATTTTGATTTCTCCGCCCACTCTCGACCGCTTAGTCTTTACATCCTCTCTCGCTACTTCGGCCCTCCCCTTCGTTGGCTCTTTTTCCCACCCAATCACCACGCGTTCTGCTGCTGTCCTTTCCGAGGTGCCCAGGCGAACGCCTTCTCTCGGAATCCGCGCTCATCTCCTGCCCAAAGATTCGTCCGGATACCACTGTTGCCGTTCTCGGTAGTTGTCGTTCATTCCCTTTAGCTGACTGGTGAGGTGACCCCTTTGCCCTTACTAGATAGATTTTTGCCCCCACACCCGACATCGCCATCCCGATGCAGGTCCCTCAGTTTTTTCTTTCCCCTTTGTTCATTGGATTGAAAGCACGTCCTCCCCCTGGTTCCTGGCTTTTCATCGCGGAGCCCTCTTTTTCTTCATCGGGTTGATTTGACGGCTCATCTCTGCAGGCTTTTTTCCTCATACGCGTAATCAGTATCTTCCTCTTCCTCTCCCTCCTTTGCTAGAGATCAGACATCACGATCCTTTCTGCAATAGAACCCGTTTGGAGCGATGCTTCCTCCCTGCCCTCCCGAGTCCAGACGGAGCGCTGCCGTCTCCCTCTCTCTTTATCGTGCTTCAATTGTCGAACAACCGTCGACTATTCTTTTTGTCTGTCCGGTCGGCTTTGACACTGTTTCTCTCTTAGCGCCGATGAGACCCCCAGTCCCCGCAGATAGGGCTCGGACCATCTCCCCCCGATACGGCACCGGTGTATCCTTTCCGATCTTTGCACTTCTCTCCCTCTGTCTTCCCCTTTCAGGGCACCAATTCAGGAAGCAAGCAGCCTGACCCTGAGTTTTTTGGATGCACCCCGCTTTTTCTTTGGATGAGATCGATGATTCCAACGTCACGCTTTCTGGACCGGCTTCAGCGCTCTTTTTAGAACCTACCCCTCGGTAGTCAGGCGTCCCCCACTCCCATCCGTGGCGTAAAATATCTCCTCTTTCTTCTTTCGCTGCTGTCGGGCGATCCCTCTAGCGGCGGGACTCATCCCTCAACTTTTTCTTTTCTATGGTGACCGAGTCTTACTTTCCGTTCCGCAGTCCGCATTCTTTGTTATACCAACGCCCCAATACTCTCGTTTCCCCTTCTCTATCTGCGATTTCACTCACAGCCGCCCTACGGTAGTCATTTTGGAGCGAACACTTCCCCCCTCCTTCATATAATAATTTTGCACTCTGCCCCCTCTCATCTGTTTTCAGTCCTTTTTCCTTTCAGCGGACGTTCCCGCTCTGCCCTGGGCCCTCCTCTTCCCTCCCTCCCTGGAAGTCCCCCATGAGTTGACCGCCCAATGCAGTCAACTGGTTCTTGCCCTTCCTTGTTGCGCCATCATCATATCGAAGTTTTTTCGTCTGCACACGGGTTGATCCGCCTCCCCTGTTCAACGAGATGAATTTACCCTCGCTGGGCCGCACTAGTTGCCCCCCGAAGCTTCATCTTTTCCAGTTGGGTGGTCCGCCGGCGGGCGGCACCCGGCCTCCTCAAGTCCGAGTATAAACCATTTCGAGTAAACGGCGTCCCGACGTGCCCCGTCCCTCCCCACCAATTGGCCCCCCTAATGCATCGCTGGTTGGCAGGCATCCCTTTTTTCCCTTTCCCCTAGTAGGTGATGCAATGTTTGAATGCTACATTTCTCTCCCTGCAGGCTCCAGACTACCTGTATCGCTGCAGCTTTCCCCCCCCTACTCGCACGATGCTTTTCAGACCCCGTTCCGTTTCGCGCTGATGCAGACCTTTTCTCGACGCTTCGCCTTGTTGACCTCGGTAGCGCTTTTAGACCCTAAAGGCGAAGTTATGTCCCCAGAGCCGCAGGCCCTCGGACCTTTGATCTGTCTTTTCGAGTTTACTTAGGATCGATGAGGCGGCATTTTTCTGATTCCGTCGTAGGCCAACAGTCAAAGGAAGGTTGCGCGCCGAGATTTCCCTCGTCTCTTGACCGACCGCGCCTTCTTTCGTAACTTTTTTTAGGTTCGTCTCCGAAGTCTTTACAGGAACCGGCGCTTTCCCCGAACGGATCTTTCAGCTGTTACATATATTATTTCCCTGGCCGTAAGGATAAAAACCATGTTAGGAATTTGGCGGCGCCCTTTGCCAAGAGTTTATTTTTCGGGTCCTCCCCCCGGACTCTCACCGTGGGACCCCTTCTTCCAAGATTACAGATTGAGGGAAGGTCACCTCTCCCCCACCACGCTTTGGAACTTCTTTTTCCCCTCCCCCCCCACTCTTGTTGTTTTTGATCGATTCCAAACGGTTTCTTTTTCTTTTAGGCCCCCCACTTTCCCCCCCTCTGTTTAGACGCCCCGGGTTTCCGACGACGCCATGTCCCCTTGGACCATTTTATAATGACTTCACGGCCGGAGTTCCTGAATGCAGCTGATCGTCGGCCTACGACACATTTGATGAGTTTTCAGCCCTCTTTCAGGAGATTCGACAGCGGAAATTCTGCGTCTTAAGGTCTCTTTTTGTTACTGCCACAGCGCGAGAAGCCTGAACTCCTGCCCCTTCCGCCTATTTCCCCCCATAGCCCCGCGGCGCGCCCCTCTTTTTCCTGTGAGCGCTTCCCTTTTTCCCTTTAGATTTATTCCCTTTCCCTAACTCAGCTTAAGGTCCGAGAACTGCAGATCAATCCGCTGTGTCCTGGCTGCGGGCCTCCTTGTCCACAATTCGCCGGTCAATGGAACCTTCTGCAGATAGGCAAATTCTTTTCAACTTCTTCCCCGACTCTTCGCTTGATCCTCCCCTCTTCCATTTCTTTCCCCTTTTCGAAAGCTCTCCGCGAGGATCGTCTTATGACGTTCTTGGATTACCTTCCCTGTCGACGAACCGATGGCGTCCATTATATCCCTTTTCTAATTCCCTGTTTGTATATGATTTTTGGTGCCATTCCCCCTTTCCGGGTGACGTTTTGCCCCGACTACGTTGGGAAAGAGGACCTTATGCCTTCTGCCGCGGGCAGGGCCCTGTGAACACTTTTCTTCCTCCCGGCCCCTTTTCGGCCCTTTAGTCGACACTTTCAGTACCTATGAAGCGGTGAAGCTGCACTTGCCCTTCCTCCGCTTTTTCTGCAATCGAAAAGTGTGGACCATGCGCGATTTTACCCCCCTCCCCCGATCGGTTTTGAACAAGTACCCCCTCTTTCTGATCCCGGAGCTTGGAGAACACACCTTGAAAGATCCATTGCTGTTTCGGTTTTCTTGAATTTTTCATGAAGGACGGCGCTGATCTACTGATTCAACTGTCCCTTCGACCGAAGAGGGAGTTTACAGCGTTAGAAAGTCAAAAGGTGAAGGAGTGAGAGGGGGTTTCCAGTTAAGTTATGCAAGTTCTTCAGGAAGGCGGCGAAAACAATGACTAGAGGGGAGAGGAGCGGGGTTTTGTTCTTTCGTTCCTGGGAAGGACAGAAGAGGGCACTAAAGAACTGGCTGGGTCTCAAACCCCACCAACAACAACTCTCAACCAACCACCACAACCCCCTTGTCACCACACAACCCCCCCCCCCCCCCCCCCCCCCCCCCCCCCCCCCCCCCCCCCCCCCCCCAGTCCTTTTTATCTTCGAGTTCGTCCCCCACACGTTTTCTTGATTTCCCTTGCTTTTTCCTTCCTCGATGGTTCCCGCCCGCGACGCACCCAGACCGCCGTCTAACTCCCTCCCCCGTTCGGTCATTCTATTTTTCTCACGGCGCCACAGACAATGGTCCCTTGACTTTTTCTTTTTCTCGAAACTCTCGAAAACCCCTGAAGCGTTCTCGTACCTCCTTTATTCAGGCTCCCCCCCCCTCGCCATCCTTCCCTTCATAGGAAGGGTGCGACAGCCCATCCCCTCTATGCCTCCGGCTCCCTCCAGCGGGGCCTAACTGATCTCTGATCCCGTCGATCAGTTCTCCCAAGATCGGAGACTTTTTTTTCCCTAGATTTGTTTTTTATAGAGGATCCTGTCCAGCTGCGTTTCTTTGCTTCCCGCGATTACGATTCGGTTTCAAAGCCCTACATCCCCGATCCCCTCGAAACTCTGGTCTTTTCTTCGAAACTTGTGGTTATGTCCGGGAAGCCCCCGCCGAACTCCTCTCTTTAAGTTTCTGGATGCTTCCTTTTTTCTTCCCCCCACCGGTTTTAGGGGACTCGCCTCATCGGACTCAGCTTTCTTGGTTCCTTTTCCGACGGCTTCAGTATCTTATACTCCCCCTCACTCATACCGTTGTCGTTGTTCTATCTCTTATCTTATCAGTTGTGGCCATCTCCCCCCCTCTGCGCTGGCGATTGATTCGCCCCATAACCGGTCCCCTGGGGGTTTTGTGTTTTTTTTTTTTTGTGGTGCTCCCCCAGCCTCTTGCTTGTCCGCCGCGAGCGCCGTTTCATTCCCTTTTGTTTTTCCCCCGAACACTTTCGTTAAACGAATGAGGATTATTCTTCCCTGGTTGCGCGATCCCTTTTTTTGTTTTCATATCTGCGTAAGCGCATTACCTTTCCGCGTGTCAGTGCTCGGCTCCTCTTCCCCCCCTTCTCGACGGCACTGGGTACTCTCTTTCCCTCTCTCCCTTGATGGATACAGCTGAGCCCGCTCTTTGGTGCACACTTTCCGTCAGAACTTTTGATTCTTCTCCTGAGCCGCCGTATGCCGAATTCTTGCTGAGGACCGCCGCTTTCCCTTCTCAGCTGTTTTTTCGAGGTTTCGGAGACTCAAAACCGGTCGCGGCGTTTCCTTGGGGCTCCGTGAGGCCCATAGATTAATTGTCTTTCTCGCGGATGTCTGCGCGCGGCTTTTACATCGATTAAGGAAACGGCACTCCCTTCGACTGCAGTAGTTTTCCCCCCCCTTCCCCGAACTTTGTTTGTTATAACGTTCATCCTCTCATTTTCTTTGCTCTGTCCCTCTTTTCACGAACAAGCGAACCGACGGTAGTCCTTTGGTCCCGAACCCCCCCTCTCCTCCTATCATAATTTTACTTATTCGACCCCCTCTTCCCCCCCGTCCTTCCTCTTACCCGTTTTTCCTCTACGGCTCTCAGGTTCTCTAAGTTTCAGGGAGTCCCATTTTCCATTGACCGGAAGAATCCTTTTTCCCCCCTTCCCCCCTTTTTAATACTTCGTCAATCGTTTTCTCCTCTTTGACCCACAATCTTTCCATATCTTGGCAGCGACCTGCAGATTCTTTTAAGGCGTCGCAATTTTCTTACCTTCCTTTAATCTTTTAGCCTATGTTTGGTCCTAACTGGCCTCTGACCGGTGCCTTTTTCCCTCTTTTTCTCCCTTTAACTCGAAGTTCCGCGCACGGAATCTTGGTCCCACCCGCCACATGGCATCATTTCGAGTGTGTTTTCAGAATCTTGTTACAAGTGCTGAGCGGCCTTTCTTTAGGCCTTGTAATGCCCCGCAGCCCGAAGTTCGTCCGCCAGAACTACCCGCGTATACAGATACGAATTATCCCCCCCCCCCCCCGACCTCCTCCCAGACAGTTCGGTTTCGCGATTGAAGCCCTGCTCTCTCTTACTCGAGTTTAAGTGCTCCCTTTTACGTGTAGCCCTCGTTTTAGCCATGCTCCTTTATCTCCTAAGCAATTTCTTGCAAGCATTCGCCCTTAGCTGCTGTTCGCTTTTCGAGCCTTCCCTTCTTTTCACGGACATCGGACGCTAATAGTCTGTTCCATGATGCTCCCCCCGGGAGCGCTTTTTCGGTACACGATAGATCGCTGCCCTCGGGCAGGCCCGAGCTTCTTTCTCTCTTCTCGGTGCGCGACTACGTCCGCTCCCTTTCCGAATGTCGAAATCTCCTCTTTCTTGTCTATAAAAATCTAAGTGTCTTCTAGCTGGCGGCGGCGGGTCCCGCCGTTTCAGACTTGAGGTGCGCAAACCTTTTTCTCATCTCCTTCTTCTTGCCCACCAGGCCTTTGCGACAAGAGGAATTAGGCCGCCACGGCCTTTTTTCCCTGTGGAAATATCCTCCCTTTTTTTGCCTCCTCGTGGTGTTGTCGAGATTTGCAACGCCAGCGATGTTATTTTTTCAATCTCTCCTCTGTTTAGCCTGCAGGGTTTGACGCTAAGTGAGTTTTTTTCCGTGACCTTTCGCCAGATCATTTTTCCCCTGCACGCTGGGCGTTCCGGCCTGCCCTTTATCGGGAACTCCTTCACGCTTTTTCCTTTTGGAAAGAAGGAGAGACAGCGGATTAGCCAATTGCGTTTCTTTTTTCCGCGTCCTCTCCTTACCTTCTGGACGTGTGCCTCCCGCCGGCGCAGATTCATATTAGTGTTAGCTGAATCTGAGGCACTCATTTTTTCTGGGGAGCGCAGCCGATTCTCGGTAGCCTGAAAGTCCCGCCTCCCCCGATCAGAAGTATCCCCCTCCCCCAAGGATGGACATCCCCCTTTCTTCGGACTCTTGTCATAACATTCGCAGGGTCATCACATTTTTTCTAACTGGCAAGTCTAACTTCTTCGCTTTCGTTTCCCCTTCGGCTGGCACCCTTCGCGCCCCTTACTGTCCTTTCTCAAGCATCGGTTCGTTCGAAGTCTTCTGACGCTTGTCCCTACGCGGTTACACGTTTTGACCCCTCATCCTTTTGCCATTACTGCCTTCCCCTTCCAATGCGCTACTCCTTTTCCCTTGTACTCTGATTCTCCAACCCAGTCTTTCCCTGTTCGTTTACAGTGACTTTCCTGCGCGCACGCGGACTTTGTTCCCTCTCTCGATCCCTCCGAATTTGTGGATCCGGCGAACCCGTTCCGCCGGGCCTCCTTCCCAATCTTGAGACAGATGCCCCGACGGTGTTTCACCTTCCCTTTCTTGCTTACTCCCCCCTTTCGCCCCCTTCTGGGCCATGCGCCGTGTTGCCATTCATCTTCTCTCCAACCCTTGTCTATGATCGAGGATGGAGAAACTGGACGGCAAGACTCCCATTTTCTTTTTCCCTTGACTTCTAACTGGCCCCCGTCTCTACGGAAGGTTCCTATGCTCGATCTTTTCGTCACGGCCTCCGTCGAAAAAATTCTTTTCTTTTCCCTTTTTTCATATCCATCTGTTAAGTCCCTTCTCGATTGCGGAATGTCAACCTTTTATTTTTTTCCCTCGTTTTCCTAAGCGCGCGTTCTGGGTCCGCTGATGAAGACGACCGAACTTTAGACTTCCCTTTTTCTTCCCCCACGCATCTTGCGCTCCCAGTGCGGGGCGATGGCGTCACCTCCCTTTTTAGCCCGGTTTTCCCGACCGGACTCCGCTCGCCCCTCTTTCCTTCCCATGACACTTCCTCTAATCCTTTCTTTTCTCACTCGCTGATGTACAAGTTCCGCGGAATTACGAGTAGCTTTTTGTCCCCCCCTCTCGACCCCCGATTGAGCGTTCCGTCCTCCGCGTGGGGACGGTGATCTTCCTCTAACTCCCCTTTCCTTCTTTTCGTTTAAGGATCCCCTCCCCCTTTTGGTTTGCTGAGTGTTGTGCATCTAGCCCCTCCACCATGTAGATCCCTTTTCGACTGACAAAAGATTTCAGGGATACCCCGTTTTTCGCCCCCTATTTTTTTTGATACCCGCTGAGTTCCCCGGTGCTTTCAGACTGCGGCCTAAGAACTTTGGCTAGCCCTCCCGATGCAGAACTACTTTTCAGTCGTCCTTTTCAATTTGTTTTTTTCTTCAGCACCTCCATTGGCTGTCGCTCGCCGCACGGTTCAACGTTGATATCTTCCCTAGACCTCGCTCCAGCGCAGGATTGGGTGTCGAACCGCAGCGTTGTTTTCCCCCCTCCTTTTCCCTCATACTAAGTTGTTGTTGAGTCCTCTTCCTGATAAAAGTTTTGGGGTCCATGCACCAAGCTGGTCCCCATATCTTTTTTTTAACGAGTGCTGCGCCCCGCCAGCCAGTTCCCTTTTTGGCCTCCCTTTTTCGCAGCACAAATTTTTTTTATCCTGCAACCTTCTTATTCTTCTTTTTACCAGCGGACGCGTCGTTTTGCCACTTTCTTCCGGTTTAAGCTCCCGTCACCGTCCTTCAGCTCGGATCCTTCATTCACCCTTCCCGACCCGGAAATGGGTTGTCTCCTTTTATGCAGAGAACTCTCGACAGTGATGTCCCAGGATTACGCCTGTTCCCGCCTCTGCACACTCAGGAACGCAGACCGCAGAAATTTTTTTTTTTCTTTTTCCCTTAGCCCCGCGTCTCCCCGCCGGATGGCTGTTGATGATCAACCGTCACGCGTGCGGAAGGCTTCACGCTCTCTTCTTTCGCCTTCAACCCGGTCCGTCCTTTCCGGCGTCCTGGACATCGTGGCGCCCTTTTAATCTTTTCAGGCGTGTTCCTTTTTTCGTGCTGTTTTCTTTTAGCTGGCGAGCCGGGGGAGTCGTTTGCACCATCGATCCCCGAAAAGGCAAGTTGGGCCCCCCCTTCCCCGTTCCCCGGCAAGTTAGCCTGTTAAAAAGGCCATTTCTACTCCTAGTCTTCTCTCATCTTCGTCCAGTTGCGCGTTCCCCCAGCGACGCTCAAACGGTAGTCATTTTGGCGCATTCCGAACACGTCGTATTTTCCTCGACTGAATTTACGCCCCCTTTGAGTCTTCCTCCCTTCCCATTTTTTCTGCGGACGGGACCGTGGGCCTTCGCGCCTGCCGTTTCTGGAGCTTCCTTTTTTCGGAAGTCCCCCCATCAACGTAGTTGACGAAGTCCTTCTTCAGTTTGCGCCCTCCGATATACTTCTCATTTTTCGAGGCCCAAAAACCTATCGGGGTTTCCCCCATTGATCTCTCCCCCCCCCCCCCCTTTCATGCAGTTCCACGGCGCTGCCGCCCATCCGTTCCTCCCTTTCCCTCGGATTTCCCTCTTTGGTCTTCCTTCAGGCGGGCCCCGGTGCCGTCCTTTTTTCGGTCCCCTTTCCCGAGCGTTCCGGCGATCCTTTTTGTTCCGAAGCCTGTAAGCCCCCCCCCTATCCTGCAGCGCCGGGGGTTTCGCCAGGAGTTATTTTTCCCAGTCTCTGCCATGATATTGGGAATTAATGGGGTCTTAGCCGTTCGTTCCTTTTCCCGGCCCTCCGCGCGCAGCGTCATCCCCCCTATAACGATGCTTCGACAAGCAGTTTTTCTTGAAGGACTTCCCTGATTGTCCTTCTCTTTCGACTAAGTTTCGTGTTCCTCTTGTTGGCCCCCATTGGCCCGGCCCCAGTCTATTGACCCCCAGCTTCCTCAGGATTCGCTTGTCTGCTGTTCGCGTACATTTTCTCGCTTGAGTTTCCTTTTTTTGACATCTAGACTCTAATCGGACTTGTCCAAGGAAAAAGGAAGGAGAGAAGCCGATTCGCGCTTCCCCGACTCTGTTTCGGCCAGGTTGTCTTCCTCTGTACAGGAAATCCTCTCGACCCGTGCTTCCCCCCCTTTAGATCGAAATCTACTTTCTTTAAGTTCCCTCTCAACATCATTCATTGATCGTGGAGCTGCCTGTTCTGACCGGGCCCCACCCCCCCCCATGCACATCTTCGTTTTCCCTGGCGGTTGCTTCACCCCCAAAACAGTTTCCTCCACTTAGCGTCTGTCCACCTCTTTCTCAGTGATTTCTTCCGGACGCTCCCCCACTTTCCTTTTCCCCGTTTTCATCCTTCCTTTTGTTTTTGTATAGAATGTACCCGCCCCTTGTTGGGGGACTTGACTAATACCTTTCTCTAAGGTGGTTCCCCCCGACGATAAGTGAGTCCCTCTACCCCTTCTCCTCCAGGCTCATGCAGACCCTTTTCTGGTCCCCGCAGGGAGTTCCGCCCTGCCTGACAGCTGACCGTGTGAACCCCACATGATGAGTTTTTTCAGCACGGCCGGACCCCTGTCTCTTTCAGCGGAATGGTTCCAGCACGGCGTGTTTCCCGCGCTTCCTTACCGCGCGGACGCCCCCTGCGGGCCTCCCCTTCCCATGATATATACGCACCGAACGGAGCCTTTTCGTCTTCCTCTACCCGGGAAATGAGATAGGATGTCGCCGTGAAAGGCGCACCTTCGCTTTCCCGTGCCACAAGAGCCCGCGAATTCCGATCCCCAGGCGATGGCCCTTTTGCTCAACTGGGTTCCCTGGCTCAAACTCGGCGAGTTCCCTCGACACTTATCTCGTTCTAATGACACTGCGGGCACTTTTTTTCAACCTTCGAACTCTAGTTTCGTCTTGGATCGTCTTCCTCTGCTCTGCTTACAAGTTCTCGTACGAAACTTTTTGCGCGACATTACGGCCCCCCCCATCCCCTTGCAGCCTTTTCCAAATTTTGCTGGCCAACCCACGTGGGGCATTTTTTGGCCTTGTTCCCTTTTTTGACCTTACTTCGTTTTTCCCGCAACGCGGGACCGCTGTTATCCTCGAAACTCCCCTTGGTTGAACGCCTTTTTGCGTCTTTTTCCCAGACCCCACTATTGGAATTCCGAGTGCAATTTCCCGCCTTTAACACGTCAGTGTTTTTTACCATGCTCTTTCGTTTTTCACAAGATCATGGACCCCTGGTATTTTTTTTCCCCGTTTCTTGCTGGAGCAAATGGACGGTAAGAATCCATATGCTTCCGGTAATTTCTGGTTTCCCTTCCCCGGTACTCCTTGATTCACTTTAAGGCCTGCCTGGCATTCTTCCAAGGTCTTTCACGTCGTTATCCCCCTTTTCCTTTTGGGGTCAGTTCAGTATTATGACTGCAGTACGTTTTTTCGTCCTTCCATTGACTACCTTTTGGCGCTTGTCCCTTTTTCCGAGCGCTCGTTCCTGACGAAGATGGCCCGTGAAGCCCTAGGTTCAATTCCCCAAGAAGCATTTCCCTCCTGGCGAACGTTCGCGGGCGCTGGCTTTCCCCACTTTTTCTTTCTCCGTTCCTGCTCGTCGCCCCCAGACCAGCCGCAGCGAACCTGGTCCAGGAAAGACATCCTTGACTCACCACGGCCCCCTCTGTACCAAGTGGCGCCGGAAAAGGATTTTCCCCTTTTTTCCCTTCCCTCTTTCGAACCGTGAGTTTTCTTCTGACCGCTTTTTCCCTTTTTGTTATAGCGGCTTTAGCATCCTTCCTGGCGTTCTTCGTTCTACCCCCTTTTCTATGAGGCGCTCTTTCCTTGAGTGGGTGCTGCGAAGAGCGGTTTTCACCTCCGTCTCTTCGCATCACCTTGCGATCCCTTTCGCTGCACAAATGCGGACAGGAGATTTCCCGTCCCCCCTCATCCCCCCTCTTCTTCCGAGCATCGCCTCTTTGACTATAGTTGATCCCCCCTATCCCTTTTAGTGGCAAATGTCGACCTATCCCCCCCTTCCCCCCTCAGGGTTTTCGAACGTGTTTTTTGTCTGAAGCACCGATCCAGTCAAGGCGCGTAGCAATTCTCTTCTGGACTCGGTTCGGGCGACGCTCGCTCCAGCGAAGGCATTCTTCTGTTTTTTTCGTGTCCAGTATCTTATCTCTTTCACCTCTTTGTTTTTTTTTCATTCCCTTATGTCAATCCACTTCGACCCCCCATAGCCCCCTCTAGAAGTGGAGCAGCGAGGCTTTCTTCCCATACCTAGTTTTCCTTCTCCTCTCTCCCCTTCGGAACGTTGCATCGCAGACCCCCCCGTTCGGTTTTTTCCTCCGACCTTCTTCTCTTCGGTACTCTCTATTTTGTCTTACCCTAATAGTAGTAGCGGTTTAGCGGTCATTTTTAATCCTAGATTCCCAACTATCTCCCGGGCCTTATCCCCTTTCTTTGTGAGCGAATGTCGACAGTTCCCTGAGAAAGCCTGCGGCCGCTCTTTTTTCACCCCCGATCCGTCAACGCGTGGGATTGGTGTCGACGTTTTCCTTCCGAAGCATGGCTGTCTAGTCTGATCACGTTCACGCGTCGAACGGCTCAAGCGGTTCTTTTTCGGTCCCCCAGGTCCGTCCATTTCCGGTTTTTCCACTTTCTCGCGGAGAACTAGAGGCCCCTCCCCCGAGGTCTTTCGAGGCTGTCTGTGTTCGAGCGTAGTTTTACTCCCTTCTAAAGGCACTCTATGGTTTCTCCAGCCGTTTTGGAAGTTCGCTCCTATTCTTATTTTGTCTCCCCTTGCATTTCCTCTATCTCGTTATTCGCCTTCCATCTTCGGGACGTTTCTTTTGAATTTCTTCCCGCATTCCTCCTGCCAAAGGTAGTCCCTGAGCCGCATTTCCGAACCCTCGTCGCTTCCTTCTGTTCATATCATAATACTTTTTGTCTTACCAGATCATACGAAGCACTTTTTCCCGTCGCGGACGTGACGACAGCTTCTGGACTGCGAGCAGTCGCCTTCCGACGCCTTCAGGGAAGTCCCCAAACGAGTTGCCCCTAATGGTCATTCCTTTATTCCTCCAGGTTCGCCATTCCTCCGATCCTATCTCGTTTTCTTTCCAAACCCTTCCCGGGTTCTCCTCTTTTTTTCACAATCTCCCTGGTTCCCCTTGCGATGGCTTCATTTCTGTCCAAAGTTTTTCTTCCCGCTTTTTCTCTTTATTCCATTGGTGTCGCGCGGTGGCTTTGGGCTGCGTTCTTTTTCCCTTTATATTCTACCTGCGCGCGTCACGGCGAATTCTCTTCTTTTGTCAAACACATGGACCTGATGACCTCGACTTGGTGTCATCCAGAGTCTTGTTTTACCGTAGTTCCTGTATTGGGGCTGCAGTAATTTGCTTTGCCCCCCTTCCGCGCACGTGATTCCGCGGCGAGGGTAGTCGTTCTTTCCCCGATTCTCGAAACGCATTTTTTTTACGCGCTTGAAGGATTTTTTTCCATTCTCCTTTTTCTTTAACTTTGTTTTTAGATTTCCCTTTTGATCCACAGGCGAAGTTTATCCAAGAGCGCCCTTGTTTTTCGCGACTGCCTGTCAGCGTACTTCAGAGATCTTTCCCGGGCTTCCCCGGCGACTAGGACGATCCTCGTGGGCATGTCCCATTTCCCCTTCTGGGTTTCCCGAGAGGTCCGTGACAACGAACCTTTCCTGCTCCTGTCTTCCGTCGCTGCCCCCCCTCGTTCCTGACGAGAGACGCGTCCCCGAGCTTCCGACTTCTCGTTTCCCCCCCCCCTATCCCTTTTCCGGCCGTGCTGAAAAAAACTCATCCTGTTTCCTCTTCCGCTTCTTTTTTCGTCAAGGCAGTTTTTGCGTGCCCAGGTACTCATGCTATGTGCTTCGCAAACCTCTTCTTCCTAGGCGTCGGGCCGGACGCTACAGATTTGAACTCTTTATTGTTTTTCCCCCACGCCCCTGGACAGCCTTTTCATTCTCACGTGGTTGTGTTTTGGAGAGATGTATTTCCATTTTGCGTGTTTTGTGTCCATTCAGGCCCCAATCTTCCTGGTTGTTCCCCCGACGTAATTTGAGAGTCACGAGGACGGTTTTGCTCCTTCATGACTGCCTTTGCACGCCTTTTGCCGTTTTCCTTTCAAGCTGATCGAGAAAGACACTTCTTTTTTTTTTTTTTCGAAAAGACAGGAGATTTGACAGGGCCCCATCACGGCGTTCTTGCCCCGTGTTCAGCGTAATGTACTTCCTGTTTTTTACCATGCCTGCCCGCCCTGCGCTCTCCTTTTCAGCGACTCAACTCCCCGGCGGCATCTCCTTTTTCCTGGTTTTTTGCCTAGGGAGATGAGCTTCTCGATGTTCGGGCCCTCCCCAGCTTTTATCCCAGGTTTACGCGGCCCAGCAGATCAATTACGGATTTTCCTCGTGGACGTTCTTTTCTAATAAACCTTATGCGCACCCTTCTTGCGAAAACCTTTGCCTTAAACGTTTTGAATAAGAGTTCCCGATGACACCTTTACTCTCCTCAAAGGCTCGCACCCCCTCACATGATTTTTTCGTCGCATAGTTCAGTCCTCTGAAGCTTCTGCTTCTGGTCCACGTTCGTCGACACGGGATTTGATCCCTCCCGGCCACCTTAAGTACTTCTTGTAACTCTGTGTTTCCCCTTTTTGGGTCGTTTTTTGACAGTGATTCCCCTGTGGTACGCGACTGTCGTTCCGGTTGTGACGAGCGTCCCTTTGATTCTTTCCCCGCAACGCAGGCGGTTTGCTCGGCCTTTTTGTCGACCACCCAGTGGGGAAAGATGCCTTCCCCTCGTGTCCGCTCATTTTCCATGGAAGGCCCTGGCTGCATCGCAATTTGGCCCCATTTTCCCCCCAATCTTCCGGACCCATAGTTTCTAGAAAACTTCGATCTGTCTTTTCTTGCCAACACTGGTGCAAGACCCCATGACCTTCAAATCGTTGCGAGGGACTTAACCTGAACGCGTCCCTTTTACCTGCCCCCTGCCCCGGAAGGTCGAAGATAGTCCTCAACCTTGCTCTTATTCTATTGGGAGTCAGTAGGAATTAGATATTCCTTGCAGTACGCTCTTTTTCTGACTCGGAACAAATTCACGTTTCTCGTCGCTTGTTCGTTTAGAATAGTTAAGAGCGCTCGTACCTGTGGACGGTCTTCGGCCGAAGAAATTCGGTAGTAGTGAGTTCCCTTGGATAACCTGCATATTTCGGTGATTTTTTTTTACCTTCTGGCGCTGGCGTACCCTCTGGGTTACTGTTTTTTCCCCGCGGATCCGATAGCCCAGCCAGCCGGTTCACTTCCCTTTTTCTCCCATCTTTTCCTCCGGCACGCCACTTGTACAAGTGTTTTTTTCGCGGTCCCGGTTACTTTTCTTTTTGTAGTTCTCCTACTCTTCGAAACTTGAATCGTTCCGAGGACCCCCCCGGTGTCTCAGTCTTCACTTTTGTGTCGGCGAATCCCTCAACAGCGTTTCGGCTCTTTTTTTTTACCCTTTTCCTCTTTCGTCTGATGTAATAAGTTCCTTATCCCGTCCACTGTAGATTTTTCCTCTGAAAAAAGATTTCAGGAGAGTACTATCGAGTTGCGTAATCGAGGCCCGCTTTAAGTCGACGGTTTTGACTTATCAGATGAGACCACGACGCTTTGGGCCCCATCGAACGCCCAATTTGTGACCCTCCGGTAGTCTATTTTTTAGGACTCTTCAGCCCGGATGACGAAACCCCGCTCGCGGCTCCTTGAGCTCTGACCGGTTCTGGCGTGCTCATCGCTCCAAGATTTTTTTTTGCTCTTTCCCGGCCGGGGATCAGTATCTTT
>Ga0179593_1471889_pt1 | contig 16429 bp, 8 predicted proteins | sample CZODoug2_1_08_16_FD_185931 | JGI IMG/M metagenome (GOLD analysis project Ga0179593, IMG submission 185931) | Vadose zone soil fungal communities from Angelo Coast Range Reserve, California, USA - CZODoug2_1_08_16fungal (PacBio error correction) | ecosystem: Environmental > Terrestrial > Soil >... | reverse complement strand
CGCACTTGCGCATCTGTCCCTCCTAGTGAGCTCGACATCACTTCCGCACCCCCCCCTCATGTCCATGTTCCCTCTTCCCCCGAGTCGTCACGCTTTGCCCGTGCATCGACGCGACCCCACGAACACCCCTTCTCCACTGAGTCCGCCCCCTTGGGGACTCCTCTCCCCCACAGATGTGGCTGCCGGCGAAGTAAAGGCCGATGAGTGTCTTGCTTCTCCCCTGCCGGCTGTCCCCCGGCTTCTTTCCCTCCCTATCACACTCCGTTTTTCCCTCTTCCCGCGCTGTCCACGATCGCTTTTGAAATGCACTAGTACTGCTGGTCCGTCAGGGTGCCGCCCCTTTTCTCTCGGCTGCGCGACAGTGACCTTTTCCTCGTGCCTTTCTTTCCCGGACCACTTGTCGACGGGCCTGTTTTTCCCACCCAGCCTTGAAAGTATTCTCATTGAAGACACAACTTTGTCGAATGACCCCCAGCGTATAAGTTTTCTCGCGTTTCACCTCTCCTCTGCCCCGGTAATTCTTTCAGAATTTTTTTACCCACATCCCCCCGTTTTTTTGTGGTTCCGTTCCCTCTACCCGCGCCCCACATACCCCCTTTTTCCCATCGCTTTCCATGACAGTAGATCTGTCCCTTCAGACTACCAAACTCTGTGCCTCCTCCCATCCGAACTTTTTTCACTTTTTCTCCCAACTCTTCTCCTCATTCCATGGTTCTTCATGAACAATCCTGTGTCCTGCACACCACCCCAGTTTCACCCCCCAAGTACCCCCTATGATTCCACTGTTGCGCACCATGTGCATGATATTGTTAGTGACAGATGAAACTTCAAGAAACAGGCACACGTCGTCCGGCTCCCGTTTTTCTCAGACAGTGACATTTTTTTTTTTCTGCTGGTGGTCATCGTGCTGCTTTTCCAATCGTTGGCATCGCCCTCCCCCCCTCTTTTCCCCCTAGCTGGTCTTCTCCACCATGCATCCCGATTCAACCACAACCGACATCCCCAGCGCTGTCCGAGACTCCCTTTCTCTCGCTTTAGGCGTCCATGATTTCGACAATGACTTTTTCCCCCTGAACCCCCCCCTTGAATAATCCGCCACACATGCAAAAACCCTTTTCCCGTCCCTGACCCCCCGAATTGCCCGCCACCCCACTTCTCCCCGTATCCCCTTACCCAGCTCTCCACCCACGACGGACACGACCACCTATACCCAGTGGGATGACTGATTCCACGTTATCAAACACTATTTAAAGATTCACCATGCGGGGAATAGACCCTTCTCACGGAAGCTCGCTCTCAGAATTCTCCCCTCGACCTGTGCCCCGACGGTTCACTCTCTTCTACCAAGCTGTAGAATCGAGCTCCCCCAAGAATCGGTCACTTCGTCATAAACTTTCTGGCTTTTCTCTTTCCTCCCGGCTAACATCCGCAGGCTTAGGCTCTGGCTGACTACACCTAAGTCTTTTCGGAACATCATTCAGTGGACCGGGCGTAACCCCAATGCAACAGACAAACCAAGAAATAGGACCCCAAGAATCTGGCGTTCCGCCCTGGCAAGGCGCCCTTTGAAACCCTTCATTTTCCATGGAAATACACAAAGGTAGGAACCACTAGCGTGTGTTTTTTCACTGCCCGCTCGATGGCCGTGCCAGCCCTCTATGCTGTACGGGTGGTGTGCCACGCGCCCGGTCCTACGGTTGTCCATAAGTCTTTCTCCAACAATGGTCTCCTTCAAGTCAATCCGTCCATTGTTCTTTCTGTCGATTTTCTGAGCCCTAGTTCGCGCCCCCTCGAGGATGAACGCTGAGATACGGGCTTGATCTGGCTTCCCCCGATCACCTTCGGGTCCTTTCCGGCAAGGAGTGTAGACGAGTCAGCCGATAGCCGAGGATAAGTTTTTACACTTATTATTCGCTTATCCGCCAAGTGACGTCATCTAACAAAGATTACCCTCGTATTGAAAATATACGATTCATCACCATCTGTCCATAACCTCTTTAAATGCGAGTACTGTACTTTTTAAGGCGCGGGGGAGATTGGTAACTTTAACTGTAGGGATGCTCGGGTCCTCTTTAAGACCATTCGTTAATTTGATCTTATTCCTCCTCCCCTTCTAGCGGGTGCTGCCTTGGACTGTTCCCCCCCCCGACTCCTAGGTAATGCCCAGGAGCGCGAAAATCTCATCCCTCTGATTTTCGTTTTTTCGAGGTCGTGACAGCTCTTTCCGGTGTCGGTCACGCACAGATTATTTTTCCTTGCTTTCAACACAGCCTTGCTTCTACCCGGGTGTCTCAATCCTCGTCCTTTAATGCTCCAGCCCGCCTTTTAGCACAGTGAGAGGAAACCATCCCTCGTCCCCGGCTTCGGTCGTTCTGCTAGGGTCCTCCCGCGAACTCAAGAATACCCCTTTTTGTTTTCGTGGTCCCTGCACCTTGGTTGGTTCAGGGGTCGATCTTCTTCCATTCTGATTTTCCCGTTGATCTGTCGTCTAGTTACCCACGCGTATCGCTATCTACCCTCCTGTCGTGCGATCCACCTAGCTTCTTTTAGTAATTCCTCTTTTCCTGCCTAAGTTGTTATTGCCTCTCCCCGTGCCAAGTCCCGTACTGGCTCCCCTCGGTATTATCGCGAGGTAGCAGATTCGTTCCATCTTGAACCGGTTTTTTCTACAATCGTCTATCGCCCTTATTTCATCTCGTTCTTCCCTCACTCCCCCACTCGGTTCGGGCGGTGTACAGTCCCCACCCTTTTTTTTCCCCTAGTCTCGGGGAGACGTATTCATTATAGGAGTTTTTTCCTGTACGCCTGTGGTGTTCATAGTTCCCCGCCCCTCCAACAGTAACACTTTACCATTTGGTTAACAAATTTATCTTGGTTTGTTTTGTCGTTCTCGGGTTAAGTTATTATCATACATGCGGATTAACTACGGCCTCCGTTAGTGTTCCGGTTTATCAGGGGTTACGAATCCCCCTTTCCAGCGCAGCACGCCGTGAACCCCCGTAGCATACTTTTCTTCCCGCCATGCCCCCCGTACCACGTCGAATCGGCGCGAGTCCTTGTTTTTGCTGGTCATTTTTGTTTTTTTTGTGTGGTTTTTTTGGTGTGGAATTGCAATCTTCGTTACGAAGCATTCGATCCTACTCTTCACCTCGGGTTGGGGACAATGATGTCCCTCAATTACCCCAGCTTTCTTCCCCCAACAAGGCAGAGCTTGATCCCACGCCCTTCCTCGGGCTCCAAACTGCGAATCAGGATCGCAGTGCGCTGTAATGTTTTTCCGAGCTCCGACTGAATCCCTCTTTCCGACGCGGTTATTCCAGATGTCTGGTGGCAACCCGACCCCGCTAGATTCCGTCCCGATTTCGTGAGTCACGAGGATTCTGAACGCTTTTCCTAGGGGTCTTTACCCTATGCACTTTTGGTTATCTGCGCCGGGACCTTGAGCCCCAGTCGCCACGTGATTCCCCCGAGACATATGGATGACAGACCATTTTTCACAATAGAGCGTGAGAGTAACTTTCCGAGCAAGGCCATTTGTCCCGTAAGACAGACACGAGCCACTTGTACTTGCAAGACTAATCTTTTTTTTCTTTTCGTCGAGAAGGAGCGAATACCAATCACCTTAGTCAGACACGGTTTTACGCCTATCATGCTAGGTATACATTAGGACCAACCTCGCCTCACACACGGGGTCCACACACTCCGAGTACACGTTTGAGTTTATTTTCGGGTACAGCCTCCCCCCACGGTGGGTAGATATGTTGCAATAGTTTATTCCTCGCTCTGCCCATGGGTGGCTCCTAATGGGTGGAGGAAGCCAGGCAAGTTTTTTTGTCGATTTTGAGGGTCGTTGCTTTGTTTTTGGAGTCACTATTGAAACGGGAAGTCTTGCTCCTGAACTCAAACCTAAAGGTCCATCCTCCTGTCGTGCTTTCCTTACGATGCTTCGAGGTTTCCCTCTCCCTTCCCCTTACTGTCCGATCTATCTCATCACGACTTTGCTCGTGCTCTTGTGAATGGCGAATCATTCTTTTCATCCTGGTGGGGGCATAGCGGTAGTAAAGAATCAAGCCTGACCGTTTACGCGGAACATGTTCTCTTTCCTACTTACTCACATTTTAATAGCACCGACGTACACCACACCCCCCTATTTTTCTTCCCGGTACGCTAACCCCCACCAGCAGGTGCGCTCTCCAGCATGTCCTTTTCTACATTACAGTGACCGACACCCCGCCGATTGTTTTTTATACCCGCCCCGATTCCGGGAGTCGCGCGCAGAAGGTCTTCTGTTTTTAAACCATTCTAGTAAATGTAGTCGCGTCATCGCTCGGTGTTAGTATGTCCTTTCAAGGTCCTGCTCCGTGTCCTTTTCTCTTTCAATTACAAGGTTTCCATTTTCGAGTGCTTTTTTCTTTTTTCCTTCAACGTTGTGGATTGTACGACAACTGTACGTTTTTTATTCATTCCTTTTATGGAGACTAGCTACCCTGGTGAACTTGTGACCATCATACTTGACTCTCCGGAACCCTGCTCCTGACTCGTCCAACGCGGAGCCGCACGGCCCGAACCTTTAGGATTCCAGTCGTCCGTATCTCCGTCTAACAGACTCTCCTTTTCTCCCTATCTGTCTGCGTATGTAAGCCCGGATCCTTTAGGCTTCCTAAACACAGATTTCAAATCCTCCATGCAAGTCCTGGTATTCCCTTTTCTGCCACTATTTCAATTCAAAATGCTTGTGTCTCCTCTCTCCCTCGCACGGTGTCAGCACTGGGGGAATAGGCCTGCGCCACACACATGATTCCCGCTTCCTCTGTCTTTATCTGTCTCGCGACATGTTTTTTTTTTTTTTACATCAAGATTATTCTCCTCTTTCCAGAGATCAATCTTCTTTCTTTTGGTTTCCCCTCATCAGTAAATGGAGTGTGCGCTTTGTGAGTAGATTCATTTACAAGGCCCCGGCCCTCTCTGAAAATGTAAAATTTCTACATCCTCCCCATCTCATCGTCCCCGGACCCCTACTTTTTATTTCGTAAAGTCCCACACACTGCTCGCCATTTTTATGGTAGCATGACCTAAATTCCTTTTTTCTCAAGTCCCCCGGCTCATCCTCCGATTTCGTTTTCCGAGAGACCCCCCTAGTCTCTATTCCATTCCTAGATCGTTAGTATCGCAAAGTTCAAGAGAGGGATCCGTTTCTAAACTCGTAAGGTCTAGCATTCCTCCTTCCGAGTGGGACACGTTCCCCAATTATTTAATGTCCCTAATTAGCGCGTCTCATGAGCAGACCGGTATTTACTAGACAGGAGCGTGGTTCCGTCCCTACATCCTCAATTTTTGCGCCGACCCGTTTACACTGCGGTTCCCCATCTGTATCCAAATACACTTGCATTAGTATCGCGGCGGCCTCCGCTCCTGTTGAAGTCTCGATTTTAAACCATTCCCCTCCCACATTTCTGCCTCTCGTGCGTTTGTCGATGTACCTCAGAATGGCACTTATTTTTTTGCGACCCCTCCTTACCACTCGGTCTACCATTCTGGTTTCGTACGGACGCTTCACCGGCCGTGAGCATCGCGGAATTCCTTTTTCTTTTTCCCCCTGTCACTGTCACCCATTTTCCAGCCGTTAGGGCCGAAGACTATATTCAGGCTTGGCCAGGTAGGCCTTTCCGCACTCACCTTGTTTTTTCTCCCGCTTCCCTTTCAACTAGTCCTGACCAGTGCCGCTGATCACATTGAACAACACATCGCCCGCTCACACCTCGGGTGAAGGCGGCTTTTCCCTTTTCCGTTCCCCTTTTTCCAGTTCTACATGTGTGGCCATCCCACGCCCACGACGGTACTCCTATCCTCTTCCTGTCTTCTCTTTTCATCTCATCAACTTTTCTGCCCCCTCGCTATTCCCCCCTCCATCCGTCTCTGCATAGCATCACTCTTGCTACGGAATTTCGTGGTTCCGCACACACGCACTCCCATAAGCTGTATAGTGGCCTTGACTGGGGCTAGATGCCCTTTTTTTGCCGTGCTCATCTTCGGGACCTCCCGAATCCCCTTCAACTCTTCATTTCTTGTCCTCTGTTTGTTTGAACCGCTGATACACCCGGCGGCTCTGCGTCTATTTTTTTTATCGAATGACGCCACTGGAAGTAGGCCAGTTAGAGCTGATGTGTTCTCCATGTGCACCGAGTCTTCTCAGGCCAATTTCCGAATATTGTTTTTCCATTTCATTTACTTCACAGGTTGGGCCCCCGTCTTCCCTGACAGGGGTCAACCAGACGTGCCGTTTTGCGTGTAGGACGGTTCTTTCCCCAAGTCAGTATCCTTTTGGACCATGAATTAAGTTAGTTTTTGCTGTTCCCATAGTACTTTTCGAGCCTCTCGTTCTTGAGCCCCACTTGCCCCTGTATTTTCGTTTCACCAGCCGGAATTCCTGATTCGAGTTGTCATATAAGACGCCTCTTTTGTCTCGGATTGAGCAGACTCCTGCTTCCCTTGTCGTCGCGTATACCCCACTCCTCTTCTTCTCTCCTTTTCTTGCAGGATGAGAGTTTCTGCCCCCTTTTCCCTTAGATGTCCCCAGGTCGGAGTCCCAGAGAAGCACTGGGGTCCCGGTCAGTTGTCACCCCCCCGCCCGCGACAATTTATTTCTTTCCTTTTTCTCTTTCCGGTGTTATGTCCTCTTGTCCTGGAGAATGTTGTGATAACCAGATTCATGTTACGGATTATCATGGGTTGTTCCCCCAGTTTATCCTTCCCATTTTCTCCCCTGACGTTTCCTCTCAGCTCTCGTACCTCTAGGTGAAGCACGACTGTGCAGCTCGGTCCCCATTACTTTAGACAAAGAAAGTTGGAGTTATCAATGGATGTTGCCAATATTCTCTCTTCAGAATATTTTTACTTTTCCGCTTTTTTGGTGGGCGAGCGATGCCCCCCCCCCCCGACACCTTTTGCCTCTGCGTTTTTTATTTAGCCTTCCACGCTGGCCTGAATCTAGGTGCGTTTCTACTAGGCGCCTCTTTCCACTTTTCCTGTCACGTGCCTTTCTGAAGTCCTGAGGTACTCCTTAGTTTTCTTCCAGAAATTTATCCGATGTTTACACGGACTACCCTTCTGTGTGGGGCCCCCGTCGCTACGTCCCCTGCGATAAGTGGCCGCTTCTGAACTCACTTGTTTTTGTCAGATCGCTTTTCGTTTATCGCCTCTTCGCCTTTTTTCTACGATATCTTTGGATTTTTATCTATACGTATCCCTCACGATTTTTTGTACGCCTTCCCCCCCCATTCCAGTCTATCAAGTACACTCACCCTGACCTTTAGTCAATACGCGGCGACGTGACCTCACGCGCTTTCTACACCTCGTATTTTACCGCGAAATAGCGAGCCTTTCCCCTGCAGCACCTTCACAAGTCATCTTTCCCGTAGAGTATTTGTATGTTCCTTCATTTACTACCCATTTTTTTCTGTGGATTCTCGGGTGAGTCGATTTCCAACACAGCGGATGCCGAAGGGCATTTTTCTTTTATTTAAAAGCCTCCCTGTGTAACTTTGACACGTTGTGCACTTTCTGGCCCCCTCTTCTGAATTCACATTGACTGCCTAACTAAGCGACCCCTAGGTTTTTTTCTTAGGACGTGTCCGAGCCGCGTTAGTGCTGTGTGTGTTTTCGTCGATGCCCTTTGAAGCCTTTGCCTACCTGCTACCTGGTCCGCTTGGGATGTTTTTTTTTTCTTCTAACGTCCTTTATGACCATGCCCGAATCGATTCCTCGTCTTTAGGTTCCCCCTTGTCTTTGTGTACGACCTGAGAACCAGCGACTTTCCCCCTGCTCAACGTCAGATTGAAACTCCGCGAGTGACTGTTCACGCTACCTTTCGTCATTTCGTCGCTGCTTCCCCGGATCGACGGACAAGACTTTTTCCATCGTGTCATGTTTTCTGGGCTACCTATCTACCACCTCGCGGAGGGTTATTGGACTTACTTCATTTTCAGCCCTCCCCCTGATTTACCCTCTTGCCAGCCCGACTCACCCCCGCCGTGGACGCCTACGAAATCAAAAAAGACTATTCCCGAGGACTTCTTGTGACAAGTTTTAATCAGGCTATGTATCTTCTATCCCTCTTTTTTTTTACGGTGCTGCAGATCCGCTCCTTGTAATTCGAGGGGCGGCTTTCAGCCATTTCCTCTAGTCTTTCTGTATTCGCCGCCTGTGTGATTCGTGACATGTGTCACGACCTCATCCCTTCTTGAGGTCCTCCTCTACACACAAAAGCCATATTCTCAGGTGGGGTGCCCCACATTTACAGCCGCAAAATCCCCCCCTTTTGTTTCAGTCCCGAACGGCCCCGTCTCTGTTCTGCTCTCCCTCTCATTCCCCTCATAGAAGAGCACTCAGCCTCACGACGAACGCCGTCTTTTCTTCCAGATCTACCCGGACTTCGCCTTAATGGTCCAGGTTTTTGTTTTTTTTCCGATGTTCACTCTCCTAAATGGCAGGATCGGAGCTCAGCGACGCAGATAATTGGCCTGGTGACCTAGACGTCCCTCGACCATGTGTTTGGTTATCCCTGTCGCCACACTTTTTGTCATCGCCTCCCAATCTTGTCTTTCTCTCTCGCCACGGTCATAGACCCTCGACTATGACAAGAACTTTGTGGTCGACATACTGACATGTTGCTTTTCTTGTGGAGTGATTTACCCGCGTCTTTCCTCGAGATCTCGTCCCCCACCTTGGTTCGGGATCCCATGAAAACCGCTTACTACCTCCCTGCCCCGTGATACTCTTATTACCCTAATTTCGATGACCACAAATATATTTCCCATCTCCCTCACCTTTTTTCTTACCCTAGTTTTTCTTCCGATAACCTAACTTGACTTTCCCCCTTGATCGTCAATCCATATGTATTGGTTCCATGAGAGTCGTCAATTGCCCCCCCCTGATCTCAGAGTTCGTTGACCCTTCGTTCCTTCTTTCTCCCCTGTATATAGATGACTCGCGACACGACAACACTTCATCGTCAGGTTGAAGTGCCCTCTGGCCCGACTTGGTCACTGACGCGATCTTCGCGAGGCACCTTGGCCTCCTGCCACAGACGATTGTTATGAAATATCGCCGGAAGTCTACGTCCTTTTTCCGGGTTCCCAACATTGGGACGAGAAGTGAACTTTTTTTCACACCCGGTTCTCTACTCTCCCGACTACCCGCCTCTCGCCCCTTTCAGCCTTTTCTCTCCTCGCGCGGCACTGACGCAGGTGAGTAGCGAGTTCCAATTTCTTCCCAGGCTATTCAGACGACGGCTGTTTTCCCGAGTCAAGGCGTCATTCGAGGAGCGAACTCTCCCCACGCTCTAAATCGGGCCGCCTTCGATGATAACCCACACCCGGCGGTTTAATTATTCCCTCTCGGACCGCCCTCTTCCGAGTTAACGTACGAGTGCAAGAGACAAGGCACTTCTGCCCTTACACCTTTTGACCGAGAAGTCCCCTCCTACTCACCTCATCCCCCCCCTGTTTAACGGGACTAATGGCGGGAGCCTTCCGTGACCTTCTTCTGCAGACCCCATTTAATCTTCCGATTTTCCTTTAACATCTCCTCCTAGTATTCTGAAACTTCTACGAGCGAGCTTACATACACCTTCCTCGTTATATTAGCCCGGCTTTTTCTTTTTCCGGGACGACCCTCCCTCCTGCAGTAGCGTTTCCGTAGCTCCACGACGTCGCCTTTAGACTCCTGGGAAGCCCCGGAATGCCCTTTCCCCCAAGAATGGATCGGGTAGCTCGCGACACTCCGTCGGCGCCGGGCTCGATACAGGCACCGGGTTCCTTCCAGAAGCCAGTCCGTCTGACCCTTCTAATACCAGCCACTGCCTCTTCATCGCCTACATCCAGCTGGACATCACAAGTAAGGAATCAGTTTTTCCGATGATCCTTTGCGTCGTGCCACGGTCGCCCCCCGCCCCACCTTACACCACCCCGCCTCTTTGATCTTCCAATCGTACCCTGCCCTGAAGTGTTTTCACAACCTCGACACAACCGCCTCCCTTTCGCTCCTTCGAGTCCCGCGAGAGCCCGGTCTCCAACCGTCATGGCGCCTTGAACTCGGTTAGCGCCTCCTCCTGAGATACACCGCGAGGTATACCTTCCCATCCTTTAATTTCCGCGCCACTAGTGAATACCCAGCCCCGGTATTCTCGTCCAGGCTTGCCTTTGTTCCAGGGAGTATTTTCATGAGAATTTGTTTCCCTGTTCACTTGTCCACATTCTGTTCCCATGGATCAATGGTTCCGACACGAGGACATCTTAATGTTTTCCCGATGCGCATGTCTTGTCCCAAGGGAACGAATCACGCGTTTTTTCCTCGCACGCCCAGCAACCCTTTTCCCCCTGTCCTTAGTAGCTTCATTAGTCCCAGTAGGATCCTCTTCTTATTTCCATTGACGCGCGTGAGCCATTTGACGTTTCCCTGGCCTGGTGTGAGCATGACAGACAACCAGGACACACCTTTCTCTTCTCTCTTTTCCGGAACGCCTGCCTTGATCAGATCCCCCTGATTTACGGTTCTGTACTGACTGGGCACTCTTTTCTTGCACGTGTGAAGTCTCAAGTCCGTTCGGCTACAACAATTCTAGCTGCCCACGTGGCCTGCATCTTTTTACCGTTTCATCTTGGAACGGTGACCGATCGTTACCGAGGATCTAAGAACCTCGATCCCCACCTCAGTATACCAGCTGGATCTTCCTCGTTCCTCAGCGCACTCCCGTTGTCGTTGAACAGCAAAAAACAAAAAGAACTCCGATGCACGTACATGTCTTTTCCCTTGCTCGTTTCCTCGCAGTCTTTTCCCATTTCCGTCAGCAACCCCTTTCCCACGCTTTTACTGACCGACCGCCCGATGGTTCACCTTTTTCTGCCCCGAATTACACCGGAGTTGCGTTTCATTCCACTCCCCTTCGGACCCGATGCTCTCCTCTCTCGTTTTTCCCCGAATAACGACCCCACCAGCCGCGCATAGCGTTACCCCTTTTCCTTGAGGTCGTGTATCCACGTCCTGCTCAGTATTGGAGAAATCGTCTAATTTTTCATTCCCCCCAACTCACTACCCGTTGGTCTCTTTCACTGCCATTTTTTCGACGTATTTTGTTTTCTTTTAGCATCCTTTACTTGGATGACCTCATGGACCGGAGAACACAGCGCGAGTTGCCTAGGGCCCAAGGATTGCGCTATGGTCACGCTTTCACTATTTTATTATCTTTTCTCTACTAAGTTTTTTTTTATATATGCTCCCCGCGAAGGCATCCTCATACCTTTAATTCTCTGCTTTGAGTACTAGACCTCGAGTGATGGTCCTCTTCCATTTACTTCCCATTAGGCCTGATTAAAGGTACTCTAAGCGACACCCCATACACAGCCCCCTAGCAGCGGCCAGGTCACTACTACCCCCCTCGGTTGAACCCGGAGTTCTGTACTAGTTTTCCCGTCAACCACGATTTGACTTAACCCCAACCTACACGCCCGCCCCCCATGTTCCCCCGCCGGCCATTTGTGGACATCCCCCCACAACCTTCCTTTTAGCTCTCTTACCTTCTGACTTTTTTAGGACGGTTTCAGTCCTTTCCCGTCCATTTTTCTTAGAGGACCAGTGACGCTCTTTTTCTGTTGTTCCGGACTTTCTTACTTTTTCTTTTACCGCGGGCAACCTCATCAAGTTCGCGGCCAGAAACGCGACACTTCCATCATTTCGTGAATAGCTTTCCAACCGCGACCCTTTTCACGGCTTCACAGCAACTTTTGTGCATCGCGTTCCATCCATCTTCAGCCCGCCACTCGCGGCCAACAGACTCTAACACCCCCTCCCTCATCTGACCCAACCCGTCGTCCCGCGAAATATCCTCCCTTCCCCCCTTCTCACACGTTCTTAGGTCAATTTCCCCCCCCAGTGCCCAGATTGTTATAAGGCCTCCTCCTTCCCAATCACACGACTTTTTTTTTTTTCCCCACAACTTCATACACCCAAACGTCCTCAGTGAGTTACCCGTCCTAGCACTACGCCCAGTTGTCGATGGCATGATGCGCCGATTTACTAGCCAAGATGTTCGGTCCCTGCTCTAAAGAGGTTCGAAACCCAAGACTTATATACTGCCCCAGCACGTATCCAACACACAGCTTTTATTCGTCAGCCTCCGGTCCCGTATTCCTTACGACGATGTGCTTTGTCTCAGTCACGACCCACCCCAACCCCCCATCTCCTCAATTCCCCAGTGTCCGATCAATCCTTTTCCCTGACAACGACTTGTTAGTTTCTCCCCGACCCACCCACATCTCATTGACCCTCTCCCCTGCCACCCCCCCGAAGGCCCGACGATCACACTTCCCGTGCTCCGGCCCCTTTTTCGACGCCGATGGATTTGAGGTTCCCGGAACTTCAACTTAGCCAGCATTCCTCTCAGAGCCCCGCCCCACTGCTTCACGAGTTCCCTCATACCATAACATCTTTAATAGAGAGTAGCCTCCACGTCGTTGAAAGAGCTTTTTCACATTGGCCACCATCCCAACGTACGTAATTGCGAATACACCCTCTGCGGTCACTATTTGTTTGCGCCCTCAATGAGTGAGGCCAACATACTGCCATTTCAGGCTACGGGGTCGACTTTCCCCCCTTAAAGAGGTTGCCCGCTCGCCGACGAGGCAATTGCCTGGGGGTATCTTCACAATTTCAGCTTCCGTGCTCCTAACCTTGGGTTATATCGATGCTTTAGCCGACGCGAATTGCTATGTTGACACCGCTGGACCCTTGCAATTTGAAAGGAGTTCTTTAGTGATGCGTCCCTCCTTTTCCCGAGTTTGGCCGATTTCCCGCACGCTATCAAGGTCTCCTTGTCAGTGACCGAAGCATCGAGCGCTATCACTCCTGTGCTTGGAAGTCTGCGGCACGCCCGCTTTCGAGTTTTAATATATTGAGGAACCACCAATCTCCCTAAATTCTGCATAAACCGTTCCTAGAAGGACCCTCCTCACTATTAACAATACCCCCTTTATTTAATTTTTGCACCATCTGTAGGGTACCTTTTACGTTCCGGCCGTCACTTATGTAAAGTGTGTTAGGCCCCCTTTTCCCAATAACTTTCGTCATGAATCGAAGCCGAGACCGGATTCGGCTGAGGTTGCCGACTAAGGAAACCCTCCCCCCTATTCAGAGGTAGCCCTTTTCTGCTTTGCTTCCGTAAAATCCCCCCCTTGCAGCAGAGGCCATAGTACAGAATTTTCACGCGCACACCTCTGACCTCCGTTCTTTTTTTACGTCACAACGTCAGTCCTCTTCCTGTGTCCATTGTATCTCCGTGTCTTTACTTCTGGGGCATCCACCCCTCTCGCACCTAGCCCCGGCCCAGCCGAACACGGCCCGTGACTGAGCCCAGCGAGGACCCGGTAGTCGGGAAGTATTTTCTGTCCGACCGTTTAATGAGACCCATTTCAGTGTGGCCGAAGCCCGCACCCCGAGAATCTTTCCGTTTCTCATCCCGTTCCCACTCATACTAGGAGCTTTATTGCATATATCCGACGGTCGATCTTTTCGTTTTTCCCCCTTGCATTTACAGCCATCGTTTCTTCTCAAGGAAAGTTTTTTCCACTCACCCGCTGCTAACTGCGCTTCCTAGTTTTTGTGGGACCTTGGAGACTTAGACGTCGCTCCGAGCCGACCCCCGACTCAGTCTCTGTTAGTCGTTCTCAATTATGTCCCCCACCACTTCGAATTTTGATGGGCCATCAATTGGGACGGTGATTGGTGATTTCTGGTGGGAAGGTCCTGGGGACATACTAGTGGTGTCCACCCTGAAAAAGGTTGTCTCGTCCCCCAGCTTCAACGCAACCCAAAGTGCCGGCTCATACCCAAGGTGTTCCCAGTTTAGTTTTTCTCTCGTGTTCTCCGATTCCTCGACTGTGAGCTACGCGGAGTGCCTCCCCTCTCCCGCCGCGCAGCCTATGTCCTATAGTGCGGCCTAATGCCCTGTCTTCGAGCTTTTGATACGTTTACTCCGAATTCATTATGTCTCTTCGTTTTGCTGAGCCAGCTCCCCACTCTGGTATTCCCTCGTTTGTTCCACTTTTGCCTGAATTCCATTGAGTTCCACGCGCACTGGACTACATTTAGTGCTCTTTTTTGGCCACCCACGCTTGTCCCCCTTTTATCCTGGGATTTCTTTCGTTGGTTTATATTGTTCTGTCTTCTTTTGATTCCTCGTTCCTGTACTTGAATTGATTCGTTTCCGCCCTACGGCATGTTATGCCCTTCTTCCTGTCCGCAGTTCGGCGGAGGAATCGTGGACTCACAGGGATCCTCATTGTGTAGGTTACGCACATCATCGTCGTCTTCTCAGCTGTCCCCCCGTCGGTTTTCCGCCTTTAACCGGACCCCTTCACCCTGGTGTTCGTCTTATGACCGCGTTTGTTTCTTAACAATCTGGTCGTCGACTCACGCATGTGTTGAAGAAGAATAAAACGACTGAGCGCTTCTCGCAAACTTTGGTAGTTGTTGCAAGTAGAAATTCACCACTTGCTTATCCCGTCATGATGCAAACACTGACGATGAGCGCGAGTTTCCCCTTTTTTTTTTTTTTTTTTTTTTGTTTAATTCACCGTGTTTCCAATTCGCCGTTCCGCGTCCATCTTTTCCAAATTCGGATCCCGGTTTAGTCAGTCACCGGGTTCTATCTGAATCTTTTCCTTCAGTGTCGTGATTCTAGTAAACCCGGTTAAGGTCAATACGACTCGCAAGTCTTTTTATGTTGTTTTCGATCTGTCTGCGCCCTGGCCGCCTGCGTTAGAAGCCGGCTGCGTCTTTCATGTTACGTTTCGTACCTAAATTTGAACCAGGATGCGATCTGTTTCTTTGCGCCGTCGTCTCTGTCTTTCCTTCCCGCATGTTTGTTGGGATTGACGCTCATTGCGTTTACATCTGGGCTTGGCTTTTCAAGGCCCTTTTGCATAGTAAGGTCGCGCGGAGACGAACACGACTGACTGATGGATTCCTGTTACGTTTGTAACATCTGTGAGCCCTTCTTCCCTGGCCTCCTGCCTCCCCACACAACCCTTCATCTCTTATCCTTTTCTATCTTTCAACTTTTGTTCTTTCGCGCTCGGCCGCATTTTATCTTTTCAGGGTGCATGATCAGAGTGAGAGATTAGTTTAACCCTGTAAGTCTTTGTATTTACTCGATACCTTCTTTTGTTTCCTAGTCATCTGGTTTTATTTTGGACAACGGTTCTTGCGGCCCCATCTCCCCTCGTCGCATGCCCTGTTAGGCGTGTTAGTAGTCTGCTTTGATCCGCTCCGGGAATTCAGCCTTGTCAACTTACCCATTTTACCGCGCGTGCTACATCGTTGTTCATTGGCATTCGAAGGCCCTTTTGCCTTTCTCACCGGAGGAGACACAGAAACATTTTTTCAACAAGATCGGTTCCTTTTCCGGAATCGAGTTACCAACGTCGCCTACTGTATTTTACGTGCCTTTTTTAGACGGCCCGGCACTTTTGTTTCTACTCTTTTCCCTTCGCCCCGAGTCCAACATCCATACTTTCGTAATTTGCCCCCCCTCCTGCAGTACTCGTGGACTCGGCCCTTCTCCCATCCACGTGTTGCCCCCTACCAATCCCGATTGAAGACTCATGGAGACGGCCGGTGAAGCACCCTTCCGAGTTTAAAGGCCCCAGGGCTTCTTTTGATACCCGTCACCAGAGTGTGTTTACCTCAGGATTTCGCGCACCGGGCATTCTCCCCGATGTTCGGACGCGATTTGCTCCAATACGAGTTCCATCTCTTTCTGGTTCCGACTCTTTTTTTCTTTTCAAGGACATCGTTTGTTTTTCGCCCCTTTTGACCGTATCCCTTCATCGAGTGATAACCGCGTATTTGTGTACCGTGTCTCGGAAAAATGAACAACCGTCGAACTCCCGGCCGCGTGTTTAAATCGTCTTGCCCTCCTGTTACTTGACCATTCCAATTTCCCATATTGAACAATTGTTTTAGCGACAGAACTCTTCAGTTGCCTTTCGTTGACGTCACCGCGCGACTCGATTTTCATTTTTATCTTTCATCAACTCTCAGTTTTCAGTTTATTTCCCTCTTCTTTCGGAGAGCATTCCCAAACCCCTAGCGTCTCCCCCCTCCTATTGTTACCGATCCCAACTTAATTCATTCCGATTTGGACTGTGTGGTCCATGGTCTACGTGTGAAACTCTTAGAATCTCGCCGCGGTTCTCTGGTCCGATACCAGTCAGTTGAGGTGTACTATCGTCCCCAAGACCTAATTATTCGTTTTTATTGTGTGCAGCAGTCCGATTAACCAGATATCTGGTGCCCACGTTGTGGGCGCAGTTATGTTTACGGAAAGTTTTGGTTCATGCCTCTGACTGCTACTTCGAATAAAGAAATCTCGTTG
>Ga0179593_1271806_pt1 | contig 16429 bp, 20 predicted proteins | sample CZODoug2_1_08_16_FD_185931 | JGI IMG/M metagenome (GOLD analysis project Ga0179593, IMG submission 185931) | Vadose zone soil fungal communities from Angelo Coast Range Reserve, California, USA - CZODoug2_1_08_16fungal (PacBio error correction) | ecosystem: Environmental > Terrestrial > Soil >... | reverse complement strand
CTTCCGCCAGAAAGCCTACTTTGTGCCAGTACATCGCTTTGCGCGATCTATTCCCCCTTGCGTTTTTAGTTTTTGCTTCCCCGATCCTTCCTTCCCCCTTTATCCTGTGTCAGGGATCCTCCCGTGATGACCAATCGAGATCTTTTGGCATGACCCCCCCGCAACGTGCTGATTCTCTTGTCCGTGTTTTTGATTCCTTCCCCTTCCCCCTCTTTTTCCCTGCTTCTTCCCTTTCTTCCCAAGAGACCAAATGTTGAATAATTCAGTAATTCCCCCTCACCCTCCTGGATGAAGACCCTCACCTCCCCTAACAACCCAGTTCAAGGCAATTCCATTGGGCTTTAATGCTTGTCATTTTTTCTTTGGCGTCTTCCCCTCCTTCCTCAGCATAACCACCCATTGTCAACGGGCATTCTTGATCCCCCTATGCGGCTCCGCAAATATGAAAGCCTCCCGCCGTCGGACATTGTTTGCGGTATGCGTCAATTTCCCACCATTACTTTTCTCCTCCCCAGCAGTTCCCCCACCTTTTGACTTCATATGAAGGTTCCCCTCTCCCCCTCCTTCCCGCCGAAAGTCACTTGTCAGTCCTCCCCAATAGACCTTGGTCCTGGTGTGGAATTCCCTAATTCCATTCCTTACCCTTTTTTTTTTCCCCCCGATGCGTATTATCTTTTTTTCCCTGCCCTCCTTCTCTTCCTTTCCCCTTTTTTCCCTCTCTTATGGGCCCCATGATGAGGCCGCACGGTCGTGCCACCATACTCCACAGGTGTTTGTCCTGGCCAGCAATATCGTGACCCTTGTTCAAAACTTTTTTTTTTTTTTCCATCAGTTTCCGGAGCACTGACAAGTTAGTCCTACTTTTTTCGTGCCCCGCGCGAGAGTCAGTGGACTGACGATCACTTCGACCCCCCCCCCCAGAATAAATTCATGCGTGGTCAGCTGGACAACCCCCTCTCTTCCCTTTAATATCTCTTTCCGCCCACCCCTCAAACCACTAGACACCCTTTTCGCTGATCGTTTTTCGTTCCTTTTCTAGGTCACCCTTTCTAATCAGTATAAACCGTTCCGACCTAAGCGTAACTTTTCTTTTGACTTCATTCCCTTCTTTCACACCCACCCCCCCCCATAGAAATCCTGCCCTGGCACCACCCCCTTTATTCCTGTTTACACCTTCCCAGCCTTTCCCAGCGCGGTTGTCCCAGTATTCTTTTTTTCTCGTTTCTTTACATTTCGCGAGCGTTACAAGGATTTTAGCAACCTCCCCTGTTTTCTTGCGAATCGTCAGTCAACATGTTTTCCTTTCCGCGTTTGACCCCTCCAATTTCTTTCCTCAAGTTTTTGTTTTTTGAGGTCCCCTTTGTTGATTTTCTCCCCTTCGATTCCCTTCGCTTTCCCAGCGGCATTCTCGGTGCTTGTATTGCGTTATAGGAAAGTCCTTTTCCCTGCTTGCCCCCCCCCCTCTCCTCCCTCGTTCCGATGCAAGGAAAGTAGCAATTTAGAAACCTCCCCCCCCACATTTTCTTTTCTCGGAAGTCTTGTTTCTCACCCATCCACACCGATAATTGTCCTCTTTGGTGGTGTCCCCCCCTTCCCACATCCACCTGGAATACAGCTGTCTCCCTTTTCCTTTTCGGGTCGCTACTCAACCGTTTTGTCAACAGTTTGCCCCCCCCCCTTTTCCGTCTTGAGGATGGACGAAAAAGTGTTACTTACCCTTGTTCCTTCCTTTGTCCTCGCTCTTCCTTTTCTCTTTCCCTCAAGCTTGCCGTCGAAGGACGTGACAGCTTGAGGGAAGTCATTTTTCGTCTTTTTTTTGGGCTTTCAGTTGCTAACCGTTTCACCTTCAGGCTGCCCTAGGGTTGAGTACCTCGCTCCTGTCAAGTGTCAACCCACCTTTTTGTTCTCTCTCAGTCCATCTCTCCATTGGCCCAGGCCGAAGCCTCTGTACTTTTCCCTTCTGTTGATCCCCATCGTCCGACCCTTACCAGCGCTTGTGTCCTCGCGACCTCCATAAAAATTCTTCTTGCTTCGCGTCTTTGATCCCTCCCAATTTTTTATACTGCCGAGGGCTCATTGCGTTGTTGACTCTGATGTCTTTTTCCCCTCCCAAAATTTTGGTCCGAGCGAGTTAACTCCTCAATTGGCACTACGAAAGGGGCCTCTTTGTGTTCTTGACTCATCTGTCGTTTTCGATTTTTTTTCTCGTTCTACTCGGAGTTCACATGACTGATTTGATCGATTTGTTAATCCGTCTTTCGTACCTTCCTTTTCTTGTCAAGAATAGCCAGGGATACATGAGTCAGGGAGTCGTTTCCCCCTCCCGCTAACCCTTGCCGATCCCTTATTTTTTTTTTTTTTTTCGTCTCGTCCACGGCTTTATCCCTTCCCGTCGAATGTCGGTTACATACACCATCCCTCCTTTTAGGTTCCCCCCCCCCTCCTTATTGCTTTCGTGGTACGTCCCCCTTATTATCTCCTCCGTGTGTTGTTGATCTATCCTGTACTCGGAAAGCCATCGAACTAAGATTCCCCCTTTTCTGTATTTTTTTCACTCCTTCCTGCTTCGTTGAGGTCTCAGCCCGTGACGAGTGCAACTAGGTTCCCTCCCCTTTCCTTGTCTCTGTTTTCTCTCCTTGGATTGTCTACCTCGAAGTAGAAGGTTTTGCTGATATTGACTTCGCCCTTCCTATTCTTCTCTTCCAGCTACATCTGTACGTTATTTTGGGCCTGCATTTGAACGGCTACGCGCCCCTCGGAGGGGCGATTGAGTCAAAGTTGCCCAACAAGAGCGCGAAACCCTCCATTCCCTTTTTAGTCGGACCTCCCTACTCCCTTTTTGTTGAGTTTACACCTACATGTTCGTCAGAGACTTAAAGGCACTTTCTTCTGCCCCAGTCCCCCCGCCAATGCGGCCTCCGCTTTATGCCATCTCATGTTTATGGAAGGTCTTTCCTCACAAGCGCTGGGTTACGAGGGCATCGCGTTTATCCCCCATCAGCTTCCTCTCCCCCTTCCCCCTCAAAGCATGCCTTCCTAAAACTCGGCCACCAGGAAGCGTGATTCCGGAGAGCCTTTCCCCCAACCCTCTCTTTTCCTCTGAAAGGTCTTTTCTAGCCATGAAACGCCCCCACTCCCCCCACGGCTAAACCTTAGTCCCCTCGTCTAGGCGTGACCCTTGTTTGTGCTCTACCCCTTTCCCATGAGGCCCCCGAGTACCGTCCCCTGTTCACCGTTTTCCCCCCCCCCTGAAACGTTGACACTTTTTCCAACACTTTTTGAGAGAGGTCCCCCTCAAGGTGAAAAGAGAATCCCCGCGATTTTGGTGATTCCTTGTTCTGGGTGGACTTGAACTCCCCTCTCCCCTTTATACGGGTTTTTGTTCCCTATCTCCTTCTTCTCCCTTTTGTGGGTTGAACAAAGATGTTATTCTGCCCCTTGTTTTTGAGGTCGTGCCCTTTCGTTTTGTCGCGAACTCTTTCTCCCTTTTGCAGCATAAAAGCAGCGAATCCGGGTCCCCGGCAGTCGGTTTCTATAGCCCCCCCTCCCCCCACCCCACCCGTCCTCCACTAAATATTTCTCTCCAGCGTGGCTGTCATATCCCCAAATGTGGCATTTTCTTCCGTTTTCGCCCCACTGTAGACTGAGGGAGTTGAAACTTTATTGACCCTTTCCCCGATTCTACCTCTTTTCGTAATGCCTCTCCCCCCTTTCAGCATTGGTCAGGCTTCCTTTTTTTTAGTCGAACCGCAGTGATTTTCTGCCTCTTCTGCTTGTGACGCAAGTTTCATTTTCCCCTTTGGGTACCTTTTTTGCGGATGTAGGGATACGGATTCTGCGCCGAAACGGAAAGTCCGAGCTATCCCCCTTTTCTTTGTTATTTTTTTTCTTCTCCAATTGATGATCCTCTTCATGTGTCGTACTGATTGACCCCCTGCCATTTCTGGTATTCTGGCTTGTGTCCGATTCGTCATGCCGATTGCTCTCCTGATTCAGCGACAAGTAGTCCTTGCTTGCAAGGATGCTTCACGACTCCCCCCCCCCCCCCCCGAGTTTTTCCCCTCCTTTTACTCCACCTGCGGCAGGGCTTGGAATCCCAACACTGTCCTTTTTTATGGGGTGCTTTACCCGGTGGCTTCCCTTCCCCATGTTTCCCCATACACGCATGACAATCCAGAATCGAAGGCTTTTTTTCATTCCCTTCTGCATCCCTCCTTTTTCCCCCCCACTACCTTTTTTCCTTGAATTAGGGCCACCTTTTCCACTTTATTTTCCTTCAACGTTTTTATTGAATTCTTTTGGAGTCGTTTTCGTTCTTTGTGCCCTTAAAGCGTGTGATTCTTGTTCGGAATCTTCCTCCTGCCCCTTTCTCCCCCTCTTTAAACGCAACCACCCGCAGAGGTTTTCTTTCCTCATGGCGTTGACCTCAATCGCATCGCTCCGATGTGGTCCCACGTTTTATTTCTGCCGTCCTTTGCTCCAGAATCACCTCTTTACAGCAGTGCAAGGCCTGGGACTGCCCTCTCGGTTATTTTCCTTTTCTGCTGTTTGATGACAAAAATTATTGCTTCAGCTGGTCTCTTTTTTTTAGTGACGCGGCGAAGCTCCGTTTATTTCCGGAAAAACACCTGCACGAGTCCTCATCACTTGAATAGTGATTTCCTTCCGTAAGATAGCGCGTTCTGGTTTCCCGTCGGTATCCTACACCAGTCCTGATTGGGACTGAGGCTCTCCCAGCAAGTAGCGTATCCGCAGTTCTCAAGCTCTTCCTGCCTCTTCTGTGCTTCTTCTTCCTTCCTTTCCCTCCCCTAGTTGTAGTTGTTTCTCTCTCTTCCCTGAAGTCCAGAACGAAGTACATCTGACTCAGCTGAGACCTTGATTTTTCGTTTGAGCTTTCTTCTCCTTTCCCCTCCTGGTTTTATTAACCCTTTTTTTTTTCCCCCTCAGTCTGAAAAACCCCTCTCCCTCCTCCCCTATGCAGCGGAACTTTTTTTCACTCCACGATTTCAGTGATGTCTTCCGGTGTTGCAGCGTGATTTCATTGAACGTGCGTTCCGCTTTTTTTCACTTCAACCAGAGAAACCAAGTGTCCTCCCTCTTTTTTCGTCCCTTCCCCCTTTCCACGAGTCGTCACTCACATATTGAAAAACCAACCCTCCGGTCCGTCCCCCATGGCGTGGGCCCCCCCCCTTGGTCCCAGTTGATTCTGGCGCAGGTTTCAAGTTGGCGCAGAAGCCCCATTGGGCCATTTTTCGATTCCCTCTTTCTGGCCGTTTGCCATGATGAAACGACACGCACTGGTCGGCCTGTTTCTTGAACCTGCGTCAAGAATACCACTTGCTTTCGCTCCCCAAGAAGGTCTACTTTTGAGGGCCAATAAGGGAAGACCCAAATAATCCCTTCAAAAAGTCACGTTAGCGTTTCCCTTTTCCTCCTTTTCCCCATAATTTTCCAGTTGACCTTTCCCCTTGTGCATCCTTTTATTTTTTCAATCCTTTCCCCTCTATCTTTCGGATCTGAAACGGATGATCGACACGGGTCGTTGCCCTACCCCGAACATTTTGTGTGTTGAGTCAGCAATACGGCCAGCCCACTCCTTCCCAGCTGCAAAACTTTCTGTTTTTTTTCCCGCGTTTTGAATGCAGCCTCCAGACACGTCATTCTCTTCTTCTCCTTTTTCCCGGCATTTTCTTCCCTTGTTTCTGACACATCCTCCCGTCATGCTGTTTTTTCTTTTACGTTACCCCCATCCGTCTCCCAGGCTGACTCCCTCCCCCCAACAAACAAAAGAATTTTGAGCTTCTTTTTTGTTCCGTTCGCTGGCAATAATTTATCAGAAATCCTCCTGGGCTCCCTCCCCCCCCCCGCTGCTCTCCCACCTCAAACAAAATGGACAATATTCGGCCCCACCCTGCGATGACCCGGACTACCCATCCCTTCCAGTTCGATTGTTAAGATTCGTATCTCCCCGGTGAGTATTTTTTTTCCAGGATTGCTTTCCTCCCCCTGACCGCATCTACCTTTGCCTCCGTCCCGCGCACAAGTGGATCTTGAAGCCCTTTTCTCGCACCCTTTGCTATTTTTTGCTTTTTTTTTCTTTTATGGCGATTTCCCGATAGCGCATTCGTTTTTTCTTGCTGCATTCGTTTCCCCCTACCAAGTTACGTGCCGATACTGAAATAACACCCTCTCCCGATTTAGGAATACCCCCCCGATGACTCCCCCCCACGTGACCTCCTGAAGATAATCTTGTATATAGCCCCCATAAAACACATTTTTTTGAGTCCGTTTTCGCCCCTTCCCAACCCTCCCCCCTTCCAACACGGATTCTAACTTTCCCTTTCGTGTGCCCCCCTCCTGAAAAACTTCTTTTTAATGTTATTTTACCTTGACCGGATTTCCTACCCCAGGCGTTATGACCCTGGGTGTAAGAAGCCGAACATGGCCTGAAATCTTCCCCTTTTCGCACCTTCTCCGCAGTTTCCCTTCCTCTGACCGGTGTCTTTTCTTTCCCCCATTTAGGTTGTGGTTGTTTCGTTAAGTTTTTTCTCAGCGTTGAGGTTCTTTGGATTTTTTGAGTCCCTTCCGATAAGGACAGTTTTTTCCCCACGCTTCCCACCAAACCCCCTTTTTTTTCTCGATTTTTTGTTGACGCTCTGGCGGTTGCGAAGAAATATCCTTCCTCTCTTCTCTGAATTCAAACCCTGTACCCCTCGCCCCAGCAGCTTTTTGCCTGACCGTACCATAATTGGCGCTCTTTTTTTTTGCCCCATTTTTTTTTTCTTCTCTGGGCTCATTCTTCCAGCTTCGGAAAAATGCTCGTCGGGTGGGTCCTCCACCATTGCAGATCCTTTTTGTTTTTCCTCATATTGCCCCCCTGATGGCAAAAGTTGGCTATCCAGCCATTCAAAGGCTTGTTGTCTCCTCTACGCCTTCGATTCTCTTTCTCCTTCCTTTTGAGGCCCAGGATGATCTGTTCACGCTTCCTTTTTTTTTTTGGACGAGACGTCCCCCTCATGCTATCTCCTCCAAGCAACCGGTACTTGCTAGCAATCGGAGTCGTGCCCCAGCGAAACCCTTTCCTGTTCTCCTCTGCTTCGTTCTTTCCTTTTTTTTTCCTTGATGAGCTCCCCTTGACAGTCGGGTCATGTCGGTAGCCAACCAGTCCACTTCCCCCCTTTTTCTCTTTAGGCCTTTCAACCTATGGTTCCTAGATTCTCTTTTCCTATATCTTTCCTTCCAATCAGGGTGTTGTGTCGGAGACGACGTTTGGTGGGTCCCCTCGTGGGTCCTTTCCCCTTCTGTGCTTTGTCTTTTTCTTCCGAATTTGATTTTTTTTTCAAGAAGTGACCCAAGTGCGAAATAAGGCCTCATCGACCCTCCTTTTCCCCCCCGCGGTGAGACGACTCTCGTCGGCAGCCTAGCCCTTGTGCTGATCTCTTGAGACGCCTGTCTTCCCCATCTCCCTCCCCCGATGCTTATCATGTACGCATCAGGCCGCGCGAAGGCTCCTTTCCCCTTCAGTTTTGCTCTTGTTTACCTCCACCAGCACGAATGGATGAGAGCAAATCCAAAGTTCTATGAAGGCCTCCTTTCGACCGCAAGTCTGGGTTTCACCACTATCCTTTCCGGCGATTACCGCACTTTCTCCCTAAGTATAAGCAAACCCTCCTTTTCCAGCTACTTTCTTTCCCTTCAGATGACCACAGCGCTGGACGATAGGGTCTACAGAGGCTTTGAGTCAATTCAGCCCTCGAGACGTTTCTTCCAGCCCCTGTTTTTTTCTATCCAACTTTCTTTACTCGACACATGGTTGTTGCAGTCTGTCCCCCCTGGCCTTCTTCGGGATCAACCATCTCCTTTTGGACGGCCGGCTTCCTCGGCCCCCGAACGCCCCCCCCCAAACGCCCCCTCTTCAGCCCTCCCACTTCCTGCACAGTCCTTCGTCCGTGCCTGAGGTTTTCACCTCCTCTTCTCTAAGTGTTCCCTTCTTTCTCGGTAATTTTAAAGTGTCAAACGGTGACCAAAGGTGTTCTGCTCGTCGTTCCTAAGGGGGAACCTTCGAATGCCGTACTGACTTTTTGAATGGTGGTTCCTTTTTTTACTTTGAACCAACGCCGCCTATTTTTATTATACATAACTCTCTTCCTGAGTTTTTCCCGTTTGTTTTTTCTTTCCCCCCAAAAACTCTTTTGTTTCGAATCGTATATGTTGTTATTGGACTTGTATCGCACAAAGCGCACGAAGTGGGTACTCGATTATCATCTTTTTTCGACTCACAAGCCCCCCGATTTTTCCCCTTTGTGCATCTTCAGTTCGAATTTTTCTTACCACCGAACCCCCCCCCCTTCCTCATCCCCCCCCTTTCCTCTTTCACCCCCAGGGGATCGATAAACTCGGTCCGTCTTTCGTCCCACTTTCCTATCTTTGCCTGGCTGAAAAGAAATTTTCGAGCTAGTACTCCCACGGGCGAAGACCCGTCCTCCTCACCATAGCCTGACGTTTTCTTTTTTTTCCCCTCTGTTATTTTCCCCCCTTCTTCTTCTATTTTTGGACATCCCGAAGTGAAGTCAGTTCCTTTCCGATTTATGCTGATTGCGGATAGGATGTTACGGTCGCTGTCTTTTGTGAACGAGCAATGTCGGCATTGCTTGTTTGGAGACTGAAATGCCTCTTCTTTCTTTGTTTTTTTCCTCTTTTGTTCACAGACATTCCTGGGACTTATTATGTTTTGGTGTCTCATTATCAGTCATGCTGATCTCTGCGATAGCTCTTTCAACAGTATCCGTTATCTTCCCGTGCTGCCAGGCATCGGCTTGCCCCAAAACTAGTTTTGCCAAGTCCTTACGTCTATATTTCTTACGGCCCGCATCAACCCCCTCGTGTATGTTGGACTCCTTTTTTTTTTTCTCCTCCTCCATCATCGAACAGAAGTTGACCCGACGGATTGCAGGGCCTTGCCTTTCGTAGATTTTTTTTCCGTATTCGCCTTTCCATTGCACCCCGTTTTATAGAATAATTTCCCGTGAATTTCGAGCGGTATTTCCCTTCATTTCCTTCATTTTAGACCTCTTTCCCCCGTCGAAAAGGCGGCGTAATTGTTCTTGCTGAAGCACCCCCGACCTTCTCGGGATTGTCGTGCCCCGTTGCAAATCGATCGCCCCCCCCCCCCCCATTTTTTTTTTTAATGTTTTGTATGCTTTCCTTTTGACTTTGCCCCAGAAACCAGCTTTACCCCCCCAGGGCCACTTCCAAACAAGGACGACCTTCACTGATCTGTTTCATTGTGTTCCCCCCTTTATGTTCTGAATTTGACGTCCCCACATCTTATGCTGCACTTGGTTCTCTGGCAGAGTGCCGCGGCGTCACGCCCGTTCCATCCCTTTTTTCCAAACCCCCCCCCTCCTTCTGAATCAGCCCGTTCATAGTGGAGGATCATTACGCCTAGGCGGCAGAGTGTGTAACACCGTCGGAGCCGACCCGGATTCACACAGGATTTAATGAGCCCCTCTGAGCCAAGTCCTAAACCTTCTCCTTTTGTTGTTTTAACTCTGATTCCCTTCCCCTCTTTTCCTTATTGAATCTTTTTTAAGCCCGGTGTTTGAGAGATTCAAAGCATACGACTGTGCCATCTGCTTGCTACGACCATGTTTCCTTTTTTCCGTTTTTTCGCGGCCTCCTATTCCTTTTTTCCTGTTTTGTCGCTCCTCCAACCATCGTTCCCTCATCGTCGTGCGGCTTTTATCCCCCTTTCACTTGTCTTTGATCTGTGCCTTTTTCGCGATGCTTCGGACGCTTTTGCTCCCCTTTTTCCCCTTCAACCCGCCTCCCCCCCCAGCTCACTTTTTCTGAATTTGAGCTTCAGTGACCTCAAGGAGGAAGCACCCATTGCAACTTCATAACATCAGTTTTTGCAATTGCAAGCCCCTTTTTGGCCATTTTTGACCGTTTTTTTCTTTTGTTCAATTTCCCGGCGCTGCATCCACCATTGACCGGTCGTTCTCATCTGCTATGTTGTCGCACTGATTACCCCCTCCCATCCCCTCGGCGGAATGTTCGTTCCTTCAAGCAATGAACCAGCTTCCTCGAACTCCTTTCCCCCCTCTTGAATTTGGCATGTTTCCCTTAGACCAACGACGCGCCGGCCACCTTTGAAAGGTCCCACTTTTTGAACCGTTTTCGTGGGGACCCCCTAATCTCTACTCAACTTTTTTCCCACTATGCGGAGAGGTTCCCTTTCCTCCGTTCGCTTTCTAGCTTTCTTGGCATGATGCCGCAACCGGGGTCGCCACACAATTCAAAGGAGTCAATGGACTATTCCTTCCCCCTCTTTTGTCCCAACCTCTTTCCAGTGTGTAGCCATCCCCCTCTCATTTTCTTACTTTTCTCTTCCCTCTCGTCTGCCTGCTTCCTGTTCCTCAGGGAGACCCCCCCCTGCCCTAACTCTTTTTTCTTCGATCTCCCCCTTCTCCCCTCGCAGTTTTCATTCGGGCGAGTAGGCTGCAACAATAAAACCAATTTCCCCCCAATTTGAGGTTTTTTTGCGCTATCCGTATCACTACAATCCTCACAGAAGCGTACCCTTTTCCATTTGACCTGAACTTCCCTTTTACAAATACAAAGAGAAAATACTGCTTATACACCCTGTCCCTTTCCTCCCCCCCCACCCTGGTTATGGTGAACTTCTATTCTTTCCTTGTCTTTCTTTAGTTGAATTTACTCGAGTTCCAAGTATTTTTTTTTCAGCCATGCCCGACTTTTGAGAACGCTGCATCCCGCTTTCTTGTCCGCCCCCTGCTTGCTAGACCATTCCTTGCTTAATCCCATGGGTTATTCGTTGTGATTTTCCCTCCGGGATGCCCTCCTCTTTTGGAATCGTTGTTGTATGTTCGAATCGTTAGTCATATCGCGACAGTTACCCCTTCGCTTTTGCCGATTTACGTCACAGAGAAGATTGCCTGACATTCTTTTTCTTCACAATCAACCCCCCCCAAACGGGATTCTCCCTTCCTCCTTCTATTCTGCACTCAAACAACCCTATAGGGAGCTGTCGGTGAGTCCAACCAGGACACATTCACTCACATCCTCAGAGTGCTTATCCCACCTTTTCGGGGACCTTCGTCTTCCCCCAAACCCTTTTGTTTCAACCCCGTTTCCATCTGTCGTAAATACACTCATTTCCCCCTGACCCCTTCTTTTTTTCCTTTCCACGGTCCTGACCTAGGCTATGTAGATCAACGCGTGTCCATGTCGAAGTGACGTGCAAGGCGTGTGATTCTGAAAGTTTTTTCTTGGTGGGGCGGTCAGGTTTTCTATCTATGATTATTTTTCCGAGATCTCGGGTTTTTTTTCTCTTTTTACGTCCCCCTTTCCGCGGAATGTGCGCGAAGATTTTGAAGCGTTGATTTCTGTTGCCGGCTTTCCGACCTAATCGACTTTTTTTTTCTCCTCTTCCCGCCCTCGTCCCCCTTTTTTGGTCGCTCTTACCTCAATTCGGGCGCGAGGTCTTTTTCAATTTTAGACCAGCGGTCACCCTGTAAGCGCGTTCCCTGAGTGATTCTTGTGGAAAACGCCCAATCCTTGTGTCCTCTGCTTTTTTCTCCCCCCCACTTGTAATCTTTCCCCTTTGTTTTCTCTAAGTCCCGTTCCCCTTTTCTTGTTTTTGCCTGATAGCACTCGTCTTCTCGCGTGTTCCGATGCGGCGTCCTCTGGGACAGGATCGAGATCTGACTTTTGAGTATCCCGAAGTCTCCAAGATTTTACATTCCCCCGCCTCCTCCTTCTCGTCCCAACCCGCGACCCCCCCTATTTTTTTCCTTCATTCTGTTTCTTTCTTACGTGATTTTCTCACCTCCTGGACCGTCGGCATGTAGAGGCTGAGAAACAACACATTGGGTTCCCGGCCTTTCTCGGAGGTCAACAGCAGTTTAAGTCGTCCTCTTTTCTTTTTTGTTGTTTTTGCGTGATATATTCGGCGACTGGACCGCAGTCGTTTTTCTTCTTTTTCAAAGTTCTTTTTCTCTAAGCTCGAACGACGTCCGGGAGGTTCTCAGCGGGTTGAAGTGCCGGAAATCGGCTTCCTGGGGGTTATCGCGGTCGACGCCCTCTATTGATGTAAGGTTGTTTCTCGTGAGACGACTGAGTCCCCTTCTCAGCCACTTTCCAGCGTGGCATCTCCCCTTTTTGCATCTTTTTTTCCCCCAGAGCACTCTTGACGAGTTTGGCGATTAGTCAGAAACCCCCTGAAGCATTTGGCTGTGAGCAAGCGTCATCTCCCTCGCACTCACCCCGCCCTTCTTTTCACCTCCCCCCCCCTCAGTTTTTTTTCCTAGAGCGCTGCAGTCCTTGTCTTTTCTTTCCTCGGCCCAGCGATGTTGATGTTACGGTCTCGACTTGCCAGCCAGAGGGGTCGATTCTACGAGAGGCCAAGCATATTCCCTTCGATTTTTTCAACGCCCCTGCGACCCCCATCCCTGTTTTTCTCCAACTTGGCTTTTCTTTGACTCCCACCCGCCGATATCTTGGAAACAGGCGTTTTCGATGTCCCCCTTTCCACGCCCCCCCAGAAAGGGCCATGTTAATCCACTCCCTTTCACGTCCTTCGACGTGGTCCCTTGCGGGTTCCCAAATATTTCAGCGTCGGCCACTCGGGTATACCGTCTTTTTTCCCCATCCGCAATTTTTTAAGTTCCCAACGACAAAACGGTGAGCCTGGTTCCGGGGAAAAGTGTCCTCCTCCGTTTCATTTGAGGTGCCTGGTGGTTCCCAGCCTTCTATTCCTTCGCATTCTTCCTGATTCCCGTTTGTTTGTTGGAGGCGTAAAAAGACGTTGTGCTTTCATCAATCGTCTCTGTTGTTGCGTTTTATTACCTTCGTTCTGTGCGCCTCTCTTCCTCGAATGCAGCCTCCCGCCACAAGAGAATCCGTGTATTATTCTCTTCCCACCCCGCCTCCCCTGATTCAGCCAGTTTTTTGCGAGGCACGGGAGGTTCCAAGATCCAACATTGGTGCTTTTCTTTCTGTAGATGCGTTTGGGAAACTTAAACGATAGTCCTATCTCCGCCCCTTCTACGGATCTCCTCTTCGAGGACCCTTCCAGTATCTTCCCTTCCCCCCCCGGGGAGTGGCCGTCAGTATTTCCTATTGTTGGATTTGGATGACAGTTTCTTAATTGTTCCGGGTTACCTTTTTCTGGTTGTCGTTGTTGTCGTGTGGGGTGGAGTCTCCGGATGCGCCGGGCCCTGCGACCCCTTACAGAAACGATTATAAAATTCGTTTCTTTTTTTCTTTTTTTTTCTCCCATTCTGCTGGGATCTGTGGTTCTGCCTGAAACACATGCCTTCGGAAATGGCGGTTCAATGACGATTTTTGCGAGCTCTCGAAACTCTTTCTTGTGGGCATTTTTCCCTGCTTTTTGATCACCCCCGTTTTTTTCACTAATTGTCAGCGTTATATTGCTGGCCGGATGATGTTTTTCAAACAACTGCGTTGTATTGTTTGCCCCAGTTTTTTCTCATATGGTTCCCCCCTTCCTCTCCTCCTGCCCATAGACGGTTTTCCGCATGATTTTTCTCGACACGTTCCCAAAGTTCATTTTTTGACAGATTCCACAGTCACAGGTTTTCAACTTTTCACGTTTATTCGGAGGATTAGTTCCACTCTGCCCCCTTTTCCCCCTCGTAGACTTTCTCGAGAAAGCGCGTAATTGGTTCTTTTTGAAGAAGTTATTTCCCCCCCCCATCCCCCGCCTTCTGGTTTCACTGTGCGTTGAGCCTCACACCACGATTCCCGTTCCTTTTTTTGTTTCGCCCTCTTGCCTTTCAGGCACCTTTCTTGCGATCACCTTCTTCAAATGAGTTTCCTATTTTCCCTTGTCCTCCTATTTGGTCAAATGACTGTCCAATTACCTTGCTTCAGCTGGGTTTCTCTTGCGAGTTTCATCGACAGGTCCCCTTTTTCATCAGCGCGCAAAACCCCCCTTCCGATCTTCAAATTTGAGTGGCGGTGCTCCTGCATCCTTTTTTTCCCTGGAGTCTTTTTTCTTTCAAATGTCGCGTACGTAAACAGGAATTCCCCCCCCCTTTTGGGCTGAGGGCTCCTAGTTTCCGCATTAAACCAGATTCCTTGCGCAATCGTATTCTCAATTTTTTTTGGGAGGTCTTCGTCCTAACCCCTCTTTTTTGGCTAGAGACTCTCCGCTCCATTAGGTGCCTCCCCGGTTGCGCCGAAGTCGGGGAAGTGTCTTTTTCCCTTCTTCCTCTCCAAATCCTTCCCAAGGTTCTCCCTAAGTGATGAAACATTTTTCGCTGCCTATCGTCGGCGGCTCTACCTCAAGATAGTCTGATTATAGTGAAGGTGTTTTTCTCTTTTTCCCCCCTTTAGTTCGCTCTCCTCCCGTATCTGCAAACACTCGCCCAAAGGAAAGCATAAGAATTTTCAAATTCCGACCCCCCCCCCTCTTGGACTCCCCATGTAAACTCATACCCTCAGTCGGCTGTCCCATTTTCGTGGCCCTGGTTCCGTTTCTATTGCGCCTTGCCCCTCGCGAGCAGAAACCCCCCGGATTGAGCTGCCCTTTTCTCCACGAACATGATTCCCTACCAAGCCCGCGGCGTTTTCGGATTGAGTTAGCGTCATTGAACACGTACCCCGCTCTTTTCGCCGACCCCCCTGATATAACTCTTTCGTTCATTTCGGTGGCATCCTCCCCCATCTAGAACCCAGTCACTTTGAAAAGAACGTGAATTTTTTTGACTCACGGTGGTTTATCACCTAACTTCCGTCCTTTAGCTCCCTTTTGGTAACCTTCTGCTGAAAGTCTCTCGAAATTCCCCCGATCCCTTTTTTCGCGATGATAATGATGGAGGGCCTCCACATTCTGCACAACATCCGACAGGTGTTGAGCGCAATCGTCCAGCAATTATCTCTTCCCAGTACTTCCAAAATATTTTTCCTCGTTTCTCAAGCACTGACAATGATCGTTACTTTTCGCTTCCCCCATCGTTCAGATCAGCGGCTATCACGACCGAACTCCCTTCCAGGAATGTTGTGTCCTCCTTGCCCCCCTCTCCCCCTCCCGTTCCGTTCTCCTAAGTCCCCCCCTAAAACCCCATCCTCCCCCATTTTTTGAGCGTAGTTTGTTCGTTCGACGGATTTTGCCTCCGTATCCCCCCCATCTCTAGTTCCCCTTCATTTCCCTTTTCAATTCAACTTTCTCTTCCAATCCAACAAGAGTCCTCTTGCGGTCCCCTTTTGCTATGTATTCTTTCTCACCCCCCTCGTTCAGGAGATTGTGACTTATTTAGAGTTTCGCCTGGACGAGTTCCTTCTTCTTGTTTCCCTCCCTGCCGCCTCTCTTGCGAACGGCTGTCCCCCCTTTTTCTGGCCCCCTTTTTGCACCTTTTGCATCATTTTGTTGGGTGCTTGGTGCCGTCACGGCGAACTTGAAGATTGCTGGTCCTCTGCCCCTTTTTCCGCCCTGTTCATATTCTCCCGTTAAATTTCGGGTTAGTACTCCCCCTCCCCAACATGAATTGTTTGACTGAATACCCCCTCGTTCGAAACAGCCACCACAAATGGATATCCGTCAAGATCATGCTAGTCACTCTAGCACCCCCCACCCCTGACCTTTTCCGTGGTTCCCCTCCCCTTCAAATTTTTCACCCTACCTTTTATTTCACTTTTCCCTTAGGGACCTCGCTCAGACCTTTTCAACCGTTTGTTACATTTGACCAGGGACGACTACACTTTTTTTAAGACCTTCGGGTGACTGCCGTCACGGCTGAATCTATTTCTGTCTCGTTCTGGAGGACTTTCACCTTTTCTGGATTTTTTAGCAGTGTGGGGTTTTCTTTCCTTGCTAGAGAACTCCTGACGTCCTTTTGTTCCCCCTTTCCGTAACTTTTTTCTCCCCTCCCCCCTGGCACCCAAAATTGTGGCTCCCCTTTTCTCTGTTTGCCGTAAGAAGCTACCCTCAGTCTGTCTTTCCACGTCTGCCGGACATTCCCCAGCGCTTTGATCGGACCGTCCACTCAATCGCCGGGCGCGCGCTTTCGGCACGTTATGATCTCGCGGGCTCATTGCGGTCCGCGCTCGGAATGGATGATGTAGTTTACCTGGCCATCCTTGCCCTGGGCGAGTTCCCAAAGGCTTTTTTCCATTTCTTTTCCTGCCATCTCGTGTTGTTCTTTGATTCATATCGCCTCGTTTGCGATGGGCGTTCTCTTCTTGCGTTTGGTACATGCCTCGAATCAAGGGGCTGAGGACTTGCTTTCCATCCGGTCCTTCAAGAGATCCTCCCCCTACCGTGTTATCCAGCTCCCCCTTTTGGCCCTCGTCTGGCAGTCCTCACTTTTGAGCCCTTTTTCCCCCGTTTCCCTTGGACCAACACCAGCAACGGATCAACTCTCGTTTTCCGCCTTTACGTCTC
>Ga0179593_1260061_pt1 | contig 16429 bp, 15 predicted proteins | sample CZODoug2_1_08_16_FD_185931 | JGI IMG/M metagenome (GOLD analysis project Ga0179593, IMG submission 185931) | Vadose zone soil fungal communities from Angelo Coast Range Reserve, California, USA - CZODoug2_1_08_16fungal (PacBio error correction) | ecosystem: Environmental > Terrestrial > Soil >... | reverse complement strand
CGGCACGGTGGAGGTCATTCCTGCCTACGTCGGAAAATCCCCCCTGCGCTACTCTGGAACTTTCACTTAAGTTCCAACGCTGTGATCCTGCTTGTGTAGGTACCCCTCTTTGTTTCAAACAATGAATCACCCACGACCCCTCCTAGCATACGGTCTTCCCCTTTCTTCCCTTCATCCTTTTTCGTACAGATTAAAGTCTAACTCTGTGGAGCGTGACACTGTAATTATATTGACGTAGTTCTTTTCAGCTCCCCTTATCGTCTTTTGTTGATGTGGATAGTGCCCCATCGTTTCCTTCAATTCTTACCTCTCCCCCGTCGATTAGAACTCCCCTTCGCTCCTCAGAACAGGCAATTCACACCCTTTGACACGGCCGACGGCAGGTTTCGCTGGTGCGCTATATCCCACTGTTCTTCCCTCAATTGGCATCTTCTACAGGGCTAATTCCTTTGAAAGATGACCCCTGCTCGGAATCGGCAGGTGCCCCCCCCAATTCCCCCTAGGATTTTTTGTTATTAATTTCCTTCCATTTTTTTGTATTCCTCTTTGGCCGAACCCTCATAGTGCGTCTCTTCTTTTCTGAGGACAACAGCGGACGAGAATCCTCACGCTGCCTTCGACTTCTGCCTGAGACCAATCCTGCTTTTTCTCTTAAATTGTTCTCTCCTATGTTCCCCCCGCCTATTCTTCTCTCTGTTCAGGAATGCCCCCGGGCCGCCAGGTTTTTTTTGTGGCCAGACCAACCCCCAAAATCCCTCCTGCCCTTCTATTACCCCTGGTAAACCTTAGAGATTTAGCGAAAAGATCATCTCCCCCTTTCCTCCGCTAAATTTAATTGTCTAGACACATTTTGTGATCCCCCGCTGTTTATCGTCCCCCAATTTTCTGAGCGTGTTCCGCAAAACTTCCCGGATGAGCTGATGGCCTTGGAGCCGATCCAAGCCCTCCTCCAATTTTACGCGTCTCTACACGCATATTTCGCGACGGATTTGGATTTCCCCCAGCATCCCAAGTCCTACTGCACAAAATCCAATCTGTATTATTCTGCTTAATTCGAATTTCAGCGTGATCAAGGGCCACCGACAGGAACGAGGCGAGTACCTGCTTGACAAAAATGCATGCGATTTTGTTTTTTTCTTCAACCACCCTTTCTGTTAATGGGTTCCCTCCCTGCGTCTTTCCTCGACCTGCTCTATGGAGAGAGGACAGCGAATCTCAGGCGTGTGGTTCTACCTCTTTAAGTGAACTTTTCTGCTACCCCACCCACGGCCGGGTTGGGCTGGGTCTTCCGTCGGACAGCTTTCCCCTTTTCCCCCCCAAAAGAAGAGATCCAGTCTTGCAGGGCCCAGAACTCCCAAACTGCTGTGGGCGCACTCTCCCCCTTGGACTCTCCACCCTTGGACTGTACAGACCTTCCTGTAAATTTTTCATGTTGAATTCTTCTCAAAGAAAAGCCAACCCTCGGTTAAACCCCTCCACGGCACAGTCAATTCATAAGATCTAATGATGAGATCTTTCCTCCCCGCCGCGTCCCCTCCTGCTCTTTATGACTCGGAGGACGTTTCGCGCCCCCCGGCGAAGGTTGCCATTCTAATAGAATCAGCTTGAGACATCCTCCCTGGATGGTGCGATCCCCCCCTTTCCCTTCCCATTCTCTTCCGCCTCGAGCAAGAGTGATCTCCCTAGTTCCTCTTTCCGATCAAAGACTTGTCTGATGGTACGCCCGTCAATCCTTCCACGAAGTTTTGTGATCGACCGACGCATCCTTCTTTTGCTACCTTTCCCCTTGCCCGAACCTTTTTTCTTTTCCTCCCCCTAAATGCCGTGTTTTCCTCCGTGAGGCATTGATGCGTCCCCCCGTCCGCATCCACCCCATACGTGCTAACAGTAAGAGCAGCATTACTTTGCCTCGTTAGGATGCTGTCCTTTCCCCCGGCGCCCCCGTCGATCAAAGATTTTGATTCTCCCTATCATAGACCCCCTCCTTCCCTGAGATCCACAATAGAGAAGAAAATTCTTCTGCAGCCCTCCCTCCGCTGTCGTTCTGCAGGGCTCGACACCCGCTACCGTCAGAGGCGCCCCGACGAGTTATTTTCCTTAGAGATGCGCTGTTTTCAAAATTTTTCGTTTTTCCGCTTACGCTCTCCTCTATGTCTTTCCTTTCTCGCAATTTGACCGTCCCCCAAAACAACCCCACACCCACCCCCACCCCCCCCCCCCCCCCAAAAAAACCCCCCCCCCCCCCCCCCCCCCCCCATTTTTAGGGATTTTTTTTTCTTTACGCCTTCATCTTGCCTCGAGGGGAAAAACCGAGAAGAGCAATCCAGTATTACGTCTTCGATAGTACCCTCCCCCTTCCCTGAATCCTCCTTTTTACCGAAGCTCCAAAAAGCCCCTAGGGTCTCTCGCTCTCCGATAGAGCCTGTGTCAAGAACAAGGCCCGGAGCGGTCCGCCTTATAGAAGCTGAACCCCCTCTGTCCTACTCTCCCCCTTCACGAAAGCTTTGAAAGACTTTTTTCATGAAGCCTCATCTCAGGGGATGCCCTGTTGCACCCCGTTCGGTGCTGTCCCCTATCTCTCCCTATCTTTAGAACCGATTTTCTGCATTTCCCCCTCTGGACGGCATTTCGTTTTTCTTCCTCTCCTGATCCCGCCCGCCATCCATGCCGTAATTCGCTATTGAAAGCTCAGTTTTCCTCACTCTTTTAATCAGGCCTAACTTTTTCCCCCCCCCAACTCCTTTTCATTTGCGAGTAAGATATGGGATCTCGGATTTAAAACCTTGATCCCCGTCTCATGGCTCGTTCCCCCCCCTTACAGGATCCCAGTGTCCCTCTTTTCTTTTCAGACTAATAATGTTAGTTTCGATTTCAAATTTGTCCGGGTAAGTATGCTTTTCCCTTTTCTCCGCTCTTTTTTTTTCTCCCTAATGATTCCAACCTTACTTCCTTCCTCAATTAAGTCTTTTTTTCTTGACTGGCCCTTTCATGATTCTCGTCTTTAGGGGGCCTAGTCCTACTTTACCCCCCTCTTCTCTTTTTGAGTTATCTTCGCTCTCTACTACAGGAATGAAGCTGGAAGACTGAGACATCAGCTCCTTTTCTCTGGTGCCCCTCTTTTTTCACTGACAGAAACGATTGTCATTATCCTTTCTCTTCATACCTAGGATGGACTTCAATGCTTTTTCAAATCCGTTAGTGGTTTTTCCTAACCATAGGTTAGCACGTAGCTGGTCGCTAATTCCTTACTCTGGATCCTTCCTCTGTAACCCTTTCTTTTCCACATCCAGCTCTTTCTCCGTAAGAAGATATGATGGTATGCTCAGAGTAGGGACAACGCTTTTTCTGATTATCTCCTTTACGACTAACAGGGCCGATTGGTGCTTCTCTCTTTTTTCAAGACGCCGCATATGTCTAATGTTTCCCCTTCGCCCATGACCGTCCTTTCTATGCTAGGTTACGGCTGCCTCAATAAAATACGATTTAAGCAGTCTCAATCTCTCTCCTCCCCGTCCTTTTCGCGCACAAATGTTCCTTGTTCTGATCTTTTCTTCTTCTTTTCTTCGAGAAGTGTGCTCTTTTCTCAGTTTAGCCTTTATTGGGTGGCTCAGTGGATTGTTTACAAGAGTAGGGACTTCCCAGAAAATGGAAGCGAGGACGTACCCTTCAAGCCCCTCAATGCCAGAGTGCCTAATATTTGCAGTGTCAGGTGTAGCTCGGATCGGTGACCTAGCCTAGATGACCTTCCCCTTCCCACGTGAAGTAGGTAATTGATGCTTTCCGTACCCCTTCTTGTTGACGTCCTCTCCACAAGCTAAGATTATTATTTCCAATAAGAAGGCTGGCATTTTTCGTCTCTCTCCCGCCAGTAAATAGAGCTTTTTTTCCGACTGGTTATATCAAAGTGCTCATAGAGATCTTATAGAACGATCCCCTTCACGGTTCCTCTTCAGCGTTCATTTTTCCGCGCTCCCTTTCTTTTCTATGCGATGTGAAAGAACTTTTTACCGACCCCCACCCATCTACATCCGAGAGTCAAGCGTGCCATTTCCCGGCTTCTTTTCCCTCTCCCCAAGATTGATCAGGATCGTCAGCTTTCCCGGTGAAGGCTTGTTTGGGTTTTACTCTTACCTTCCTAGCTTGGTCTTTTATCCATCCCGAAGGTTTGATTCGTCCAGTACTAGCGTTTCCAACAGTAGAAGGGGATTTGAAGTTTTTTTTTCTTCCTTTTTTTGCTTGACTCCTGTTCTGTTTTTTGGTCAGGAGAGCATTCAATTTCGTCGCAAATGCCCACCATTTGAACTGTGGTAGCCGCCCTTTCCTTTAAAGCTCTTAGTAGGCATGAGATAGGCCGCTTATCGTCTTCCCCCCTTTCTTCTGCCGCGAGAATTCCCCCCTCAAAAACGGTGGTCCACCCCGTCCCTTTTTCCCACCCCTTGAACCTTTCCAAAAAATTGCTGTCCTTACCTCTTCGATAGTTGCGGTCTGTCCTTTCACCGCTTTCAGTTGTGTTTTCCTTACGGTTTATGATGCTGCCGTAATGGTCCCACCAACCTACTTTTTTTTTGTTCTTCTGCACCTCACTCGACCCTATCCTCCTCCTTAACTTGATGAGGACCACTGTGCCGTAGTCCCCCCATGGGGGCAACCCGCCAGACTTTTCCCACCCCCCGTGATCCCTCAGTCAGGTCCCGGCCATTTCACCGTGGAAACGCCTGTTTCCCCTTTTAATCGACGGAAATTTTGCTTGGCTCCCCCTAACCGGGGCTGCGGCACTTCGTCCTCACCGTCGCTCCTAATTAGAATTGTCCAGAATATTATTTTATCGACTTCTTCGTGTCCTTGTAGCCTGCGCTTTCATCGCGCTTTTCTTCCTCCGCGCCACAGCCCTCCCTCCCGTTTTGAACACAAAACTTGCCTTCCTTGATCCTCCCCCTCCGGTGTGTACAAGTCTTGTTTTATTTTTTGTAGAGGGTGTTCGGTCAGGGCCCGCAGTACAGCCAGTGGTGGGCGCATTAAATAGAACTTGGAGATCAAGGACAGCCCCCAGAATTCCCCGAGTATATGGTGCCATGTTAGGCCGAAGATTCTTCCAGTCCTCGCGATGAGCAATTCTAGGAAGGTGCGACCCAGTTCCTTTTTTTTTTCCCCCCCCCATGACAGACCCCCAAGGAAGCCTGGATCCTGTGCTTGCTGTCGGCAAAGGTTTTTCGAAATCTTCCGTCTTTCTTTTTTTCCTTTGATGCGTCCCGCTATGGCGATTGCAAAAGCCTCTCATCCCCGTGACCCAAGCCCACGCTTCCCAACCTCAACCCCCATCAATTTTAACCAAAAAAGCGAAGATCACACCCCGCTGGTATGGCATCCAGGCTGCTTCGCTGGCCTATCTCGTACTTTGCCCCACAATAGTAGACCCTCTCCTGACTTTTGAGATAGGCTTATCGACTTTCATTGTTGTCAAACTTCGCTGACTCACCCGAAGAATCACATGCCTTTCTGTGTATTTATTTCAATGTCCCTTGAGTTTTATCCTATGGTCTTTTCTCCGTGAGCTTGGTAATATTGACTCACGTTGTCCGATCTCTCTACAGGTACCCATACGACGTGTTGTTCTGTTGACCTCCCCGCTTTCTTCGGCTGTTATGTTTGAAGGGCGTCGCGGTTCCACTATTAAACCGCTCACAGGACTGTTTCTCCTCGCGCACACTTTTCTCACATCCCATATCCAGGCTCTTCCCATACAGAACATGTTCCACAGCGATTACTTTTGGTCCTGGCCCAATTGGGGAAACTGCGCGTTATCAGCTGACTATCCAGGCTCGACGAGAGCGCAGCAACACCCCCCGCCCCCCCCCCCCCCCCCCCCCCCAACACCACCCTCCCAGAGCAAACACAACACACCACCCAGGAAAACTTCCCCTCCCTGTCCCCCGGTCACCCGGCGGCCTCGGTTTTTTTTTTTGCCCGTCCTAAAATGCTCCCCTTCTCCATAGGGGCTTATATTCTGCCTATACTTTTGGTTTTTTCCCGTTCGAGCGGTCGTGTGGATCGTCCATCTCTGGTATCTTATTTCCCCTCTTTTTTCCCCCTCCTTTTACGTTTGTTGTTTTTACTCTCAATCACCAATTCCTCCGCGCTCTTCCCCTGTTCGTAGGGGAGCTTATTTTCCCACCTGCCCCCCTCTTTCCTAAACGATTCCTCCCATGTTCCCTTCGCTGGAAGATATCCTCTTCTTCCTTCACCCACAATACGCCATCTTGCTTGGTGGTACTATAAGGTCCCCCCCCCAATTTTTTTCTACATCTGGAACAGCGTAACTTGATCAGGCTCTAGCCCCTCGTAGAAGCAGAAGCGCTTTTTTGGTCGATAGAATCTTCTTTCACGAATCCCCTTTTTTCGATCCCGATTCTCTGCGAGGAAATTGGTATTTTTTCTGAGGATAGTTCCATTTCTTTCCCTACTGGGCCTTTCCCGTTTCCTAGCCACCCCCCGGCCTTTTTTCTTCTGTGATGAAGTAGAGGGCAAGTTTTCTCTCGAAAAGTGTCCTTTCCGCCTCTGCCTCCTGGTCCTTTTCATCGCTGGTGTTGAATCCCCATGTTATTTCGACAAGCTTTGGTTTTTCCTCCCTCCCCTTTTTTTTTTGAGCAAAAGGATTTACCCCCCCCCGTTCCTCCCCCAGAACGCGTTGAGCGGCATTTTGCGTAAGACGTTTGATTCTATTACCGCATCTCATCCCGTCACCACCTTCAAGCTTGTAAGGCTTCTCTAAGTACTCGCTCGACCGTTTTTTTTCAATTCCCTCCGGATCGGGCCTTCTCTTTTCAACAGATCTTGCACGGTTTTTCCCACCCAAAGTTTTCCCTCCTGCTCCCGCGTCGGTCAGTCCGGTCCTCTCTGGCGCAGCCCAGAGTCATCACGTTTTCTTCTTGCCCAGTTTCTGTCACTTAATAGGATCCCCAACACCCCTTCGGCACTTTTTTGTCGTACTTGAAGTCGATCTCCAGGTTCCACCAACTCTCAAGACAATGGCCCTCCCCATAGTGCAGGGCGATTCCATTTCCACATAGAAGTGTGTATCACTCCTTTCTTACTCCGGCGGATTTCGTTCCCCCCTTCCTTTCCCCGACAAGCGAGTCATTTGTCATCGTAGCAATTCCAATCACCCCGCTGGCCCCCTATCACTTCCCTTTTATTATCAATTGAATGCTCTTGTGTTAGCTGATCCTCGCCATGTCAAAGAGGCTCTCTGCGATTGAGACTTTTGTGCTTGCCAGTAAAGAAGTGTCCTCTCTTCGACGATGTTTTAGCCCCTTTTGGTCTTTAACGGACGTGCATGCTAGCGACTTGCGTTTTCCCCCTTTTTTTTCTTCTGCCGCGAGATCCCAACTGGCATACAATTCTTTCTGGGACGTTCCTAGCTTTCGAACTGTTTCTTCGGTTTTCTCGACTCAAGTATCGCGTCTGGGATATCGCGTACCCGCCACCTAAACTCAGTTGGGGAATAACTCTTGGATTTTTTTTTTCATTTTTATGTGGAGTGATCGGTTCTCCTGCTGTCAGTCAAGCTCTTTTCCGTCACTCTTAGAATTATTCAAAATACGCCGCGTTCTGACCTTACCGTCATGGCCTAGCTTTTTAGAGGACCGTTTGCAGATCACGATGCACAACAGCTTGATCCTAGCAACTCACCCGAATACTCTCGAACGGCATAGTTTCCCTTTATACCCCCAAGTAGTGGCGCACATTTCTTTTAATTAACGCTTAGTTCTTGAACATCTTCTGGTCGTGAATTTTCGTCTTCCCCGACCCTCCTGACACCCGTGTCTTCGTCTCTAGCCGGTTACAGTAAGCTCGTCTGATTTCTTCATTATTCTGTTGACCAGAAGCCCCGACGTTTGCTGCTGTTGCGTATCCGTATCTATCCTTCTCCCCTTCCGAATTCACTTTTTACTATGACTTCCCCCCCCGACCTCTTGGCTTTCTCTTAGAATTCCTCCGCGCAGTTGACAGCCCAGGCCTTTATCAGAGACCTCACCCCTTCTTTTACTGGCCTAGAGAGTTTTTTCCAATCCCGATTTATATCCCAGATACGATTTAACTACCATGTAACCAAGAATTGCTTCCTGTCCACCACCCTTAATTTTCGTTTCTCTAATTTTTCAGAAAGTTTTTCCTCACCCCTTCATTGCTCCAGAGCTTTCATTCCTCCAGATCTTGCCCTCCCTTCCGAGTTCGAAATCGTAGAGGATGAGCAAGCCATTCCCCCTGTGGCCCTCTTACCCGCTTTCCCAGCCGCGCCGACAGATCCGGATCGACAACACCCTCCGTGCAGTCTTTCCTGAGAGAGGGTTTCTTTTCTTCTCCCAACGCGCGGGCAGGGCTTTTATCCCCCTTTACAAATTTGGACACTTGTCATGACGCCTCTTTGTTTTAGCTTCCCTTTTCCTTTTGTAGATACAATTTAACCTGATAGCTTTCCCTTTCAATAATTTCCCCCTGTCTTACTGAGATTCCCAAGTTTTGGTTTGCCCTTGTAGATCCTTATTACCATGTATTTAGGCGTGCTGTATACACTTATTTTTTTGACTACCCCCACCCCCGAAGACTATTTTATTTCCGAGTCTCCAGATCTTCATGACGAATAGTCCCCCGACCGGACGATATCTATGAGATTAATCTATTTTGAGAGATACCTTACTTTGCCTGCCCTTAATCCCCTCATTGTTTTGTTTTCCTGTAGACGGTCGTCCGATTTCTTCCAGTAAAGTCTTCCCCCATCCTGTTGGACTTCCCTCCAACTGAGTTTAGTCGTCGAGGTAGGCCGGTACGAGAGGGTATCTTTGACCTTTTACCCCTGTTTATTGAAAATCCGACGTGACTACAAGCATTCTCCTTGTAGCTTTAGACTTGTCCTTTCTTAGGCGCCTCTTCCTTCCTCCCGAAGTTCCCCCCGGCGGGCTCTCTTTTTGGTCCAAGCTCATTACCGCGGAGCCTCTCCTTGACGGTTTTGTCTTCCCCCCGAACGTCTTCCATGACGTTATCGGGACCCATGCGCACCCCCCTTTCCTTATTTTCAAGCGCTGACTCAAGTTTTCCAGACCCACGCTTTGTCGCAAATTCCCCCCTTTTTGGAAGGTTGCGCCGATTCTGATGCCTTCCTTAAGACTTCGTCCGGCTTCTTGGAGTTTCCGGAAAGTGTGTGGGTTCTCTTTGCCGGCACCTAGGACTAGCTTTTCTCCGCTTTTTTTTTGCTGCCCACATCATTCCTGCCCACGCGGGCAACCCGGGTGTTTTTTTTATTTCCCCCTTCTTTCGACTCCTTTTTCGCCTTGTTCTTTTTTTTCCCTAGCGTCCGGAGCCAATAAATTCCGGAGACGGTTTCCTTGAGGGGTATTCCCTCTATATTTTGTTTTGTTACGTCCCGTTTTATCCCGACCTTAATCTTGATCATCCAAGATGAGTAATCTTCCCCTTGATAGCCCGACCCCCGTCGCCCTGAGACTACTTACGGGAGCCGCGCATCCTTTCTTTTAAGCGCACTCAATTATAGATCAATCGGTCATACTCAGACTTTTCCCCAACCTGTTTGTGCCCTCCCCAGAATAACTACTCTCCCCCTTTTTTTACGCAGTCTTTATAAAGATTTTATAATATGCTTCTATTCTTCCAACTTTGCCTTGAATTTGGGGTTCCCTCTATGATTGTCTCCCTTCACCACTTCTAGCTTGTGGGTCTTCCCTCCCTCTTCTTCATGTGATCTAAGTATCCCGGCAGTTTCCTCCCATGCTTCTAAAGTTTATCTGAAAGTTAGCTTCTCTGCTCTTCCCTTTTTGGTTCACCTTCTCGAGCCCCATTCTCTCAAACCTACCCTCTGAAGAGTGTTGTAGAGACCCTTGAATTTCTCCTTTCCCTCTGTCGACGCCTGTATTCTTATCTCGCCTTAGCCATTCCTTTCTGTTTCACTTCGGCTTCAAACTCCCCCGCCCAAACTTTGGGTAACCCTGCTCTCTTTCAAATCGTGAACTTTTTCCTCCTTCCTGAGTTCACCCCCCCCCCTCTCGATCAGATTAAGACCGGTTCAGCCTCCCCCCTTTCATGGGTTCCCGTGTATGCTTTCTGGCCCTTCCGGATGGACCCCTCCCCAGGCTTAGAGAATGATGTTTATTTTAGATTCGCTTATGGGATTGAACTTTGCATCTTTTTTTCCCCCGCCATCCTCAGTGAGATTTTCCCCCCTCGGGGAGCTTATTTTACCCCCTTAGCAGGTTTCATACCATTTTTGTCAAACCCACTTCGCGACAATGACGTTCTCTTCTAGACTTGCTTTCTTTGACTTGCTTTTTCTCTCCTGTTTTCTTCCCAATTCGTCCCTTTCCTTTCGCACATCAGTCAAAGCCCCTTCGTGTGCAGTTCCCTGTTATTAATAATAGAATTCCCGTCCCTTGTATACCTAGTATGCCCTTACATGTATTCTATTTCCCTACCCTGGCGATTTCCGACCCCTTTCCCGTTTTCCTCCCAAGCGTCTAATGATTCGGCCCCTTATCTGACACCAACCCTCCTTCCCCCCAGTGATAAGACCCCCATGCCCATGAAGATGTGCATTTGTGTAATTCTCTGAGCCTTTGCTTAAGCTGCGTTAATTCCTAGCGTGTCTGTCTTTCGGAACTGCTGACATTCCGTGGGCAGCGCACGCCCATCCCAAGGAAGTAGCCGCTCCCCTTTGAGGGCCGGCTTTCGTTGTCTTTGTCTGGTCTCCCCGGTTCTTTACTCAATTGACGTACCCAGAGGTCGCTCCCCCGCGCGTGTCTAATGAAGTTCCCGTGTTACCGCAAGTCACACTTATCCCCCCCCAATCCAATCCCGTGGAGACTTGCATCAGTATAACATGTTGACCCCCTGGAAGACACCCCCCCCCCTCGGCCGTACAGTTCTTCCTCATCTTATACTTTTTTTCCCCCCCCTCTTGGTTGAAAGAACCAACTATCACAAGCGAACTTCCTTGTGTATCCCTTCCGTTTCGGGGTCTTTTCTTCACCAATTTCCTCTTTCCTCGATTTACAAGAATCCTTTTTTGTGGCGCATTAAAGTTTCTTTAATCCCGACCCCTGCCATTCGCCAGCTTATAGCTCCTTGCTACATTTTTCCTCTTTTTTTTAGGCCCACTTTGTCAAAAATAATGCACTAAGTACTCCTTTCGTCTGAAGACGTCCCCATTCATAGGTTGTCCCTTCATCCTTAATTGCTAAAGTATACCCCCTTTTATGGTCATGGTATTCTATTCTCTTTTTTTATTTCTTTTTTTTTAGGCTTCCCTGTAGGGCTTTTTGGTCTAGGAAATAACTTCAATCTTTAATATAAGTCGATTTTACGTCCCTCCCTTACAAGAAAGGACTCCTTCCAAATTGCCGAGAAAGGTATTTTATTCAGTCTTCTCCCCCCCCCCAGTAACCGTCATCCTTATCTTAATCGGTCTGCCTCAGTCTCAGCTCTTTAATAGGACCTAAGGCACCCCCCCCTTCCCCCCCGCCCCATAGGATGTATTATAAACTTTCCCTTTTTTTTAATCGACCCATACAGATCTTCTTTTAGATTTTTTTTCGGTAACCTATCTACGGCCTCTTTTTCTCCTTTGAATGTTCCTCGACCTATTCTAACCGTCTTCTTCTAGCAATCCATTTCTTCTCTTTCCGGAACACTTTTCCCCCCAGGCCCCCCTTTTTATTTGAGGACGCCCCCCCTGCAAGGAATTGTATCCCTTTGAACTATTATTCCATTTTCCACTTTTCCGCCGCTCCTTGCCTTTATTCGATGGTGTCCAAAATGTATTGCGACCAACACGCGCTTCTCACCGCGTGGCGATCCATGGCTCTGAGATTCACAAATTGAATCTGCAATCCCCCTCAGTTCTCTCCCCTCTCTTTTCGGCTTCGTCCTATCATAGATATTCTAGGACCCCCTTCTCCTTCTAAGTCTCAACCCGGATTGTCATTGATCCCATCTGATGGAAGGACTCCCGATAGTAAAGCTAAAGCCACCTCCGAGTTCCGCCCGGTCAATTCCCCCCTTCCCTTCCTTTGGCTTTTTTTTTTCTCCTTACTTTTTTGAAGCTCGGCGGCTTCTCGGAGGAGAGTTCGATCTAGCCCGGCTCTTCTCCCTCTTTTAACTGGTACTCAAGGATGGCGACCACCCCCCCTTTTCTTTCGGTTGTTTGGATCTCTTTTCCTACGAGAACTCCCCAACACCCCTCCCCGAACCCTGAACTCTCCGTCAGGGCAAGATCATTTCCTTTTACTTGTTATCCCTCCTTCTGCTTAGACCAAGGAGGACGATTCTTCCCAGACTTTCCTTAACAAGATAGATTTTTTTGTCGCCATCACCTCCTTTATAATACATTGATCAGAAGAAGTGGCTTTTTTCCTGCTGGCTTTTCTATTTGCCGCGTGAGGGATATTGGTAGTGCGTTTTTTCTAACGCCCCGTCGTCCATTGACCACTACTCTTCCTGTCCCTCCAATTTTAGGAGCAATTTTGCCCCGTTGCCTTCGTCTCTCCAGCAATGTCGAAACTTATCCGCTTTTTCGAACTGTCTACACGCTCAAGCTCGAGGTCGTCTCGGATCCGTCTACTGTACTTATTCGGTGATTCCTCCCCCCATTACTCGTCCTGACAAATTTCCGTCAACCCCGAAACCCCGTTCCCTCAATACTGTCTCCCCCGGGCAGGGGATGGATTTCGTCCCCCTCGCCTCTCTCAGGTAACTCCGCGTGACCCCAACTTACACTCTTACATCTTGGTTTGGCTTTTTTCCTATCCTTCCTAGGCGATGAAGCGAGGCATACCGGTGTTTATCCCCCGCACACTCGCCTATCCTAACCCCCGCGCCCACCCGCTTCCAGCAGATAGAGAACTGAGATCCACCCGTCATCACCGTAATTATGTTTCTCGACCCCGTTTTCCACACCAGTCTGATCATCTACAACCCTCCCATTTCCTTCTCACGCAGTGTCCCTTATCCCGTGATCCCTCTTTTATTCCTTCTCCTGAGACCGTCCATTGGCGCCGATCTCTTGATCTAGTTCACCAGAGATCCCTGACCTGATTTAAGTAGTGCATCGTCGTATCTCGCCTTCCCTTGCCACTCGATTGGTTTTGCACAGGCGAGATCTCCTTGACCACGCGTGCAAGTTTTGCCCTTCCCCCACGCCGGACTAGAATCCTCTGCCGCCCTTGGTCCTCACCTCCTTGCCGCGGCCGAATCGATGTTTCCTCGCGAGGCGGCCCGGCCCATCTTTTGCGCTTTGACTGCGCTCCTCCTTCCCAAGGCGGCAATCAGCCACACGTTCGTGCTTTTCCCACTTCCTGCAGAGATGCCGGGCATTGGATACTTCCTCTCTTCAGGGCGATGCGTAGTAGCGCGCCTACTCGCTCACGCCGTCCCACGTTTGATTGTTGACATGCCGACTCCCCTTTCGCCACTACTCCTAAATGCCCCCCCGTCTTTCCGGAGAATTTCCTTCTGATATTGGGAGTCGTGAGAAACTCAAAGAGCGGTCTCATTTCCTGAGCTTATTCACCCCCCGGGCCTTTCCAATGGTGAAACCTTTCTTTTTTTGTTTTGTTAGTGACTATTTCACAGACGGCGTTTTCGCTGCATTGCTTTACTTCCCCTGCAGACGTTGCCTCCCCAATAGATTTCATGGATCACAAGGCGGTGTTTTGCTTGTTCTAATGCTTCCCATATTTTTCGGGGCTCTCTTCTTGCTCCATACGGCAATATTTTATGGTTCTCGGAAGGCGCGCGGGCGAGGATCCGACCCTCTTCCGCCAGGAGAAAGTTTGAATTCTTATTCATCTTTTTTTCGATTCCATGCAGGTTTCCGGCAGCTCCCAGCTGTGCTGATTTTTTCCTTCCCTTCAGCCCGTCGGAATCGGTCTGCTGGACCCGTGCTGGTCAATGCCCCCCTTGTTTGCAATTTTTTAGGCCGAACATCCGTTCGCGTTAAGTCTTCTGCAAGACTGATTCGCTGACTCCTTTTTACCACGTTCCCCTTTTCTCTGCCTCTCAGATCGCGCCATGTTGTCCGCTTATGATTTTCAAATTCGTCTAGGCGCTCTGCTCTCGACCTTCCTCACTAGTTCCCCCCGTAGTTCTCTTTTTTCTCGGTACCTCTCTCCCCCCCAATGTAGACGTGAAGCCTCTCCTTGAACTTGAAGGCTTCGCTCCCACTTTCCACTCGTTCACTATTCCAGCGACGACAGTACCATACCCTACGTGTCACGATAGGCTGCTCCCTTTTCCTCAGATGAAATGGACCGCCCTGTTCTTCACCCTTACTGATTTTGCTAAGTTTTCGCTCTCCCGTTAATAGCTGTGTCTGAGGATGGAATTTGCTTCGCGCTTATTCCGCCGATGATGGGTCTCATCTGCTAGGCAATCTCACGTTATGCCTCCGCCTCTTCTTTAGGCCCTCTTCCCTTTAAACTTTTTTTTTCTTCCCACGAGTGACGCTTCTTCCCCGATTACTTTTTAGCCGAGGCGCGGTTATAGAGGACATTTTTTTTCTCACTCCCTCCCTTCCTTGTCGACCAGTCCTTTTTTTCTACACCTGAACGGCTTTGACATTATGCTTCCCAAGCTCGATATTCTTCCCTCTCAAACCAAGCCCCCTTTAGTAGCTTTCTTGCCCCCTATCTATAGACTCGCTTAGCTTCCCTTGCTCTCGGAGAAACTCTGAGACTATTTTCTTCTTCTCTGTCAGAATTTGCACCGGTCCTTTCGACAAGCCCGTGTCCTTTCCCCGCAGTAGGTCATATTATGAGATTCTATGGACACTGTCTCTGTTCCTCACCTACCTTCATCCTTCTCCCCCCGAATTCGCAGAGTTCCGTCTCCCCTTCCAGCCTACGTTTGCTTCTGCCTTTGATCATTCTGATTTCCTTTACGGAGTTGGCGAGCTGTTTTCTCCTCCCAATCCCTCTTTGAGAAGTTTCTTGAAGAAATTACTTCCGCTGTTTATCTTCCCTTTAACTGCGTGCCCGTTTCTCCCTGTGAGAAGGGCCGGTCTGCCTCCACGGAGGACTTTCATCTTCGTTAGGGTTGTTAACCCATCTCCCCTGTCGAGTAATTCCGCCCCCCCCCAACCGCGATTAGCTTGTTTGTTCCGCTGCATACTTCCATTTTGAGATTCCCAATCTCTATGATGATAGAGGACTGACTTCTCCCTCCTGCCGTTTCTCTCCGCCTTCCTTCACTTTCACATTTCCTCAAAAAGTTTTTTTCCCCTTCGAGGTACTTTTTCCACTTCTTTAATTAGCATAGCATTTTTGTTGCCCTTTTTCTTTATCAAGTCTGAGAGACCCTCCCCTTTTCCGAGGTAGAATCTTTACCAAAGCTGGTCCTTTTGGTTTCCGTCGTATTCATGAGACTTTCCTTTTACCCACTTATTAGAAGAACATATTCCTTTTTGAAGTTCGTTCTTTTCTTTGCATTGGACATCTTTCTCAGACCTCCTTCCTACTTTCCCTTGGATTGGGCCCCCTCGCCCTTTTTTTTTGTAGCCCTTTCCCCTTTTCTTCCCCCCACCCTCCTGTAGCTAAATTAAGTGCTCCTGCGCTCTTTGCGGAATTAACGTTTTTCTCGTCCTCTCTCATTGTTCGTGATATCTCCTGCCACTTAATTTTGTGGCCCTCCACCCTCAAATCAGTCGGCCCCTTTTTCCTTTTTAGGAACCTTCCGTTTTTCCCTTCCCTCACCTCTGAGGTTTATTCCAGATAAGCATACGGTTTTTCTCCGCAGTAGTAGTTTTTTCAGTTCAGAATGGAGTTCTCCCATCCGCTATTAGAGACCCTCGTGTCATCTACACAAGCCGATCCCTCTTCTTTTCTTTCCCTATGCTGACCCCCCCCCCCCCCCACCTTTTAATTGCTTTTCCTTCCCATCCCCCTCACCAAAAGATTGAGGTAATTTGGTTTCCCTTTTCTTCCCTATCTCCGTTTCCTCTTAATCCGATGATCTTTTTTTAGATATTTCCTTCTTTTCACGGTTCCTAAATGGCGAGTCGCCCCCCCCCTCGTCACCATAAATCCGTCCGGCTTCATTTTTCCCCAGGATCTCCGTAAGTATTTCCGTGACATCCCCTCTTTTTCTGTGAATTCCCTCCCAGCTCTCTTCCAACCATAAAGCAGCTGACTTGCTCTTTCCCAAGCCGTAACCCAAACATCCCTCTCCCCCATATTACTTTCCCCTAGGGGTTTTGAACTTAACCAAGCCCTTCTGCCTTTTCCTTACTTCCCCGAACGACAGTAGAGATTCTTTTCCTCTTTCTTATTTCCCTGTTGTCCCACTTCAACGAAGAAACAGAGTTATGGATTTCATCACTTGTGCATTATCTCTACTCCGGCCTTTGGTCTATATTGCCTCCACCGTG
>Ga0179593_1548419_pt1 | contig 16431 bp, 28 predicted proteins | sample CZODoug2_1_08_16_FD_185931 | JGI IMG/M metagenome (GOLD analysis project Ga0179593, IMG submission 185931) | Vadose zone soil fungal communities from Angelo Coast Range Reserve, California, USA - CZODoug2_1_08_16fungal (PacBio error correction) | ecosystem: Environmental > Terrestrial > Soil >... | reverse complement strand
CGGCTTTTCTGGCAACGCTGACAAAAAAGACCTCCTTTTCGTGATTGAGGTCGTCCTTCTCAACTCCCTGGCCCCCCCCCCTTCCTCTTTCGAGTACAGCCGCAACGGCCGTCCCTTCTTTCCTCAAGATGAGGATAAAGATTGAGTCTTGTTTCCTCGACTCGGCATGAGTTTCCCGCTTCTTCTTTTACTCCTTGACCTCCCCTTCTCTGCGGCTGTTGATAGGTGCTCCTTTTTTTTCCTTTTCCACTACAGAGAAGAGCTTCAGTTTTTCCTGTCGCATTCGCTCCTAAAAGAATGGCGGCCTCTCCCTTCGACGACACTGGCCCCTCCCGCAATAAGAGTTTGATTTGGGAGAGGGCCTGCATTTGATTTGGGTCCGAAATGTCCTCTCTCTCTTCAGTACTCCCTCCCCTTCTGGCGGGGTCACGGCTCTCCCTTTTCGTAAAGGGTAAGAAGTCCTTTCCTTTTCTCTCGCCACATAACTCCACTTTTCGTCCCTCTTTTTGTCCCCACATAGTTCCCTGTACCCCCCTTTACCCAAAGAGAGGGCTTTCTTTCCTGAATGGTGTTGATTAAAAAAAGCCTTCCCTTCCCCCAGTGGAAAAACGGATGCCCATCTCCCCCTACCCCTCTTCGCGCACACCCTTTTGTCTTCAGCGAGAGGATTTGGCGGGCCATTCCTCCGGTATCCTCGGTAGGGGCGTCAGACCTCTTTCCTATCCTCCTTGGGAGCCGTTCCCTCTCCCTCTTCCCCCCAAATTGGCGAGGACCAACGAATCCTTTTCCCTTCCTTGAATTGCGAAAAGGAAGAGTTGACGTTCCTTTCAGCAGCCGGGCTTTTGCATTTTCTTTCTTTCTTCCTCTGGTGTCATTAGCCGGCCACAGAAGAGGCACGGCCTTTTTTCTTTTTCACAAGCTTTTTTTCTCTCTCTGCGCCCCCTTTTCCCCTTCCTTTTCCCTGTCCTCCCAGTCCATTTCGTGGAAGGCTGTTCCTTCTCTCGGAACTCGAATGTCCTCTCCCCCCTTTCCCTACATCTGATCTCCGATTTCACAATAAACAATTTTCCCTCTTTAAAGGAGATTTGGGTCTCTCCCCCTCCTGGTGCAGGGTAGGAGAGTTGAGTGATCCCCTTCTATCCCTGTTGACTCAGCCTACAGGGCGAGTCTCTCTCTTTCTCTTTCTCCCCTTCCGAATCTCATCTCTTTTCCCCCCATGTGGTCAAGACCCTCCCTCGCGAGGATGCTGATAAAAGTGAACAGACTTTCCCTCTTTTAAAAATTGATACTTTAAGGGATCCCCTTTTTTCCCCTTTTTCGGGTAGTTTCATGTTTTTGGTTATTTACTGTCATAATAGAGGGATTAAAGCACTCCACCCTCAAAGGGCTATCTTTCCCTTCCCCTTCTGATTAATGTGGATGTTAATTTTCTCCTCTATTAGTCTCACCAAAAAGGGGCTACAGAAAATTTTCTTTGATCCTCTTCTTTTCTTGACCACTACTTAAATTTTTACATATATTTAAGCAGACTCAGGTCCCCTCTCCCGACGTAAAGAGGGGCTTTTTTTTTACTACCTCAAAGTGAACCTTGTCCTTTTTCCACCGACAGTACTTTTTACAGGTATTTAGAATGACAAGACTATCCGCATTTTTGTCCAGATTGCTTCCGCTGGGGACAAGCCGTGCCTCTTCCTTTTTTGCACCCCCTTCTCTTGCTGGTCGATCCGCGATCTTTCGCCTCCTTTTTTCTTTGTAGATAGAATACCTCTTCCTTTGACACTCCGACATCGCGGCTTTTTCCCCCCCCCCCTCCCTTTTTTTGGATCTTATTCTTTTCCCCCCCCCTCCCTTGCACAACGAGGACTCCCCTTTCCGCACAAATGGGCTTATAGAAGCAAACTTTTCACGCCATCCAGTAACATTCCGGGGCGTCTCCCTTCTCTTCTCTCAGCAGGATCCCCCCCCCCCCCCCCCCCTCCGCAAAAGAGGTGTCTTTTCTTAAGAAAAAGGGATGAGGCAGATTCCTTTGCCTAGCACTCGTAAGAAGGAAAACCCGCCCCCGGCCCCTTTTTCGCGTTTTTTTTCAAATGACAGAAGGTTATTCCAAGTGAGATTTTTCTCAGCGATACTAAAGGACTTCTCTTTTCCCCTCTCATACTGTTTTCTTTCCCATTTTAGTAAATGCAAGGGACCGCCTTTTTTTCTTTCCCCATATAGTAGAAGGCCCCCCCCCTTTCCCCGGCCACACCATCACAATGAATTTATTTTTCTCGTCCCTGGTCAGCTCTTCACCTTCCGATTTTTCAGGTAACCAGACCTTCACCCGTGTCGTTAAGAAGTTTGAGAAGACCCCCCGATGCCGATCCTCCATGATTGAATCAGCCTCTATGCTGTGCAAATTTCCCCCCTTCCCCCCCCCTCTTGACACATCCCGTCGCCTCTTGAAAGGACTTGAAGGAAGTTCAAATAAGTTAGTCTTTCTTCTCTCCTGTACATTCTGAGGTATGTCCTCCACTGTCATCCTTTCCCTCCCCCCCCTCCCCCGTCAGTCCATGAGCCTGGCTCTGGCACGTGGCGATCTTTACACTTTTCTTTTTTTTTTTCGCAGTGTACACAGAAATTTTTCTTTTTAGTAAGAACGGACCCCCTCTTACTTCTCTCCCTTCTCTCCTTTTGTTTTTCTTTTTCCTCATTCTCTTTTCGGAAGGATTCGTGTTCTTTCTCCCTTTTTCTTTCCTTAGAAAGTGGACAATTGCTGGGTACCTTCTTTTTGAACGTGTCAAGATCGGCCCCGGCCTCTCCTCTTTTCCGACTTTAAGTTTTTCCTGCCCTTCTTCCAGTTGATGATACGCCTCGAAGGTCCTTCCCTTCACAAGAGGTTACGAAACTGGTCTTTTTCTCGTTTCCGCCTTCGAGGGAGGTCATTACCTCTTTTCCTCTTTCCTCTTTTGCACCTCCTTCGTAGGCTGGATTAAAATCTGGAGGCTTTTTTTTCTGTCACGGAGGAGTAGTCTCCCTTTTAAGTTGCAGGTATGGGGACCTGCCCCTCTTTCCTATCGACCCTTCCCCCTCCCCCACTCGACCAATAACTCATTTTTGGTTATTGGCCTACTCCTCCTGAGTGGAATCTGCTGTCACGTGGAAGGTCACTTCCCCCCCCTTTTCCCCCTGTGAGTTTTTTCTTTCCGCGCAAGTCCTTGAGGGACAAGCTTTCTTCCTTATAACTTAGATAGTATCTTTTCCCCCCCTTCATCTTTCATAGTCATACCCCTTTTTTCCACGAACCTTCAATTACTTCCCCCCCATCCCCCCCGACTTGAGGAGGGTTGGTGTTTTTTCTTTCGCGAGGAAAGGAAAATATCCTTTTTCTCCTTCCCCTTCCTTTTCTTATAGAAGAAACTTTGTTTCCTTCTCTCGAAAGGGCGAGCTTTTTTTTTTTTTCCCCTCCAAGGAATTCCCTCCCCCCCTTCATTTTTTTGTTTCCGTCCTCCCGATTGCGGACTTTTTCATCCCCTTCCCGCCACTGAGGAGAGGAGCGCTTTATTCATCTACTCCTCCTGCGAAAGATAGAGAGATAGACCTTTCTCTTTCTTTCCCCTAGGGCTTTTCCCCCCCCTCTTTTCCTTCTCCCCGCAAGCGGCATTCCTCTTCTCCTCGGCACGAGCGGATGAGCGGGTTGTCCTCCTCGAGGTGCACGACAAGATGTCCTTCCTTCTCTTTCTCCTGAGACGTAAAGCCCCGCTTTACTCTTATACTTTGTCTCCCCCTTCGCATACTTTTTCCCCCCTTTCGAGTGTAGAGACGGGATTAACCACCCCTGCTTGATAGGTAGCAGATTTATTGGTCGTCTCCCCCCCTCCCCACAGATTCCCCCCGGTACTCCCTCCCTCGACCTCAGTTTCCGCTCCGAAGACCTGTTCGATGGCGGCTTTTCGTTGGGGGGGGAGTTTCCGTAAAGTACCCCCCATCTCTCCCTGTCCTCCAAAGGTGCCTTTAAGGATTTTTTCAACTCTCTGCTTCCGGTCTCCCCCCCTCTCCTCGCCTCTTTCACTTCCGTGTTTATTGTATTGAACAGCCTTGTATTCTTCTTTTCTTTATAAGCGCTTTCTTTTCCTCTTTCAACCGTGATAGAGTTTTACATCATTCTTCCCCCCCATCTAAATTTTCCCTTTTTTATTCGGAAATAGTAGTTAAAGAGGCGTGCCCTTTGTGAAGAATGACTTTTCTTCCCCCCTGTCGGGCCTCGCTTCACCTTTCTCCTCTGGATCGCCCTCCCTTCCACGAAATGGAATGCGCTCTCCTCCTGAAAGGATAGAGATCCTGCCCTACTCCTGGGTCCGAAGGAGTCTCCGACTCCTTTCTTTGAACCGAGTTTCCCCCCCTCCTTTCTGAGTCCTTACTGAAATGCACCATGCCTCTTTTTTTTTCCCAGGTTAATACAAGTCAACGTGTTTTTTGTTTTTTTCCTTTTCCTAAATGACATTTTTCCCCTTGATCTTCTTTTTTCCCTTTTTCTGTCTACTGATTCCTCCCTTCCCTTGTGCAGACGGTTATACTGACGAGTCTGACTCCTTCGCTGAATAAATAGACATTCTCCCAATTCATCGCGAGTCTACATGTTTTTTTTTCTCTTTTCAGATTAGGTTTTCCTTCTTTCCTCAGTTTAAAGTGGTAATGAAGCTTGTTCCTTGGAATAAAAACCCTCCCTTCCCTTTCTTAATGGCTCACTCCCCTCTTTAGGGCCAACTCCCTTATGGAGATTGAGTGTATTGTGTCGTCCCTTCCAAAGAAAAGGGAATTGTTTCCTTCCCCTTTTTTCTCGCGTGAACCTCCCTATCTCCCTTCCTTTTTCCATTGAATTGCTATTTCTCCCTGATTGATATAGGAATCACTCCAAGAAATTTTTTTTCTCCCTGTCAATCGAGGACGCGCCACTCCCCCCCGGCCATGTGGTTTTGTTGGAAGTGTTTGTAGCCCTTCCCTCGGTCGCCATGCTTTCTGGCTTTCCTCCTAGTTTTTAATCTCTCTTCGCGTATGAAAAACGCTACTTTTCTATGAGGAGCAAAGATTCAATTCTTTTTTCAACAGTGTAAATGATTAAGTTCTTCTTTCAGTCCCTTGGACTCCCTCTTGGCCCGCAGCTGTGATAGAATCTCCTTTCTTAATAGAAAGATGCTTTCTCCCCTCCACCTCCTACTCATAAAGTAGTGAAAAATTTACCTTTTTGGCAGTTCCTCCATAGAGACAAACATTTTATATATTTAATAATAATAGTTGTGTGTGTTGAGAGATGTATTCTCTTTCCGGCCGCTTTTTCCACTGATGAAAAACAAGCTTTCCAATGTGAAAGAGGGATGATTTTTCGCGGTCCCCCATGTGAAAAACAGCATCTTTTTTTCCACGAAGAGAGAATTTTCCTTTATCCAGAGGCTTATCCCGCTTTCTTTCGGTCCTGGCTTTTTCTTTTCCCCCCGGCCTGAGACGGTTCTTCTAATTTTGAAAGAACGTATTTTTTTTTTTTGTCCTTCCTTTCTAATAATATTTCGCTCTCGTTTCACGGACCCTTTTCCTTTCCCCCCCGAGGTAGAATTAGAGAATAACTCCCCCCCTTGCCTAAAATGTGCGGCCCATTACATGCTTTTCCCCGAAAGTAAGAGTTTGATTCTCGGAAGAATGGAAGTTTCTTTTTCTGTGGTTTCCTCCCTCCCCCTTTTATAGACCCCGTCCCCCCTTCCAAGGAAGGGTAAGGATCCGCCCCTTTTTCCCCTCCGCGTCCCCTTCTAAAGGTGGAATTGGGTCACGGTTTTTCCTCTTTCAGTGTGGAGAATCGCCCCCCCCCCTTCATCTTGTTTGATGTGGTCCCTACCCCTGAAGGTTCCCTACTCCATTAAGCGAGGCAGGAGACCATTCCCCCTTTTGATTAAAAAAGAGCCTCCTCACCTTTCCCCAATTGGAAAAGGATATTTCCATCCCGAGCGCCCGCCCCCCCCCCCCACAACCTTTTAGAAGAGCGATATTTGCCTCCCTTCAAAGATGTCGAGGGAGTAAGAATCCTTCCGTAGCTTTCCGTAAGACTCTTCAGGCTTCCTCCTTTGAGAAGTAATGAAGAGCCTCCCCCCTTCCTTTACCCCCCCGAAGATCATTTCTCCTTTCCCCTTCCCCGGTATTATCCCCTCCCCTCTTTGACGTGTAGTTAAACTTGTAAGGACAGCGACTTTCCTCAGGAAGCCGAAGATGGTTGCCTGTAGCTTTTTTCCCCCCCTTCTTTTTCCTCCTTGAACCTTTTTCCCTTTTTTTCCCCCAGGAGGAGGTAATAGAGAATTTTCCTTCTTTTCCTAGCTACGCCGTCCATTCTTCCTTTCTTCCGGATACCCCCTTTTTCCTGAAATAGAATGTTTCAGAAAGGAAGTTCTCCTCCCTGGTGATATAATGCTTTCACCTTTTTTCCCTTTTTGTTTTCCCGCATTATGACGAAGAGGTCGCTCTCCAAACTCCTATGTTCGATTTTTATTTCTCCCGATGAGTTAAACATCGATCCCCCCGGGAGAGGAGTCTCTTTCTTTTCCCCTTTTCTCTTCCTTCCCTTCCTCCTCCTTTCCCCAAGGTCCTGTCAAGACAATTCCAGTGCCCGAGGATGCTGCTGTCCCCTCCCGCGCGCGTTCCCCTCGGCGCCTCTTTTTTTCCGGAAACCCCTTTTTTGTGATCAGTTAATTTTTTCCTTTCCTGAATCGGATACCGCCTCCCCCCCCCCCCCGATACCTCGCCACTTTTCTATCGGAGCCCCCCCTTTATGATTCAGGGGGGACTCCCCTTTTCCTCTTCTCCCAATAAAGCGGGCTACGTGCTCCCTTCAGCTTTTTTTTGATAGACTTCTTTTGGAAAAGATCTTCCTTCCTTTTTCCTTCTCGCGCATATCCGAGTACAGCGTGGCTTTCACTTTTTTTTTTGACTACCCCCCCAAGTGCCCTTCCCCATAAGACTCCCCCCTCTTTTAGCCTTCCTCCTCCGCCCCAGAATCGCCTTTCTGCGCTCGAAGTGCAGGCTTTTTTTGAAGTAGAGGGGGACAAGTCCCTTTTTCCCTTTTCACCGGCGAGGGCGGTCGATCCTCTCCTCGACTAACCCCTTCCTCGTTGTAGATAGATAAAATCTCTTTCAAATTACGAAATAGAGATTTCTTCCCCCCTGTGTAGTGGCGTATATTAGGGACTTCCTTCCCCTGCAACCGAGCAAGGTCTCCTTGGAGGAGAGACGTCTTTTTCCCCCCCCCTCCCCACACAATGACTGACATCCAATAAATCCGTTCCCTTTTCTATTTCCAGTGCAGCCTTTCCGCAAGGAGAAAAAAAACTACTACCCCTTTAAGAAATTAGGGTTTAGTTTATTTCCTCCCGAGGACATTTTTTAATTTCTTCCACCCCCCCCTCCCATGCCAAGAGACGATCTGATTAGACTTTCTTTCAGTGTGTACGAAGAGATCCCAAGGCGGCTCTTCCCCCCTTCTCACTATGTTTCCCCTTTTTTTTTTTTCCCCACTTGGAAGTCAATGAACGGGCCCTCAGTTCTTCTAGTAGAAAGCCCCCCCCCCCCCGCTTCTCACCAGCCAATGAAGTTTTGACTTTTCGCGTTGTTTTGTTACCCTTTTTTCCCGCTCCTTTCCCGAGGTTAAGGTCCCCTCCCTTTCCTGTCAGAAGTTGAGAAGACGCCTCCTCCCCTCCAGATTGAATCAGCTCTATGCTGTGTCCACTTTCCCCCCTGTCCCCAATCCCTTCCCTCCCCCTCCGTGAAGGCGGGGACACGGCGTTACGCCCCTTTTCAGTAGGGCGACAAGATCATCGCCGTTCCCTTCTTTTTTTTTTACCTCAATGGAAGCCTTTCAGTCCCCCCCTTTAGTCCGTCGCTCTTTTTTTCTTCTGTATTGAGGACGTCCGAAGATCTTTCCCTTGAGGGGGAAAACAAAGCCTCCCCATCCCTTTTTCCACCTGCTAGTAACAGACCTTCAATGTGCATTCCCCCCCCCCCTCCTTTTCCCCCCCCTCTGCACTCTATATTTAAGAATACTAAGCTTTCTTTTCGAGAAGTAGAGTGTTATTGGACTTCCCTTTCTCTCCATTTCCCCCCCCCCCCTTCCTGGGGTGAAAATGCGGGGCCACACCTCCGGCCCCTGTTTTAAAGCTGGACCCCGTGTTCCCTACTCCCTGATGACGGGGAAGTTGAAATTTTCCTCCCATCAGAAGTAAAGGAGAGGAGATTTCGTCCCTTCCCTTTTCCTTTTTCCCCCTTCTTTGCATTCCGAAAGAAGTTTCCGCCTTCGAGTTACCTCTTTGGGACGAGGTTTTTTCCTTTTTTCTTTTTTTTCTTTCATTTTTTTTTTTTTTTTTTTTTTTGGTCCTTTTTTTCCCCTCTTTTATAGGATGATTTAATTTTCTCCCCAGGAGGAGTAGTATCACCTTTCTTTGCTCTCTTTTCTTTTTACTGCACATAGGAACCGTGATCGTCCATCCCCTCCCCAATACTTTTTTTTTTTCTGTTCCGCTTATTGGTGAGGGGCACGTCCTCCCGCGGGAAAGTGAGGGCCCCCCATTATTTTATAGTGGTGAGTACGCTCCTTCCTTTTTCTTTCCTTACCCGTCCCCCCCCCCTTCCCTTCGTATACCCGCTCCTTTCGGTTTGTAATATTAAGAAAGTGCCCCCTTTTCGTGCCTAAAAAGGGGTGTTCATAACCTCCCCTAATGGCCTACAACCCCCCCTCTTTGCGGAGGGTTTGGTGCCTTTCCCTTCGGAAAGGAAATATAAGGGGAGCCCCTTTTTTTTTCCGTTCTTTGTTTTTCTAGAAAGTAAAAGTTGGGCGGCGGCGCCCTCCTTTTTTTTCCGACTTCCTTCTTTCCCTTAAAGATTCACAGATCTTTCCGGTTGTTTCTTTTTTTCCTTTCGGACTTGTCAGAAGTCAGCACTGAGGAGATTAGCTGCTCTGACAATTCAAGTTCCTTCTCCGCGAAAAGATCGCGGATCGCCCTTTTAAAACGATGGAGAATTCAGCTTTTTCTGCCGATCCCCAATCAGAAAGAGGCACTTCGAGCGCCGCTGCTCTCTTTCTCGTTTTATTTTCTTTTTTCCAATCCTTACGTCCTGTTCGATGTTTTTTCACTTTGAGGTAGTCAGACCAATTTTTTTCCTTTTCCCTCCTGTACCTCGGATATGCGATCCTTTCCCTGATTTTCCCACACTTTTCCCTCTTTTCAGAGACGGCTAACAATCGTTTTCTTTTTCTAGGTAGCAGATGGTATATCGTGCATTCGACTGAACCGAGCTTCCCCCCATCGAAAGGCACCTTCCTCCCGCTCCGATAGACATGTTCGCTTTTTCGGTGGTTTTTCCTTTTTTTCCTCCCCCTATTTCAGGCCCCCCCTCCCCCCCCCCCACCCTTTCCCCCCCTTCTCCCTTCTCCAAAGGGGTTGCAGGGTCTCCCTTCCCTTCTTTCAGAGAAAAAATGTGGGAACTGTTCTCCCCTTCCCCCCCCCCCTGGACTGGAGGGATTGACCAGCCTTTTCTTTTTCTTCTTCATCCTTACCTCATTTTTTTCCCCTCTCTCAATAGAAGGGAGGCGTCCTCAAAGAATAGAATAACGCAAACCTTTTCTCCCCCTTTTCCTTTTTTTATCCCTCGGACCCTCGGCGTTCAGCGTGCTCCCCCCAACCGTGTTGTTTTCCCTCCCCTTGAAGATAACATGGATGTATCCTTTTTCTAGATTAAACATTCCTCTTTTCTTGCGTCGGAAAATCCTTCCACTCCCTTTTTTCCTTCGGAGATTTCCTTTCCCGACCGGAAATGGCTCGATTTTACCCTATAATGGGTCCCGTCTTCTTCTTTTTTTTTCGTGAATCTTCTTTCTCCAGACCCGTTTTCCCTAACCCCAGCCCTTAGGACTTCCCTCGGAAAGGCACCTTTCTCTGTGTCCCCGTTACTACAGTCAAACCTTTTTTCCTGCGGCCTTCCCTGGTAAGGAAATGCACTCTGAGATTAGTGGTCCGTCTTTTCCCTCTTGCGCGTCTAATGACTGCTCCTCCGGTTTTATAATGAGAGTTCCTAACTCCCTTCTTTTCTTTTTATGATTTCCCCCTTTTATTATGTGAAGGAAAATCAGCTCTCTTTCAGATAGAGAGTAGGGAGCTGGCCTTTCCTTTTTTCTCTTGGAAGATCGTGCTTTTTGCACCCAAAACTTCCTATGGTATAAGGAACTCTCCCTTCCTGGTATCTCTTGTATGGGAAACCTCACCTCTGGCGATTTATTTTTTCCTCGACCCACCCCCTTCCCGCGGTGACTTCGTACCCGTGACTCCTTATACGAGTCCGAGCGTGAACATCCCTTCTTTTCTTTTTCTGTTTCCTTCCGAGCCTGAGGTGAGATCGGACTCGATTCGACCCCCCCCCCCCTTCCCTTCCCCTCTTGATAAATCCATTTTTTTTTTTTCCCTCACTCAAACTAGGAATGGGCTTTTTAGAAAAGTGTCCCTTCCCCCTCTTGTATTCTCGAATGCGACCTCGTGGACCCCTTTTCTTTTCTTCGAGTCTTTCCACCTCTCGATCAGAAAATTATGAGATCCCTAGATACGTTAGTGACCTTTTCTTTTTTTCCATTGCCAAGTCTCAGGCCGAGACCCTTTTCCTCAATTGGTTCTTTGTGATAGGAATATTCAAGTTCAGTTGGAGGGCTTCTCTTTCTTTGCTTTTCCACCCTGGTCTTTGAAAGCCTACTACTCCCCCCCCCTCGTGACAATTTTTTTTCTGTATTTGGGTGGCAGCTTCGAGACAAAAACTTTTCCTTTTTACTCCTACTCCGTTGTGTTGTTTCTTTCTCTTGCTTTTGGTCCCTTTTTCTTTCTTTCAAAGCTTGGCAACCCACAGCCCCCCCTTGTAAAGATTTCTTCTTAGTCATGCGGTTAAAAGGACTGTTTCCCCCCTGCATCTGTCTGTCAGCCGCAACCTTTTTTTTTTAAGAAGACCCCCTTTTCCCGCTGAGGATTCCCGCTTCTTGTCCGACTTTTTTCTCTTTAGCATGAAGCATTTTACCCTTTTTCATGTTGAATCGGTGATAATCATCCTTTTTTTTCCTTCCCTCCCCTGAAGAGCTTCAGGGCCACTCAGGGTCGCACTTCGACCTCTAAATTGCCGGACACTGTTCCCTTCTCCCTCCCCCGCCAGTCCGAGTTTTTCTTTTCTTTCCGACTGGTTGATCTCTTTTCATGTGGGTCCGAATCGAGTCCCTCTTTTCTGAAAAGGCAGGGATCAGGTCTCTTTTTGGTTCACTCCCGCGAATAGGAGAAAGTTTGTCTTTTTCTTGTACCCCCAGTCCGTTCTTGGAATGTGACTTTTTTTTCCTTCACATAAATCAATCGCCAGTCTGTTTCAATAACACACTAGATCCACTTTCTTTTTTTCTCCCATAAGCAGTTGCCTTGAGGGACCAGACTTTGAATGGTGTTGATTAAACCCTCTTCTCCGCTTCAGGACCACGGGCAATTTCCTCCCGACGACCTTTTCTCTCCAAAACATGTAGACGCGCTGGAAAATCAATAAACTCTCGGTACTTAGACGAACTCCTTTTTTTTCCCTTTGGTTAGGGCGTAAGACTCTAAGGAAGAAGAACTCCCCCCCTGTCTTGGCGCAGTCATCTCCCCCTCCCCAACGGGCTCCCAACAGAAGATCATGCTCTTTTCCTTCACACGGCCTTGCGAACCTCCCGTCCTTTTTCATGTAACATGTGCCAGCCTTTTCCTTTTTTCGATTTTCCTTCCCTTTTTCCGAAGGACGCCCTCCCGTTAGAATGAAGAGGTTTCCTTCCCCTTTGGTCCACCCTTCTTAGAGACATCTTCCCCCCCTTTCCCCAGTAATTCCGGAATATTCGATCCCCCTCAGGAAGTGCACAATTTCCCCTCTTTCCCTTTCGTTGGAAGGTGTTCCGGGCCTCCCCTCCCCCCCTCTGAAATCTTGTTCCTCTTCCGCCAGGCAGTAGCCAGGGTTTTTTCTTCCAGGATTTAACACCTCCCTTTTTTCCTCCCCCCCCCTCTTTCCGCGATTTTTTTCCAACCGCCGCCGCAAGGTTTCTTTCGAGATGTACAAATCTACCCTTTTTTCTTTCGTCTTCCGATGCTCGCGTCTCGCGTAGCTTCCTTTCCTTCCCTCATACTAATCCCCCTTTTCAAGACAAATTAAAGGCCCGTTTGATGAAAACTTTCCCCTTTCCCTTCTCCCCCTGAGCGTTTCGAGGAGGTTTTCCCTCCCTTCAATACTTATCTCCTTTCAAAAATGGGGATGACGTTCTTCTTTCCCCTTTTTTTTTTTATTACTGACTGATTGGGCCCCCGCCGCCCCTCCCCTTCCCGGCCGCACATGAACCGGTTAGGTATCCTTTATGATCCTGTTTTTTTTTTTGCTCTTTTCCCCTGCACCAATAAAGCTTTTTTACCGATCAAGTCGGTATAGTCCCGTATATGCCACAATCTTCCCTTCTGGAACAGATATTTCAGCTCCTGGCCAAAGCCCTTCCTCTCGGTCAGCGGGGCCTTTCGGACTTACCTCAAAGTGCACCGCATTTCTTTTTTTTTCCTTCCTTCAGGATTTTCGCCCTCCAAAATACCCTCCCTCCTCCCCCGCTGGCTTTTCAGTGAACGTCTCTTCTTTTATCGCGCCTCGAGGGGGACCATCCTCTTTCAAGAGTGGCCCCTCTCGTGTCCCCCCCCGGTAGATACCGCGATCTTTTTTTTGGGAAGAAGATTTCCCCCCTCCTCCCTTCCTTCTCCTCCGTGGGGGACGGCTGAACACTCCGCCATCTCTCTCTCCCCCCCCCCGTTGGAGTTTTCTGTGAAGTCATTGACGCCTGAAGGAAGTCGCGCCCCCTTTTTTTTTCCCGCAGCCAACTTGTTCCCCTTTCCTGGACGACTCGACCCTTCCTTGTCGGTCGCCCCGATTTTTTTTTTTCATGCATCCGAAAGGAGACCACCCTCTCCCCCCCTTGGTGGCTTGTTTTCCGCCCCTTCCTTTTTCTTTTTATGCGAACCCGTTTTCTGGACGGTTGAATGTCCTCTCCTTCCCCCCCGGCCAGCAAGAGCACGATCGATTTTTATCTCCTTCCGTGGTTTCCTTTCCTTTCCGAGCGTTCCATAAAAAACTCTCCCCCTTTTCCCTTTTGTCCCCGCACTTTTACTTCTTTATCGTCCACTCTCGTCGCCCTGCCATAAACAAGCAATGAAGTTATTTTTCCCTTTCCTCTCACGGTTCCGAGGTTCAGGTCCCACCCTTCCCCCGTTTTTTCTTTTTGGACTCCCTCATAAAGATGACGATACTCCAGACTTCCCTTTTCAACCTCCTGCCCCCCTTTCAATTGTCCCCACCTCTCCTTACCCCTCAGGACTGTTTTCCCCTTCCTTAGTTCTTCCTTTTCCCTTCCTCCCCTCTTGAAGTGGGCGAACGCTCCCTTTTTTGAAATTCTAGATTCCCTCAACTGGAAGAATATTTCAAGTCCCCCCCCCCCCCTTTCTCTGATGAGGACTTTTTCTCCCCCCCTTAGGTGTGCAAAGAGTTGTACCCATTTTCCCCCTCTAAGTCCCAGACTCCTTTCCCCCTTCCGGCGACAATGCGCAATATCTACTATTTCCCTTTTTCTCTCTATGCGATGGTCGCGCAGTATAGTGTTTCCTTTTTCCCCCCTCAGGTATTTCCCACTACTTTCCCCCCCCCTTTTTACACTGCGGGGCCAAACCTCTTTTTCCCTGTAGGCCAAGGCCGCATATATCGCCTCTTCTTTCTTGTTTGTTGCCCTTGTAAAGGCTTCCAGTGCTGCATACGCTGCACGTTTTCCTCTTCGCCCACGCCTCCCTTTTCCCCCCTTAACACTGGAGGTGATTTTTTTTTTTTTGAAGGCCTGTTCTCTTTAATTAAAGATGGGAGACATTTTCCCTTTTCTTTTTTTTTTTCCCCCCTCATAGAGGTGATTCCAATTTTTCTTCTTTTCTAGTTGATACCCCTTCTTTTTTCTCAACTTATGAGACCGGCCCTCAAAATGAGGAACCGTTCTCTCCCTTTCCCCCCTCTGCCAAATAACTTCATTGGCTGGTCTTTTCTTTTGCAGGGCCTAGTTTTTTCTCTGCCCAGAATGCGGGCCGTCCTTTGAAAAGTAAACCCTGCTTTCTTTGTTGAGTAGCGCCGTCTTGTCTTTTCCCTTCGCTTCCCCCCCCCTTCCCCCGTCTATACCCTTCGATCGTCTCTTTCCCCTGAAGTGATATTAAAGTACATCCGTCCCCTTTCCTTCCCCCGGAAAACCCGATTTTCCTCCCCGCCCACCCGATTGCCTTTTTCCCTGCGGAGCATGAGCCGTTTTTTTGGAGACGAAAAGTCTTTCTTTCTTCTCTCTCCTCCCCCCTTTGCTGAGGCAGGAGCCGAGCCCGGGGCTCTCCTTTGCATCTGCCCTCCCTTCCCCGATCCAGACAAGACTAACGTTTCCCCCTCTTGCGGAAGTGTGAAGAAGTTAAGCCACTCTTCTCTTTCCTCTCCTTCCTCCCCTTTCTGCAAACGGATTCGAGCTTCGCGTCCCTTCCCTTTTTCTAGACCCCGCCCTTTTCCAGATTGAGCTTAAGCGGAGTGTCCCCTCATGAAACAATACAGCCCCTTTTCCCTCCTTCTCTTTGCTTCTGAGAGTTGTCAGCTCACCCCCCCCTTCCTTAGTATTCCTCCCCCCCCCAATGTAAGGTGAAAATTTTGAGGGTAGTCCTCCCCTTTCCCCCCTCCCCAGATGTAGAGGATATAAGACGTCCTTCCTCTTCCCCCCCTTCCCCCTGTTTTCCCCCTTTTTTCCTGCAGTTGTAAGAGGCGGGCTACCCCACCTTTTCTTTCCCCCCTTTGATCGGTAGCCGCTCCACCGAGATTCCACCAGGAATCCTCCCCTCTTCCCCCTCTCCCGATAGAAATGTTCGATGGCGGGGAGTTTTTTTTGGGGCACCTCCCGATCAGGAAAGTAATCACCCCAAAACCCCCCTCCCTCTTATCCCAGGTTGCCGGGTCTCCCTTCCCTTCTTCCTTTTTCTTACTTTTTTTTCCAGTAGAAAAAATTCTGGGCACTGTTTCATTCAAGGGAATGGATTGTCTTTCCCTTTTTTTCTTCTTCCCTATCCGCGACGGCCTCTTACGCGATCCTCTTTCTTTTCTTTGGGATGTTTTCACTTTCTCGCGGGGTAAAGCATCTTGCGCGCGGTTGGATGGTTTCCTTTTCCTTTTCCCCCCCCCTCGCCCACATGAGGGTGAACCTCCCTCTTCACATGTTTTTTTCCCCCTTCTTTGCCGCGCGGCCACATTCGAGTTGAGCAGGAACATCTTTCCCCCTCCTTTTCTCTCTTGGACACTGGGCACGATCCTGACCCCTTGCTCCTTTTCTCCCTTTCCCCTCCTCCTGTTTCGAGAAGAAGGTTTTCCCTTTCCCCTTTTTTCCCTCCTCCCGGCGAACCAGCCTTCGGGTCCTTTTTTTTTCCCCCTGCCTCCCTCCTCTTTCCCTTCTGGCAACAGGTTATTCCTGTAATTTGAGAACTTTTCTTCATTAAAATGCACATTTTTCTGCTTTTCTTTTTTCAGGAGAAAAGTTGGATCTCCCTGATAAATAAGGGTGCTCCCCCTTTTCCATCTTCTACTACCCCCAGAAAGAAAAAGGATTTTCTCTTTTCTTTACATTTTCCCGTTGAGGATGTGCCCCTTCTTTTTAGTATAAATGTTGGGGCTGGTTTCCTCCTTTCTCTTTCATCCGTTTCACGTGGTCCTGAGCTTGGGACTCTTACCCTTTTGAATACCCCCCCAGTTTCCGAATCTGGTCTAGGCCTTCACCGTTAAAGGGATCTAGTTTTTCCCCCTCTTTATGTGGCGATGCGCCCCACCCCCCCTCACGCCTCTTTCGCTTCCTCCCCCCTCCAAACTTTATACGAGTGCGCGTGTCTTTTTTCCTGAACCTGCCTTGGCTATAGAAAAGGGTCCTTCCCCCCTCCCCTCCGGCCAGAGGATTCAACGTGTTTTTTGGGACTCTCCCCTCTCCTTTAAACTCGGACTGGCGGGTGTTCCCCCCCAGTGTCGGAAAGTAGAGTCTCCCTTTTCTCCCTTTTCTTCGACTAGTGGAACCCTGAAGCCTCGTCTCGTTCCCCTTTTTTTCCGCGACTGATTGGGGTCTCCCCCTCCGCAGCTAAGTGTATGCCCCCCTTCTTTTCTCTCCTTGCTAACGGATAAGGCGCGTCTATTCCCCCCCCTTCCCCCCTCAGGGATCGCCTTTCTCTGGACTAGTCCATGTTTTCTTCGCTGAATCGCAAGATGATGTTTCACAGTCTTGACCCTACGACCCATCTCCCTCCCAATTTACTGATAATTCTGTCTTGTCCAGAATAGCAGAACCAAACCTCCTTT
>Ga0179593_1447382_pt1 | contig 16431 bp, 15 predicted proteins | sample CZODoug2_1_08_16_FD_185931 | JGI IMG/M metagenome (GOLD analysis project Ga0179593, IMG submission 185931) | Vadose zone soil fungal communities from Angelo Coast Range Reserve, California, USA - CZODoug2_1_08_16fungal (PacBio error correction) | ecosystem: Environmental > Terrestrial > Soil >... | reverse complement strand
GGCGACACTAGAGGTGGGACGGGTCCACGTGGGCCCCGCGTTCGTTTTTCCCCTAGCCCCCTTTTTTATTTTTTTCATCCTTCCTCCAGTCTTTTTTTGGTTTTTGAGTTCCTTTGTGAAGGAGTCAAGTCGATTCCACCACCTGGACCGAAGGGTCCCTCTTCGTTCTTTTTTCTCCTTCCATTTTTTTTTCCTCTAGGGGCTGGGGTAAGGACGTCTGATGACCGCGTTTATGGGGGGGGTCCCCCGAGCTGGACGATCGAGGGACGATTTTTCTCCGACGGCCGTTGGCGCGGTCTGGCCATTTTTTCTTCTTTGACTGACTCTGTTCGAGGGAGTACATAAGGGGCCTCCCAGGAGTCGACACGCCGGGCAACCGGTTGGCCGGCCCAGTTCACTCCCCCCCCCTCTTCCTCTTCCCGTCCTTTTTTTCTCCTATTTCGGATTACAGGGTGTGAACAGGCCGGCGGCTTAGGCGAGCTTTCGTTCAGGGGCCTTGGACGTAGAGCCGATAATCCCCTTCCCTCACTCTCTTTTTGTGTTTTTACCCCCCTGCCCCTATGGCTCTTCCCCCCGCCTGCTTTGCCTCCTCGGACCGTAAGGACACTCTGTAGCCCTCCCCGGTTTCGTGGCTTTTCGGGTGAGTCGCTTTGTACCCCCTCTCTTTCTCCCTCCATTGTTCCAAGGTCCTTGCCGCCCCTTATCCCTCCCGGGGTGGCATAGTTTTTTTATGGACAGTGCCGCGCACAAGCGTGGTGCTGCTCCTCTGGCTTGCGTGTTTTCCTGCGCCATTTCACTCTCCCTCCTCCACTCTATCTTCCGCTACCCTTCATCTTGTTAGTACGCAGAAGTCTTTATAGATTTACAGTTATTGCATTAAGAAAGACGGGTGTGGATGGTGTCCCGCCACGAGTTCCCTACCCCCCCCAATGGGCCAAACGTTGCCTGTAAGCTCCCATTCCGGTGCGGGTGAGCCCCCCTATCCGTGAGCGGTCCTCCGCGGGTAACTTTTGCTCGCTGCCCTCTTTTCCCCCACTCCCGTGTTCGACTTACATACTCGCCCGCCCTCCATTGATTTGTTCCGGAGGCGAAGTCGTTCGAGGGACCGCGGCCCTTTTCAGACAGGAAGTTTTTGTTGGTCGTTAAAGGACGGCCTTCTTTTTTTTCTCTTTCTTTTTTCCTCGTTTTCGAGGGCTTTCCCACCTCCGTTTGAACGCGTTTTTGATGCGCGGGCACCCCCTGGTCCCTTTGCATTTTTTCCTCACCCCCACTCTTCGTTTTTCCGCGGGCTTTCCCCTCTCCCTGGCCCTGCGTTTGTGTGTTGTCCTTTGCAGAGAAAGGATTCCGATACTGGTTCCTACTGACCCCCCTTTTTCCCCCTGTCCCCCTTCTTCACATCTGTTTTTTGTTGCCTCAAGGATGTGTTGGCAGGACTGAGTTGGTGTATGGCCCCCAATCCCTCGGTTCTTTGCACCTCCCCCTCTCTTTTATTCTGTCGTGCCTCCGACCTTGTTCACTTCGTGCCGCTTCCCCCGCAGGGACCTAACCAGCCACTTCCTGTCGCCCCGTCTCACCTCGCCCCCGTTTCTCTCTGTCCCCCTTTCTCTTTTTTCACCACCCAAAGGTCACCGCCTTTTCCCCCTCCCGTTGTTTGCTCGGCTATGTGTTTTGGGACCACTAGAAGGTCGGCTACCCCCGCTGAGGGTGAGTGGGCCCCGAGGATTTTTTTCCTTACGTTTCAGGTTTTTCTCCCAGGTTGGGATGGAACCCTGGGGTAAAGTGCTGGTTAAAAGGCAAGCCCTCTAAACGTGAGGTGTTTTCAACTCGCCTCGGGTTGAAGTCGCCCCCCGTTTCGGGCAATGGAACAATATTGTGAGGACCGACACCAGAACATCAGGTGGGCCTGGCTCTGGGGATTTTCCCCCAAGTGAGTCTTGTGTTTACATTTCCCCCCTCGCTGCCCCTCTCTACTTTATCCCCCACATGACCCCTTTCCCCCACCAAACGAAGACCGCGAGGGTTTGAGAACCCGCCCGCGAAAGATGTACAGGACAAAGAACGTTTCGTACCCCCTCTTTCTTGTCTCTCTTTCTTCCCACCCCAAAGGATTGAGAGGGGAGTGGTCAGTCCTCCAACCCATGCCGCCTCGTACCAGCCCGCCCACCCCCCCCTGGCCCGGGAAACGGTCCCTTGATACTTCTTCTCCCCGGAGCTGGGGCTCAATCAACTGCAGCGGAGTAGAGTTTTAGGTTCACCATCTCGGCCGTTGGTCAACTAAGTTTGCGCGGTGCGCCGGTCACAAGGCCGTCTTACATTTCCCCATGCCGCACGGCCTGGCGACGGCATTCCCCTCCCCCGCAGTGCGAGAGCGTTTGCCTTCTGTGGTAGTTCTCGTTAGTGGTACCTCCAACCCCGTGTGTAAGTCCGGGACTGGTGGTGACTAAGATTTTTTCTGTTCTCGAGGCTCTTTCTTGATGTCGTCGCTTACTTCATTGGCTAGTTTCCGCTTCCAAGCTTAAAGAGGTAGCCCGGGCGGTGCGGTGTCCGCTGCCGACTTGCTCCCCCATCCCCCCTACTCTTTCTCTTATGACCGGGTCGTCAGTTTGAGGGCGGACAGACGTTTAGTGAACAAGGCCCAAGACTCCCCCCCCCCAACGTAAAACTCCAACGGTATTTGCATCCATTCTCCCTCCCGGTTGGGTTTAAGAGGAAGGGTCAACCCGGTCCTGTCGGCGGTAGTGTTTCCGCCCAAAATCCTTTACGGCTAAGATGAAGACATCCCCCCGTTGATCCCTGTACTTCTCGTGCTCCCCCTTTCTCCCTCCCCTCAGTCGATAACGTGTCCGTCTAGTAAGGTAGAGTGAAGGCCCCTTGAGTTGCACGGAGTGTCCGTTGTGGACGGACACCGGGACTGCTCGTGTGCTTTTCACCTGCTGAACGTTCAAGTTGAGCCACTCGTCATAGTTCACCTCTCCACCGTTCGGGTACAGAAGGAGGGCCCCTGAATTGCCCCCAGTGCTCCTTTCGAGACTCGTTTGCCGCCACCAGGGTGATCCAACAACTAAAAGCTCTGGCCCTTGTGTCTTTGTTTCCTCCCCCGGTTAATCCTGCATCACCCTACCCCTCCCCCCCTCATAATTTGAACGGAGAAACTTCCTTTTTCTTGCGCACTTTTACCCGGCCCGATCTTCCCCCCTGACCGACCTACTGCCTTTTGCCAGATCTTTTACTCCATCAGTGTGTTGTTGAGATCTTAGTTCGTCCCCCCCCTGAGTCGTGGGCGGGCACGGGATTTTAGTTGACCAGTAGCCCCCCCGGATTTTTTTTCCTCCTTTATGTTTTTTGGTTTTTTCCCTCTTTTTTTGTGGCGTCAGGTGGGCGTTTTACTTTCGTAGCTGGGGTGAGCAGGATATTCGAGCTAACACACTTTCCCTGACGGTTTCCGGCGTCAGGAGTTGTTCGATTGAGGACCAGGGGTGAGCGTCAGGTTTGAAGAGACTGTTTGCCCTCGCTTTTTCCTGTTGTACTCGGTTTCCCCTGCGTATGTTCTGACGGGACTTTGGCTCGTTCCTTCCAGGGGTGTAGGCCGGTCCTCTCCCTTTTTTTCATTGTTTCCTTCCTGTCAGTCCACCCCCTTGCACCGGCCCTTGCCACATTTGGGCAACTCGGGGCGGTCCGTCCCCGAAGTACGATGCGAAGAGGTAGACGGTTTTACCTACCGACATCCGGACGTTTGGTACGGTTTTTTTTTCTTGCCGGCGCTTTCGGCGGCGAGACGTAAGGTCTTCAGTTAGGCGTCACGTAGCCAAGTCTTATTCGAGATGTGTTGGCCTTCCCCGGGCAACCCCGCCCGCCAGTCGACGGTCAACCTCCTGGGTTTCACTTACGCTTGACCCCGACGTCAGACCGAATCACTGTTTGAGACGTTTTTTTTTGTTGTCGATGTGGCAACGTACCCCCCTCTTTTTCGCCCCCCGTCTGACTTTCCCTGTCCCTCCGTTCTTGTTCGGAGAGTGAAGTCATGGCCACCACTTCTGGTGTTCCTTCTCTCCTTCCTCTTGGTCCAGTCGTTTTTTTGTGTCCACTGAGTGCATCAATACACCCCATTCCAAAATTCGTGTCCTGCACCGTCCTCCCGCAAGGTGTCTCCCCACCTGGTCGTCAAGCGGCACGACTTGTTTTGGATGTTTCTCCCGAATTTTCCCCCTCCCTGAATTGGGCACCCGGTGCGAAAGCCTTCGGGAGGCCGTTGCCAGTTCACCCCAGCCCCTGCGTCAGGTTTTTTTTTACCCAGAAACCCCGGATGTCAATTGATTAGAACCGTCGAACCTGGAGGAACCCCCCATTCCTAGCTGTTTCCCCCGAAATCTTTCCAGCCATGATTGTCCTGCTTGAGAAGCCGTGCGCCTTCGTTTCCCCGTTCCTTTTCTTGGGAGTGTTGTAAGCGGGTAAGACATGAGACTGTCAGTTGGCCTTGGACTTCTCTGGTAAACGCCCCTTTCGGTGTTTCTGCGGCCCATGGCCCCTCTTTGCGACGGGCTTTTCACATTCGCGACGGGGCGTGATGATCCTCTGTTTCCGATGGGAGAATCCCTACTTTCCGGCTTGTTGGTGACTGCGAGGCACTGAACCGCTAGGCTTCCTGGTGGCTTTCACGGTGGCCGGCAAAGTCTTTTCTCTTGCCCCAAAAGGCTTTCGTTTGTTCCACAACCTTTGTTTTTTTCAGCAATGGGGGTAGTCGAGCCAGAATCGACAATTCGTGTTTTCCCCCTCCCCCTTACTCTGTCTGACCATTGGCGTTGGCCCGTTGCGCGACAGGTCTCCCCCTTTCTGGCCCCCCGTCCCATTCCCGCCGGGCCAAGGTACCAAGTCCTGCTCGACCCTGCCAGACTCGAAACCAGTTTTGAGTCTGGTCCCCCCTTTAGCGTGGCAACATCTTTAATTCTCTTTTTCCTCCTATCCGTTTTTTCTATCGCTTCACTCTTTTGTGGACCCCCCTCAGCCATGGTTTTTTTTTCGAACCTTGCGTGGTCTTCTTCGATTTCAAGGGCTAGTTCCCTTTTTTTTCTAAGGTTTGACTCAAGAGGTATGGCAGCCTGCAGATTGTTAAACTTTTTGACACTCCCTTCGTCCTAAACTTTGCTTCTCTTTCTTTTTCCACTATTCGATAGGGGATTTAGCCTCCGACTGACCCGGTTCCCACCTCTTGTGATTCCCCCGACCCCACGACCGGTTTGATGGTCTTTTCTATACCCCGCGTTCTGTCCACCCCCCATTTTGGAAAACCCCATGATCATGCCCTACCGTAGCCGTGCTTACTCGGGCGCCCCACCTCAGTCCGTTTTTGTTCTTTGAGATCCCGCTTTTCTCAGAAAAGCTTGTGGTTGTAGACTCCCGGCACCAGTACGTTCGTGACCCGATTCTTGCCGCTCCGTGACGCGATGGCGCACAGAAAACGTAGAGGCCGTGAGAACAACCCCCCCGGCCTACTACCTCAGGGACGTATGCGTTTTCCGAATCGCGGAATTGCCAGGTAGAGACTCCCTTACTGGAGTAAGGTCAAAAGGAACCTCCCTCTTAGATTTATTCACATCCATCTTATTGTTCCTCCCGGAGGAGGCGAGGCCGGACAAGGAGGGTTATGGCATGCCTCCCGCATGTTCACGGCCGCTCTGCACCGCCCCCTTTTGCTCGCGTGATTACGTGTCCTTTCGGGTTAGGTTCTCGTGGGAAGCCCCTCCACCCCCAAACCGTAGTGCCCTAACCCCCTCCCCCCTTTGAACTGGGTTCTTCGCGTTCCGAAATCCCCCGCTGTTTGCAGGTCGCGGAGCGGTTCTTTCTGCGTAGTGGCGGTCCGTACCCCCCAGCGGCCTGCTCACCAGGACTTTGGCGTTTCGTCCTCGGCCCGGTCACCTTCAAGCCCCGAAGCCGTGGGAATTGCGGCACTCTTTCACGTGGTACAGCGGGTTCGTTCCTCGACAGTGTGTAAACCCCGTCCAGTTTCCACCAACCCTACCCACGCCCACCTGAGGGTCGTATCGTTTCTTGGTTCTCGGTCCAGTTTCACACTTCCTTTTTCCTGGGGAGTTTGTTTAGCGTTTCCTTGTACCAACATCTCTTCTGACGGCTATGCATGACGTCTACCAAGGCATAACGGATTCGTTTTTCCCCTCGTCATCCTTCTATCCAACATTTACCCGTCTCGACCGTTGGGGAGTTCACCGTCGGACGACTTTCGGAAATACAACCCAACCCACCACACCCCCCCCCCCCCCCCACCTCCGGTTCGACGGGTCAAAGAGCCCGGGTGCCCGGTTGGCGGCCCTGAGTGCAGTAATTTCCATGCGGCGGGAGTTCCGTGCATCCCCCCCCTTGAAGCCTTACCTTGACGTCGAGCCCCAGTCCTACCTCGGACCCGATCGGGCCACCCCAGACTTGCTTGCCAGCCCCCGCAGTCCTCGCCACTCCTGCCCCCACTTTTCCAGAAAAACTTTGGACAACCTTCCCCGAACGCGGCGTGCGTTGTTTTGTCATCTCGGCATCTGTCCCAAACCCGTAGCCCCCGCCCCTTCGACAGGATGAACCTTTTTGCTGTGAACTGGTCAACGGCCCGCTTCCGGCCCTTAGACCCTGGTGTCTTTTCCCTCCTCGTGTTGTGTCTCTAGATCTCCTTCCCCCCCCCCTCCGACGGTTCGGCAGGGTTTTTAATTTCTTTTTGAACATCCCGGCCGCCGTTGGAGGCCTGTAATAGGTCCCCGGAGTCGTTTGGGTTTGTTGTTTAATCAGTTTTCCTGGCCTAGAAACCCTGCCCCCCCCTGCTTGCATCGGTTTTTGAGATTTGTTTGGTCCCCCCAGGAAGGGCTGGGCTTCCAATTCGTCGCTCCTTTCCTTCTTCCCGTTCTTTGGCCGAAGACGGTGCGAGTAAGATGAGCCCTGATTTCGAAGTTCCGGTGCTCTTTTTCCAGGTGTGATGCCGGTTACGCCCGCTTTTCATCCCCCGGGGGGGCGCGTGAAGTCAAATTTTGGGCCCCTTCTAGACCTCCGGCCATCGGGGGGCGTTTTCTCCCCTTCTCTACCGAATCCTTCAGCCCTGCCCACGAGGTCATGTCTACTACGGGTTCGATTCTAAACACAGGCCGCCGAGGTCTTTCCCCCCTTCTACTTCCGGCTGTTCGTAGTCGTTTAGCGTCATGCGATAGCCCCGCGATTGTTGGGCTAGGTCCTATACCCTCCCTCGAGAGGTTTTTTTTTAACCTCCTTTGGTTCCCAAGCAGGTCCTTTCGTCAGACCGAGGCCTTTGGTGTGTTCGGGTTTATGTGGAGTAATGATGGCCAGGGTCCTACTTCTGTAGTCCGCCCTGCCGGACTAGCATCCCCCCCTCCCCCGTTCGTTAGGACGCGTAAGGCACGCGAATCCACCAGACCAATTTGTGCTGTCTCCCTCGGCCGAGGGTCCATTTTCTCCTGGCCACAAAGCCTAGTCCCCCCCCTCGCGAAGCCGGAATGATAATAGAGTTTGTTTTTACCTCCCCTCCCGTTTTCTTTTCCTTTCTTGTACTTTGCCGAACGGACGGAGTTGGTTGACTTTCAGACACGTCGGCCCCCGTACAGCTTTCGAACAACGCGGTCGTCCTTTTTTCGGCCCCATTTTCCCAACGGCCATTTCCGTTCCTGGCCCGACCCGGCCCGTGGGCCCGGCCGCCGCGATGCTGGAGGCCCCCAATTCTCCGGACGCTGTGCGACTCTCCCGACGCCGTGGCGATTTTCTCGCCGGCTTCCAAGTTCCTTTGCCCGGCTTCCGCCGTGTTTTTCTTCCTACGGCCCGACGTCTGCCGTTTTTGGCGTTGGTCCACTTTCGGGTAGATTCGGCCCCGTGTCGTTTCTCTCCTTCTTGTAACTTCCCCTCCCGGTTCTTTTCCCTGGTGTTAATCCAAAACATTTGACTTCGGGCGCCCACTCTCCCTGAATTCTGGTTTTCCGGCTGTCCGAACGGGACCCTGACCTATTCCCCCTTCGCTCGTTTCCCCCCTCCCAACTGGGCGGCCGTCGTGTCGAATCGCCCCACATCACCGGAGTTTGGATTAATCAAAAAGGTTTAGGTTCCGCCCTTTCGGGGGTTGTTTTCCTCCTGGACCGCCGACTCCCGGTTTAGTTGTTCCAGGCGTTCGTTGGAGGACTCGTGCCGCATGCACTCCGTTTTATAAACCGCACACGTCATGCTGGCCGTTCCTTCGACGCCTTTATCCTAACACTTCCTTCTCTCGCCCTGTTTCTTTTTTCAACCCCTCGTCCTCTCTCTTTTCCTTTTTGTTGTTTGACGCGTGTGGGTGTGGACCACCTCAAATGGTCGGCTCGTCCTACCGTTGGCGAGGCCAGGCGGAGGGGGCTGCAGGACTTTTACCCTTGGAGCCTCCTTCTTCCCTTTTCCCTCCGGTTGTCCTCTCCCCGTCCCCACGCCCTGGCGGATACCCGAGGCCGAGGGTGAAATCGCTTTGTCGATAGGGCACGCGACTCCCCCGCGGTCTGATGTGAACACCCTTTTTTTTCCCTCATCCCTCTCGTCACATCCTTGGCCTTTCAGTTGGTGTGCAACTGCCCAGGAGTGTCTAGTTCCTTCAGTTCTCTGATGATGACACCAACACCCGCCATTCGAGAGTTGAGCGCCCGCGTTCCTTGGTGGTCGAGGTTCCCCCCCGTCACCGGTTCGTGACGCTTTCCGGCCTTCTTCGCGTGCCCACTTGATGTTTTCTGGGGCGTGGAAAAGACGACTTCCAAAACCTGGTCAGACGGCGAATCTTACCTAGGCGCCCAAACCGGCTCCTTGGGAATTCCAACTTTACGGTCTCCTCTCGACTAAGTCGGCCTCTTTCCATCCCAGTGAGTCATTCTCCTTCTGTCTCGACCACTTCTGTTGAAGTGCCTACATCATTTCTCGTCGGGGACCTCGTTTCTGGGTAGGCCCGCGCTAAACTGGGTCCCCCTCTCCCAATTTAACATTTTCCTTTAGCTTCCGATTGGTCGCCCTTCTCGGGGAGTCTTTTTCCCCTTCTAACCCCCCCCCTTCCTCCTTCACTCCCACCTAGGTTTTGATGAGCAGCGGTCCCTCACAAAACTCAGCTTTGCCGTTCGCGGCTTTCTCTTTCTGCGTAAGTTTTACACTAGGTTCTCTTCCCCCCATCTTCCTTTTTTGCGTCCCTTCTTTTGATTTCTGTTTGTCCTACCAACTTTCACCACCCCCTCAGCCGTGAGAATTTGCGGCGTAGAACGATGGTCCGTCACGTGGCGCCCCGCCTTAGTGTCCCCCGCCCCCCCTGCCTCTTTTCCAACGACAAATGCGCACCTACCACCGTGCGGGCGCCTCCTACGCGGGTCGTTTTTACGCCCCTTCGGTTGCCATTTCGGGTGGGGAGTTCCGTTAGACCCACATCTCGTTCTCGGGCCTTCTAAATGGTCCAAGCCCACACATTAAGGACTATTTCCTTTAATGACCACTACGGCCTCCGTAACCCTTCCGTTTGTCTTTTTCGTCCCCTTTCGTAATTCCCGGTCGAGGGACGGCCGCTGCCCCCCCGGCGTGTCGATCAGGGGTTTGAGGACTTGAGTGGGTAACCTCGACCCGTGGGTCGGTTCGGGCGATTACTTCAACCACCTGTCCTCCCTCCGGCCACCAGACGCCTCTCACTCCTACATCGTTCACGTCTGGTAACCCGACATAGGGCGACGGACTCGCTTTCTTATTCGTGGAGCCCATTCTTCCTGGTCCGCCCAAGTTTAACAGCAGCTTTGCTTCCCTTCGTGTCGTTGGCTTCGGTTTTCCTCATTCCCGTCTTCCTTTTCCCACCTCCGAGGAAATCACCCCGGGGAGGGAGAACTTCATCGCGGCCCGCTCCCGACTCCTTTCGCTCTACTTTCCTCTTTTTGTTTTTGGTGCGCGAGAGTTCTCCACCGCCTTGGTGGGAGGGCCGGGCCGGCCCCAGTTTGACCCCTTCCCTCCCTTCCCTTCCCGGTGCGTCCCGGGTATTGGGTTGGCGTCCGTGTTTTTCCCCTGACCGGCAGAGACCACCGGACAACGCCCGGTCTGTTAGCGGAGAGCGATTTTTCGCCTCCTGTTTTGGCGGCCCATGCTGGGGTTTTCTCGTCACTCTGGCCGTCGCCTTGTTTGGTGTCCCCGAGCGGTGTCGAGGTCGAGGACGATCCGCGTTCTCGTCGTCCTTTTTTTATTGTCCCTTCTGTCTGGGGGACTGGCCGTCACACTCCGGGTCCGTTCCCGGATCGAGCGGCAACTCGGGGGGGTGTCTTTTGGTGGTGGTTTTCCTTTTTTCCCGTCGTTTTCTACGATCCTTTTCGCACGGTGAAGTCCCCGACGTTTAGAGAAGGACGTGTGGGGCAACAGGACTGGTTTTTCCTTGACGTTCGGTCGGGCAGTTTTGTAGCCTGATCATGCGATAGGCACGTAAGAACGATCATCTTTTTTCATACTATAACCCCTACCGAATGGATCAGGGCACCCCGGTGTTGTACTTTCAGCGTTACAGCACCAGATGAACCCGGTGGTTCTCCGAGGTTTCGTTGGTGCATGGGTCCTTGGTTTTTTGGTACACTAAGTCCCCTATGGTATTTCCTCTGACTTCCCCCCTTTTTTTACCTTTTTTTGTGCTGGGTGGGAACAGACAAGCCATACTGGTGCTTGTCGACTATTACCCCTGAGGCGGCGTACCGTCACCTGCATACGCAGCCCATCTCTAGTCAGCTTCCCGCTCCCTTTTCCTCGCCAGTAACCTCCCCAGTTTCCACCTCGTCAAGTTCTGGTACTAATATTGGGTGGGCGGTTAGTCCCTTCACTAGAAACTACTCCCCTGAATTCATGTCTCCCTCCCTTTCGACCTGAATTTGATGTTGCCGTATGCCATGAAGCCCGTGGGCAGTTTGCACGCCCTCCCCGGTCTTGGTCCCCGCCGTAGGCCCGCGCAATGCTGGATAAAATCCGCCAGTCGACGACATCTCGCCCGCCTTCGGCTGGTTCTTTGATCCGGCGCCAGTTCGACTTTGCGGCATTTTTTGCCCTTTTGCTCGTCATTGTTTTGCTTTCGCATCGGCAGATGAAGGGGGTTCTTAGTCTGTACTCCGTAGGTTTCTAGTTCGGTCCCACCCCTTTTTCAAGGTTCGCTTTCCCTTTTACTACTGATTTTGTTCTGTGTTCCCCCACCCCCAATGTTCCTGGCCGCTGGAGATCACCTATTTCTGTCGGGTGTGGGGGTGTGCTCCCGCGCTCGCAGCGGTGGTCAGGGTTTTCCCCTCCCCCTTCCCCTTTTTTTTTCCCCCGCAACATAGGAGTGGAGTTTCATACACAAGGTTTCCAGGGACGCCCGCGTGGTCCTTCTCCCTGCGAACCATCGCGCTTTTTCCCCGCCATTCTCGGTTTAGACGGTAGTGGCCCCCTCCCCGAAAGATTTGTCCCCCTTCTTTTCATGACTCCGCGTTCCGGGAACAACCTTTCCTTGTTTCCGTCCCAAGACGACCTGCCCCACTGTTGCGAGCAGACCACGTTCGCGGGGGTCAAGAGGGTTCCCCCTTTTATCCTCCTCTTTGATTACGCTTTTTGCTCCCACCGAACTTTTTCGGTTTTCTTTGTCTCTTTTCGGTGAAGGCCCTCTCGTGTCCCGGGTTGACCGTGTGGGATGCAGGGAGTGGTTCCCCTTATGGCCCTTGCCTCCCCCTGTCGTAACGGGCTTTCAATCGCGATTTTCGATGGTGCGGGCTACTGGCGTTCCCTGTTCACACCCCTTGTTTATGCCCCATCAACTCCGTTGATGGGGTCAGACTGGCCCGCGTGACCCCCAGTGGTTCAGTGACACTGCACAGTGTTTGCCTGCCTTCCGTTCTCGTTCGCTTGCCTTGACACAACCCTTCCCTCGTTTTTTCTTGGTTTCTCTCCCCCTGTGGTGGTCGGTGAACACCCGGCACACCCGTCGTGACGAGTTGCGTCGCTGCGTACCAGGATGTTGGTTCCGCCTCGACCCGTATTGGCTTCCCCAGTCGCATCCCCACGGCAGAACTTTGTTTTACCCACCAAAAGGCTCGGCATCCGTCACTCGCCGATTGGGCGCTTCCTGCTTCCCCCCAAACCGGCCGACGTGCCAGTCTTCTTTGAACTTCTTTTTTTGACCCATTGATTTTTTTGTTGAGACGCAGGAAACCTTTGGTTGGTTGGCCTTCGACACTTTGGCTCTTTGACCCACCGCCGGACCTTTTCAAGCAGTTGATGCGGCTTTGCGACGTGTGGTTCTTGTGTTTCGTCGTTCTCTTCTGGACGGACCCCCCCACCCCCCGCGTCGTCAAGCCACGGCAATATTGGTTTGGCTCAACTTTTTCCCCCCAGGTCGACTCGGAGCCCTTGTCTCGGGAGCGTACCTTTTTGGCGACTTCAGTTTCCGGTCGATGGGACCCCGGCTTTTTGTTTCGAACCGGTTAGTCTTTGGCTTCCAACCCACCCAGGCCCGAAAGGGGTACTGCGGCGATGAACGTGTCGTCTGTTTTTTGGCGACCCGAAGTACACCGGCCCAGCCAATTGAGCCCAAAAAATCTCCTTAACCCGTACCACTGGAGTTACCGCCTCTTGGGTTGGACTTGAACACTTTTTTTGTCTCTCCATGAGGGGGGTGGTTCTTTCTGACCCCCCATTGTTCCTCGGCTAGCTGACGCTCTTTTTTTTTTTTTTTTACTGTCACGGCGCTCAGTATATTCCTAAGCATAGAACTGTTCGCCGTACCCCGCGTAGAAGTATGGTTAGTCACCTTATTGCCTTCTTTTCCAGGGTCTGCCGTGCGGCCATATTTTCCCGTTTTTTCCGGGGTCTGCCCTGCGTTCCCTTGAATCGTGGGACAGTCCATCGAGTACCGGCTCACCTATGTAAAGGAGGACACAGTTCCTCCCCGACCTTCTCCCTTTCGACCGCCCTGGTCTCTTTGTCCCCCCCCTCCCTGCTTGCCGGTACTGCCCTGGCTCTTGTCCTCCCCTCCCCTTCCACACCTTGGCTTTTTAACTCCCGGCTCGCCCCGTCAGGTCGGTTGTCCCTCGAGCACTATACTGTTTTAACCAACCCCGACTACCCCCCCTCCAGGTCCTTTACCCCCTCCCCCGGTGGTTCTACACTGGTCCTTTCGGCCCCCCGCTCATTGCTGTCAGCCCCCCGATCGCTCTTTTTCATCCTGTGTTGTTGTGAAGTAGGGGTGGACAACGCCAGAGGTTCGGTTTTTGCCGGAGGGCCGTATTGGCTAGACCCCCGGGGGTTGCTTTCCTTGTCCCTTTTCGTTTTAGCTTAGCGGGTGTTGATCTGGAACTAGGAACACCGTCCCCCAACCGACCCTGCGGGGGCTTCGTTGCGATTTTTCCCTAGGCTATGGTGGGCCTCAGGAGTCGTCGAGGCCGTCCAGCGCGGTTGGTCCAAATCGAGGTCCAGACGGAGGTGAGGTTGCTTTACCCGGCCCCGGTTCGCTTCTGCATGTTATGGGAGGCACTCGCCAGTGCGTCCAGGGACGTACCCCTCCCGGTTGCACGCCCCCGCGTAGCGCACGCTTGTTGGTCGCGCCCGTAACCCCTCATGCGCGTCCTGACGTTGATAGACGGTCGGAATTTACGGGTGGTCAGGGTGGGTCACAGGCCAGATTCGGACGGACGAGACGGCGGCCGGGAGGTTCTTAGCGCTCATGCGAACCCGTCCCCTTACGATTGTTGGTTGTCTCCCTCCCCGAAAGCCATGAGGAGGTTTAACAACGCTGGTGTCCAGTTTTAGGACCCCCGCCGTCAATTGCTCCCCCTCCTGGTTTCGTTAGCGCTTTTGTTTTCTTCTTCTTTGTGGTGACCTCCTTCCCCCGCTGTCGGCACTCGCTGACGGCCCCCCGGTATAGCACTCCCCTTATTACTGGTCTTCGTTCTACGGCCCCTTGCTCCCACTCAACCTTCTTTTGCTTTTGTGCTCTCTTTCAAGGTTTCTCTTTCACGAAGTAAGCGACTCGCGAGCCCCCCCTTTGTTTCCGAGTTTCGGACTCCCCGCCCAGTCCCCCCTTTTCCCTTTCTGGTACTTGCGAACTCGGTTTGGGGACCAACGACCAAAACACGAGACCTCTCAGAAAGGGAAAACCTTCAGCTTCCCGGAAGCCCAGGTGATTCCTTTTCGTGTGTCTGGCCAGTTTCAACACCGGCTGATGCCATGACCAGGAAACCGGCCGTTTTTGCGTCCGTGGACCTGTACCATTAAGTTCCGACGAGTTCGACGTACGAAACTTTTATTTTGGATGACCTCATCTCCGTCCAATTCGCGCGTCTATTCGTTCCGTGGTCGAGGGTTATGCTCCCGTCTGGTGTCCTGATGTTACATCCCCCCGTCGTTTCTTTTCCCTACGGTGGAATGGAGAGCGTGGGAACCGCCAAGTGTGCCGGTTAATCGACGGGAGCCCCCCCCTTTTCGACCAGGTCTGGGCTTTTTTTGTTGTCCGAGGGCGTTAATTTCACGTAGAGCTTTTGGTTTTCTCCCCCACTGGTTTTCCATCGGTCCCTAGCCTCAACGGATTTTTTTGTCGTTATAACCGCACTCTTCGGTTATTCGACGTCCCCTCCTTCCTACCGTCTTTTCACCTCTCTGATCGTATTTCTTTCGCTTCCTACCTTGGGGACACGTGTGACCTGAATGCCCGCCGGGGCAACCCGGAACATCTCCTGCATGCCCCCTCACTGAGCCTCCCCCCCCCCTGACCACCTTTCTCGCCCTTCCTCTTGGTCCCCACACCCCAATCTTCATCTTTCCTCCTCCTCTTTAGATTACTTTCTGGGTTGGGACACACTCGAACTTGCTGCTGCCGACCGGGGGCTCAGGTCTTTTGCTTCGAGGTCGGAACGGTTGAGCTCGGCTTTTCCCTTGTGAGCCCCGGGGTTTCGAGGTTCAAGGTCTGCGTTCACTTATCCTGGCCGACTCAAACGTTTTTGCCCCAGCCGATTGTCGCTCGGCGACCCCTTCGGCCTTCCACAACTCCTGTGACCCCCACGCATGTTCTCTCGGACTGGGCCGACTTACCCAGTTTTCTCGTGCAACTGCCCCCTCGCTTGCTACAATCCGTGATTTGCCTTTTCAACACCCGGGCCCTTCCGGCGGAGGGTAGAGCCTACTTGTCCCGAAAGTTGTTTTCGGGGAACAGCCTTTCGTGACGATGTCGGCCTTTCTCTCGCTTTACTTGGTGAATCGACGGGGTGCCCAGAAGAACTCCCCCCTTAAGAGTCGACAAGGCTAACTGTAGGCGACCAACCTAGTTTCCTTCCCCGAGCCTTGACTGTCCGTGATACAACTTTTCCTGCCCGCCTTGCGTATCATCTTTCGTATCTCTAGGGAGGGGGCCTCCAGCGGGCGCTTGTTTTTTTTTTTCCGGGAGGAGTTCTTGTCAGTGCCCCCCGATTCTCTTTGTCCATTGCCGACCCCCCTCTTCTTTCCTTTCCTTCTCTGGATTGTGGTTCCTCCGGGCCTTGAAGTGCAAGACCCTCCACACCGTTTTCGCTTCCCTCCCTTTGCCCTCTTGGGTGACCGCCTTTCTTCTCCAACTTCTGCATTCCGCAGGTATTGAGGGCTTGATGTCTGTGCCTTGGCTCCCTGGACACGCTGGGTTTCCCCCCTCTGAAGTTCCCGTCTTTTCTTTCGCCTCGGACGTTCACGAGACCCCGAACGGGTTTCCCTTTGCTGAAGATTAAGGCTGGAAGGAAGACCCCCCCCCCCCCCCCCCCCCCATGGCTTGTTCCCCCGTCTTCGAAGTTTAACGCCCTCAACTAGTCTCCCACCGGTCGTGTGTTTCCTTTTCATCCCCCTGTGACCTCGGTTTCAGGTTTCACTTTTCGTTGCCTCTCAGGGGTTTGGAGACGGCCTGCCCAAATATTTTCTGATGGCTCTTTCTCTCCTTCCACGGTCCCCATTGACCACTCGACGCCTTACTTTTTTGCTTGGAGCCAACACCAAGTCTCACCTTGTGGGGTAGTACACCGTCGGACATGAGGAGTGAATCTTTCTTTTGTCCTCCTTGGCGTTCCATGAGTTTTCGGCGTGTCTTCCGGGGCTTCCCCATGAGGTGACCCTTTAGATTCCCTTGCGGCTTGGCATACTAAACGTTTGCCAACGGCAGCCCCGTGAAAATCGTTCATCCTCCTCTTGCTCTGTCCGGGGTCCCCCCCTCCTTCTGGGCCTGGGCCTTTTTTCCTGCCTAGACGCCTTGCGCCCCGAGTCCTGGTTTGCTCCCCTGGTCGACCCAACTAAGCCCGGTTACCGTCAGGTCGTTTTGTTTTCCTCGGCCTATAATTCCCCCCTCTACGACACTCCACGTTTGCTTCTTCCCTTTGGTGCCTATGCGAAATTTTCCCCTGCGGCCCGCTCCCCGCGCCAATCAATCCGGACTTT
>Ga0179593_1418549_pt1 | contig 16431 bp, 30 predicted proteins | sample CZODoug2_1_08_16_FD_185931 | JGI IMG/M metagenome (GOLD analysis project Ga0179593, IMG submission 185931) | Vadose zone soil fungal communities from Angelo Coast Range Reserve, California, USA - CZODoug2_1_08_16fungal (PacBio error correction) | ecosystem: Environmental > Terrestrial > Soil >... | reverse complement strand
CCTTCCCCACTCTCCATCCCGGGGGAACCCAAACAATCCAACAACTCCGACCCCCTCTTACTATTTTTCCGGGGTGGGCGCGCCTCCAACTCCCCACCTTCGTTTTAGTAGCTCGCAAATTTTATTTTCCCAGTCCCTGCTAACTATGCTTTCTTTTTTTCCCCCATAATCTTCCCCCTTGGATTTTAACGCAGCAGCACTGTTTCCATACTTTTCCGTTGAAACCTTTTCGTCTTCGATATGTCCACTGTTCTCCCTCCTGTGTTTTCCACGCTGGTTCAAATGCGTTTATAAGTTTCCCCAACCCCCCTAAACAATTTTGGCCCAAGCCCAACACCACCACTGAACCCAGACCACCACTACGCCCCCCCTCACAACTTACAATTGTTCCCCCTCACCCCTTCCTACGTCTTACATTTGGGCATTGGTCCCCGTCTTTTTTTTTCGGGGTGTTAGGTGTCATGTGCTTTTGTTTTAAGGCTTGCTTGTTAACTTATCCCTTCCACGATCCTGTCCCCTTTTTCCCCTCTTTCCTTTCTTCAATACCCGTAAGGGCATTCCTTTGTGCTTCTTTTTTTTCAAAGAAGTTTCCAGGTTCCAAGTCTTTTTTAGGGTGTTGTTTATCTTTCAGATGGTCTTCTTTTTCCCAACCCCCTTCCTCCACCAGTACGTGATTAAATTCCCCCCTTCATCGGACACGTGAATTTCAATGCCTCCCCCCCCGCATGTTCTTGTTTCCCTTTCCTAAACCCCCCTTATCCCGCTATTTCATTGGCATGTCACAGTGCGTTTGCACCCCTTAGGCCGTTCGCCATTGTAACAAGTCCTTTCCCCCCTTTTTTGTTTTTTTTTTCCGCTAAATGAGACATGTTTCTTAACTGTTCACCCTGCCGTCCACTTTCCCTTCATTGCCCGTTTTAATTTATTTTTCTTGCCATTTTCGATAAATCCTCAAGTCTTCGCACCTTCCCCTTCATGTTTGCATCTGTAAATTGACGATTCTTCTTTAACCCTTTGCTTCTATGTCTTCCCTTTGCATGCCTTCACCTCCTTTAGACCCCCCCTTTTTTCCCCCCCCCACCGCATTACTTAAAGGTTTTTGGACTTTTCTTCATTTATTAAGAGCGTGGTTTTCTTATGACTCTAAGAACTTGTTCTTGTTGTCTTATGAGCCAAAGATTATGCTCCTCGAAGAATTCCTCTGTTTTTCAACCATCCGCCCTTCCCTATGACTTTTTTGAATTCGGTTGCACCCCGTTTCCCAAAGGGAGCTCGTCCAAGTAATACTTTTGCCAGATATCGTTCCTTTTCCACACCACAGTGTCCCTAGTGGCCAGCCGTCTGTTTGGCTTCCTTTTTGTGCACGGCTTGGCGCCCCCTCTTCCAAGACTTAGATGTGTTTGCCCCACACGTATTGACGTTTTCTGACCTCTTTACATTTATTGCATTTTTCCAGCTATAGCCAAGGATTATTTTTTTCAATTCCTTCCCCCCCCTCCCTCTGGAGAACACTTTACGTTTTTTTCATCAAATTTTTACCAGCCCCTTCCCCCAAGCTGAACTTATTATGTTCAATTATTTTCTCTTCCCCAGACCTCTATATTGTTTTTCCCCTTTCCTACTCCCCATGGCTTTGTCACCCACAACCTTGGGCTCTTGTTCCCAGGTTAACCCTTCGTTTTCTGATTTGTTTCAACGGACTGAAACCCCAAACCTATCGTTGCCCTTTGAGACCATTACGCATAGTTATTTTGTTTTAATCCCTCCCCTAGTGATGAAATTGCCAATGAAGCCATTTTTCGTCTCTTCTGCCCCCTGGTCCTAGATTCTTCCCTATGAGCACATTTGCTGGGTTGTGTGTCACCACTTCTCCCCCCAATCCTTTATACCCCCACCACGGTTATTTTCTTCTCATTCCTTCAGTTGCCGTTTCTTTGCGCTCAACAGCGTTGTCTCCCACCTTATTTTCCGTCCCCAACCCCACTGTTAACACAGATGTTCACACATTGTCCCCACTCCCCCATTATTTCTCCCTCACCCCCCAGATCCCTACCCTCGACCCCCCCTCTACACGACGAGACCTACCCAACCCGATCACCAACATTCTAAACTTAACCATCGATGGCCCGCCCCCTTACCCCTCTTAACCCCTTACCTCCCCCTCACCTACCTCCATCCCTTCTTGCCTACCCCTTATCCTACCCTCTCCCTCCTCGGCCCTATCCCCTTAGCCCCACTTTCCTCACCTCCCCCATCACCCCCATGTCGTGAACACGAACCACCCCCCCCATCCTTATAATCCAACACACCCCCGCTGCGCCACCTCTACCCTCCTCTACCCGTTCGAGTCCCCCTCTCCTTTCATACTGCAAAACCCCTGCCCCTTACCTCCGCTCCATCGCTGAACCCCTCCCACCTTTCCTCCCCCCCTCAACACTCTCACATCCTCTCCCCCCCTCTCGTCGTTGCCCCCCCTCCTGCATTGCGTTTCCCCCCAAGCTTGCAACCACCCCTCCCTCCATACCCCCCACCGCCCCCTGATCAATCCGATCCAGCAGGAGACAACCAATAGTTTTCTTCCGTTCTTCTCTTCTATTAACACTAACCCCCAACTAACTGCGTCTCCCTGCTCCCCCTTCATACTGTCCCCTTCACCTGCCTCCTCCTTCACCCCCAGTCTCTCGTGACTCATCCATCCCCACTGTGGCCACATCTCTCCTCTCCCAGTTCCACGCTCCCTCTGTCTTTCGCTTTCTCCCCTCTACCGCCTCCGGCTGTTCCCCCGGCCCCCATTGTTGCCTCCTCAACACAAATTCGGACCGATTTGCCACATCTACGCACTTCCATCACCCACTTTTGCCCTCACGGTCCTCCTCACCCCCGCTTCCCTTACATCTTCCTCTGAGATACCCCCCCCTCCCCCTCCTCCCCCCCCACAGTTCCGCCCTCCCTCCTTCCATAATCCCACGTCTCGGTTCGATTACGTCCTCCCCGCCCACTCCCTGCTATCATAGCCTGGCCCTCTCCCTACCCTCCACCTTTTCATTTCTCCGTTATCTTAGCCACATCCTTTTCCCCTCACCACTATTTCACACCCGGCCACCTCCCTCCGCTCTTCCCCTGACCATCGCCTTCACTTTCTAGGCACACCCCCAACACAGACCCGAACCCCTTTCAACATTGATCTATCGTTGAACGCCCACCCAGGTCCTTACCCCCCCTATCTAAGAGTGCCGCCATACCCACTCTCGCTACTATGTACCTTTAGTCATTTGCTATGCGACTCTCACTAGGTGACTAAGCGTGTCCGACACTCGATCCCTCCGTGCACCCCCATACGGTTCCCGCCCTCTCTCGTGCTCCGCCCCCCCCATCCCTTACAGCTCAACCTCGTTCAGCCGGTCTATATCCTCTCATCCCTTCGAATCGCCCTAGAGTGCTAAATTTGCTTCCCCCCTTCCGCCCTGTTAATCATCCTCTACCCTCTGCTACATTGCACTAATCCCCCAGTTAACCATGTCATCCTCCGCCTCGCCCCACTCCTCAACATCCCTATCCCCCTTACCCCCCCCCGATGGTGACTACACACCCCCCCGCCGCGGTCACCACCCCCAACGCCCCTAGATCACCGACCCCAAGCTACTTACGGTTTGGTCTAAACCTCCAGACTCATATTCAAGACACCTCCTCCCCCCTCCCTCACGTCTCTACCCTTACGCTCCCCATCTCTATTCTGCAGACAGTTCTTCCATCCAACCCTGACTAACTGCACCCCGAACATTTCCCCGCCCTCTACCCCACTAAAGCCCCTAGACGAACAGCACCCCCCTCCTCACACCCTATCGTATTCCCTTCCCATCTCATGTATCATCATCTTGGTCTTAATGGTTGCCTCTCCCTCCACCCCCTCCCACGTCCTGGTCTAGCTGCTCGTTGTTACCCCCCCCCACTTCCCTCCTTTACACTAGCCCTCCCTCCCCTCAAACACTACTTAACAAAGCGCCTTTCCCCTCCCTCCATTCACCGCTAACGAACACACGTGCCAGCACTACTCCCGCTCTAACATCCCCACCTTAATCAACCTCCCCACGTCCTCATAATCCCTCCTGATACACCCTGACCCCCACCAGCCCACCCCCCCCCCGGCACCCCACTGACCCACACTCTCGTGTGCACCCTCCCCTCCCCGCAACCCTGCCCTTACCATCCCAGGGGCGAGCACCTCGTCCAGCAACCCCCACCAGTCCACATATACTCTACCAAAAGTACACCGAGCGACTCCGACACATCACTCCTTCTCAATTGCCCCAGCGCTTCCTTCCACCCTTGTTGCCTTCCCTACCTTGACCCCACCACCACTACCCCCTCCCCCCCCCCTCCCATTATACCACCTGCCCCCACAGCTACTCTACTCTTCATATCCCCCCCGAATTGCCCAACTTTCTAATTCACCGTTCCATAACCCCCCCCACCCCAATCCCCCCCCCCCCCGCTACCATTTCCACACCTCTCTCCCAACCCCTTACCAACCTTATTTTTCGTCATTCCAACCCCAATCCACTCCCTTCCCCTATTGAAAGGACCCCAGGCTCAGCGATCCCTCCCGCGCCCTGCGGTTGGCCCCCCGTGCACAGGCCACCACCCCGAAACGACCCCCCACCGGCTGGCAACTTGCACCCTGGTACACGGACCCTTTAGCGGCTCCTCTCGTAAGCCCTCTGTAAAACACCCAGCACTATATACCCCCCCCAACCGGTTACCTATACCCTCAACCCTAAATCTGGCCGTTGGCGATCAAAACCCCGCATTACCCAGCTTCTTTTTACCTTCCTAGATCCCCTTCCATCCGCACCTCCTCATCCCCTCGCCATACCAACGCCGCATACGCCTTTTCGCTTGCCGGTCCCCCCCGTTCTTTATTTCCATACCCACTTACGCCTTGTTCCAACAGCCACCTCACCGTCCCCTATACCCCACCACCAACCCGATTGGCGGGGGCCTCATCTTACTCCATCCACCTCCTCCACACATCCCCCCTACCCGACGCCACAAACCATCTTGTCCTACCACCACCCCCCAGCCAGCCCTGGGTCCAAATCCGGTCCCTCCTTCGGCCCAAATCCCCTCCCTTCCCCTTTCTCCAACCAAGCCCCTTTCTTCTTCACGCTGCGCAACTGCATACCCGAGCGCACGCTTTAGCCAGCCACGCCCCCCCCCCCCACCACACCACCCCCCCAACACACCATCCCATGGCTAGCTTCGTTTCCTATCCTTCCTAACGCTCTCAATACCCCATCTTCAACCACATAACCCAAACCGCCCCATCGTTCTCCCCCCCTTTCTCCCTGGATCCTCCCACTCCAGGCGTTTCTCGCACCTCCGTAGCCCTGCAGCATGTTTTACAACCGACTATTCCTCTAGTTAGCTTTTCCCCCCGCTATCACCCTTCCCGCCCCGAGCGCCCACCAATCGTTTCTCACCCCACGCCCAATTTTCCCACCAACCCTCCGCTCCGAATGGTGGGCTCTTTTACCGACCCCCCCACTCCATCCTCGGAATCATCAACCCTCCACGACCTCCTCCGCCCCGCCTCCTCCCTGTTCTCCTCCATTCCTCCCCGGCCCATGTCCACCACTACCCTGACTCACACTACCCCATTTCCGCACCTGCTCTAACCTTCTCGGGCCCTCTCATCAACAACCCTATCACCGACCACACAACTCAGAGTTTCCACTCAGACACATACTCCGCCCTGGACCCGCCAACTCACCTTTCCCCCCGCTTCTTTTACCCACCCCCCCACTTCCGCTTACCCTCGGTTGACCCTTCCAATCTCCACGCTTTTCGCATTCTCTTTGTTTCCACGTTTTAAGCTTCTGTACCACCTGTCTCACCCCCCGTTAACCTTCCCCCCCCCAGTCTTGCCCTTCCTCCCCCTGTCTGGTTTCCCGCACACCTCACTTACCCCCTTAAAGCCGAACCACTATTAAGGGCCACGGACCTCTCCTCCTGACCTCCCGCCCCGATAGCCGCGGTACACGTAACCGTGCCGACTACTCCCCCGTGCCACCTAAACCTGTCCCATCACCCCGACCTCACTCCCCGCAAGACCCACACACAGCCTTACCCTAGACTCTGCTGATCACATTACCCAACAAAGACCACCTACTCCTACTTTAGGCTGTCCCTTCTCCAACCTTTTCACTCATTTCGACGCACCACTCTCCGCACCTTGTCCCTCCGGATCAGCCCTCGTGCCTTTTCGCCGTCTATCGGCCCTTTGCCGGCTATTAACTCCCCTCCCCCCATCTCACCGCTTTTTATCCTGCCTCCTAATCCCACTCGACCTAAGCGGATACACCACATGTAACCTCCCCCCTCCTCGCTGCCATCCTTTCGAACCCACCCTTTGTCTACCCTACTCTCCCCCCTGTGCATACTTGATGCTCTAATATCTGTCCTCTCGAACTTCCTCAGTGTATTCCCCTCCTCTGTTTTACATGCTTTTAGCAATCGTCTTCTTTCCAACTGCCGACAACCCTCCAAAGTTACTCGATCGTCCTTATTAATCTAATATATTATTCCGGCCCCTTTTTAACTAAATTGTATCAATGTTAATTAAAATTTACTACATTGCTGACTCAGTCCCCCGCTTCCCCAATAATATCGCAGTCGTGTAGTACTAAGTAGTTTTTTCCCTTTTTAAAAATGTTCAATGAATGTTCTCCTTGAGGAATATAACCTTATTAATGAGTCTCTGTTATCCTTCCTTCCAAAATTACATGCATTCCTTTTGATGAACGCTTTTTTCCCCACGGTCTTATTATACTTCTCTAGATTTTCCACCCCCCCCCCAACCCCTTTCCTTTTTTCAATTTTTTTCACTTATTTCTTTGAAAGTGACACAATTCAACCTCTCTTTTTTTTTCCCTTTTTAAATGCATTTCCTCTGAGTACCGAAACGCAGTGTGGTAGGTCAACTTACTCTTCCCCTCTCCAACGTGTACTTTTTGAGTTCCTTTGTTACTGGATCCTTTGATTGTTTTCTTGACCCCATATACTCCTCCAACAAACCCCTCATTGGATCCCTTTCAACCGTGCCCTTTGACCTCCGTCATAAAAGTTTGCTACTTATTCTCCATTTTTTCCCGTTTGAATCCCTTCCAAAGTCTTATGTATCCCCGTTAACCTAAAAACTTTTCAATTTTCCCCCCCCCTCCTCCCACTAAGCGTTCCCTTCCTGTATGCGTACCCACGAGGGTGTTTTTTCTTTGTCGTGCGCTTTTCTGTTTTCTTTTTTTCGTTTTGTGGTGTTGGTTTTTTTTTTTGGTCGTTGTTTTGTCTTTTTGGAGTTCTCTTTTTCCCACCATGCACCTTTTTATTCCAGACGTGCCCCCTCCTTGACCATTTTGGATTATTCTCCATATATCTCCTTTTTCCCTTCCCCAATATAAGTGCTGAGTTGATTCTATTCCCTTGCCACCTTTGCATTTGCTTGACAACCAAATTCCTATTAGGTATGCTGAACATCCCCATTAATAAAATTTGTTTCGATCTTTCCCAAGGACTCGCTTCTCCCTCCCCCCCCCCATCGCTTAACCCAATAGTCAGACGTTTGTCGTGTCCTAATTGGTTAGTCTTGTTTTTTACAATTTTCTTATACCTCTCTTTTTTATCGTTATCTTCCTCCTCCCCATTGGTGTTGTTATGTTCTTTTCCCTTCACACCTCTACACCTTGGTTCCCCCCCTCCCACCCCGCTACCCCCTTATTCAAGAACATATGCCTTCTTCCCTTCTTTTGTCCTCCTCATTGAAAAACTGTTAGATTGAGCGCCATAAACATTTTCCAATTTTTATGTTCATCCTAAGATAATGTTCCTGATTTTCATCCACTTACCATGAATGGCAAAGTGGAATATTCACATTCCACTTGCAGCAGTCCCTTTTTAATTGGAAAGTCCATATTCCCTATCTTTCCCACACCGTTTTCAAGCGTGTTTTCAACGTCGGGTTTATCCCACTGCTTAAGAAGACCCCCACACCCTACAACAACCGGAATTTCCCCCAACCCCCTCCTAAACCCCATTTACCCAACAACCCCTCCACACGTAAACCATATAAAGAAACCCCCCCTTCCCCCGATGCCCCTAACCCCCCGTATCGTTCCGATACCATTGTCATTGAAGTGGCTCCGTTTTTATTTTCACATGTTGATTTTACGCCTGTTTTTTGTTATACTCACGTCCTGTAAATTTCCCTCTATAAAATCCCTTTTCTCCCAATCCACTTCGTATATTTTGCTTTTAATTCTTTTCCCCCCGACACGGTTGCCCGACCAAATGAGTGTACGGTCTCTTTTTCTTGCGACGACCCTTACACACCATTCAAGGCCCGGAACCAAAGGACAAAAATTATGACAAGGGCGCGCATCTGAGCTTCCCCCCCCCAGTCCTCACACCTCTCCTTCTTCCCTTAATGCAGTCTATCCCTGTCCCTAGCCCACATTCATGTAATTTTCTCTGGAGCTTTCATATCCTTGCCGTTCTGTCGTTTATAGAATAGTAAATTCATGTTATCCACTTTTTACAAACAATTTAAAAAGAGCTGAGCTCCCTTTGGTTCCCCATGCAGATTTTCAGGTCCCCCCAATTTTAAGGATTCTCCTTGACCCCCGAGCATGTTTTTTTTTTTTGTTTCCCGTAAAGAGCCCGGTATACGAAAGTGTGTTCTCTTTCACCTACCTTAGGACCGTTTTCCTTTTCTTCCCTTAACCCTCCAGATGCGCCTTCAACGCCGTTTTTAGGCCTCAATAGCCGATCGTTGTAACTTTCTTTTCCTGCACTGTGTCACATTGAAGATCATTTTTCCGAGTTAAATATTATTTTTACCTCTTTTCCTTTCCTTACAATCAATTTGAGTAACATGTCCCCACACCTCTCATAAGTGCTACAGTAGTATCTCAGTGGACCTACTAGCCTAAGGACATGTGGTCTTCCGCAATTTGGAACTTCGCTCTACAGCCAATTGTGGTGATTTGTTCTGAATTTTCCAGCAGTCGTTATTTCTCTTCCCCTACTAATCCGTGGTTGCCCCCTTCATTCCTACCATCAGTACGATTTACTTTTTGCCTTTTCTTACAATGTTCCAAGTGGCCTCTGAACTTTCCCCAGTTCATGGTTGTCTCCATGTTTAAGTAAACCCCCCGGTTTCCCCTCGTGACAGCCGTTCTTTTTTTTCCTTTGGTTGACCCTTCTGTCTCTTTGTGTAACGAACTCTAGCCTCCCCAAGAATTATTTTTTTGGGCCAAAACACCTTTTTCAGTTCTCTACAAATCAATCTACCTTCCATGAGGGGTTAGCCGAACTTGCTCTGTTAAAGGTTAATTTATAACATGTTCACCTTTTCGCTCACCCACTCTCATTGACTTTGTGATAAGTTCTTCTCAACTCCCCCGCAGTACCTAAACACAACTGTTGAAGTCAGTTAAACTTAGGCTTCCCCGACTTATACGGTTGAATCCCCCCTTTTCACTTCATGCCCTCTTTCTTTTTTCACCCCCCGGTTTTCGATAACGGAACGTTAACCACTCGTTTAAGGGATGCTTTTTCCACGTTCACGGCACCAAAACTTCTCGTGGCCCGCCAACCCGTACAGAACTATTATTCTTTTTGTACTCCCCCTTTATTTGACTTGCCCTGAAATCCATTTTTTCCTAATTTCTCCAATTGTAGGGTGTTTTATTCCTATGTGCCAGACCCTTGGTGGCTGTTTTGACCCCAGGTCCACTTTTAAAGGCCCTCTAACAGAGTTATATGATTCACCCAAATGCAGTTTCCTTTCTGGATTTCACCTATCCACATCTTCTTCACATAGTAACCCACCCCCCTTTTTTCGTTTTATGATTACCAATACTTTCTCAAAATTTTTTTTTTACCCCCACCCACCTTTTCTGAAAACCGGACACCTTTCCCCCTGATACATTAAGGCCCAACATTTCCTCGCCTCCCCTTTCGACATTTCACCATGTTTAACTTCTTCTTTTCTCCCCCTTTTTTTGTTCGAGTATTTCATTCCATTGGTTTTGCAACCGTTCCCTTTTTTACTACCTGTTTGCACCACTCCCGGTAATGTTAATACCTTGGGTTTCCCCATTTGTGCCACTGTTTACCTCTTGGATAACTCATCCCTTTTGTGTTTCCTTGATTTATTTTTCAGTTTCACTAGCACTCCTAAAATGGACATTTAACAGCGATAACCTTTTTTTTTGGGTATCAATGGCTTTGACCCCCTTTCTTGCACCCCTACCAATCGCCAGCCCAACCCTGCCCTACCAGCTAATCCCATCCCAGAACAACACCCTCCCGCGACCACTTGGTTGTCACCCACCGCCACCCACCATTGCAAGCGAGACACCACACTCATCCGTTGGACCCTTTTCCTTTCCCCTTCAACATATTGTTATTTACTTCTTTCCCCCCCCCCCAAAAGAAAGTCCCTTAAATCGGTCGGTGGTTCCTCGTCAACGAATTGGTTTTGTTCAACGTTCCCGTTTTCACCATCCAGACCCAATAATTCCCCTTAGTGCTTCTTCCGTTTGTGGTTTCCCCCATCCCTTTAGTTCATTTTCCTCCCCTTCTTTACCATCCCTCTAGTTTTGCCACTCATATTGTCACCCATAACTTCCCTTCCATCCGTCCTCCTGTAAGTTATGTCTTGATGCAACTTCTCACCCCTTGCCTTTTTTCCCTTTTCCATGTTTGCAATGTTTATACCAACTTTCCCCCTTTCCATACCCCATTTTGATTTCTGGGTAACCCCCGTCCTTTTGGTCAATCTTATAGTTTTCCTCGCCTTCAACTTTGTTGTTTGCCAACAAAAATTTCAATCACTCGATGCGTTTTCCCCGATAACCACTTACCCCGAGCCCCCCTCAAATTATGGCTGTTATGAACCTTTTGTTTTTTTTATAACCCCGATTCACCCCTCTTTCCCTACCGCTCTTTTGCACCTTGTTTCCCTCCTTAAAAAAATTGGATTTTCGTTTTGGATCGTCTGTCGTCCCCTCCCCCCTTCTCTTGATCAATTTTTTGACGCTGTTTCTTTCGTCCAATGCCTGCCCAACAGCCCCATTTACTTATTCTCAGCCTTCCTACTACTATAAATCCCCTGCTCACTTTCATTTTCATTGTTTCCTTACTTCATGAGACCCAAGTCCTGCCCAACCCGACAAATATCCTTTCGTGGTACCAATAACTTTTTTTTCTCTCAAATGTGAGCCTGAACCCCTTATTTTTAACCCCATCCTTTCTCATTATGGATATACCAATGTGCTCATGTTTAGATTTTTTCCCCCTGTGCCCCCGGCCGTAGCGTGGCCTTAACAGCGTGGAAACCGTTCTAATTCCTCCTGATTTTTTCTCGTACCTCCCAACAAAACCCCCATCGCTCTTTTCAATTTTTCGCCCGTAACGCCCCCACTGCACTTGACCTTTCCCCCCCTACCGACATGGCTTTTTCACTGAATGTCCCTTCGTAACCCTAAAGTTACTGGTGTTATGCTTTAACATGAGCTGTCAGCGCGTTTAAAGTTTTGAGACGTTGTTCACTTTTTGCAACAGCCCTTGAGTGTTGTTTTCTGTTGAACCACTTACCCTCCCCCCAAATCATTGGTTTTGGTACTTTGCCTTTATTTGAACCTTTTAAGCCTCAAAGCTTTATGACTACGCTTATGTTTTTTGCTATCGGTTTCAAAGTTAGCCCTTTAAGCGTATCTTCTCCCGTTAAACTGACAGCACCAAATCCAACCATTTGCCCCTCACCCCGCTTCCCCCACCGAGCTTCCCATGACCTTGATATCTTTCCGAAACGTTATTTTGTGTGGAGCCTTTAGTGGTTGTCGTTTGTAGTATTTTGTAGGGGTTGTTGTTTGTTATTGTGTGTTCTTTTTTTGTGCCGCTTTGTAGTTTTGCTTTGGAACTTATTAAACTCCTAGACAAGACCGTTGTCCCCCCCCTCTTTACCAGTTGAGTATTCTTTGAGCATCGCCTTTTGCCTTCCACCACTCCGTGTTTGACCCTGACTTTAAGATTCTGCACCAGTCCTGTGTATTGGATGAAGCACACAGAATCAGTTCCCTGTCATGAAACCTAAATTTCCTACCCTTTCTTGCAACAGCTTTTTTCGATTTCTCGCCCCCCCTAGTACTTTATCAGATTTGTCTTTTACTAATTGGTTTGCTCTTGTGTTTAACAAGCTCCAGAATTCCTCTCATATTTTACCCATTTTTTTTTTGTTTCTATCGATAACCTGAAAACCCCCTTATTGGGTGGTACCCTCCCAACTTCCCCCCCCCTCAAACGATCTGACGTTTTTATTCCGACCGCTCCCTTCGACAATACTTTTCCTATGGGTCTCTGACAGCCCCTTCCTTTTTATGTTCCTCTACGAGACTTTGATGACTGATCATCCAATTACCCAAGGACGGCAATTGGACTAATTCCCTCCCCTGGTTCCGTGCATTGATATTGTTTCTTTTAAAATAACTCCGCAACTGTACAACGTTTTGTACACGTCTGTCTTCCCCTTTTTACCTACTTCACCCCCAAACAACTCCCACCAAAGGATTGTTGCCTGTGCACCCCAACTTCAATACACAAACCCCACGACAACTCCCCCCCCAATCCTCCCCCCCGGAAACCACCCTACACGTTTGCTTTCCCCACCCTTTCTGTCTTATACATTTGGTCATGGCCTCTTCCGTTTTTTTATGCGGGTGTAGGTTGAGGTCCACATGTGTTTACTTCCCTTCATGTAACGGATTCCTATCGTTCTAAATTTTTTCCCGTGAACGACTCTTAATCCTTGCTCATCTTTGGATTACCTTTTTTCAACTACCGGCACGCAAACTGCGCCAATGAGTTGTTTTGAGCCTTTCTTCTGGTTCTCCCTACACAAATAGGTCCACCGAATTTCTCCCATTGAATTTTTTCTGCCCTCTTCTGAAGCATCACACAAGTAAGTATGAAACTTCAGTTTTCAACCCCTCCGCCTTCTCCTGGCAGTTAAGTGGCCTTGAACTGTCTTCTCACCTTTTCAATGCCTGGTTTTTTTCCTAAACGAGCAACTTTTTCTTCCATGTCTGCCCCCCATTTCCCCCACGAACAGTAAGGCAGTTTTGCCCTTTTCACATGCGATTCCTAGAGTATTCCCCCCCCCCTTATCACCTATCTTTTCCCCTATTTTTTTAACTTTTAAAATTTTGATGCCTTATTTACCACTACTGCCTGACGAATTACTTAATCGTTGCTTTCTTTCAACATTTTTTCCCGTTAACCAACCTTTCCTCCGTTCCAGAGTTTTCTATAGGGACTGATTATTCCGTGAGAAGGTTTCACGTCCTTCTCTGTGGATGTTGCTCCATACTTTTCGTCGTGATCTAGAATAAGTCTCGTTGGCCATATTTCAGTCTCCGTATCCACCAGTAACCTTTTTTGACTGTCTGTCACAAGGTAAAAGGATTTCTAACATTGCCCTCTAATTTTGTTCCCTTTGCCCCCAACCCACCCTCCTTTTTCCAGCCTCTATGTGGGCGTGCTTACTGTCTTTCCACTTCTGGTGACCCCAAGAGTGTTAACTCTCATCTCCAAAATAATAGCTTTTTGTGGTCCACCCCCCCGCTTTTCTGACCAATCCTCCCATTTTTTGCCGGGGTAATTTATCGACTTGATGTATTTTTTTTAAAGGTTCTGAATTTCCGGACTATGCTTACCCCCCCTGCTAATTTTTGTTTCTTTGATTTCAACTCAAATATTCCTGGAAACCCCCCCCACTTTTACCTTTGATGTTCAATGAGTTTTCGACTATATACAACCGTTCAACTCCCTTGTCAATTTTCCAATCATTGCTTTGCCAAACACCCCCTGGTTTGTCCACGAAATTTCCCCCATTTTATGTGTTCAACACGAAAGGAAAACAAACCCCTTTTCTTTGAGTCCCACGACCTTTTAGTTATTGGTTTTCTTCCTACAACGTTTGACTTTGACTGCCTGAAGTCCAACTTTTTCGTCGTACTTTTCAAAATTTTCTTCGGTATAATAGTTTCACCCTTTGGTTTTTTGTTCTTAACCACTCCCCACCTTTCCCCCCCTATATCCACCCCAGTTTTCTCTTCTCCTTTTCCATGCCCTTTCTTCTGTAGCTTTGAATGAGTTCTGTACCTCTTCCCTGAACCCCCAACTTTGTGGTTCCCAAGTTGATTCCTTTCCAAAAACCTTTCTCCCCCCAAAACGGGTTCATATACCGAAGAAGGTCACCCCTTTCTTTCTGACCCCCCTTGATGCGTTAACCCATGTGTTGTACTCTTTTCCTTTTTTCCTCTTTTTTTTTTTTTTGTCTTCATTCCCACCCCCTTCCGGTTTGAACCCCGGTCCTTCGTGTTTTTGAATTTTCCTTTCATTAATCCTTGTTCCCCTTTTTGAACCAGGTTATTTTAACAGTTGTGTTCAGGTTCAATCTGACTTGACCACCTTTTAAATCTGCCTACCGTTTCAACCTTTTCCTCTTCCTGACGCAGATAACTTTTTTTATATTTGTCAATATTTTTTTTATCAACCAGCCCCAAGTCTCCATATTTTCTCAACCCGTAAATTTTTTTTACATTCCCGCCAAGGACTTCCACTGGACTTCGTTTGCAAATCAGGGTGATCTTCTTTTCACCCCCCCCCCATAACTAATCGTACAGGTGTTTTTGTTCAAAATTCCATCGGTGTTTGTTTGCTGTCCTTTTGTCCCCAGCCATCAAAAAGAATGTTTACGTCCTTTCTCCGCTAACTTTTGGTTAACAAAGCCCTTCAGTGAATTTGAACTTGCCCTTGATTTTTCCATTTTCTACCAGTCATGTCTTGTTCATATTGCATGAAGTCAGCCTTTTTTTACTTAATGTACGTCTTTTTTTTGTGAGACACTTCTTCATCACTTTAAATATCACTAAAGGTTCCCATGTTTCTAACTTCTTTCCCCCCCCCCTTTCCCCCATCAGACTATCGTGCTTTACCCCTTTTTAGTTCTGGTAACTATATAGGAGCTATGACCCGTAACTGTTTCAAACACCCCCTTCCTTTTGTGATGCCCTTCACCCGAAACCAGGACGTTCCCGATGCACCCCCTCACCATCTCTCTCGTTTCCTCTTGCACGGGTGGGTGTTTTTACTACCCCGACTGCACCAGTATCCCTGTGTACAGCTCCCCTCTTCCTTTTGTCAACTGTTTCAAGAAGTCACCAGTCCCTCGTGGACTATCGGGGCTAGTATTTGCCCCTGGAATTCTTTTTCTGATTAGCCTACTACTTTCTCTTCCAATGCCTCACACCCTTTTCGAGCATTCCTTGCCCTTTTCCCTTTTATATTCCCCTATAAATTCCCTGTCCCCCTTAATTCCCTTGTCTATTTGAGTCAGTTCATTCCTTAAACCATACTATCGCAGTCGTTTTCCACTTTAGGCCAGTTAACCTTTTTTCCTTAACCAATCCTTTCACACGCTCCGGTCCATTTACCTATCCGTTTTTTTATCTGAATAATGAAAACTTGCTCTTCCGTGACCACGTTCCCTTTTTAATACCTTTCTCGCTTTTTCGTACCCCCAACCAAATCATTTCTTTTCGTCCTTCTTTTGAACCTTTTTCACTTGTCCTTGACCCCCCCCCAATGACCAATCCCTTGTCTGTTGAAATGAAAGAACCTTATTCCCCCCGCAAGTATTTTTTATGCTTTCCACTAAGCTTCCCCTTTAGCCCAACGGTCTTTTTGGATGTTTTTTTTTTTCTTCTCTTTTTATTGTGTGAGACAAATCTTGGCTAACCCCACACATTTTCCGTTTTTCCGTGCAGGTAGTTGAAAAAGATAACCCTTTCCGTTTTTATGATCCCTTTTTCCAATCTCCCTTCTTTTCCAGTTACCGGCAAGCGTTTTTGTATACGTTACCAAGAAGCATACCAACCTCCCCACAACCGTCCAGAAGTCCCCTTCCACTTGAAAAAATCTCTGCGCCAAGGTTGTGTGTTTTCCTCTTGTGTGTTTTCTTTTTCGTCTTGTTGTCGTTTTAGTGTTGTGTTGTCTGGTTTTTTTGTGGCTTTTTTGGGCAGCCTATTCTTTTGTTTGGACCACTCATTCCAAGCAGTTGATCCCGACTTTTGACCCCTCTTGACGTGAAGCCAGTCTCTGCCCCCTTGCCCAATCTCCGTTCCCTTTCGATTTCATGCAAGTCGTGAATGAAACTTCCCCCTCACTCAAAGTTCTTTAGTCTCCCCCCCTCACAATTAAATTTGCTTCGCTCCCCCCCACAGTATTTGTCGGATTTATTATAGACCCCTTATTCGAGTTCCCGTGTCTCATTTTTTCGCGTTTGTGTCTGTCCCCCTCCCCCTGTTTTAGACG
>Ga0179593_1595490_pt1 | contig 16432 bp, 31 predicted proteins | sample CZODoug2_1_08_16_FD_185931 | JGI IMG/M metagenome (GOLD analysis project Ga0179593, IMG submission 185931) | Vadose zone soil fungal communities from Angelo Coast Range Reserve, California, USA - CZODoug2_1_08_16fungal (PacBio error correction) | ecosystem: Environmental > Terrestrial > Soil >... | reverse complement strand
ACTCTTTGGCAACTTTTTCGTCCCCCTCTGATGTTTTTCTTTTATGTCTTGAAAATTCCACTCTTTGGGTTGGGCATTCCTTTCCCCCCCTCAAGTTTCTGGATCCCCCTTTTTTTTCCCCCCCCACCTAGTTTTTGCGTCACTTCTTTTTCTTCCTTGTAACTTTTCCCTTTTCCTATTAGGTTTCATTGAGTTGAGAAATCGTTTTCTTCCCAATCCCTTTTCCTCTTTGACCCCTTCCCTATCTCCTGTTATACAGATCCCGTCCCCAGACCTCCTTATTGATTTTTTTTTCATTTAATTTTTTCCTGCGGTGATGAGTCTTTTCTTTTTCCCACTCCGCCGCTGCGCCCCCCCCTCCGGCTTCTCTTCTGGTCCGTTTTTCCCTTAAACCTTTTTTTCCGCAAACCTTCTTCAATGTAGAGGTCTTTTTTTTAAAATCTTGGACCCATCCTCTTGTCAAGTCCTTGTCTGTTCTAATCTTTTTTCTGAGACTGTTTTTCCTTTTATATTGAATGCCAAAACTTTTTTTTTCCTTTTTGTACCTTTTCCGCTTTGTCCTTTTTTCCCCCTCTTCTCTTCCAACCTACCCCTTTTTTTTCCCTTGGACTTTTGGTTTATCCTTTTTTTTTCCGCTTCCCCCTCCCATTCACCTGCACCTTCGCGGGATGAGTCACTGAGATCTACCCCATTCAGTTTGCTTTTCTTTAGTCCGGTGAGGGGCTTCCCCCATGGAGTATTTCGTTTTGTTCCTTTTTTCAGTTGGCTTGTTTGGTTCAGTTTCCCCAATTTCCTCAGGGTCGCTTTTTCCTCTACCTTGACCCAGTGCGTATTCGTTTCAATTTTCTCTTTTGCCTTTTTTTCCATCCTTCCTTTTTTTTTTTTTCGCTCTTTTTCCGTGTTCTAGATCAACATTCTCTCCGTCCTCCTTCTTAGATTTTTCTTTTTTTTTTTTGTCTGCGCGTTTCTTCCCCCATGGCATTGGATTCTACTTTTCGACAGCCCAGCGATTGTCTACCTAGATGGCCCCCCTCTAATTTTCCTTGAAATTGGTGGTACCTCCTTCTCCGACCAACGTCTGTTCTCTGGTCTTTTTTTTTTTTTTTTTTTTTTTTTTTTTTTTTTTTTTTTTTTTTTTTTTTTTTTTTTTTTTTTTTTTTTTTTTTACCTCCCGGACCATTTTTTTAATCGATTTTTTTTTAACCACCCCTTCCCAGCGAGTCCTCAATTTTAATAGCCTCTCTATCTTTTTTCCTCCCTCCTCTTTTGTTTTCCTTTTCCCATTTTGTGCGTCGCGTTTTTTTCCTGGTTAAGGGGTTTTGGTCGCAATACTTTTTTTTAAACCATTACAATTGAACTGACGGTTTCTGTGATTCTTTTTTTTAAACACCTTCGCCGCTTTTTCACCCAATTTCTATTGCCATCTAGGTAGAACTCTTGTGGTAGATCACCTTTCCCCCCCCGTTTGATTCTCCGCTAGATTTTTTCCCTTCACATAACCGTAACGCTGCGTCGACTTTGAGAATCTGATACTTGTTGTTCCTCTCCCCCCCGGGTCTCGGAGCCATAACCCCAAACCCTAAGGACTTTCCTCCTTGGTAAACACCTCATCCCCCCCTTGCGCTCTCCACACCTTCACCCATTTTCCTTGAAGTAGGATAATTTTTTTTCTGTCCTTTCCAGCCACCTCCCCCCCCTTCCAATTCTTTCCCCCAGGTAATAAGTCCCCCTTTCCCCCCTTACATAGGAACCTCTTTCTCTCTCTTTTTTCTTCCGACTCTGGTATGTAGATTTCTCCCCATTGTTCTCCATACAGCGAAAGGTTTTTCTACAAATTGTATTCATTGTGACTCTCTCCCCTTTCCTTTTCTTCTCCCTTCAAGCCCCCCTCGCCTTTTGCCTCGGGCTGTGGTCCGACTCCCTTTTCCTTTCCCAACCCACTTTTGTCTGACCTCTGTGGACACCCCCGCGAATTGGGCCCCTTTTTTTCCTTTCTACTGTCTCATACCCCTCTTTTTTTTTAGAACTCCAATTTTTTTTGACTTTTTTTTCGCTTGTCTTTTCCCGATTTGTCAACATTCCTTCTAAATCTTTTTCGTTCGGGCCGTTCTCCCAGGGGCGATCCGGACTCCCCCTTTAAAAGGACCATTCCTTTTTGATAATCCTTCGATCCCTCACAACCTCTTTTTTTCCTTTCCCCCGCTGTGCCACAGATTCGGTATTCTCCCCACCCCCAGTAGTTTTTTTCATCTGATATTCTTTCATCGTGTCCACGCATCGCTCTCCAAGTCCTCTCTGACAGTTCTCAACTCTTAATACTTTATGGAGCCGGGTAGACTGCATCCACAGGTTTGACCCCCAAACTCCCCTAATATTTTGTGCGTTGTGCAGAGCGGGGTCTTTCCCCCCCCCCCCTCTTTTTCCCAAGCCCAACTTCAAGAATCAAATGTCCCCCTCTCCCCCCCCCAGGTTGTGTTGTTTGCAGTTTTGCCCCCGTTTTCCCTGCTTTTTTACTCTTTTTCTGAGACCTTCCCCGCAACCTTTTCTCTTTTTCCCTTTGCTTCTTGAAAAGGTTCCCCCCCACAAAAAACCCTTTTTTTGATTGTTTTGCACAAGCAATGAGGAGAGTTATCCTGAAACCGACTCTTTCAATCCCCCCACCTCTCTTTCATTTTTTTTTTCCTTGCACCTCCATTTGTTTTTTTCTCTAAACCCGGAGTTGTCTCTCTAATTACATAGTTTGAGTTTTTTCCATAGAGCTTCTTACGTCTGAAAGTACTGCCTTTTTTCCCTCATATGTTCGTTTCTTCGATGATTTGCTGTCCCTTTTTCTTTCTTTCTCCAACCTTCTGCTCGTACGGCCAGTTATTTTTCCGCGGGAGACGTTACCGCCGCCAATGATTATGGAGTTCGTTTATGCCGGCCCCTACGGGGAACCACGACCCCCCTCCTTTTCCGTACGTTTGTTGCTTTCTTCCCTTTTTTTTTTCCGATATAGGGTTCCTCCCCCCTTGAGATGGTTTCACCAACTTTTTTTGCGTGTGCTTGTCGCCAGCTCCGCTTTTTCGGGACGGCTGTGTGCCTTGTTGCCAACATCCCCGAGGCCCCCATTTTTCTTTTTCGGCCCTCGCTGCTCTCACTTTCTTCCCTCAATTTTCCCGCAACCGTGTTTTTTCCAACCTATATTCCCTAGTCGACTACTATGTTCCGAGATCGGTGAGAGTTGGGGTACCAGTGGGCTTCCCCCCTCTTTCGACGTTTCTCCTGAGGGACTTTTTCTTTTTGTCTGTTGAATTCCCCCATTTCATTTACCCCCCTTTTTCTTTTTTGACTCCCCTTCGCAGGTATTTGTAACATCCTTTTTTCTTTTCCCCTGTAAATTGGGTGGGGGTCTGTCGGAGGACCGGGTGTATCGATTCAACAATTTTTTCCTTCCTTACTCTTTTTTCTTTCGACGCTTTCCCTTTATTATGACCCATATAGCTGTCCCCCAAAAGGTTGGATCAACCGGCATTTTGTTTTTTTAATCCAACCCTCCTTCGATGGCCATTCAAACCTTCCACTTTGTTCGATGGCCTTTACGGACCTACTTCGCGCTAGCCAACTCCTTCCCCCCCCTTCTTTTCATGTGTCCCCGCGAACCCGGACACAGTGGCCCCCCCCTTTCCCTCAACCACAATTTTATGACCTTGGAAGATCTTTCCTAATACTCGTGTTGTTGTTTTCGAGAGATCTTACCCTTGTGTCCGTCTTTTTCCTTGGTTTTTACATTTGTATTCTCCTTACCCCCATTCAACGACACAATCCTTTTTTTTTGATTTCCACCCGTTTAGGTTGCTTTCCCTCCTTACATTCTACCCTTTATTAGTTTGAAGTCCCACTCCTACAATTTTTTTTCCTCGACCAACTTTGCCAAACATTGCTTCCCCCGCTAGAAGTTTCATCCATAAACGACTTTTCCTACCCGCAAGCTTTTTGCTTCTTTTCCTTGTTGCTTCGGGTCACTTGCGAATCAACCCCCCCCCCTCATTCTGGCCTCAGTTCCATTCCCTCTCCCCCCTGCCTTTTTTCCGACCCATTTTCCTCCTTTTGTCTGAAAGTGGTTTATCATTTCCAGCACCAAGACCCCACCTCCTCCTTTTTGGTCATGCCCCCGTTCCCTCTTAACTCCCTGCGCATAGTACTCCTTCCTTTGTCGATCTAGTGTTGCCCCTGAATTTTGCGGCCCTCTGTTCCATCATGATTTCCCTCCTTGACTCTTTCTCTCAAGAAGTGGCCTTTGCCTTTTGGTGGCCGAGCATAGGAACCCCACGTCCCCCCCCTTTTCCGGTTCGGGACACCCTCGACTGGGCCCTTCCTTAATTCATACTGTCCTTCCCCACGATGTTCCTGGACGAGTTCTGCGTTGTGGTTTAATATTTTAGATTTGTCGGCTCCCTGCGATACCCCCTGTCGGTTTTGGACTTAGCGTTTTTCCCCCCCAAACTTCTCCCCTTTTTACATCTCCTGTCAAAAAATCACTCCCTTTTGTGTCCCAAGAAACCCCTTCGGTATTCCGACACCCCCCCCTTTTTTTTTCATAAGACGTGGTCCACGACTTCCTCTCCAAGCCTATTGTAAGTCTTCTCTTTTTTCACTCAAGTTACTTTTTTTTTCTCCTGCAAGCCACAGGTCTCCCCCCCCAAACCTTGGAACCCTTTTTTGTGGGCGTTTTGCAATCTTGGGCCTTTTTTCCTTTGTTGGATTTTCGAGTGGAAACCCCCTCCTCAATGTAACCCCGATCCCCACAGTTTGCAGTTGTTTGCTTGAATTATTTTTGAGTGAGCTCTCCCACAAACCCCCAAAAAAAACCACAAAAACCCAAACCCCCCCCCCCCCCCCCCCCCCCCCCCCCCCCAAACGCAAACCTTTTTTCTTCTTGGTTTACATTCTCCCCTTTTCCCCACTGGGTTTTTTCATCCATCAATTTAGCGGCTCCCGTTCCCCACGCCCCCCCATCTTTCTTTTTAGTAACTTCTTTGCTTTCATGTTCCCTGCTCCTTTTTTTTTTTTCTGAATCTGTTCCCTTTCGTGGACCCTCCTTCTCTCTTCTATAAGCTCCCTCGAGACCTGACTTATGTTTTTTTTTGCCATATGTCGTTAGGGCTTGTTTCCTTCCTCCCCTCCTGTCTGATCAACGTCGAGCCGTACGGGTTTTTTCCCTTTTACTTTTTCTTTCCTCCCTTTCCCCCTGAGGGAGTTTTCATTCTTTTCTCTTTTTTCGTTAGCCGCCCACCCTTTCCCCCATGACCCAAACCCGTCTTTTCCACCCTCTCGTTAACCCTGACTTTTTTCTCTCTTGGAATGCGGAGAGGCCGTGCACGTGCTGTTTCTTGTTTGCCCTTTTCCGGAGGCTTTTTTCCCTCTGCCAAACCTACACTCCACCGGGCCTTTCTTTCCCAAGAGCTCTTTGTCCTGCCCACCGGTCCAATCCGCACTCCTTTCTTAGGAACAACCTTTTTACACACCAGTGCCCTCTTACTCTGCTCTTTTCTAGTTTTTTTTTCCTCCCCCCCCCCCCCCTATAGTTTTCTTGCCCTTTTTCCAAACTTCAACATTTTTTCCTACTTCCCTCTGGCCAATGTTGATTTGACCGCTCGGCTTTCTGTCCCCTTTTTGACTTACTCTCCTTAGGGGTTTTTTCTTCGCCCTAGGACACGGAAGTTTTCCGACCACAAGGAGTTCGTTTTTTCGCTGTGCGCTATGTATTCCCTCTCTCTTTCTGTCCAACAGGTTTGTTTTTAAAGGGGCAGTGAGGTCGACCCTTTTCCTTCTCCCCAAACTTTTTTTTCTACCCCCTTTCTTTTGGCACTTCAACCCCCCCGGTTGTTTCGATGACTGCTGCTTCTTCGCTGGTTTAATTTAATCCCGAAAATGCAGATGCGTCTTGTTTTTTTCCCTCCCCCGTTCTTTCAAACATTCCCCCGGCACAAGCTCTTTTTCTGCACATTCCCCCCCCCCCCCCCCTCTCTTTTTTTGTGATTCTCGATATTCCCATTTTGAGAGGCATCTCTTGGGCCTGGCCGCTTTCGATTCAGCTTTTCCCCCCAGGACACATCCCCCTGCCACTCTTTGGATTATTTCCCCACTAGCTCTCCGTCATTTCTGGCTGAAAGGCTCCCCCTCCGTTACAAAGCGCATGGTTTCTTTTATCGGAACCTTTTCCTCCCCAAATTTGTCTCGCATAGATTTGCCCCCCTCCCCCTAAACGGACCGTTTTCTAGTCGAACCGCCTTTCATTTTTTTCCCCCCTCATCTCGATCCCCCTCCTGGTAACTGTTTCCCCCCCAACCCAACCCCCCCCCTTTTCTTCTTACCCAAATCATACTTGGTACCACACGACCCTGCCGATCGCGGCCCCCCCCACAGTCCCCCCCCCTTTTTTGTGAGTAGGATCCCTTTTGACAAGAATTTGCCCGTAGAACAGCAAACTTCCCTCCCCTTTTACATTCATTTTAACGACCCAATCACCTTTCCCACTAGTTCTCCAGAGACTTTTTTCCCCTGCACTTGGTAGTTCTCCCTCCAGCGAAATTTTCCCTTCCTTGAGACTTTCCGGTGCAAGATGTGCCTCGCATTTCTCCATTTTTTGTAGTTCTCTCTTCACACAGAAGACGCCCCCTCCTCTCGGGCAAGCTGGTCCCTTTTTCTCTATCGTTCTCAGGACAACAGTCCCTGATTTTTTATACCGAACTTTTTTTTTGTTTCTTTATCCATGCGGGTTCCGATTTGTAGTCTACCGGACATCCATTCCGACCCTTTTTTTTTTTTTTTTGATCGCCCCAACGTCCGTAAAACCCTTACCGCCTTTAGCAGCGGAGATTTTCACCTCAACACCCCGACCCTCCTCCACCCCACCCCCCTCCGTACAGTTTTGTCTATTTCGACGTTGGCTCTGATTCTGACTTTTCCGATATCCCCCTTCGCACTCTTTTTTTCACCCACTCCCGTTTCTCCTTCGGACAAAGGAAGTTTTTTTTCATTGCCAAGCCCCATGAAACCTCTTTTTCCGTGGGCTGGTTCCTGATACCGCTCTTCTTTTTTGTTTCTCCCTTCCCCTCCCCCTCTCAACACCTGTCGTTTTTTGTGATCTCTCTCTTTTCCCTTTTTGGTTGTTGATCTCTTTCTCCTTTTCCTGTGTTTTTGCTTCCCTGGGTTACTTGGGGGGCTGGGAATGTAACAGGTTTCAACAAGCAAGAGTAGTATTTTTTCTTCCCTCCTCCCCCTCCCTTCAGTTTTTTCCCTCCTTGGGTTTATGCCTAAAAACGGCCCTTGATCGGCTAACCGTTCTCTTCCCCCCTGTTACCAGACTTCCTTGTTGATCTCGTTTTTTCCCCCCCCCCCTAGTTCAATAGATCTTCAGAGCAACGTCCGAACGTCCGTGACCCTGACTTTTATTTTCCTAACTGTTGTTTTCAACAGCGTGGATTTTTTCTTGATTTTAAATAGACTTTTTTCTTCCCTAATGGCTTGCCTGCCCTCCGCGAAGTTCCCCAAAATTGGCGGTCTCCCGGTTTGGTCAAAAATGATTACTGGAGATGGTTCTAAAACCTCGGGCCAACCCCAAGAGATTTTATCTTCTTCCCCCTTTTTTTTTATGAGACGTTTTTCCTATTATTTGACCCCCCATTTTTCTTTCTTTGTCCCAAGTCGCCCCCCCCGCTGTCGCTCCTTCCTTTTTTTTTTCTTTTGGACTGTGTTCCTTCTCTTCCCCCCTCCCAAAGGCTTGAACTCCTCGATCTTGCGCTGTCACATATGGCCCCTTTTCCCCAGTAAAGTAATCTTCTGTCTGGTTCCCGTTGAAAGTTTTTCCCCTTTCTCCTGCTAGGAGCCTTAGGGAGTAAAGTGGGAGTGGTCAAACCTCTGCTCTTTGAAAGCTTGTCTGTTGCTGCAACCTCTTCCTTTTTCTGTTAATACCCTGCCAAGGTGGTCGCCCGCGTCTTTTTCTGTTATTAGTGTGGTTCAGTACCCAGTAGTGGTTTGGGTTTTTATGTAGCTGCCCCCTTTCTTTGTGTCCCACAACTTTCACTTGCCCCCTGGCAGCGCGTTCCCGTTTTATGTACCTTTATAGCCTGATTTCAAAACTTGGCTCACTTCTTTTTCTCCGTGCCCCAAGGCGCTTTTACCTAGATGCCAACTTAAAATACTTTTCCAGTTGTCGATGACCTCCTTCATCCCCCAGCTTTGTTACCTCTAAATCGCAACCCGTTTTTTAAGATTTTTTCTTGTTGTCCTGTCGAACCCATCATCGCTTCCCCCCCCCCCTTCAAAATTCAACTTTCAGTATCTTCTCTTGTCTTTGTTTGTTCTCCCCCCTTTTTCCGCAGTGGTTGGCTCTATTCCACTGTCCGCTTTTTGCACCAGGACACAAGAACATTGAACGTTGCTGGCTTCCTTCCCTTTCTGCGCGTTTTTTCTAACAACTTTTCTTTCCTTTTTTAGGTAGACAAGAGCCGTGTTTTTTTTCTTCACACCGACCCCAAATGCCTTTTTCTCACAATGGACAGCAGCAGATGGTTAAACTGACGCGCGCCATCCCCCCAAGTTGTACGAACTTTTATTTGAGAAAATTCAGTTTTTCCTCCTCGGCGCAACCACCCCTTTTTTTTTTTTCCCCCGCACCCCCCTAATACCACTCTTCCCTTCCCCCCCCCCGCCCTTCCATCTGAAGTAGGAGCAAGTGGAATTTTGCAACAGAACTCCCCCCCAACGTGTCCCTCATTTCCATTCTTTCTTGGTCCACCTTGTACCCATCTGACTTCTCCATCGCTCTTGTTTAGATCGACTGACATGTATCCCTTTTTTCCCTTTCAATTACCATCCTTTTTTCCCGGTGCACTCTGTTTCTCGAACTCCCCAAGCCCCTTTTGCATAGGTGTATTTTGGCCTCTCGAGAACACGCGAAAAACAGCGAGCATGGACCTGTGCCCCTTTTTCGACCCTGAAACCTCGCCCCCTTCTCTGAAAACAGTCCCCTACCCCCCCTCTTTAGCAGATTTGACGCGTGTTGTCATTATTCCCGATTGCTTTGCTACCGGCATTAATAATTTTTTCGGACGTTCCGCTCAATGGTGGTACCCCCACGTTCCCCTCCAGTTAAGACCTCCCAGCCGTTAGGTGGTGCCCCTTTTTTCAATCCGGATAACCTTCCAATACCTTCAGCTGCCCAAACAGATTCTATTGCCACCCCCACATGTACCTTCATTTTTTCTTTTTAGACCGACTCTTTCAATCTGGGTCCACGACGCCCCCCGACTTCAAGCTTTTTTACTCCTTGGTGGTAGGATGCAAGGACAGGCTTTCCCCCCCCCCCCTCCATCACCTTGGTGCACCTTTTGTAATTCTTCTTATACCTGCTTGACCCTCCCTGAGTGGACCCCCCCAAATGGAACCAGTCCCCAGGTTGGCAGTGTCTGTGTGATCTCTTCTTTTCCCCCTCGTGTTTTCTCCTTTCCTCAAACACCTGCTCCATTGTCCCCCTTTTCACTCGGGGGCTTGGGCCCATGAAACTTGGCCACCAAGCAATAGTATATTTCAACCCCTCTTTCTTTCTTTTGGTCACGGCTGTGGCTTGCATGCTACCAGGCTCCAATTTCTCCTTTCCTGGTTTCCATTTTTTTACAATATTTTCGCTTTATGGAAACATGATCCCTTTCTAGAGGTCTGATCCCCCTGAGTTCTTGCGGTTTTTTCCTCCTCTATGTTCCGACAAGCGTGGATGGGGCTTTCTCCCCTCAGCTTTTTTTCCCCAACCTCTCCTCTTTTTCCCGGGTCCGTTTACGGACACTTTCAGGCCCCCCCCTTCTTTTCTTTTCTCATTTCTATGTCCGTTTCCGACCTCCTGAACCCTCCACCAACACGCGCCAAAATTCGTCCGTTTATTCCCCCCTTTAGGTGGATGTTTCCACCCTTGCCTCCACCGGAGATAGTTGCCAAGTCGCTTTTTTCTTTCCCCTGTTTTCTGCGTTTTTTCTCTTCTATTGTCAACCTCACCGCCCCAAACTTTCCCCTTTGTCCTTGAGTCAATCGGCAAACGGGACCCTTCTCCCCTTGCTCCGTTCCCTTTTTTTCACACTAGATCTATCAGTCGCTAATAGCCGAGCTCGTGTGAGAGTTTCCTATTTGTCAGTGGGTGGTCATGGACCAATTTGATTCTTTTGAGGCTTCCGTCCAAATTCCCTTTCCTACTCAGATGTCCTGTTTTCTGCCTTATCTGGCAGTCTTTGTGGTCGTGGGTGTTTTCTAAGCGAAAAGAAGGGTATAGATCAACAGCTCGGAATGATTCTTTTCCCAGTTTTGCGGCGTACGTTTATACCCTCTAGCTGCTGTCACAAAGAGTTTCTTCCCCCTGGCGTTGTCCCTTTTTTAAACCCAAGGCTTAGAAACCTTTCAAAATCATGAAAGTTGCTTTATGGACGCTGCATCAGACTACCTCGTCTTTTTTGAACCCTCCCCTCCCCCTTATTTGGTTAACGAGGTTCAAGTGGAATCGACCGTCCCCCCCCCCTGTAAAAGGTACAAGTAGTTCCCTCCCTTTTGTCTCCCCTTGTTGTGTGGATCTCTCCCCCCCCACAATTGTTTTTCCGTATCGCTTGTTGCATGGTAGTTTAGTTTCTCAAATTGTTTCAGCGTTCGACCCCCCAATCTTACCCCTTCCGGTTTCTTGGATAAGGTGACCCACTAGGCCTAACGTGGTTGGATCCTTCATCTAAACAATTGCCTCTAGGGTCTTTCCCCTCTTTTTTTTGCTTATTTTCACCTTCGACCTCAATGCCCAGTAGCCAACCTTTTTTCTGCCTAGAGTTCCACGGACGCGCTTGCTGCCCGCTTTAAGTCGAAAGAATATAAGGCCTTCTTCCATTCCTACCTAACACCCCCCCCCCCTGCTGACTGCCCTGCAAATCAGAATGGTACCAAATTCCCCCTTCCTCCTTGCCCCCCCCCCTCCCCCTTCCCATTTTGCCTGTAAGATCGAACTTGGACCTCTTTTGAGCCCCCAACCTCCCTGCCACCCCGGACATACTCGTAATGACCCCCCCTTTTCCCCCCCCTTAACTTTTTAGTATTGTCTGCAACGGGTTTTTTTTCTTCAGTGGTGTCTAACCCTGGAACTTTTCTCCCATCACTTTTTTTTTTTCTGAGCTCTGTTTATCCTTCAAGGAAATCTTCCCCCTTTTTCTCTAGCCGCCGAAACCCCCCCTTCTCGGGCGTTCAGATTGTGACCTCCCACTTCCCTGGGAAAACGTGTTTCCCCTCCCTTCTTTATTCGGACCCAGTATCAAAGAACGTGTTGTCACGAGAACGGCTTTTCTTGCTTTCCTATGGGTCCCTCCGGACATCCCTCTTTTTGAGGAGTTAATACCCGTCTTTCCTGCGGTTACAAACGCGACCCCCTGAATCGCAAGCCTTGGGTAATATCAGCGGCGCTTCCCCAGACACCCCCCCCTTTCTCACCACGCCCTGATCTGCCACATCCCCCCTTTCCGTCTTTTCGTCCGTTGGCTCTGATAAGACGCTTTTACTTTTTCCTTCCCCTCGCCTTTTTTTCTTCTGCCTCCCTTCACTTGTCCGGTGAGACTATCTTCCCAATGGACTCTGGTAGCTTTCCACAGGCAGTGACCAATGATATTTGTGCGGGTTTTTTGTCATTTCTCCGGCGCACTTCTTGATTGTTTTTTTTTCAACCCCCACGTTTCCAGCATCAAATCAACACAGGGGTTGGCAGTTGTTCTACGTTTCTGTCTCTATCTTTCCTCATCCTCCGGTGTTGCGCTTATCATCCCAACCCAACACTCGTTCCATGTGACACCCCCAAAGTGTTCCACTGTTGCCCTCGGCGCACACTTTCAAAGGCCAACATGCGTTCTTTTCACCCCGCTAGACCCCAAATCTTTTTTTACGGCCTTGGCGCATGACTACCACGGCTCCAGTCTTGTTCTAACGGCGTTTTTTCCTTGACTCCTTGAGTCATCGTGGGACCCTTTCCACGATCCTTATTCTCAGCACGTCTGGGGACCGCTGTGGGGGCTTAATACAGACTCTGTTCTTAGAGTGGCGGAGGAGGATTGTCTTTGGGACAATTTCGAACTTCCGGTGTGGGCGGACTTTTGTCCGTGTATCCCTTCGCCCACTTCCCTTTCTTTTGACCAAACTCTCTCCTCTGTGTCCTTTTCTTACAAATTCGGGCCATATCCCCCACTTCCTCAATCTTCGTTTTCCCCCTTGTGTTTCTCTCCTTTTTCCCGCGAGTTTCCTCTTTGTCCGCGTGGGTGCAACGCTGTCCATGCTCGCTTTTTTTCCTTGGCGGTGTTCATCCCTCAACTCCTTCTATTCGAATTTCTTTGAAGGGAGCCGAGCAGATTCCCTCTCAAAATCTACCGGGGACAACCAGTATTCATCAACTGCAACATTCCCCCCCTTCTCCTACAACGTGTCCGTGAATACTATGCGGCCGAGCGATCCCTCTTCTTGGACTGAGGAGTTTTCTTTTGGTCAAGAGGGGCCCTGAGTGTGCTGGTTGCCGGTCAATTTTTACTTCCAATTCCCCCCAATGGGTAGTTTTTCCCCTCCCTCTTTCCCCCATTGGCTTGGTTGTACCATTTGATTGCGTCCATAGCCTTTTTTTTTTCTTTGTAGCCTCTTTTTTTCTCCCCAAGGAGACTCTCCTTCCTTTTTTTGACCGGAAGCTGGCGGTTCCCCCTCCCTCCCTTATTTATGTCTTCTCTAGTCTTCCCTTTTCCTGCCGGTCGAATTCTTCCTCCCAAACAAGCTCTGTTTACATAGATGGCAACTTAAACTCTTAAAAGTGTCTTCTTCCACCTTTAAAGTCCCTGAAACCGTCTTTTCTCTTTTTTTTCATGTCTGTTACCCGCTAAGACCACGTGGATAACCATCTCAGAACCCAATCGAGGACGGTAAAAAGTGAAGATTTTCTCCTCCTCCCGTTGGATTCTCTTTCACCCCCTTTTCTTTCCGTCTCGATTTGTAAGTTTCCCTGTCCTCCCCGTTTCAGTTTTCAACCTCCCCCCCCCCCTCCCAGGCCGGTTTTGTTCAGGATTTAAACATAGGACGTTCTGGACCAGTCCCCTTTTGAAGTTTTTCTAGGTAGTCCCCCCCCCAAAGCGCATTTTGTTTTTCCCTTCAATTTCCCCCCCTTGCTTCCCCCTCGCTAGTCACAACGGCCCCCGGTCGACCCCGAAAGCTTATCGAAAGAAGTCATTACCGAGCTTTTCTTCTATCCCCCTCGTCCTCCCCTATGATGGATCCCCCCCCCATCAGAATTTGTACAACACCTCCCTCCCTTCCCGCTCAAGCCTTGAAGTAGGAGCCCTTTTGAAGACCCCGCCCCCCTTTCCCCCCCTCATTGCCCCCCCAAAACGGAAATAAGAATATTTCCCTCCCCCCTTACCAATTTTACCCTTTCAGCTCTTCTCACTACTTTTCTCTCTTCAGTGTTGTCCCCCTTCCAGCGAAAGGTGCGGATTGACGTCAAGAGCTCTGCTCTTTTCCCTCAACCTTTGCATCGGTTTTAGGTTGGTTCATTTCTGAACCACCCCTTCAAAAATCCTTTACGGGGCGACCCTGTGGACAAACACGAGGCATTCTTTCTTGTTCCCTTCGGTTGCACCAGTCTAAGAAACAAGCTGTTGTTTTTTTACCCCGAGGACGAATTTTTTTTTTGTTCGGTCATTGTGTAGTCTACGCTCTTTTTTTCCCGCAGTTTTTGGACTTCGCGTGACCGTCGTTACTTTCCCTTACTTCTTTGGGCTTCCTCTCCGCGGTCTTTCCTCCACAACACTTTTACCCCGATTCCCCATCAACTCTTCCCTTTCGACGTTGGCTTGCTAAGCCGCTCTATTTCATGGTCCATCCCTTCCCTTTAAGGCTTCCTTCCAATACTTCTCCCCCTACGGAAAAATTAGCTGGATGCAAGCCAAAGGCAGTGCCAAATTCCCCTCCTTTGGTAGTTCTTTTTTCCTTGATCCCTCCCCCCCCTCCTCTGTTGGAATGTTCTCCCCCCCCTTCCCCCCCGCTGGTCCCCCCCCTGGAACCCAGCTTTTCGTTGCTTTTTCTTTTATATCTTTTACCCACGTGTTGTTGTGAGAGAGCAATTACCCTCTTTTGAGCGTAACAGGGTTCCCTTTTTTTTTGGCACGACAAAGGCCCCCCCCCCCTCCCCGTAGCGTAATTGACCACTCCCAAGTTTTTTCAAGTGTGTTCCCCCTTCCTTTTCTTCCCTTATAAAACGCCTTGTCCGATTGGCTAACCGGCTAGACCCTTTTTCCATCTCCCTGCTGATGGACCTGAAGAGCGGCTTATCTGCCAAATCTCCCTCCCAGTGTTCTGACAGCTTTTTCCCCAGAACAAGCGTGTTCTTTTTTTTCTTTCGTCTGGAACTGAGATTCCCCCCCCTCCTTGGCGTCGGAAGTCCTCTCTTCCCCTGAGGGCTCCCTGCCCCCTCAAACAATGTCTCCTTCTCTTTCAAATCTTCCTCTGTACCAAACACTTCCCCTGAAATTCTTCCTTTAGTTCTACATAAGGTTTCTCTTCCCCAACGGAGCTGTCCGTTTCCCAAGTCTATGGGTGTACACCTTGTCGCCAGCTCTGTGTAGGCTTCTAACCACTCCCCCTGGCAAAATCCTTCCCTTGAAGGCGTCAAGAGCGAGCTGGAGTCACTTGCCCCCCTTTGTCCATCACCCCCTTTAGTTTCTCTTTTCCAAAAATGCGATTCCCCCCCCTTGCCCGCTACCTTTCTCTATGGGGGTGACCAAATCTGAGTATTCCTTTGGTGAGTGGCATTTTGATGTTTTTTTTCTTTTCCACCTTCCTACTTTCATTATGGCCATGGGTTTCGCTTTTGCCGCGATAGGAGTATTCTGTTGTCCTTTTTCAGTCCATCAGTTGTACTTCTTCCCAGGAAGTTTTTCCACAAGGAGCCTCGGACTTTCCCTCTTCCCTTGACGTCCTCCCCTTTTTAGACCCTTTCTGCTGTCCCACCTGTTGGCTCAAACTTTTTTTTTCTCTGAACTTTCCCTCCTGCGCTTGTCTCCCCCCCACAAATCAAGAAAATTTGGTAGAGTGCCATCCATACTACGGCGAGCTCTGTTAAATCTTTCCGCCCCGCTTTTCAGATCTTTTTTGGTTAACTCTTTTCCCCCGGGTGACCCGTGTAATCCTTAAAACAACCAGGCACGACTTCCCGCAACCCTTCCTCTTTCCTCAGCTAGTGTCTTAAGGGGTTGTGGGTGAGAGCTTTTCCCTTTCTTTCTTGATGGTGTCCTTTTTTCGGTTCCCGTCCGGTTTCCTCCCCCTTCCCCGTCCCCACTCTTACAGAGGTTCGGGATTACGGCTTCCCAACTTCGTCGGGTCTTTCGGGCAATTTTCCCCCCAACTTAGAGGTGTCCTTTGTTGCATGTTAGACCTTCTTTTATTATCGGCTCCAAACTGCCCGTTTTTTCGACAACCTTTGTTTAGAAGTAGAGGTTTCCCCATGACCCCTTCCCTTTTTCGACTTCCGAAAGGATTCCTTCCCCCGCGCTCCGTTCCTCTCACATCTTCCTAGGTCCTTCTTGAATGGACAATCCTGACCTGGTGAACCTCTTCCCTATCGCGTCAAAGAGACCATCTGGCCCTGATTTCCAAGTTCTTAAACAGCCAAAGACAACCCATCTTGCTTCAAGACTCTTTTCATGACCCCCAACTGGGACCATAGGACCTCTTCCTATCTTTTCGTATGACTTAGACCTTTTTTTCCCCAAGCTCGGTGCGGAATTCACCTTGATTTCCCCCCCCTTATCGCCTTCAATTCCCTTTTTCGCTTTTGCATTGTAGGTTGCGAGCAGAGGAACTCTCCACGAAGCAGGTTTCCCTTGAACAACCAGTCCTCCCTTTTAACCATGCCCTTTTTCCCCTATATCGGTTACCCCGATTTTTTTTCTGGAAACGTTAACGGCGAACCTTTTTGTCTTGTGAGGCCTTACTTTTCCACATTAATCATTTTGTCTTTTTCCCCCCCCCCGGTCCGTCCTGGTTCCCTTAAACCCCTTTGAGTTTTCCTCTTTCGGCCACAGACAAATCAACTCCTCCACGCTTGTGCACTCACTCTGTATCAAGTCTTCCTTTTCTCAGTTTGGATTTTCAGCGCTCTATTTCATGTCCCTCCCTCAAGCATATACAGATTCAAAATCCCCTTTTCTCTAATAGTTTTTCAAATGGGAGCAGTGGGGTTGTAGCATGCAAGAAAAAGGCTTTCCCCCCAACTGTCCAAACCTCCCTTTTTTTTTTGTGTAGAGGGTTTTCCTGATAAAGCTCCCTACTGCTGTTGGCCTGTTCATGGCCCAACCCCTCTTCCCCCCCCCCTCCTCAACCAACACAGGTTGGTTTGTTTTTCTTT
>Ga0179593_1583344_pt1 | contig 16432 bp, 18 predicted proteins | sample CZODoug2_1_08_16_FD_185931 | JGI IMG/M metagenome (GOLD analysis project Ga0179593, IMG submission 185931) | Vadose zone soil fungal communities from Angelo Coast Range Reserve, California, USA - CZODoug2_1_08_16fungal (PacBio error correction) | ecosystem: Environmental > Terrestrial > Soil >... | reverse complement strand
GTGCGAGTTTCCTTTGACTTCTTTGGGATGCCGTTTAGCCGGTCACCAGTTCCCCGCCCAGGTTGAGGCCTCCTGGCCCGGCCCTGCATCCAACCCAGTTTCCCCATCCCCCTCTTTCTTCCTGGTCCAAGAGGGGGTGAGACCCTTCCCTGGGCTTTTTTACTGGAGATCGAAGAAGATCTGAGGCTGGTTGGTTTGCAATGCTTCCTTTATTTGTTTGAGGAGGAAAGGTTTCTTTAAGTCACTCTTTGGGCGACGAGCGGTGCCCCGTCTTAAGGGTTTCCGTCTAGCACGAGGTACTTTCACTTCGCATCTCCTTCCTGATACAAGGAAAGGTTTGCTGTCAGGCCGAAGCCACCCTCCTTGGGGAAACGTTTTGACCAGGGGCTCCTTTCCGAATAAAAAAAAAGCTTTTTTTTTTACTCCCGACGGCGAGGGAGTCTTTGCTCTCCCCGCCGATTCTTCTTCTCCAGGAGTCCGCAGGAGCTCCAATTTTTTTCCCTGCGGATTTTCTGTAGAGAAGAAGGCTGTCCTTGTGGAGGCCACGGGGGGGCTTTCATCCGCGTTCCTGTAACGTCCGCGATGATCTGAAACCCTTCTTCTTCGCCGATCCGGTTTCCTCCCTGAGATAGAAGGTGCTGTAGTGTACAATGTGGGACCCCCAGATTTAGAATGATCTTTCACTCCCAGGGAGGAGCTTCCAAGTTCTGTGCGGAAACGAGACTCCCGACCGTTGTGATAACCTTTGTGGCTCGGGCCACTCACCCTGGCCAGGCGTTTGTTTCCTGCTTGAGGCCACCCGGCGTTCAGTGCCCTTTCATCTCAGTGGTGGGATAGATGTTTGGATTTTTACCTGGCGCTGCCCGGGACGCCCAGGGATCGTCAATTTTTTTTTCCGGCTTGCTAAAGAAAAGTGACGGCGCCCCAATTGGCGCGAAGACGTAGGACCCCCCACAGCTGCTTCTCCGTTGCGGCCAAACGCGCTTCTTTCACTTTTCCTCGTACTTTCCCCCCCCCCCCCTCTCGTTAAAACCGTACAGAGTGCCTTACCCCGACGTCGGCATGAACGTCGCTGTCGAGCTTGACAGGCGGGCCAGCTGCAGGTCTGGCCGCGCGCTTTTTTCCGACGACCTAATTAAAAAGGAGCCTCCCTCATTTTTTATCCATCTCTGGGGCCCACCCCTTTTCCCACGCGAGGAACGATCTCACGTTCCCACCCTTTCCCCCCCCAGCATTCTATTCATGAAAGCACTTGCCAGTTCGAAAGACCCCGGAAAGGCACCGCAACCCTTCCTGGGTGGTTACGGCGAGCCAGTTCGATGTTTTCAGCCTTTCTTTATTTTTTTCCCCCCCTTTTTCCGGAGCGTAAAAGTAATGTTCTTTTTTCAGGCCCTTTATCCATTGCAATCCCGCCTATGTCTCAGTATGTTATGGTTCGCCCTTTGTCGGAAAGTTTTTTTTAGGTTTGATGCTCGCCGTTTAACGGTGGTTGCGAGGTTTCCCCCCAACAGCAGATCACACGGGCCACCCGGAAGGCTCGGTGGCTCCCCCCTGGCGGCGTCGGGTCTTTACGTCGAGTGACGGTTTTGTTTTTGAAGGATGGGTCCTCGTTCCTCCTCTTGGTTGTTGTTGGGTTGTTGACTCGAGCCTTTCAATAACATACACCCCTTTGTTCTACTTTATTTCCGGACGCCGACTTCGCTCTACGAGCAGCCGGTATCTGGCAGTGTGTTTCTTGTTCTTTATGTGCTCCTTACACCTACCCGCCGGACGACCCTTTTCTCCCCTGAAATGGAAGGACTCATTCAACTCCCTCAAACCGAAACCTGCGCGGGCCCTCCCGCGCGGAGGGCGTCGGGCCTACTCGATGGTCATGGCGCAGGGCCAGTGACGGTGCAGTGCTTTCACCCCTTGTCGAATCTGACTTTTCCTTTTCCCCCCCCCTGCCGTGGCCAGGAGCTGTTTTGTTTCTTTTTCCTTAAGTGATTTTCCTAGTAACCTGCAGGGTGGGGGCCGTGGATTTGGTATCGTTCTTCCCCAGAGTGGGGTGTTGCCCCAGAGTTTGGGTCCCGCCCCCCTTTCTCCCTTTCCTTTTTCGCATTTTTTCTCGCACCCGGTCCCAAGGGCCGATCTGGTCGACAATCTCCCTAGGCCTTAGGTTACGAGCGGCTCGCCGGTGAGGCTTTTCTTCCTGGCCTAGATGCACTCTCGGGACTGTTGCTTTGGACTCGACTTGATGCTGGCTTCGTTTCGACCGCTTGCTTTTTTTCGATTGGGTCTTCGCCGCCAAGGGCCCGGACTTTTGACCTTCCTTTTCCGGCTCGCACGAGCCCTCTTTCCGCCGAGGCCTGATACGCTTTCTTTTTTTGATTCCTCCACCTGAGAAACCTCTTTGGTCCGAGAGGGGCCGCTGGGGAAATAAACCCTGCTTCTTCTCAAAACTGCGTACCGGGGAGCACTATTACAGACCATGTTGTTGTAACCTCCGTCGTAGAATCCCCGCATCTGTGAAGGGAAAGAACTTTCCTTTTTTTTTTTGATCCCGCGGGCACCAATGGCGTAACCGGTTCGTTGGAACCGACCTTCTTTTATCTCCTGAGGTCTCCTTTTCCTTTTAACGTTATCGGGAAAGATGCGTTTTCCTGCGGCCAGGCCCGCTTGGGCCTTCAGCCTGCCCGCCCATACGTCCTCCTTCACGGTCTTACCCTCACCCATTCAGCCCTGGGACCGGTCTAGTCCTACTGGGGCTTCTCCAGTGACGGTCTTCGGCCTCTTTATCGTCCACGCTAGAAGTTTCGCGGAGTGGCGGTGGCGCGGGCATTTTTTTTTCTAAAATGTATCCCTGGCCGGTCGCCGGGCGGTGTTGTGCGCTTCCGCGCCTCCTGGCGTTTTCTTCCGTTACCCTGCTTAAGGCGCGGGACGATGATCGCTCCGTCCCGCCGTTCCTTGGTGACCTCGCCACCGACGCCTTTCTCCCCCTTCCCCGCCCCTTAATCCCGCCGGGTACCTTTTTCATCTTTCTCTCCCGTGGCCAGAGATCATGTTTTTTTTTTGTGTCGCCCGTCTCGCGACTCCCTGCCGTTGCCGGCCCCGAGGGCACGGATTTGCGGTTTTGCAGGGGCTTCCCCCCGGCCTTGCCTCGAACCTTTTTTGTTCAGTGAGCGGAGTTCCTTTCGGGGCCGCCGTCCCCCCTCGCCCCTTTTAAGAACGCCTGCCTCTTTGTGGCGCCCTATTCCGGGGCCTTTGGCTGGTTTTCCTTCCGCCCCTTGGCGAACTAACGACCTCCGCGCGAGGGCACGCCCTCTCCTGGATTTCCTTCGACGGTCACGTTTCCTGACGTTTTCTTTTTCGGACCTCGTCCCCTGAAGTGATGGAGATACTTCCCAATTTGTTTTCTTCACCCTCCGAAGGGGGAATACTCGGTCGGAAGCCCCCCTCCTGTGACCCATCCTCTATTGAGCATGATATTTTATGCCAGCACCAGACGTGGGCCCCCTGTATTCCCTCATAGTAGAAAATAGCATTTGTTTCGTTTTTTTCCTCCCTTGGCCCGCTATCCCCACTCCCCCTATAGTCCTTCCTCTTGACTCGGAGGGAAGTCCCCATTTTTCTTTTGTACCCCTTTCCCCGACCGTTTTTGATGAAACCATTCGCTATTAACTGCAGACCCATCTCTCTCACCGCCGGTCTTTTTTCCTCCCTTCCTTTCGCCGAGGGAAAATTATATCGCCATGGGCGCTTTTGAATGTTTCTTTTCCTCATTTGCCCCTAGCCAAAATAGGCAGATCGCAAGGTTTTTACATCAGCCATATGTGATTTTCACACCTGATCGCCCCGATTCCCCGGGGTGACGCCTTCGGCGGCCTCCATGGATCCCATGCCGAGTCACCCACCGTTCGGGTCTGTTTTTGCCCTCGCCCCTCGCCGATAATGATCCCGCACCCGTAGTTCTGGAGAAACTTTTTTTTCCGGCGTTACCTCCCCCCATCCATGAAGACGATCTGTTCCCACCCCTCCCTACTTTTTCCCCCCCCTTCCCTACTGTGGTGTTGGTTGTATTCTTCTTCTTAACCTTCGTCGTATGTTGGTGGGCATGTGATAGTCCACGGTTCTCAATCTCATCCCCCCAATTTTTTGGTGTCTCGATGACGGCTGGTCTATGCCGCCCCCTATCTTTTTCCGTCACTAAGGGAGGGCACACATTTTGAGTGGTGAACAGTCCTGGGCGCCTCATGTTAGTCAAGACTACGCCGCCAAAATCGGTTTACAGAGCAGCGACCTAGAATTGGGTAAGCAGTCCTTTCTGTATGTTATTTCCGGGATTGCATTCCGAGCCTTCATGGTTTCAGAGGGAAAATTTATAGATTTAACTGGTCCGCGACCCTTCGAGATAATTTCACGTCCCGCTCTCCTTCTCCCAAAGCCGCCAGCGTGGCTGGTTTTGATCTCTTTTTCTCACATTGTAGTCCGTTTGAGGGATAGAAGCTCTGTCAAGGCTGACTTCGTGGAATTCCCTTCTTTTTTAAAAAACGAGTACCCCCTTTTTTTTTGACCTGAATTTGGCCCCGCGAGGATGTGGAAGGCTCTCCAAGCCAAGTGATAAGTGAGTTCTGAGGTGTCTCATGTCGATGCGCCGCCTTTCCAACGGGCCTTGGTTCTCGTTTCTCCCCTGCCGGATCATTCGAACCCAGCTGTCGGAACTGGAGTTGAGGGCAGCTCTGGTCCGGCACCGTCGCCCCGGCTTGTTCCCCGACCACGCTCTTGGTCCATCTCCCCAGCACGTACTGGTCTCTTCACTTTCTTACACTGTAAGGGAAACCTTTTTTTTGATGCCACGGGATTCCCGGATGCCTCTAGGGATGTCTCATGAAGATGTCCAACGAGGTCGGTTCTATCACCCCATAACTTTTAATTAGGCCAGGACGATATTTTCCCCCCCACCGGGGCGCGTGGCGAATTTTTATTCCGATTTGGCAGAAGACTTATGCGCGTTTCACCCGACCGACCGGTTTCAGGCCACCGTTTTTGCCATTCCCCCCCCCCCAATCCGTGAAATCGTCGGCCCCTCTTCCTCTTTTTCTTTTTTTTGTTTGGCTTCTCGTCTGAACTTTCGTCAAGCCTTTCCCTCTCCGTACGAAAGGAGCGAGTTTATGGGTGTTCCCGCGGTCCTTTCTGCTTTGCCCCCCCCCCCCCCGGCGGCTTCCCCCTCCGGCTCCCTTATGGCTCCTGGTGCTCCAATTGCGAAGGTTTTCTTGGCGCCGGATCATGTCTCGGCCAGCGTCACTTTCCTTGAGTCTGCCCTGCGGTGCGATCTCTACGGTCCGCCACGGCGCCCGGTATACTTTTGGGATCCCCCTTTTCTCTCACTAAGAAAATTCCCAGACACCACGCCCCGATGACGAGTCCCACGCAGGATCATTACTGGCTCCCTTGAAGGGGTCCCTGTCCCTGGATGATGACTGGTTTTTTTCTGGTTGGTCGTCGTCTTGCTTTTGCCGTAGGGGCGTTGAGGTCTTGTTTGGGGACTAATGCCTTGACTTTAACAGATCACACCGATCCGGAGCGGGGCTCCGCCCAGGAGATAAGCTGATTCCTTCCCGCGTGTCCCCTTTTCCAGAGGTACCTTCCGTGTGAGGTGAAATGGTTTCTTCCAGCGAGGGAGTGCCCGCCGCGTCGCCAAGTTTCTTTCCCCGTCCCCCACTTTTCTTGGAGGAAGTCTGACCTTCGCACAGGGCCCTGCCCCCCCGTGTTTTTTTTCCCTCTTTCCGCCAGGGTGCGTTCTTTTTAGTGCCGGGTGCCAGGCTGTGTCTCTCTCTGTGGCATCCGCGCCCGGCGCTTTGTTGCCCCGGACATACTTCTTTAGAGAGGTCCCGCGTGGCCGGACCTTTTTCTGTCAATCTGGCCGGCGCCGGATTTCCTCCCAACCTTGTCGCCCGAAGGGGGACCAGTTCTTGAGTTTTCCCCAGGCCCGACGAGGAAAGCATCTTCCGAGGCCACCCTCGCTCCCCCTTACACGATTGAGTCGACGGCACCTTGCCGTACTCCCCCCTTCTCCAGATAAGAGAAGGAGAGAGTTTAATTTTTGTGATCAAACAGGGGTAGTAGGCGACAAGGATCTTCGTTGGTTTATCAAATGGATATAAAAAGATCCTTTTCCTCCTTGCGACCCCTTCTTTTTCCCCAAACCGTGGAAGCCAACGTTTTGAATGCCATTCCTCCCACGTTCCCAACCTGTTCTTAAGGACCCGCACGTGACCAGTTTTCGTCGACGCACCCCCCCTTGGTCCCCAGACGGACTGGTGAGTGATTTTCCCGCGAAGCCCAGGTCGCTTTCAATTTCTTCTAATACGGCCCAAATTTCTGCCTCGCCCCCCCTTCCCGACGCTGGTTCCCTTACCATTGTCTGAATTTCCACCCCGAGTCGAGATAACACCCTCCTAGCCCGGCTTTTCCTTCTTTTTTTGAAGGAGATTCCTGATTTAGTAGCCAAGGAGCGCGTTAGGGACGGGTCGGGGTTCAGTCGTGGTACGCACACAACAATCAACTCCTTGGTCCACAGTTCCAAAGAACTTGGTTTCCGGACATCGCGTCGGCGTTAAGGACCCCCAGGTTGGTGGAGGGGCTTGTCTTCTTATATTTCCCTTAAGTGGGTCGTTGCTTTTTCGTCCATGAAATACCCACATAGAACGGTTAAAGTTGCTTCCCGTCCTTCCCTGGATCCCCCTTCCGTAAAGGTTTATTTTATGTTGGGGCGGTTGTTCGACCCTTCCTCCTACCAGTCGACTAATCCTTCTTACTCCCCTCGCCCGTCCTGCGGACATCTCCCCCTGAAAGAGAGATGATTGGGTTTTCCCTCCTTTTCACAGACCCCTTGAAGTAATAAAAGTGCCTGTTTTTTATGAAGGGGACCGATCTTCCGGTTGTGAGAACGGTGTTTTCCCCGTTTCATTTCCTTCCCCCAACCACACTAGTAGGGACATTCGTTCGTTTACTTGTCCCTTGGAGGTACTGCCGAAAATGTGGGGGACTTTCCTTGAGGAGGTCCCTAGTATTGCGGTTTCTGTTTTTTCTGGATGAAAACCCCAAGATTTGTTCTTTTATTCCCTCGATCTCCTGGGTATTAGCATGTTCTCTTGTCTCCCCAATGAAGCCCGGCCGGAGATGGCTATGAGTAGTCTTCCCTTCTCTCTGATTCCTCTTCCTGACGAGGATCATGGCCGTAGACTCGCGGGACGGGGTTTGCTATGCCTCTAAGAGATTCTGTCTCCTCGCTTTTCCTAACCAGGAGAAGGACCTCATTTGATTAGACCGGGTCATTCTCCGCCCCTGCCGACTTTCTGACCGGAACCCCCTTTCGCTTCCATGCTGGGCTATAGACTTTGATTAATCTTACAGGGACCCTTGTCCTGGTCCCATCCCCCTTCCTGAGATCCACCACAGGAGCACTGCCCCCCCTCTCCCCGTCAGAGGGTGTGAACGCCATGCCGGCCCGACCACACTTTTTTCGGCCGCCCTCGTCATCCACTTGAACTTTTCTGTACCCCTTCGTGGTAGAAGAGGTCTTAATTAATCCCGACTGCAGACCTGGGACCTACATCGTTTACATCTCCCACGATAGTCAGAACACCTTTTTTCCTGTCGGATCCCTCCTACTTTTCAGGCGCGGCAGAGAGGGTTTCTTTTCCCCTCAGTCGGACTGGCACCAACCGGGGCCGCCGCCATATCCCCTTCCCCCCTTTTTCTCGACCCGCCCCCTCACATCTGGGGTCCTTGTCCTTCTTTTCCGGGCGCCTTCTGATTTTATTCGTGGCCGAGGTCCCCGTCTTCCGGTGGGGGGCTTTCTTTCACCCCTGTTTATACAGGTGAAAAGGAGGCGGAAGTGGATGCCCTTTTCTGCCCCTTCCTTTTTTCGCCCGGACGATGAAGGTTTTTTCCAGACTTTCCCCCCCCTTTTCTTAATTCCCTCCCCCCCTTACTGAGTTTGTAGTCACCTTCGTAGACGAACCCCCTTCTAAATTTGCCGCCGGCCTATCACCTTGCCGGGCACCACCGGGCAATCTCCCCGGGCTTCGCGCTCCCGGGCCTCCCTCCTCCCCCCCCCGTTCGGCACTTTGGCATGAAGCAAATCTGCGTTTGGTGGTGAGCAGGTCCCCCCGGCTGGCCTCCGTCTGGTGAGCCGGGGATCAGACTTTGCTGTCCTCCCTTTTCCCACTTGAAAAGACGACGTTTTCGGTTGATACCAGTTTCAGATCGTCAGGGGCCTTCGCCGGTGGTCTCCTCGCATCTCCCCAGCCTTCCAGTACTTTTAGCGAAAGAAAGGTATCCTGATTTAGGCACTTCCCTGACGGTGTTCTCTTTCGGGCTTCTGGACCGTTCCCTTTTTCAATTTGCCTTTGGCTTCCTTGCCCACATTCTCCGCCTTTAGCCCCCCCCGCAGTCCGGGGGCGCCCCCCTTCCGGCCCCCGGATCGGCAGTTAAACCCCCTGGGATCCTCTTCGCTGAGAGATTATTTCTTTCTAAGATGCCGGGGCTCCAGGTCCTCCTGCTATTTCGAGACACCTATCGCCCCCTCCGAGATTTTCCTTTTCAATCCGAATTTGTACGTCTCGCGGAATCCTTTCAGTCGAGTTTTAAGAGAACAGAGAGCTTACCTTGCATCCCCCTGACTCCTTTCCCAATCTAGAAGAGTAATCCCCATGTTCACCCTCATTTTTTTTCCTCTCTCGCACCTGCCGGCCGGCTGGTTCCCTTCCCCTGCGGGAACTTTATTCGAAATTTTCTGACCCCCTGGTTAGATCCCCCCTTTCCCCGTTCCCTTTCTCCAACCTCGGGCCGTTCTGTCTGTTCGAAATCCAGAACCCTTGGTTTGTCTACTTCACCACCCGGCCGCCGCCGTCCCCTTTGGGTGGCGCGGGTTCTTGGGTCCCCTCCGTCCCTTTGACGGAAAAAATCGTCGTTTGCTTCCGGGCTGCCGCCCATCGAGTAAACCAGTTGCACCCCAGTTTTTTTCTTTAACCAAGGTTGGTTACTTGGCTCCTCGTCATTGCCCTCATTGGCCCCGATATTCTTCCTCCTCCGGTTTTCTTTTCTTTCGATTGGAAGACCCTTCTAACTTGTCTTCTGGGGGGCAACGCTCGCAGTACCCTGTGATCCATACTCATTGTCTTCCCCCCCCCGATTTTTTAGGCGAGGTCGAGTCCCACACGACTTCCTCCCGACGGCCTTTTTGCTTTTTCGCACATGGAGGTCCCGCCCGCGCCCCGGTGGCCGGCTCTTATCTCTTTGGTGGCCTCGACCGTCCTTTCTCTTTTCGGGCGAAGCGGATAGTGGATCCCCCGCGGGCAAATGAGACGATCTCCTGCCGCGCCCCAGTTGTCGAGAACTTTTCCAATCCCCTCCTTTTTTCGAGAGCGGAGTCTCTAGGGTTCCCCATGTTCTCCGTGATCCCCCGTTCTCGAGAGCTATTTTGTCCCTCCCCTGCGGCGGGGCAATGAAAGTTTATCCCGAGCATGGTGAACGGAAGTTTCCTAGAATTATTCCTCGTTTCTTTCCAAGGCTATATGCACTACATGTCTTCCTCCTGCCTTTTATCTGACTATGAGCTGGCGTTTCCTTTATGCCCCCTTTTCGGGCCTTTTCACGTTCCCCTTCGAGCGTAGAGAGTATTTATGTTAATGTCGGGCAGGGTTGGAAGGTTTTCCCCCCCTCTCCCCAAATTCCCTTAACGGTTCAACCCACGTCGAAGTTTCTACCCTCTACTGGCGGGGACGACCCCGTTTCGGCTTAGAAAAGAGGTCCCTTAGCAACCCGGATGACTGTTTTTTTTCTGCTCGACGGCGTTGACCCTCTGTCTTAATTTCCCTTGATGTAGAGGAGGAAATTCGCCCCTACTTCCCCCTTTACGATCTTTTTTTTTCCAACCGCCGTTGTAGGCGGGTGATTTTCCTGGAGTAGGTCGGGCCCCCCGCTTCTGAGCCTTCCCTCTCACGACCCCCCCGCCCAGGTGTTTCCCCCTTTCTTTCCGTCCTGCGAAAACAAATTTCCGAGGTCGGCCGGGCCGTTTCGCGACCTTTTTCTGCGGGATCGAGCCCGGATCGTTCGGGTTTTTTGTTTTTTTTTTTGACCTCTTTTGCACGTTTTCGAAGGTTTAGAAGGTTTGTTTGCCCCGAAGCGTCTTTCCGGGGGCGAAGGTTTTCGACCCCTCTTTTTCCTTCTGACTTCGTTATAGTAAGGCGCAGGCAGGATGGCGATCTGAAGCCCCAACGTGACGGATAAGGGTTCCTATCCCTTTTTTCCTTGACCTCCCTTCAAAAGAGGACAATCCGGCGAGATTAGGACCCCCCCGACCCTTCGCGGCTAACTTTCTCACCGCAGTGCTCTCTTTCCCGGGGAAGGTTCTTTTAGACATCAGGGCGTATTCTCGGCTAAAGGGTGGGGAAGTCCCCACCCCCGTATCCCTTTCCCCCAGATGAAAATACGGAGTCTTTTCCTGACCCAAGATCTGAGATAAGATTTTGCGGATTTTTTCCAAACTCTTTAATCACTTTCTTTCCCTCTGTTTGGATTTGAAGTAAAAGAATGTACCTCCATGGCCACTGGTCGGTCTTCTTTTAGGCAGAAAAGGCCTGTACTTTTTCCGACCTGGCCAGGTTGAGAGGACCCTGGCTCCTTTGACCCTTCTCGCTTTTTGGATCGTGGCGGATAATCCGACCGTTCCGTTTGAGATTCCGGACTCGGCTCGAGAGGCAGTCCTCTCAGGCTTCCACTCAACTGAAGGCGAACCTTTCACACGACCCCTGACCCCTTTGCCCCTTCTCAGGTCCAGGACGGACCCCTGCGCCTTAGCCTATCGTCGAGTCCACTATCTTTTCCAACTCCCCGCGGTTCTTGCCCCCTTCCCCTTTCGTTCTTCCCATGAAGAGTAAGCCTTCTAATTCTCCCTTCAAGGCGTGTCGCAGTCTTCCCCCTCTTCCGGTCTTGTTTTTTTGATGGCCCAAGAGACCCCTGGCTAAGACCTGAGTCTCCTTGTTTTTCCCCCTCCTCTGGGTCCCCCCCATCGGTTTTTTCCCTCCTCTGTAAAGAAGATCCCCCCCTTGCCCCCCCAACCTCTGTTTTTATCTTTCAGAAAGGAAAACCGTTCCACGAAAAACCCAGTCTCCTGGCCCGACGTTGGTGTGCCTCCTCCGACCCTTTTTTTTTTTGGTGACCTCCTGTTCCTCAAGGACCCCGTCCCGGTCCCCCCAGCAGCGTCTTGACTCCTTATCCCAGTAGACCGCCCCCTCCCCGTGCTCCCTCCTCAGCATATAGTGATGTTTAGCAGCCTTTCCATCTCGGCCAGGGACGGCCCCTGCTCTCTGGAATTTTCTCGTTCGGATTTTTTTAGCAACCAAACCCCTCCCCCTCATCCCAATTGATACCTCTGCTCTTTTTTTTTGGGCCAGGCGGCTCCCCTTGCTTCCGGACATAACTTGCGTCCGTTGTCTTTATGGGATTTCTGTGCTCACCCTTGCTGTTGTTGATGATAGGAGACCCATCCCACCGGACGAGCCCCTTTCGGCTTCAAACCGACGCCGTGCTCCGAGTATCGTGGCCAGTTGTTTTATCTTTTGCTCTTTTAATAAGAACCGTTCATTAACTACGACGCTTCTCCTGGGCCTTCCTTTCCCCCTCCCCTGCCGGTTTTTTTTTGAAAAAGCAACGCCAGACCTCTCTTTTTTTCGCTTTGGCGGACGGCGGGGGCGGTTTTACCATGGGCGTCCTTTTTTCCCCGCTGAAGGTTTTACCATGCGTTAAATGTTTCTCCGGAGTCCTCCCGGTTCTACCTGGCTTTTTTTCGCCCCCCCCCCTCCGTTTCAGGAGTGGGTTTTGTCGATTTCCGTTTGAAAACAGCTGTCCTTGTGGGTCCGTGTTGATTTCTTCTTTTAGTTCCAGGGGATTTGGAAATAGTGAGTGTCACCTTGATTACTCTTTACTTAGAAATTGTATAGTGTCCTCCCCCCTTAATTCTTTTCCTTTAAGCAATGATGGAGAGATTGTCCTTCCTCGAGCGCTCTCCGGAGTCTCCTTTTCATGAACTATTTTCGGCCCCCATCAGTTTAGGGCAGGGTTTGAAACCTCGTGTTTTGAATCGAGAGATGTTTTCCTTCATTCTCCCTTGGACGAAGAAAAGGTCTTTCGGTCCCCCTTCTTTTTTCCTGGTATTACGCTCTTGACGGGTCCCGGCACGGTTTGACGGCACCCTTTCCGCGGCGCATGTCCCCTCCCCCCTCCCTCCCGTTTGATAGTACCGGGACCCGCGTGCCCTACTCACATCGCGAGCCACCAGGACTGTTTTTCTTTCTGGCCCTTGCCGCCGGGTGGCCATCCCCGGCCGCTCCCCACTTCTTGCCAGTGAGCCGCCCTCGTCATACCGAAACTTTTTCGGTCGATGTGGTCCCTGCTCGGCGTTTATATTTCGCTCCTCCATTTTGCACCCCTTTCCCCCATGCTAATCCTTCCTTTTTTCTCACGTCTATTCAGGATGATCTCCGTTTCTCCGATCGGCCCTTCTCTGGGCGTTCGGGATTTTCAAATTCCCTCCTTATTTAATTCCTTTCCTTTGCATACCACGGCCCCACGTCTTGCTTCTCGAGCGCCTTCCCCCATCCCTTGAAAAACGGCCCTTACTTCTTTCTTTCTTTCCCTGCGCTTTAGGAGCCTGAGTTCTCGACGTCTCTCCGGTCGAGCTCCCTTTTCCTGTTTGGCAGTTTAAAAATGATCTCCTTGCCCCCCCCCTTTGACAGAAGTGGATGCTTCTCGTATCGCAATCTGGTTCCCAGGGCTATGAGACTTTTCTGCCCTTGACCTCGGTCAGCCCGTCCTGCCCTTGGACATGTCTCACGAATCCTCGAATCCTCGCCTGCCCTAGAATTTCACACTCCTTCCCCCTTTTTTTTTTTCATACCACATCTTTCTGTCATCGATCCCGCGGCGCACTCGTACTCTACCGGGCCCGTTCCCCCCCTCCGAGATTCGTGGACTTGTGGTGATGAGGAATTGCTTTCCTTTGTTTCCCGGGTTGGGTCTCGGGTGAGCCGGTCTTCTACTGATGCCGCCCTAACTCCCCACATCGCCCTCCCCGGTTAAGGGGTGGTTTTTTTTTTGCATTCACCGGAGATCGTCTTGGCCTGTCCTTTTTTTCCTCCTCGACCTATGTCCCTATCCATTATCTTTTTCGCTTGGCAAGAACCGTTACCTGTGATGGGCCTCGAAGGTTCACTTCCCTGAACGGTAGTTTTCCCTGATGGGATAGTCCTGTCCTTACTTTTTTGCCCCCTCGACTCAGTTGGTTACCCCCGCCTCCGGTTTCCTTCCGGCCCCCCCCTCTCGTTAATGTTTAACACGCCCGGGGCCGACCCTTTCCCATTGAGCTCCGACTCGTACCCCCATGCCGTTTTGGGTTCCGCCGCTGCATTGTCAACTCTCTTTTCATTTGTTTCAGATTCATTGCCAACGTTCCGCCTTTTTGCCTCCTCTCGTACCCTTCCCGGTTCGACTTCTTTTGTTTTTCCCCGATGTAAGGGACAAGGGCCGGATCTTCACATCTATCTCTCTGTCCCCACTCAGAACTCCTCTCTCCACTCCGCCTAGGACTTTCCTTCGTTTTTTTTCGCGGTTTCCCTTATATAGACACCTCTTTGGCCGGACCCTTGGTCTTCTTTTTCCGCGTCTCAAAACTGGCCCGCTGCAATGTAGCCCGCCCAGCAAGAAGCCGGTCGCCCACACACCAGGAGCTGAGTTGGTGATTTTTCGCGGTGAAGTGCTTCCCCCGCCATGGTTTTTTCCTGCCCTTCACAACTCCGTCTTTTTCCCCGGTTATCGGTCCGACCCTCGCCTCATCGAGCCCCCCTTTGGATAGAAAACGCGTGGCTTCAGTTCCCCTTTTAATGCAGGAATGTAGCCGGCTGGTCCTCTCTTTTCCTCTCCCTGTTTTTTGATTTTTTCTAGGGGACAGACGTTGCCTTGATTGGGGGGTGACGCTAGCCGTCCGCAACCCCCGTTTTTCCTTGGGCGGGCGAAGAGATGCTCGAGGCTGGACCCTCCTGAGGACCTCCTTTCCCCCCCCCACCTAAGAACCGAACCTTATAACGAACTTGTTAAAATTAATGGGAAGATTCCAGTGGAAATCCCTAAATCCCCTTTTTCCCTCCTGGAGGATAGCTCCTTTTTATTCAAAGGTAGTGATGTACTCCAAAGGGAGAGACTTAAGTCTTGAACGTTTTATATAGTTTTAAAGGCGGATCGAACATTTTAAGCGAAACTCCCAGACTAGAGCAGGCAGGTCCCCTCCGCCCTCCTTTGACAGAGAGAGACCCTTCGGCAGTCCCCCCTTTCTCCCTATTAATATTGTTCCCCTCGGGCTGCCGACTTCCAGCTCTCTTGTTCTTTCCCCCCACTTCTTCTTCTAACTTTCGGACGAAATTACCCCGCGAGTGATTTTCCCGCTCTTCTGACCCAAGAAATGCCTCAGTTCTCCTTGGTTGTATAGATGATTGCTATATTGGAGGTTTTCATTGGGAGGGTCTTTTTCCCTTGATCCGCGAAATCACGTCCGTCCCTTTCTGGGTTCTGGTTTCTGGGAACCCCCTGATATGTACCCCCCCGGGCGTCTTTCCCGACCCCTTTGGTAGGAGATCGTCCCCACTTTCCGGATTTACCATCCCAGCAGGTCCCTGAAATGCTCCCATCAACCGTGAACATCTCGTCCCCCTGGACCTTTTTTTCTGGCTCTCCCTCAGGAGGCGGTTTTTCCCTATCCTCGGCGAGGAACCCCTCCCGATTCCACCTTCCGATCCCGGTGGATCCCCCCTCCGGCGCGGGCGAATGGGACTTTAGGGTTGAACATCCTGATTCTTCTTATAAAGAGAACATTTGATCATCCCTCTAAGACCCTGCACCAGCCCTTTAGTGATATTGGAGGAACCTTTCCCTCTTTAGACCCGGGAGGCCGGCCAGGCTTTGGTTAGAAGACAGGATCTCTTTCTTCCGGGGGTTGACAGTTGTTGGCCGGTAGTTAGTTGGCCCTTAAGGTTAATTGAGGAAGGTGGACTTCTTTTTCTCCCTTCGGCCTTTTTTTAGACTGAGCGCACTATGTCATAGGCCCGAGCTTTCGGCTCCAGAAACAGTCCATTTCCCGATTTTTTACGGAAGAATTCGCATACAGGAAAGGATGACTTTTAAAAGGGATTTCAATTGGCCTAAGCCACCCCCACAGACTCCAGTCCCCTGCCCCGTCTCCTGAAGTCTATAGTTTAAAGAAGAAAGTAGTCTTGACGTAACTATTCTATAACGTCCGTGTGAGGTGTATCTTCCGTATCAGTCCTCTTTTTATTGTAATCTGCGTGTGGGGTTTCCGTACACTCCGACGGCAGGTCACGCTTTCCGCTTTTTCAGATCAGGCTCTTTCACGTCAGTTAGTCCCTTCCGATAATAAAGGATGATAAACCCTCTCTTGCGGCATTCTTTAGGCGCAATCCTTGGAGCCTAGTCAGACGCCCACGTGGGGCAGTCAGTACCCGAAAGTAAGGTCGACCGAATTTCGGACCCAGAAACTTTCGTGTCTCTCATAGGCGCTAGCCACCGGTCCAGTGTTGTAGCTGCTTTTTTTTGCCCGGCGGCCAGCTTTTGCTTTCCTGTGGTTGGCTTCTGTGGCGGATGCGCCAGGAGCCGCTACCTTCCCCCTATCCTTGGTCGTAGAGAAAGCGTTCCGACCTTTTCGGCCGAACGTACTTTCTTGGGACCCGTTCGACCACCTGGTCTTCTCCGGCTCGGCCATTCTGGCTTCCGTCTTTGAGTTTCCCCAGAAGCCTCTTCCAAACCCCCTTCCTCTGTTTGATGGCCAGTCCGTACGTCGGCCTTGCTTTGAACGAGTCCGACTCCTTCTCTGCTTTTGTCGTTCGCGGTTCCCGCGTCTTTTCTTTTCCCCGATCGCTTGGTGATGACCCATTCCCTTCCTTTAAGATCTATCCCTCCCCGCAGTTCTCTTCTTAAAAATATGTCGGGCCCAACGAGTCCGAAGACTATCCCACCCAACCCCTTCAGAATGTTATTAAGGCCCTACGTTCCACGGTCACCCCTGTTTTTTACCCCAACCCGACTCCTTTCCTTTTTGGTGACCGGAGACCCCTGTCTATGGTTCTAAACGGGCCAGGCTCCTGGTAAATCCTTTCAGAGACATTACCCTCTGATTCCCTCACGACCACGTAGCTAAGAAACTAATCATCTCTTTTTTGTTTACTGAGATCTCCCCTACCAGTTCAGTCTTTGGCGGAGTCGTATTCGGACTGGTTTCTTTTTTGTTTCGGTAGAACCCCAATCCCAAATTCCCCCAACACGATCCAGGTTCGGAGGGATTGGGATTCTGTCCCGTTCCTCCATTTCGAGGCCTGAGGGT
>Ga0179593_1296967_pt1 | contig 16432 bp, 21 predicted proteins | sample CZODoug2_1_08_16_FD_185931 | JGI IMG/M metagenome (GOLD analysis project Ga0179593, IMG submission 185931) | Vadose zone soil fungal communities from Angelo Coast Range Reserve, California, USA - CZODoug2_1_08_16fungal (PacBio error correction) | ecosystem: Environmental > Terrestrial > Soil >... | reverse complement strand
CCCCCCCCCACCCCCCCCCCCACGTTCCGTCCTCCATACTCGTTGCTCCTCCTCACTTCAAACCCGGGCTCTTCCCCAAGGTTTCCTCTGTGAGTTGGAGCGTTTGACTAATGTGTTCTTTAGGGTATGGCCAACTTTGGCCGTCGAGTGAAGCAAAGCGTCCCCCGATTCCCCCTAGAGACTATTCTTCCCCTGACGACACTTTTTTCCCCTTTTCGGTCCGGCCCGGGGCCGCTCGCGATCTCAAGATTCCTAACCTTTCTCTCCTTAAATCATCCTCAATGTCCCTGTATCCAGTTTCAGGAGGCTCCTCTCATCGATTTACCTTTTCAACGTGCCCCTTTTCCGATCTCCTTCTTTTTCCTTAACCGCAGCCTGGATTTCCTTTTTGATCCCACCCGAGCATCTTTACTCTCCCTTCTTCTCCACGAGGAGGTGCGACTACCGCTTAAGACCATGTTTATCTTTTTTTTCCTTTGCCCTTTTCTGAATCCATGTCGGTCTTGGGTCAGGATAGAGTGACTCTTCTCCCCTGGGGGGGCTTGGCAACGTCAAGAATCCCGACTTTTCTCTCCTTGGAGGTGGGTGTCTAAAGGATTCTCTTGAGACTCCGGCGCTAGATTCCACTTCGCAAAGGGCCTGGAATGCCAGGCGGTTCTTTTCAAGAAATTCACTTCCCCCTTTTTTTACGCTCGATCCCCCCCTTGTCTTCACCTTTTCGAGACCCCTTCTTTTCCCTCATTTTACCTTTTGAGACCGCCACTTCACCCATTTCGTCTTTTGAGGCAGTCTTAAGGGTTTCAGCTGCTCGCCTTTCATTTCTGAGCCTCCCCAGCTCTCCCCCTTCCAAGAGTCCCTCCTGCTTTTTCCTAGATTTACGAGCGGCGAACTCTTCTATAGGCTCCGAGTAGTCTTTCTTTCCTTTCCCTCTCCTCCTTTGCACCGCTTCGTTCAACTTCGGGAGCCCCACCACTGTCCCCTTTATGCTTTTTGTATTATCTGACGTCGCGACCATTTTCCCCCCTCTTTGGGGACCGGTCGACGGCCTGGGGGAGAGCAGTTACTTGGGGCGTCGATTTATTTTAGCATGGAAGATTCATGACGTTAATTGCGTCTGATCCTCCTATGTTTTTCCTCCTCGTTTTTGCCTTCCTGTCCCCGCCCTTTGCCCCCCTCCTTAGTTCGCGTCGCTCTCATTCTTTTTTAACTTTTTGAAAGAGCCCCTTACTTTTTCTTGCACCTGCCGGCTATCGGATCCGGATTTCCTACACTACATCTCTCTCCTTTGTTGTGTTTGTCGAAGTAGGATCTCTAGTAGGATGAGTCATTCCATATTTAATTTTTTCTGCTCCTCCTTACGTGTCGCCCTACTCTATCCGTGAGACTCTTTTTTTCTCTTGACCTACTATTGTAGTGCTTTTCTTTTTAAGCTCGGCAGTCCATCTTCCTCCATCTTCGATAACTATGCTTATATGCCCCCCATTCCCTTGCTGACTTCCCCGTAACCAACTCGTCCCTGTAGCGGTTTTTTTCACTCTGGACCCTTCACCATTCTCTAGTTTTTTCCCCCCCTCCCTTTTCATCGTCTTTTTTGTTTTTTTTCTTTAGGCCTGATCGACAGCCATTCTTGCCTCATAATGATCCTGCTTCGTCCCTTCCCCTTGTAAACCGCCGTAGGTACCAGTTGCTCCCCAGCCTGCTTTTCTCTTCCTTACCGGTCTCTTTCACCCACCATTTAAGGTCTTCCTGATGCCATTGGTGACGTGGCGGGGACTTCCAATTACTTCCCCCTCTCTTGAAGCGCGCTTCTCTCTTCTTCCATTTTCCCCTTTCATTCGTCGGCGTCACCATAATTGTCCCTCTTTTCCCAGGTCCTGACCCCCTTTCCTTGTCCTCTTATGTGATCCTTTCCACGAGAGCGCTCCTTGTTTTCTTTTCTCCCGGCGCGTCTGCCGCCTCGCCCCCCCCAGCCAGCAGCAATGTGCGATATCTTTCCCTTCCCTTCACCGTGAGGAGAACTCCATGGTATAAATGCTTTTTTTCCTCGTTCCGTCCTTTTAGCGCGCCCCTGTCAACTTCCTTTTCCCCTCCTCCACTCCCAGGAGGTCGATTGCTTTCGTCTATTTCTCTTTCTCAAACGTACCTCCCGGTTTCGTTTCCGTGACGTTGCTCGAACCTCTTCAACCTTGGGTATGACCCCCTTTTCATCCTATGAGGCCTCCCCTCTTTTCTTTCATCGTCATGGATCAGCGCTTAGGAAATTCCAAGTCGTGTCACGGTGTAGACTTTCTTCTCTCCCAGCCGACGTTTGCATTTTTAGCGTGCTGTTCCGCGTCCGGGTTGAATCTTGCTTTTGTAATCATCGGCTACCGAATTTTTGTAACCAAAGTGATAATCACCCAACCCTTGTGATTCTACCCCCCTGCGCCCCCCCCTGCACCCCTCCTTTTGAACCCCCGGTCCCGCTTTTGGTTTTCCCTTTTTTTCCCGGAACGATGTCGTCCCGGTGGCATGAGGTAACGCTTTCCCACCTATGGGATCCTGGCTGTTATTTACTTTCTGGTCGGTTGCCCTGTTTATAAGACGCCCGTTTCTTTGCAGGGGCAGGTTCACACTTAATGCGAGATGCCCCATTGCCGCCAACTTATTTTTTTCTTTGTGCTTCCCCCGTTTTCTTTGTGAAGTATCGCCGGCTTTTCCAACTCAGGGGAAATTTCCTTGACTAAGTGCTGCATACGTTGTGCAGCTGGAAATTTCACCCTGTGGCGTGTACTGTTTACTCTGGACATTCACTTTGCTCTGAGGTGAATCCCCTCCACAATCTGTCTTTTTATGCATCTCTGGGATCTTGAGCTTCCCCCCGTGACTCAGCCCTCTCTTTTATAGGAAACCCATTTTCCCCATGTCCTTTTGTATTTTTTTTTCTGATGAATCGCCTCCTCTCTTGATGTACGTCGTTGATCCTGCTCTTTGTGCCTACTCACAATTTTCTAATTGTCTTGCTTCCTTCGGGCGGTCGCAATATTGAGAGTTCCCGGCTTCCTTTCGGGGATCCTCCAGCCAGACTTGCGTTGTGGGACTATTTTGATCCGTGACCTACTCCCTCCTTGGGAGGTGTCTTTTTTTCCCTTTCAACCCACTACGTCTTGCCCTCACTCGCATGGTCCTCCTTCCGGCGGCGGCTTTTCTTCTTTTTTCCTATAGCGTCAAGAGTTGCCGGGCCTGTCTGGGTCTTTTTTTGAGGCATGGTTGTAACTGGCTTGTTTTCAAGCCATCTTGTTTTGTTGTTTCCCCTTCCCCTCACCCTCGGCCTTTATTTTTTTTTTTTTTACTGCCGCGCAAGTATTTGACGTGTCTGTCCCGCCGATACCTGGTCTCTCCCACGTTTTCGGCGGCCTTTTGTTCCGTTTGCATGTCCTATACGGTGTTATGAAGCCGGTCCCTTCTCCCATAATCCCTCTCTTTTTCCTTTTTTTTCCCTTTTTTCCTTATTGAGCCGCCATTGGCCGGGCTCCCTCTTTTTGGATGCCGAAAAGAGCCTTCTGTTCCCCCGGTCTACCACCTTTTTCTCGGTTTTTTTAGCCCGGTCATACTTTCTTGATTTCAAGCCACAGCGGCCTCATCTTTAGTGCAGCAAGCTGCCTCTTTCCATGTTTCCCAATGCCGTTCACCATCCAAAGTTTCCCCCCCGTCCACCGAACCCTCATCCGCGACCTGCCGCTTCCTTCACTCCTGTCCCACCTTCTCTGACGCTTGTTATCGTCCGCAGGCTTTACACCTCCTCCCTGAGGCTCTGAGGCCTTTCGCAGTTTTTTTCTCTTTCTAGTAGTGTTGCGCCTTTTTATTGGCACCCGAACCGTCCCCCACTTTGATTCTGCTGCCCCGCGAGCACTTTTCCCCCTGCACTTGTCCTTTCTCTCCTTTCTCCCCGCCCACATTCCCCCCTCCCAAAAGCTTCCCGCGCCACCTAGTGCCCTCTGATTGAATGTGCTTTTGTGCGCACGATGGTTTTCCACTACCGCTGTGTTCCACGACTAACGTTCCCCCATGCCGCTCGCTCCCAGCCATTCTTTCCGTCCGTCCCCCCCCCTTTCAACTGAGCGTCCTCCACTATAGATAGATTGATATACATGAGAACTCCTTATTCTTACTACAGCTGCTTGGCACTCGGTTTTCCCCCCTTGCCCCGTCCCCCCGTAAAACTCCCGTATCGAATTACAGGTCAAAAAGCCAGTCTTTACATTCTGCCACGATTGAGTAACCCTTTTAATTCCCCCGTCATTTCCCCCCCTGATTTTGATCCCTTACTCTTTCCTGATCGGTCCCCCCCCCCCTCCGGTACGCACCCTACCCTTTTCTGGTTGGGCCCCTAATTACGAAGTCTGATGGATTTGCCAAACCCATCCGCGTGCTGGCAGCATCTGCACCTTCTCCATACGTCTGACTTATCTCCCATGGTCTCCAACGGTTCCCTCCCCTTAGTATTTCTTCCAGACTCGGTCGCGCGCAGCCGCCCCCAAGGTGCCCTTTGACTGTCTTTGCGTGCCTCTGGTGAGTGTTTTTGCTGTTCTCCCCAATTGTGTCCTACCCCCCCTTTGACGAACCGTTCAGGTTCTACTCTTGCGTCGACGCAACCCACTCCGGCCTATTTCCCCCCCCAGAACGGACTGAGGTCAGGCCCCCTCCTTGCGGCTCTCTTTCTTGCGGGTCTGGACCCTGCTAGACTCGCATTCCTTTTTTTTGGAGGAATCTTTTGTCCAGGTATCAGCGAGGCACCCTTTTTCCCCCGAATTCTGCTGCGCCTCTCGTCTCGGGTTTTCACTTGAGAAATCCTCTTTGTCCGCGCGTACTGACCTGACTTTTTCTTTACGGGTGTCGCGCCCCCTAGTTCTGGTTAAGAGACTCTAGTGTTTGTTTTGCATCTTCTACGCGCGGATTTTTTCGCATCTCGACCCTGCGGGGCTTTTCGTCGGCACTGACTCTTCTGCCTCGTCCTTATGGCATACCGACGTGATTCTTTTGGAGTTGTTTTTCTTAGGCTTCGCCGCGACCGGGGAGTACCTCTTCGTCCCGCTCTCTTTCACTTCGCGGGCCTTTTCTCACGGACAGGCGGGCGACCGCCGGCTCCGCCTCCTGCTTGACTGCGCCCCTCCGGCCGCATTTGCTGGCGCGCACTTCTCGTCTCTTCCCCTTCCCGCTTGGACCGCTCCCCCGGCCCCGTCACCTTCCCTTTAGGCAGTCCGGTCCGTTCTTCCAAACGCTGGCGGGAGTCGGCCTTCGGAAATTCCAGCAGTGAGCCAAGCGTTATCCTTTTCGTGTTTACTATGGCGACGAGTACCCTCTCCTCTTTAGGAAGAGGACTTGTGTCCTTCTCTTCGGTCATCGGTCCCCGCCCGCCCGATCCACCGGAGGAAACCCCCGTTTTTTCCGGAACGATGTCCATTGATCTGCGTTGGTGACCCTATTTGGGACGGCGGTTCCCCTGGCATTTCTCGTGGATGCAGCGTTATCTGTGCGCCTTTCGAGAAGAGGGTGGACCGTCCGTGCGTTTCTCTTGTTCCGGATTCATTAATCCCGACGTCCCCATCACTTCTTCCCCTCGAATCTTGCTCGCGGTCTTTCCTTGACGAGACAGTTCATCGAGCTCTTCAGGTATCTTTCTTCGACGGCTATCGGACCCCCTTTTTCCTACACTGCGATCTCTTTCTGCCTACTTCTCTTTTGTGAGATCTAGCGTGTCGGATCCTTCTCATAGCCCGGTTTTTTTTCCGATTCATTTTCGCTCTTTGTTTCAGAGCCACGCGAGCCGATTTCGACTTGACCATGTTTCTTCCTCCCCCCCGATTGAGAGACCACCCTCCTTTCTTACTCTTGGCTTCGCCAGTCCTGCCCATACACTTCCGCCCCCAGATATCCCCCTTTTTTTGTCGTTTTTTCATCTTACCCATTGCAGCCAGATGCGACCGTCAGGTCCTTTTTTTTTTTTCCTTCCTCTCCGGCTAGCTTTGTTTTCTCTTTTTTTCATTTGGCGAGGCTTTTTGCGTTCAAGATTTCTCACTCTTTCCCACGCCCGTTTCGAGCCTCTCATTCATCTATTGCGTTTCTACGCAGCTTCGGTCACGATTTAGGGCGTGGTCCTTTTCCTTGAAGGAGCTTGCGCTCCTGCCCTCACCGTTACTTTCTGCTGACTATCGAGGAACATGGTTGACGTGTCTGGGTCCCGGCCCCATTCGTTACCTTGCTTTTCTTTTCGCCAAGTTCCTGCAAATTTTTTTTTCCGTTCCAAAATGGCCGCGGACATAGCCTTCTCCTATCTGGCCCCAAATTCTGCCCTTTGAGAGTCTGCGATCCTTAAGAGTCATCGTTCTGGTTCTCCTCTCCACCCCCCTCCAGGGCCTCCTACGCGTACCGATTTTGAGACCTCGTCAGTGCCTACTACCCTTCCCTTCCCTTCCAGGTGTGTTGGGTGCCTCGGAGCCGGGCAACGAGACGAGCTAAATCGCGTCTTAATCATCGTTAGTCTTCGTTAATGCTAGATGTTGTTCCTTCCGCACCGACCTCCAGGATGATTTCAGTGACTTCGTTTCCCCCCCTCATTAGGACCCATTTGCTGACACACTCCAATCGATGACTACCTTTCTTAGAGGGATCCTGATTCCCTATTCTCAATGTAGAGCAGCTGTCAGTGTTCTTTTTCTTACCATTTGTGGTGACCTTTTCCCCTCCATTTTGGCCGTTTCTGGGTTGCGGTTATTGTTGTTCCGGCTCCGAACGTGTTTCATTCCTTCCTTTTAAACATACCGTCCCCCCATGTTTGGAGCACATCATCGCTCACCAGTCCACCTTTGTTTTGCTTCACTGGTCTTGCGCTTTTTGATTCGCTTGCTTGCGGATTGGTCGTTGCGCCTTTTTCCGTGATCCGACATGGGAGCTTTGCGTCCCGTTACTGTCCTTTGCCTTTTTTTTTTTTTATACGAATCCTTGCTTTATAGTTTTGCACGCAGTTCACAGGCGAATTGAGTCTTTTTTCAACCCCTCCATTCTTTCTTTTTTTTTTTTCCCTTGCGTTTGTTTTGCCCATCTCCCTTCTTTGAAGACCGGTTTTCGAAGATGAAGTTTGCATCGTGCCAGCGTAATTTGAAAGCCTTTTTTTTTCCTTCCCTGGATTTGGCGTGTTTTTTTTTTTTCTCGGACCGTACGTTTACCCTCAAGATTTGTCTCTTTTTTCTTCCCGACTAAGCTTTTTCATTTTCGTTCCGTGCTAAGTCTGATCGTGGCGTGAAATCGTGCAAACTTCCTTTTAGTGCGCATTCAGCAGTTTTTTTTTTTTTATATCTGGCGATCAGTTTCTTCTTTTCACCCTATCTACTGTTATATGATGTTTGGCGTGATCGATGTGTCTTCCTCCCCTTTCTTTGCAGACGGTGTCGTTCTTTGGGAGACTTCTCCGTTGAAGTTTTATTGAGGACTCGCGGCTAAAACTGCGAGGTGTTGTGGATTGTCGTTCCATATCGCAACATACGGCCTGGCATCGCGTTCCTTGCTTCCCTTGTGAAGCTGCTCGCCCTCACGGTTTTAGTGATTTTTTGAGGTCTACTATAGCCGCGTCCCCCCCTCTTTTGCAGACTTTATTTTTTTATTGCAGGTCTTTTTTTTTCTTCCTGGTTGCTCGGCGTTGATCGGTGTTATGGTTGTTTAACGTTTGTTTTCTGCGAAAAGCGGTGTGATGTTTTTCCCACCGGCTCCTCCTTCTTTTTTTGCAAGTTTTGAACGTGTCTGGAGTCCTTTGTACTGCTGTTCCTTTCTTTTTCCCCTTTCTTTTTTGTTCGGGCATTTCTCATGCACTGAAGTTCTAACTACCTAGCTCTTCTCTCTTTGTTTTTCTACTCTCACTGAGCTCCTTGACTTCTTCAGGCTAGGCTCTCTTGGAACACAAAGCCGGATTGATTTGCTTCCCCCCCTGAATGACCCCAGGTTATCTTTGGAGTTCAAGGGTAATACTTGCTTTTCGTAAGGCCAACCCCAGAGGCGTCGAGGAGCGAGCATGCCCCAGTGCCTTTTTTTATGCCGAACAATACCGCCTTCACCCTCCCACCCATTTTTCTCCCCGATCACAAAGCAAATCCGGCGCCTGTGCTTACCGCTGCCTGCTCTTCGCCCTCCCCCTCTCAGTCCACAGAACGGTGCCTTCTTTGCTTTTGATCCCTCCCCCGACGGCCCGTCAGGTTCTGCCAGCCGTGTGCCTGAGTGGGAAACACGACTCCCTTACATATTTCCGGCTTCCCCTCGCGTCACCCGACCCCCCTCCCTGTCTAGTCCCCGCAATCTTAGCCGATAGCCCACCCGCTGGCTCCCAGACAGGTTTTACCCAGTCTGCCATGGAGGAGGGGTCCGATGGAATTAGGCGACGGACTCGCCCCCTGATCCGTTTTCCCTGGCTTCTTTCCCGTCCAGGACCCTGCCCGTCCCCGTTTTCCGTTTTCCTTCACGCTTCGGCTTTTGGAGCACCACTCCAGAATCCAGTCTTTGCTACAGCGACAGCTGCTTGAACTTTTTAACTTGCCCCGCCCATCACCCACTTCATCCTCTTTCTCGAGCAGGACAAATCCCCGCAAGGTCTTCACATCCGCGCACGATGCGATCACTGCTTCCTCCCTTCAGGTAGTGTGGTTTTTCCCTCGATACTGAGGCAAAACCCTTTACCAATTTCCCCATCAAACATTTTTTTCCCGTCGGTTGTCGTGTTCCTCTTTCTCGCTTCGCTTTTCACATGCCCTTTTTGAACTTTAATAAGATCTTTTCGTCAGCTTTTTTTTTTAAATGCGTGCCAGTACGTCCGCGGTCCCTCTCCCTGGTTTCAGATGGTTCGCCGTCGGCGTCAACGACTCCGAGTTGCGTGCTCTGATTCTAAAAGGGGGCGCCGAATGTTTTTCTTTACCTGGTTTTTTTTTTCAGCGCTGATTTTCCCCTTGTGGTCTTTTCGGTGTAGCACTTTAGGACCTCAATTTTCCTTCTCCCTTCGTCTTTCCGCCGCTTATGAAACACCAGACACGTCCAGGCCCTTCGCGTTTCTGCGGTCTTGAACAATTGGCCCCCGTCGTTTCCTTTCTTTTCAACCTTGAGCGCTTTTGGCCCTTTCCATAAGCCTTGCTGATCCATGAACCCCCCCGAAGGATTTAACTATTTATTTTTCCAAGGCCCATTTTTCCTTTGGATGGTCGCGCGCGTCCTTTCCTTCCTTTCTTTTTTCAAGTGAGGTTACGGTTTTTACCCCTTCTCTTCCTAATCCCTTTTTTTTGACACGCCTAGTTGCACGATACCGTTTTCTTTTTCCTTCGCATCTGAATTTTTTTTAACGAGTGCATCTTTTTACGCTGGCATCGCGTAAGAAGTTACCTTTTTTTCTCCTCACCTTATGATGTCGTTGGTTTTGGCCGCATGACTCGCCCGCGACCCCCGGCTCATAACTGCTCTTTATCGACATCGTTGAACCTTTTTTCTTTTTTACTGCAAGGAATCTGCCGGACGGGTCTGTTTCACGCCTCCGCCGCGTCCCGCGCTCGCTCCTGTCGAATTTGCGCTTGAAAGTTTTCCCTTGAGAGTCAAGTCTTTACCCCTCCAGATCACTCCCCCTTCCCCCAATTGCTTGTTTTTTTATTCTTCTGACGGTGTGTCAAAAAGCGCCGGCTCCTCCGCTGTGCAGCTTTCCCCCAACTCCCCTCGTGACCGTTTTTCTCCCCCATTGAAGTCTGTAAGACGCCGCCTTGAGTGGCATTTTCGTCAGCCTTTTCGTCCATCTCGGAACTCCCGCAAAGTCGCCGATGCCCCCCTTTTCAACCCCTTCGAGGCGATTGCTGACTTTTTTCCCCCCCTTTAAAGCGCCGTAGCCATGCTTTTTTGAACTTTTTTCCTTCGTGACGGCCAGGGATTTTGAAGAGTTCGGGGGAGTCTTTTTATGGAATGAAGTACGCTTCAGCCCATGCGTTCTTCGATGTTTTTTTTTCATCGCGTCGATCCCTTCTTTTCCCCTTGAAATATCCTCTTCGCTCTCACGGAGTCGTCGTAGCTTCCCCTTCATTGATTCAGCGCTTTCCCTTCTTCAAGGATGACTAAAAGATTTCCTTTTTTCCTCGGTTTTTTTTGAGTTCCTTTTTAGGCATCCTTCGACTTTTTTTTTTTTTTAATCCCAACTTGGGCGCGCTCGATGACATTCGCCAGCGCTCCTCCCCCGCTCTCTTTCGTTGATAATTGTCGTACGATTCGTTTCCACTCCCTGTGAAAATAGTGCCGCCGCGTGCAGTCCAGCTCCCTTTACATTACAACTCCACCCCTTATTGGCATGCCCCTGCCGTTCCGGTAACGAGAACCGGCGCTTTATCATGGTTCTTCCCTCGCTAACGTCTTCTCCATTGGCATCGGCGTCCGGCCCGGTTCCAGAGTCGTCTGATTAGACAGAAAATTCTCGCTTCATGCCATAGACAGCGTCTTACCCCCGAAGCTCGGTCCCTGTTTCTTTACCAGCGAGTGGACTTTTTACGAACGCCGGCGTCCTGCTGTTGAACTCCCCCGCCGCGTCCCAATCGAATTTGCCAACATTCGGTAAAGATTTGGACCTTTCTTCCCTCCCTTCCGCACTGGACTCTCGATTTTTAACCATTTGCCGAGGGGACTTGGCAGTTGCCGGCTGTCTTCTTGAGCCGTTTCTTGACCATGCTGCGAAGTTTGAGCTAGCGAGTAGGTCTCCGTCTTTTTTTCCGCCTCGCAACCCAAGACGCAGCTCCCTCTCCCTTAGTAACTGACTTTAGTCGACAGAGCCATTAGCCCCGTGCCCCCGGCCTTGGTTTTTTCGAGAGGCTAGGCCTTTTGGAGTTCAGCCGAGTCGGTACGTATTCTCGTCCATATGTCGAGTGTTACCTCCCGGCGCGGCTTTCCCGTTTCCCTTTTTTTCGTGACCAGTGATGGCCCAAATGGGCGCCTTTGGCCCAGTACATCTGTAGCCGCGCTTTCTGTGCTCCTTTCTGATGCCGTTCCGGTCTGTTTTTTTGTTTAGAGCAGGAGACTCGCGCCGGCCCCCCCCATTGGGACCGCAAATTTCGCAATGCGGCTTTTTCCCCCCCACCCCCAACCCCACACCCCCCCCCCCCCACCCCCACCACCCCCCCCCCCCCCCCCCCCCCCCCCCCCCCCTCGTTTTTTTGTGGCTTTGTGTTCTGCCCCCTTACAAGGTGTCATTGCCTTTTATTTCCCAAACTACCCCTTTTGTCATCAAGCGCTCCACCCTCCACCCCTGTTTTCCCCCCCCCTTCGGGTCGCACCTTTTTTATGCCGGGACTCGAGTTCTTTCGGTGAGGACGTTGCGTTGAAAGATTCCCGCCCATGTTCCCGGTTTCACTGGCCGAATGTTGACAGTGTACTGGAGGTATTGCCGTTTGCTGTGCTAGTGTTCTTACATGGGGTTTCTAGAGTCCCAAATTCCTAAACCCGTACGCTTATTTTTTTAACGTTGGCGGGTTTTTTCCTCTCAGTGGATTAATCCCCCCCCTTTCCCGGGCAATGACGTCTTCTCAAGGATCTCCCTGCTCCAGCGATTTTTGAAAGTCATTGGTGTTTTTTTGATGATTACGTTATTAAGGAGTTTTTTCTTTGGACGTTTCCGTACGTTCTCTTTTTTGTCGCTGTCTCCGTTTTTCCAGATGGATGTCGCCCGTTTGCCTGCTCAGCGCACGATCGTGCCTGGACGTCTTTCCCTGCCAGTTCTGGGACTTTTTTTCGGACTTTTCGATCTCGGATTCCTTCGTTTCCTCTCTTTGAAAATCGTCACCTACTCTTTCTATGGGGCGTGCTCTGGCGAGCCAGTCTGCGCGATGGCGTTTAGCAGCTCGATCGAGTGTAGGGTTTGTGGGACCCCCTTCTTTTCCAATACTGAGAGGGGTTGACGGTTTGGCCCCACTCTGCGCAAACTACGGCTCTCACCTCGCTTAGGCCTCCGCTGCTTAACCCCGGCCCTGCGTCCGTGATGATGTGTTACCCTCCTTTCCAGATTCCCCCTCTCTCCGATACGCGCACTCCGTTTGGTGAGCTTTGATGGCAATGTGATTTTTGCGTCGGGACTGAAAATGTTTTCCGGCACTTTTGTTGCTTCCGCTCCTCGACGATTTTCCTTTGAAGCTACTTCGCGCAAGTATTTTACTTTTCCGCTAACTGGGTGGTCTTTTTTTACACGCATCACGTTCGTTTGTCCATGTTCTCCACATACGTAGCCTGCTCCTCGGATCCCTTGTTCTCCTCTCCTTTTTTTTTCCGTATTGCCTTCAGGAGCAGGCATGTTTCTTCTCCCCCGCTAACGTGTCTTCCCACCCCCTTCCCCCGTATTTCGCCGCGTTTCCCTGGTTTCAACCTTGCGCGGCAGTACGGCCTGCGCTTAGCCCTTTACCTTTTTGCCGAACCGCCCCCTTTCACCCAACACCAGTTGACGCTCCTTCCCCGCCATCCTTTGAATGGTCCTTTGGTACCGCGGCCTTCGACGCTTTTTGATCGTCCGCCAACATCATCGTGCCTCCCCCCTCCCGCGAGCCCCAGCGGCAGCAGTTTTCCGCGTCGCGTTCCTGTGTGCTTGGTATTTTTGAAACACTCAAGGGTAGTCGATACTTCGCGGTCTTCCAATCCAAACCCTGCCACTCTCGTTATAGTTTCTTTTCCCATTTGGGCGATCGCCAATTTTTCTGCCCCCGCTTGCCCCCCCACATCTGGAGTAGTGTCGATGGAAACAGCCCTGAAAGATCCGTCCTTCTTGAGACTCAAGACGCTTCCGCCCCTTTTTTTCTTTTGAACAGGTTTTCTCGTCACGCGCACGACGCGTCAGCATGCGACCAAGCATCCTCCTTGAGTCTTTTGACAGCGACCAGCTGCTGTCCGCACACCGCCCACCTCGTAAATCCACGTCCTCTCCTCAACCGCCAACAGGCCCAGTTCCGTTGCACTCTGCGCATGACCCTTTTGTCAGTTCCCCCCTTACTTTTTTCTTAACATAACCCCGCCTTTCTTCCCCCAAACCCACTCACCCTTCCCCCCCCCTAAAAACTTGTTCCGTGTTGGATTTGTCTCGAGATGCGCTGCCTGTCCTTCAATGCTCTTTTCGCACAGCCCACCCCCTTTCCTACGTCGTCCCTGGCAGCCCACCATGGCAATCTTCCGCCGCGTAACAGACCCGATCGGCGCTCGAATAAAACAAGTTGGCGGATAATGTTTTTGCACCCTATGAGGTTTTTTTTGATGTCTCCAACATGCCTTTCCTTCTCCACACGCAGTTTCTGTTCCTCACCCCGCCGTTACCCGGCCCCACGCCCCCAGGGCCGGCGAACCGATTGGAGCTTTTTCCTTCGGCCATTTTTTCCCCCCTTGTCCTATCATTTGCTACCTCTTTCGACTTGTTTTCAAATCAGCCCGCTCATGCCGCAAAAGGTCCGCTTTATCCGATTTTTCCCTTTGTTGCCGCGAATTTGCCGATCGTTTTTCGCGCGCGTCCCTGAAAGCAGCGCCTGGAGGGTTGAGCGACACCTAGAGGCTTTTTTTTCTATCGTACCCGATGAGTTTTTTTTTCCCTTCCGGCCTTCTCCCGCGCTTTTTGCCTTCGTCTCACGCTTCCGTTATCGCCCTGGACGCTGGCTAATGTTCCTCCCCCTTTACACGTGATCGCCATTTTTCGGTGGTTTTCGAGGCGGCAGACAGCCCTCCCGACCGGGACATCCCTGTTCCTGATAGATCTCTGTGGTTCGCCCCAATCATCCCTTATCGGGCCTTTTGGTTTCCTCCCAGGCCATTTGAAGCTTCTCGGACGCCTTTTTGAACTTGGAATTCAAGAGATTCCACCTCAGTTGACGATCCCACGTCCCCATTTTTTCCGCAGCATCTTAACTTGGAGTTCAAACAGTCGCTCGTCGGCAGAGTCCCCTCGTCTCCCTTGACCGCGATGCGTTTCCCCGAATAGTGTCGCCCGGAGAACGATGCGATGAGAGGTCATGCTTTTACAGCCTTGCCTCCTCTCCCTCTGCACTCAAGTGCTTTCCTCTTCCCTGCTGCAAACGCGTTTTCCTTTCCTTTTAGCGTCCTAATTGCACCCGTCTCGTCGATTCTTGACCGAGTTTTCCCGGCTTGTTGACTGCCCCGGGTGGCGGTCGCTTCTTTCTTGGGGTAGTCGTCGTTTTGCATTTCTTTTTTTTTCATACCCATGCGTTCGATCCTACTTTTCGAAGTCCCCCTTTTTCCCTCATCACGACATCAACTTTTCCCTCCGGTTTCTTTAAGTTGAGCGTCAAGGTTTTCCGAGCGCGACCAAAGGCTTGGATCTCCTTCGGTCGAAGGATCTTTACACTCTATCCCCGCTCCCCCGTTGTTGTTTTTCCTTTATTCTTTGTGTGCATCACATAGGCGGCGGGTTTCCTGCGCGCGTGCCTGAGTGCCCGTCTTCTCCTTTTAGTCTGATGTCGTGATCCCCCTAACTCTTTCTCCCTTGGCACCCTAGTCATGCCACCAACTCTTCCCACCCGCTATCTGCTCTCACGGCCTTTCATGTCCGTCGACACGTCCCACCTCTCTTCGACCGGTCCCCCGGTCCGATCTGGACATCTCCTTCACGCGCCCGAGAGTTTTCCCCCGCCTCCTTTGATTCGGTTCATAGTCCGCCCTTTCCTTCTGATGTTCTGATTGCATCTCGCACGCTGGTAGTTTGCCCCCCACGCAGCGGTTGTACTGCTCAACGCCTTCTATCGAGGCGCCGGCGCTTTTCATTTGACCCCACCGTTTTTTTGCTCAACTCGTTTGAAAATCGTTTGGGGATCGTAATTCGGTAACCTCTTGTTTCTTGAGTTCTTCCAAGTGCCGCCCCTTTCTAGACTGCGTCAACAGTTTGGGTCAGGATTCGACCGGGCTCCGCCTGGCCGGATCTTATTGCCCGTGACTCCCGAGAGGATCAGCGCGTTTATGTGTCTCCTTTGCCATGTCTACGAATCTCCCCCACGCCTTTTCCTTTTGAGAAACCGGTAAATGCCCTTTTCTATTGCGTTTGCATCGTTCCGATACTACTGCGTCTTGAATTGAGTCTTCGGCCCAGATACGCGGTATAGACCTGCCTTCTCCCCTCCTTTTTTTCCCCCCCTTCTTGCCTGTCGAGGTGGTTCCGCCCAACCTTTCCCCTGCGGTTCCCCCAGTACGCGCGCGAACCTCCTCTCGTTCAGGGCCCCGCCGTGCCGATTAGGCGCCCTCCCTTTTTTTTCTTCATGGTGCTCGCTGATTCCCCTTCAGTCGATTCAATAGAGCTGCTTCTTAGCCGGCTTTCCGACCCTCCATGCTCAAGGGTGGCCTGGGCTCCCTCGCTCTTTTTATCTTCCGGCTGTTGCGTGCAGCCCATTTCCCCTGAACTTTTTTTTCTTCTACTGTGATACCCCCAACGAAGTTTTTGTCACATCAGGTCCTCTGTGTTCTCACTCATTTTTGATTCGCGGCGCTCCTTTTTTCCGCTTTTCTTTCCCCCCTTTTGTGACGGGGTTTTGCTACGCTTGAACGCATGGTCGTTTTGCGCGAATACTTTTGCCCTAGGTCTTTTTAATCCCCCGTCTGACGTTTGCGGGCATTTTTCCCCTCCTCTGCGAGATTCTTTTTTTTCGCCTTCACACCTTCGCATCTTTTTTCGTTCGACCGCGGTGCTTCACTCTCAGTCTTTGAAGCACAACCCCTTTTTTTTTCAAGCTATGCAATCCTTTTCCTTTGCCTCTTGACATCCCATTTTTGTGGCGTGGTAACTTCTCTATTTCTGGGGTGAGGTTAGGGCGTTTTTTTCGACGTTTCCAGCCTGTTTTAGCTGTTCCCTACTTTTGCGGGATTCTTTTCGCATTGTCCGGCATCTTGGCGTGACTCAATGTTAACAGGTCCGACGTCCCAGTCTTCTCCCTTTGATCCTGCCTTTCGACTCGGCTCGTGTTATCGCTTTTTTCCCCCCCCCACCCTACTCCATTTTTTTTGCGCTTCTCGTTTTTTTCTTCGGACCCCGCCTGCGATCTCTTCAGCTTTTGGGTGTCTCCGCCCTGACAGGGTTGTCTTTTTACGCGATTCCCGCTTCAATGATAGTGGTTCCCCCTTTTGTTTACCCACTCTCGGCCCCTACGGTTCGCCCGTTTTGCTGCCGTGTTTAACGGCGGGGCCGCTTTTGATCGCAGCTCCAGTTTTTAAGGGCCGCGTTCTCCGCGTCTTTTTTGTTGTGTCGTGCTGTCTGTTTGGCATGTTGGTGTGAACGCGTTTTTCGGCCACTTTGAAAAGCGGGTCCTTGCTTTGAGCCGCTTTTTCGTTCTCTCAACTTATTGACCGATGTCTTTCTCGGATCTTGGTTATTCGATGGTACCTACGTTAGGCATGTCATCATACTTTAGACTGACTCCTG
>Ga0179593_1793857_pt1 | contig 16433 bp, 31 predicted proteins | sample CZODoug2_1_08_16_FD_185931 | JGI IMG/M metagenome (GOLD analysis project Ga0179593, IMG submission 185931) | Vadose zone soil fungal communities from Angelo Coast Range Reserve, California, USA - CZODoug2_1_08_16fungal (PacBio error correction) | ecosystem: Environmental > Terrestrial > Soil >... | reverse complement strand
CCCCCTCCCTCCCAACGTCTATGTCTCTTAAGCCGGATACCTCCTTCAAAGGGATTATTCGTACCCTTCCTGCACTTTTTTCATTTCCCCCCCAGAGTCGAGGGAAATTAAACGGTGGAGTTTCCTTTTCCCCCCTTTTCACTGCTTTGCTCTGGTTCGGCCACGACAAAAAGATTTTTCGGTTTTTTTTCTTCCCCGTTTTTTTTTTTTTTTGTTTTACACGGTTTTTTGGCCCCCTTCCCGTTTTGAATTTTAAATCCTTTGGACGGTCCCCCTGTAAGTGCTCTTCCTGAGGGACCTTTTTTTTCTTCGGTCCCGGTCAGCGTCGGTGTCTGTACCAAGCGATGGCTTTTTTTCCATATCTACGAGGGCTTCCCCCTTTCCTTTTTAGAGCAGATTGGATCCCCCTCGGTAAGAGTGTGGTTTTTTTTCCCCCCGCGTAAAACTTTTCCCCTCGTCTGATTAGTCACTTCTTATGGACTTAATTCAACACCTTTACAAATTGCGTTTTGAGGCTTGGTTGTCTTTTTCTTGGGCCGATTGGCCACGTGACGCTTCTTTTCTCGGATTTTTTTCATTTGGGGCCCTTTCCCTTTACGGATTCGCTTCCCCCCCCACAGGTCTTCGCCATTGCGCTTTTTTTTCAATCCATCCTTTTGAAACTCCGCATCGGGGCACAACCCCGTTTTTTTCGGATGCGTTGTGCTTTTCGTAGTTCTTCCTGGCATAACTCACTTGTTTTTTTTCCTTTGTTCTAAAACCCCTTTTTTTTGTATGACACCCCCTTTTCCCCTTTTAAGTTTTTCCCCCTTTTTTCCTCCCTCCGTGATGGCCTTCGGTCCAAGAAAAGATGCTGCTGGCGGGTCTCCTCCTGCAGAGAAGGCCCTCTTGTTTCCCAAGAACGTGTCTTTTCCCCTTCTCCACCGTTCCCCCCCTCCACTTCCTCGGGCACATGAATATGGAGCTCTTCCCCCTTACGTTTTATTTTTTCTTCCCCGTAACGGCCGGTCCAGCGCTCCCCTTTTTACTTGCCGGGAACTTCCCTTTTTTTTAGTTTACCCCCCCCTTCCCCTTTCCGTGTGAAGAATAGGCCCCACCCGACCGCCACTTCCCCCTCCCCCCCCTCCCCTTTGCGCCCGAGGGGTCCAGGAAAAAAAAACTCGCTTCCCCTTTGTCCATTTGTCTATTTCGTTTTTTCCTTCAGTTTCCCTCTGTCTGCGGCACTTTTTCAAAGTGAAATAGACCCCAAGTCCTTCGTCGCCATGCCCCCCCCCTGTTTCAGCCTGCGGATTATTTTTTTTTTTTTTTCCCCCCGGTGTCCTTTGCTTTCCCTCCTCCAAACGTAGACCCGTTTGTCCATGTGTGCAGGCCACACTTTTCCTGAATTCCGGAATTTTTTGTTTCTTTCGTCGAATGCGGTCCTTCCCGTGGATCCGCGTTCCCTTTCCCTTCTCTAGGTCCTTCAAGTCTATTTACGACATAAGTCACATCTGTCTTTTTTTTTTTTTTTGAAAGTTAACTTTTTTTTTCTCGTGAGAATGGATTGTTGCAAACGGCCTCTTCCCTTTCCCCCCTTGTGACCCCCCCCTCTTCTTGAGGTCGTCTTTTCTGCTTTTGAAATTAGAACGTACCTTTTTTTTGCGCGGCCCCCCCCCCTTTGTGTGGATTGGATTGTTGGCTGATTGTCAGTTTTTTTTTTCCGGAGCCCTCTTTTTTAAAGGACAAGTTTTCATGTCCATCTCTCTCTTCCTCCGTTTTTTTGTTTATTGCTGCTTTGTTAACCCCCCCCAAAGTTGGCTCCGGGCATTTTTCTGAAAATCAGACCTCCCTGTCTCGACCCCCCCCCCCCCCCTGGCCTTTTCAAACGCCCCAAGCAATTTTCTTTTACGTTCTATTTCACTCTTTTCGCGACCCCTAATTTCCCCCTCCGGAGAAACAAGGGCTTGTTGCTCATTTTTCTTTCCGGCCCCCCTTTCAACGATACGGCGCAAAGCCTACTCCTTCAGCCAACTCCTTTTTCTTGGGACACTTTATACTTGTCCCCTTTTCCCGTCGATCTCGGGACAAACTGTCACTTTTTTTTTCGTTACCGTCCCCCCTCCCTTCCACGTCACCAAAAATTCTCCTCTCCTCCCACACCGTTTTTTTCCTGTTCACCCCTTCCCACGCAGGTTTTTAGGAAAAGAAAAGTTTTCCCTTTGCCCTTATCCTGTCCTTTTTCTATCAGCGAGGATTTTTCTTGTTGGAAGGGTTGTTTTTTTTTTCTTTTTGTCCTTTTTTTCGAATGTCACTTTGGGGGCCCCATCTTAGACCTCCCCTTTTTTTCTTTTGAACTTTGGCCTCTGCTTCCACACGCCGCGCCAGGTTCCCCCCCGTCCTTTCGATTTCCCCCCGATGTTTGCTGCAGGACTGTTGTTCTTGGCGTCCCAAAGTTTTTCTTTTTGGTTCCCTCGCCCCAACTTCTCCTGGGACAGTGGCGGCGGCCCTTTTCTTCGTTGACGCTTTTTTCCCCCCCCCTTCCGCGTTGTCCTTTTCCGAGGAAATTCCGCTTTTTTTTGAAAAAAAGGAAATTCCTTTTTTCTAGCGCCCGATTTCGATTTCAGTCGAGGCGTTTTTTTCTAAGATTCCTCTTTTTTTTTCTACCCCCCCGGTTCTGGTCACCGCGTTTTTGCCGGATAGCGGTTTTTTTTGAGGTTTTTTCCGTTTACAAGGTGCAGCCTCGGTGCTGTCTTTTTTCCCTCCCTCGTGATTCGTTCCAATGATGAAAGACCACTTTTTGACTCCCTAACGACTTCTCCACCATGTGGTTTTTTCTTTTTTTTTCCCTGGTTGGTTTGGGACTACTCCTTCAAGAGGGTTTCCGATTTCTCCTTCCCCGTACATCGATGGGATTCTCCTCTCCCTGTGCAATTTCCCTAGATCCTCCGTTGAGGTCATTGAGGTTTTTTCTCGGAAATCTATTCCAATTCTTCACTGTTTTCAGTAGTCAACATTTTCTCCCGCACCTTTTCCCTCTTGCACCCTTCTCCTTCGTTCAATTTCCAGGTTTTCCTGATTTTACGAATCAGCCTTTTTTTCCCCAGGTTCCCCAAACAGAATCGGAAAACCCCCCTATTACGCGCTCTCCTTCTCCCTTTTTCCTTAGTAGATCTTTTTTTTCCCCCCCTCCATCGTCCCCTTCCCTTCCCCCCATTGACCTGGGATTCCTTCTTAAGAAATACGAGTTCTCAACTCCCACCGTTCTCAGCACGACCCCCTTCCCCCATCTCTTTTTTTCCCCCCCCCTCCGCTGGCCACGGTACCCAAAACCGAAAAACGTCCTAGACCTTCATCTCCATTTCCGTTTCTTTCGACCCAATACAGTTTCTGTTTTCAGCCCCCACGCCTTCTGACTTGACTCACCGTTTCAGTTTTCCCCTTTCTTTTCTTTTTTCTTCGGGACTGTGGTACGAGAATCAAATGGGTCCCCTTATCGTACTCTTTTTCCTTTCAGAGGACGTTGTCTTTTCCTCTCCTATCTTTAATCTTTTTCTTTTCCCCCCTTTTTTTTTTTCGTCGCGATTTACAACCCATTTTAGATCGCCTAAACAGATTACCTTTTTTTTGAGACCCCTAGTTTGTACCCCCCCTGCTAGTAAAAGTCTTCCCCTGTCCGTTATTTCCAAGACACAGCGTTTTTTGTGAAACGGTGTCCCTTTCCTGCAGTTCTTTTCGTCAGCACTAGAACACTTTTCCGGATAACCGACAAAAGGAGAGCGGATTTCCCCCCCTTCTACCGTGCCCTTTTTCTTCCCTGTAAGTGTCTTTCTCTTTCCTATGCTGAACCCTTTCGAGGAAGGTAAGGCCCTTCTTTGGATTACCTCTTTTTTTCCCCCCCGCCGAGTGGGTGCCCTTATGTAACCCAGCGATGGCGTGGCTTTTCTAAGGAATCCGTTTTGCGGTTCGAGAAGATGTCAGGAGTGTGCCGACTTTTTCTCCCGCAATGTACCTTTCCTTTTTTCCTTTTTTAACTTTTCCCACCTGTGAATTGACCCCCGGAAAAAAGCTTGCTCTTAGGTTGTCGCCCCGTTTTCCTCTTTTAGGAAGCTCTTTTTCGCTGGTGGGTCTTGATTTTTTCCACTTCATGCCCCTGAAAAATTTCTTCATTCGGGCCCGGTCTATTAGTTCATTTTTCCCATGATCTCTCTTTTTCCGTAATTCCCATCTAGTGTTTTAAAGAAGAACTTTCAAAAACGAAGTAGGCCAGGTTCTCTTTCCAACAGTGTTAGTGATCCCCCTGCATCACTCCTGTCCCCCAATTTGAGAACTTTTTCTCTTGCTGTTTATTCCCTTTCGTTAAGCAGTCCCCCCCGCCTCGGGGGAAAAAGGGTGAGGGCTGAGGCCCCCCGAAAGCACGATTTTTTGGCTGGACGTTGGTTCTCCGCCTACCGTGCAGAGCGGGCTCCTCGGTGAACGGACCCCAGTGTCCCCCGTAGCCCCCATTAGTGGATCCACTAATATTTCCCTTCAGCTTCGTTTTGTAGTTCAGGGTCTTACTCTTACGCATTTTTTTTGCGTAAACCAACAAAATTGTTTTTTTTTTTTTTTTTTTTTTTTTCCCTCGGACTTTTTTTTTCCCCCCGCTCGTATTTGCCGGGCGGCCCCTTTGGGGATAAGATGGAGGCGCTCTTCCGTGGTATCTGTTTCCTCTTCTTTCCACCGACAGCCACACGTTCCCCTCCCCCCCCCCTGACCTTTTCGTCATCCCAAACCCTCGAAAGGCCTTTGTTTCCCCTTCCGGAGTGTTAGAATCAGGGTTCCCCCCTCTTCCTGCTGAGGCCCTCTTTCCCCCCCTCCATCGACCACCAAGAAGTCGCCCCACAAAACCTTTTTTTTTTTTGGGGGTGCGAACTGCTCGCGCGTATTTTTCCAGACATTCTGATTTTCCCTTTTTTCATTGCGGTTCCTCGCCACAACCCCCAACTGTCCGTAGGACCCTCTTTTCCCCCTTTTGTTGGCAAGTCTTTTTTAGCGGAATCTGATTGTTGGGGACGTTTTCCCTGGATGTGTTTTTTCTTTTGGTTTGTTTCTTCCCAGATACGTTTCCCCCTTTGCACTGTTTCTCCTTTTTTTTTTCTAGGTCTTCACCATGTAAAAAGACCCCCTTTTTTCACATTTGATCGTTCAACTTTTCGGTTTGGCGCGTATCGTTGAGCCGTTGACTTTCCCTTCCTTTTTTTCCAGGAGAGACCTTCTTTTTCATGCAGTAATCTTGAGGTCTTCTTTCAGCATAGGCAGAGTGCCCTTCCCCCTGTAACCCCTCTGCTGAAGGACCACCCTCACCCTCCGTGTGATTTTCTAGCGGATTCTCGACCTGCGATTTAGTGTCCGAAGGCATACATCTCTCTCTCCTCCTCGTTTTTTTTTTTTTTAGACTTTGATGATGCCTTCTTTACCTCCCGTCGCCAGGGCCCTTTATTTGTCCCCGCATCGATTCATCCCCCAACGGGTCTTTTCCGGGGTCCCACCTCCTTGTTACGTTTCCTTCATCTGTGTCTCTTCCTAACGACCTCACTCCCCCTGAATGACCCTTTTATCAACCCTTTCTCCTTACTGGCGTTGTCCCTTCCTGTTCCATTCCATCTTTCCCGTCTCCGCCTACTTTCCTTTTTAGCTCCAGATGATGGAATATTTGGTCCCATTTTGAAGAACCCCATGCGCGATCGTCACTTTCCCCCTTTTTTCACGCTTTCCGCCAGCCCGTCTTCGACACTTCCCCCACTTTCCTTTTTCCTTAACACCGTGTCTGCAACACTTTTTCCCCCCCCCCCCACATTGAACGGGCCCTTTTTTGGAGAGTCCCCCACCTTCACATAATAAGCAGGTTTCCTTTTTCCCATCGCTTTTTTTTTTTTCTTTCTTTCCGCTGGCCCCTTGGGTCCCCCCCCCCCCCCCCCCCCGATTTTTTTGGGGACAGAGTTTCGCCCCTCTTTTTTTTTCGTGGCGAGTTTCCTTTCGTACAAACGCCCTCCTGGACCTCGAGGGGTGTTCTTGATGCCTTAGGGAGCATTTGATCCTGTTCGGTTCATTTCTGTGTGAGTTTAATATAGGCCACACGGTTTTTTTTTTTTCCCCCCGTGACCCCCCCCCCCCTGCGGCGCCTAAAGCTTATCGTTCCCTTCCAGGTACGCTGCGTGACGGGCCTATCCATTTCCGCCGGTTCCCCCCTTCCCCATCCGTACCCCTAGGCAGTCGAGGAGTGTTTTTTCGTCACTCTGTACGTGCTCCCTTTCCCCAATCCCCCTTTTTCGCCGCGGGATTTTCCCCTTTATGCTTTTTTAGACCAACTTGCAGCAGGTTTTCGCATCGTGATTGATTTTCATTTCCCACCCTTTTTCCGAAAATGCCCCCCTACCAGGGCCCCCCCCCTCTCTCTTGTCCCCCCCTTGGCAGGAGTGAGCCAGGTTTTCTACGAAGTTGGGATAATAACTCCTCCTCCCGTTTTTTTCCGGGTCTTCCCGGTACACTTTTCTTAGCGATCCTTCCTTGGCAATTTCCCTTGGAACTCGAATCCTTTTTTGGTCATGAAGGGGCCCCCTCCCCCTCTACGTTTTGCAGTTTCCCTTTTCCTGACATCGTCACGTTCGCAGTCTAGCTCCCCCTATCTTGTCCGTGCTTCATTCACAGGTGGGTCCCCCCCTTATTTTTTTTAAAGTCCTCCTCCCCTCTGACTGCGATGAACCGCTTTCGTGACCACCTCTACTCCTCTGCCTCTTACCGGCCCCTGATTCCTTCGCTGATATGTTCCCCCTAGTGTAAATTAGCACAGCGCTGGACCCTTTTTCTCTCCCCCCAATCCTTTTCTGACCTCCGGACCAGATCCCCGCACCCCCCTGCCCCTTTGCCCATTAAGGCCGTGACCCGGTATTTCCCCCCACCCTGGGGAAATTCTTCTCATTTTTGTCGGTGAGCCCCCCCGAAACCCACCCTCTCAGAAAACACGCCTTTCTATGTACCTGACTCCCCCTTCTATTCCCCCCCCGAACTTGCGATTCCGCCCCCCCCCCCAGAGAATTACACTGAGTCCCCCCCCCCCCCGTTACCGATTCTCTTCTTTTTTAGAGGACTTTTTTTCTTTTTTTCGTTAATCTCTCTCTTTTTCCCTGGTTGTTGTTTCAAAACAACCCCTTTGAAAAACTTCCTTTTTTTCGCCCCTCTAAGCCGGATAAAGCTTTGTCCCAGTGATGAATTCTCGTTCCTTCCTTCTGGTTTGAAATAGAACAATTCCCGCATCTGCGCCATTGAGTCAGTTTCCTAGGGCCGAACTCTTGGGGGGGGGGGGTTTTTTTGGGGGTGTTTTTTTTTGTGTGTTTTTTTTTTTTGCTTCCTTGTCCCTTTTTTGTGTAGGGTCCTTCTCACCTCCCCCCCCACCGAAGTTCCCCGTTTTTTTTTTTGGGCAATACCTTCCAGTGCTTCTTTTCCCATCAGAGATGTCTTTTTTGTCGTCCTTTTGATACCCCGGTCAGCCTCGTATCGGCACTAATAAAAGGTACCCCTCCCGATGGGATCTTTACACCTTATGGCGTTTTGACATAGTCCCTTCCTTACCCTTTGAGGTAGATTTTTGAAGCCCTCTGATACGCGGTCCGTTTTCCGATCAGGTGCAGCCATCCCCCCATGCTTCAAATCCGTAGGTCCCCCACCTGTGAATTTTTTTCCCCCTGCCACCCCTGTTTTTCAGAGGTTCTTCTCACGTTGTTTCCTCCCCCAACGGTCGTAGAGTGCGTCTTCGGGACCCTTCTCCCTTCAAAATGTTTCGTCCCTTTCTACTTCGTTCATGCCATTGCTTCCGTAATACATTTCGTTCCCTTTTTGACCCGATTTCCCAAGCGGATGCGTAGTAGTTTCCCAAGTTTTCTCTAAACCCCCTTTGCCTCCTCCACAATTTTTTAGTTCCTTCGTCGCTTTTTTCCCCCTCTTTTCGATTTCAACGACTTTTCTTTTGCGTTTGCACCTCCCGCCCCCCGATTTGGCTGCCACTTCCCCTGCGGTAATTTCCCTCTAGCCGCGCCTCCCTTTTTGGTGACAGAACCCTTTCGTTAACCCACGGGAACAGAACTTTCCCCTTTTTTTTCTCCACTCCCTTCTTTTCTCTTCCGTCTAGCTTTTTTCCGCATTTTAAAATTTCTCGGCCGCCCCCGCGCAGCTGTTCCTTTGGCAACGATAAGCTGTAGTTTTTCCCCGCCACTTTTTTTTCCTGTTTTGCAGGCTTTCCCACCGACGCCACTTTAAAGACCATGGACCCCTTCCCCCCCCCTGGACCCTGTTTCCCCAAAACACCCCTTATCCTTTCCTTTGTTTTCCCCCCTTTTTTTTTTTTGTGTTTCCTTTCGCCCACACTTCGCGGGAACGATGTCCCCCCCCCTTGACATTTGGACCAACCCCCTCCTTCCAGCGCCATGTTGTGCGTCGATGGTCTTTTCTGCGGCCTTTCTTGCGGTTTCCAAAAAAAACCTGCCTTTCGTTCCGGGTTGGTTTTGTTTTCTTTCCGGTGTTAGCGAATCATTATTTTGGGGACTTTGTTTGTAATGAGGATGCTTCAGATTTCTTTCCTTCTCCAGGTGGATCGCTATCTTCTATCTTGTAACCCCTCCCCCCCCTATGGAGCTGTGGACCCTTGGATGGCGTTTGCTTTATCTGTACCTTTTTTTCCCATCAAAAGTCCTACCCCATTCTCTACCTCCTTTTTTTTCCTACCCTCCCCCCTTCTTGAGGTCGTAGGTTTTCTACAGGCAGGAGTGAAAGACGAACGCCAATTGATTGCCGTTTTTTTTCCCACCCCCAGACGTGTGATTTGCTGATAGACGGGATTTTTCAAATGAAGGTCGCCATGAATCCTTCTTTGCCCAGCATCCTAGGAGAGGTGACTTTTTCCTTTCCTTTTGTTTTTGGAAGATTTTCTTCAGGTTAGTTAAACCTTTTGCAAGTTCCTTTACTAGGGCCAATGACACATCTCCTGATCTTCTCACCTCACCATGCGGCCCGGTTTGGCCGGCCAGCAAAACTCCCCCCCCAGACCGGCTGTTTTTTCACTATGACGAGCGAACATTCCTTTCCTTTTCTTCCACTGCATTTTTTCACAGTTTGGTCGCATAATTAGGCGTTTCCTCCCCCTTCTAGAGCCAAAAAGCCCCCCTCCCCTCCTTCCAGCAGCTTCCCCCCCCTTTTCCCCCCCTTATGTATTGGTCCCCCCCCCCTTAGGCGCGATTTTCCCACGGGCCTTCCCCCCCCGCGGCCTCCGCATTCGACCACCCCCAAAATTATCATTTCCTCTCCCACAACGTGTTGTCCCTCCAAACGGGTCCCGGCCACCCTTTTTTTTTGTTTCCTCCACGACATTGGCCAAATCCCCTTCAGGCTGAGGGACCCCTCCTTGATGTTCCTTTGTTTCGTTCTTTTTTTTTGTTTTCCTGATCTGGGGTTTCCCCTTTTCCCTTTGGGGGACCTTTCCTTCTGGCTTTCGGAAAGTTCTAGTGGAGAGATTCCTTTCCCCGAAACCGCGCCCTTTTTCCCAAAGGGCCTTTCGACCTTTGTTTTGTTTCCCCCCCTATGAATAGTCTTGGATTCCCCTTTCGGTCAACAGGGGTCTCCGTGTGGTCTTCCCTGCCCGGTTCCAAAGGACCCCCTTGCTGGCGGCATACCCCCTCTACGTTTCCTTTGCAAATACCCGTGTGCTCGTGTGTACGGCGTTCCCTTTTTGGGGGGGGGGGGGTGCGGGGGGGGGGTGTTTTTTTTGGGGGTTGGGGGGGGTTGGGAAAAACCCCCATTTGGTGGTTTTTTTTTTTTTTGGGGGGGGGGGTTTTTGGGGGCCTTCCCTCTTTTGCTAAAAAGACCCCAGAATTTCCTGATTGGCGCCGTCTTCGGGAGAGTCCCCCTTTCCTGTTACTCTCTTTCCAAAATCACGTGGTCACCAGAGGAGGCCTTTTTTCTTCGAGAGTTTTTTTCCCCCCCTTCCAGGCTCCCCCCCCCCCTGTGACCGTAGGTTGCTTGATGTTTCCTTGCACATAAACTGTTTCTGTTTTCCCCCCCCCTGTCCCCTCCCCCTGGTGGTGCACCCCTTGCCCTCCCTGTTTCCCTTTTTTTCAGGAGTGATCAAGGGGGATTTACTACCTTCTTGGGTCCCCCCCGAATCCGGTTTTTTTTCTTCAACCCCCCCATCCCGATGGATTACGCTAGCGGCACCCCCCTTTTTCTGAAAGAAGCGACCTTTTTGCCCTTCACATTTCATGAAGGGTCCTCATCGAAACTCTTCCCCCCTAGCGACTTTTTTGGAATAGTCCCCCCCTTGGCGAGACAAGTTTCCCCCCTTACCGCAATTTCAATTCCCAAGGTGGGTCATACTTTCTTCCCTAATCAGCATTTTTTTTCCCGGGAATTAGCTTCCCCCTTCGTGGGGACCTTTTTTTCTTTACGAGTTTTCTTTCCCCCCCTCTAACACGTGACGGATTACCCCTTCTACATGTCACCCGCCTCGTGTACAATCTCACCCCCCCCCCCCATGCGCTGTCTGAGATCCCCCCCCGAGGGATGACCCCTCAGGCAGATATTCCGACCACCTTCTCTTTTTGGTCTTTGGGGTTTTTTTTTTTTTATTTTTCCCCTTTTCTCCCCTCCCGGTATTGCCCACCCAGAAAGGGGATCTGGTGTGCCCCCTAATCTTTTTTGTAGCCTTTCTATCCGTTCTGAATCCCCCCCACCGCAGTTTAATGACTCCCCCGTTTCCCCTCCCCTGTGTTTTTCTCCAACTGCGATTTTCACTGGTACGAGAATCCTTTCCAAACTTTATTATCCCGGCTTCCCCCCCTTCTGATAAGGAGGACGTTGTCTTTCCCCCTCTCTCTTTCTTCTCCCTCTGTTGTTTTTTTTTTTTAGCTAACGATCCCCCCTCCTATGATAGCCTCCCAGTCCCCCTTCCGTTAAAGGGGTTTTTTTCCTTTTTTTGTACCAGTTTTCTAGTTCTTTTCCTCTGCACTTTAGAAATCCCGACAAAAGCCCTCTTTGACAATTTTCTTTTTTTTTCCGAACTGCTTTTCTTTCCTAAACGGGGATCCTTTTCCTGGCTCCACCCCCATTTGAGCGGAATTTTCCCCTTCCTTTTTGTTTTTGGACTTTTTTTTGTTTTTTGTTTTACAAACCCCCCCCCCCCCCCCCCCCCCCCCCCCCACCCCTTTTTTTGCCCGCTGGCCTTCCCTTTGGGAAATTTTTGTGTCGTGTCCTTGCGGAGGAAGGTCCTTCGTATTCGATTGGAATTTTTCCCTTTTTCGAATTTTTCCCCCCGCTGATTTTTTTGTGTGAAATTTTTTTTTCAAGGAATCGGTCGGGTTCCTTCGAAGCAGATTGATACCTCCCTTTAGCTGTGTTTCGTCCTTTAGTCCATTGCGTCCCCCTTCCTTCATTCGGTAACCTTTTCTGACCTGTTTGAATTCACACGGGACCCTGAGGAGGGGCTTCGAGGCTTGGATGGACCTTCCCCTGATGGCCTGTGGGGGCCCCCCTAATCAAAAACCCCCAAGGACCTCCCCCCTGTTACTGAGGAAGGGACCCCCCTTTCATGACCCTTTTTCACCTTCTTCCTCTTCCCCAGGTTATCTCCATGCCACTTTTTTCTTCCCAATCTCTCCGAAGCTCGAAAACCTCCCCTGTCTGTTTTAGTCTGCTTCGTATTCTAAAACCTGGCCTCCCCATTGCCCCCCCCTTTTCTACACTTCTGTTTTAGCAACCCCTGTTCAGAAGTTATCCCTTTCAACTTTGATGGTCCTGGAAAATCAAGCCCTTTTTATTGTTCCCCCCCTTGCTGCGTGGTCTCCGCTTCCTCAGCCGGCATCCGCTGGTCCCCCCGACACCTTTATTTTCCCTTCAACGGACATGGAGTGACTTTTTTTTCCCTTCCCCCTCCTCGCTTTCCCTTTTCGCTAGAATTTTCCGCAGTTCCGTCCCCTTCTCGGCCGTCACGCTACGCACGTTACTTTGCTTTTCCCGATAAGGATGTAGGCGCTCCACTGTACCCTTCCCGACTTCCCACCGTCGACCTGTGAACTGCTCAACTTTGTTTTTTCTTCAAAAACCCACTCGTCCCCTTCCCCTGTTTTTCCCTGGTTTCCTCATTCAGGTCAAACTTTCCTCTGTTCCCGGGCAAGATGTCCCCACTTTTTTTTGAAGACAACAAGCCCTATGGTAGACAGAGTCCCTTCCTTTCCGGGAGATCCCCCCCCCCCCCTTCGGATTTTCCAAGGTATTGCGGCCTCCCACAACGGCCGTTCCCCCCCTTTTTTTTTTTCCACATTTGTTTCCCCACGGGTTTTTTGCGATCATGACTCCGGGGGACGTTTAATGCCTGCTGCGTGACCAGATACAGCGTGCCCCTTTTCCTTTTTTCCGATGCCCCCCTTCCCCCAGTCTATTTTCCCATCTGGAAGCTCTAAAGTTAGGCTTTGTGCTTTTTGTCGTATCTTCATGGGACTTGAAAGGAAACGGCCCCTTTTTTTTCCCCCCCCCCGACCTGTTTTTTTTCTTTCCCATGCGCCCGTAGGTTCGCTCGCCCGTGAAAATAGAAACCCCCCCTCTTTGCTTGTCGGTTTTTTTTGGCCCCCCCCAAACCCCCCCTTCGGTGATTTTCGAGCGTCTGATGGTCATGGACCATGTCGGGAGACTTTCTTGTAAAGAAAGGCCTCCCCTCCTTTCTTTTTTTTCTTTCATACCCCTCCTTTTTTTGGAGTACTCCTTATTACAACTAAAGCTCCCTGGATTTGACAGGCCTTTTCCTGCCATCATCTTTTCTCCCTTTTCACAATCACCACGTTTTAGGTTGTGTTCCGGTCCCGGCCCCGCAAGCAGGTATATTTTTCACTCTGCGTCCCCCAAATACGTCCCCCTCTTTTAACTTGCATGACTCATCAATTTTGGTCGCCCCTTACTGCGTGCCCGGGTCCCCGTTAGTAAACGAGACGTCAACACGCCCACCACTTTTTTTCCCCTCTCCAGAATTTCCTTTTCTTTGGACACTACTTGCTCACTAGCGGTTTAGTCACCGTTCCCCCCCCCCCCACACGTTTTTTTCCTGTTCTTTTTTTCAGACCACGTCCCCAAATTCTAATCTTTTCCCCCTTAAAACCCCCTTTGTCCACATGTTTCCCCCACGGGTCATACCCCCTTTGTGTTTTTTCCGGAAACCGCAACTTCCCTGGCAATAATCCGGCCCTTCTGAGTGGCCATCGTTTTCCGTGCTTTTTTTCTTATCTTGGGTGGTAGTGTTTTTTTCCCTTTGTGTGCTTTTTTTTTTCCCCAAGAAGAGGATTTTTTTTTTCTTTAGCCCCCGATTTTTTCCAGGGGAACCATTCCTTTAGAGGTGGTGGTTCGATGCTCTTTCGAAGGGATTTTCCTGCCCTTTCCCCCCTTTTTGGTCGTCGTGTTTTTTTTTTATCGGCAAAAACTTGCTACAATTCAGTGGCTTCCCCCCTACGTTCCCCCCGCCCCCCCCCCCTTGTGAATTTTTTCCCCGCCTGTGTCCCCTTAAAAAGAAATCGTAATTTTTTCTTTCGCGTACGTGCCGTTTCTTAGAGTTCACTCTGTCCGTTTCCCTTCCCCCCCACATCCATTTTTCCCCCCCCTTTGGAGGACGTCCCCCTCCCCTCAGGAGACCCCCCCTGGCGGAACCTTTTTTTTGAAAGCATCGTTTTTTTTTTCATGTTGCCGCCTTTCCCCTTTTTCACCCCCCCTTGTCGCGAACTGCACGGACCAGTTGCATACCCGTTCGCCTCCCGTTCTTACCCCAATGCAGGTTGCCAGGGTTTCCTTAATTACCTCAGGATTGGGACCTTCCATTAAGGCTTTTTTTTTTTTTTCGATTTCCCTTTCACCTAAATCGATGGTCCGGCGAGCGCATTGACCTTTCCCGGAAGAGGACCCCCCCCCTTTTTTTGACCCCCTTTGTTTTTTTTTTTTTCCGGTCCTCTCGACCCTCCTGCCAGAGAGTTTTTCCCCTTTTCGTACTTCCTTTCGCAAAAGAGCCTTTCCCCCTCCTTTGTATTTTGTGCCCTTTTCCCCCCCCTTGTGGGTCCCTCCTTTTCCCCCAGGCCATTGACGTCCCCGTTACTTCGATGAAAACCTTTCCCTGTTTCCCACACTAGATCCCCTTTTTTTCTCTACCTCCCTTCCGGATTTCACTAGTCAACCCCCCCATCGCGTGTCCCTCCCTCAAAAGTGCTGCACCTTGGGAGCCCCTCCTCCCGAGGATGAACCTCCTCGTCCTCTATCAGCACCGTCACATGTTTCCTTTCCACTTTTTGGTCCAACGGTATTGCCCACCCGAAAGGGGGGGGTTTCCCTTTTCGATCCCGTTTGTCGTTGTCTTCGAAACATACCTTCCCCTTTTTTTCTGAGACCCACCCTCCCCCCTCCTTTTTTATGTCCCCCTTTTTTCCCTCAAGTTTCCCATCTGGGAATATGTGTTTTTTTTTTTTTTTTTTTTTTTTTTCCCTTCTGAGATTACGTCCTTTTTTTTTCACGTGAGATTCCCCCCTTTTTCACCGGATTATCTGGGAGGCGATTGGAACGTTGTATCGCCCTTCTCTCTTCCCCTCCCCCTTCCTGGTGTTGTTGTTTCTCTATCTTTTACCGACCCATTTATTTCCCCCCCCACACCAGTATAGCCTGATTAAGTCTGTTTTCTTTATCGTACCATTCCCCCTTTTTCGTCAAGTTCTTTCTGTTACCCAGTATTTTTTTGAAACGGTGATTCATAAGCCGAACTGCGTGTTGGCTTTTTCCCCTTCCAACTTATGGGTTTTCCCGGTTCTTCACAAAAAGATTTCCTTTTTTTTCCCGGTAGGGTTTCCCCCTTTGGCCAGCTTTTTTTTTCCTTTTTTCCCCTACGGAGATGGCCCCCCTGTCGTGCTGCTATCGGCGTTCTGAATTTAAGACTTCCCGTTCCCTTCTCTACCAGGTCAGCGTCTTTTGCGATGGTACACCTCTGATTCTTCCCCTAGTAGATTTCCGGTAGCTGAAGGCAGATTGATTCCCCTGCGTCTTTGTGTCCGTACGTGTTTTCCTTTCTTAAGTCCCTGTCCTTTTTCGTAAAATCCGTTGACCCCCACCTGTGGAATTTCCCCCCTTGGACAACAGCGTCTTTTCCGTCTTTTTTTTGATTGCGCAGTTGCGTTCCCCCTCCCCCCCCCAAAGGACGATTTCTTTCCCCTAGGAGGTTCCCCCTTTTCCTCAAAAGGATCGTTCCAGTTCCAGCGTCTCTTAGGTTCAATTTCCCCCCCTTTTCCGCTTCTTTCCCCCTACCATGGTAAGTGTTCCCCCTCCTCCCCCTTTTCTGAAAACCTTTTTTCTGACTTTACGATTAGTAGTCTCAATGGAATTCAATCCCTCCCTTTTTTAAGTTCGTCGATTTTCTGAAAAATGGTATTTCTAGTTAGCCCCTCCAAGGTGCTTTTTTTGTCAGGCACATCACCAAAGATGATTCCCCACTTTTTTCTTTTCCTTTCTAAGCGACCCCTCCATATTTTGTTGACCCCTCCCTTTTGATTTTGAACCGTTCCCCGGAACAGAGTTTCCCTCCCCCCCCCCCCCTCGACTTCTGCGATTAGAACCTCCTTTTTTTTTCCCCCGAAGGTTCCCCCCCGGCACTTTAGAGGTTTTCCTTGGGCGTGCAACGTAACTCCCGGGCTTTCTTCCCTGTCCGTTTTGTCTTTCTATCCGTTTGCCGATAGGACTCCCCCACCTCCGACCATTTTTTTCGACCCCCTGAAATCTTGCGCCGGTGCATCGGCCCCCCCCCCTGAACTTTTTTTTGGCGGGCGTGTTCGCATTCCTTCTTTCCACTCCCTTTTTTTTTTGGCTCCCCCAAAAGGGGGACATCTCCAAGTAAGGCGTCACCCGCCTTTCTCCCGCGAGGATGTTTTTTTATCCCCCCCCCCCCCCCCCCCCCTTTGGGGGGTGTTCCCCCCTTTTTTTCTTATGGACCTGGGTCTCCGGTTCTCGCCCCCCCCTGCCTTTCGCCACCCGTTTTTTTGTTTCATGTGTGCAGGCCCAGGGTTTTTCTCTCATCATGAGAATTTGTGATTTTTTTCGGAAGCGTTGCGAAAAACGACCCCCCCTTTGACGGTTTGGCCCCGTTTGTAGTCTTTCAAGTCCTTTCCAAGACATAAGTCACAATTTTCTTTCTGGTAGTTATTTGCGGTTTTGTTTTTCGTTGAGAATTGGATTTCCCCTCCCACTCTAAGGACTTTCTTATTCCCTTTCGTAATCTTGAGGTTTTTTCTTCCGATCGGCAGACCTTCTCCTTAACTCCTGTGTTTTTCGTTTGCTTCCTTTTTTCAAAAAAAAGACCGCTTTGAATTTGGTATGATCGCGCCTCTTTTCCTGCCGGTTTTTTTTTTTCAAAGAGGCCC
>Ga0179593_1497792_pt1 | contig 16433 bp, 13 predicted proteins | sample CZODoug2_1_08_16_FD_185931 | JGI IMG/M metagenome (GOLD analysis project Ga0179593, IMG submission 185931) | Vadose zone soil fungal communities from Angelo Coast Range Reserve, California, USA - CZODoug2_1_08_16fungal (PacBio error correction) | ecosystem: Environmental > Terrestrial > Soil >... | reverse complement strand
TAAATGCGGGCTTTTCCTCCTGCCTATAATGCGCCGACGACTCGAGTATATTCTCTAAGTTTCTTATCTTCTTCGTTCGTCCTTCCTTTCCCCCAAATGCCGCGGGACCTCCTAATCGCCTCCGGCTCCTCTCTTTCCGCCCGGGTTTAAGCAGAGCCTTGAATCGTCCTCCCTCTAAGTTATTCTTCACCTGCTCGAAACCGTTAATAGTCTCTCCCCCTTTCGTTTCTTACCCCAGTAGTCGGACCGTGGAGGCGAGGCCTCCCCCACTTTCTCTTCATCGATCCCCGCGAGTTCCCCCCAGATTTTGTTTTTCCTGCGCGTGTTTTTTTTGTTTTTTTTTTTTTTTTTTTTCACACACCATTTGTTTTCGAGTTGTTTTTAACCTTTCCTTCCGTCTCTCCCGATATGCCGCGGGTTGGGATAAGTTTCTCGCGATTTTCTACATGATTCTTTTTACTGGTGTAGTAGTAAGAGTTGGGAGGTTTCGTTTTCCAGAGAGTGCTTCACTCTTCCTTTCATAGGCGTCCTATCTCCTCCCCGCGCCTCCTGATCCACTGGCGTACGAGTAAAGTCAAAAAGGGGTTTTTTCCTCGGACAGGTCGTCCTTCCTAGATGTAGATTCGGTAGCGCATGAATTCCTTTTTCACTTCCGCTGCACCCACCTGTGTGAGAGATACTCCCCCGGATGCGGCCCACCAGCCCCGTTAGGTTTTGTCGTTTCCCCTGCGAACTTTTTGAGGCTTCCTCCCGGAACTCTCCCCCTTTCATTTGCGTATTAAGCAGGCCACGTCTTGAATTTTTTCCAGGGAGCGATGTGACGTCGCAGCTTTGTTGACTTTCTTCTCCCACCTCACCTCCCGGTCAAGCTTCGGGACTCCTTTTTTTCGCTTTCTCACGCCCCAGAGTTATCCTAGGAGACTTCCTTTTCTGGTTTAGGTAACCCACTCTTAAAGGCCAGCTCGGCAGTTCCGCACTTTCACTGTGGGCGGGATCATAGCTGTATGAAAGAGTTCACGACAGTCCTTCCTTTGAAGTCCTCCCTAGAGCTGTCCTCCCTCTATAGACCTTTCCCGTAGGAAGGCGCGGGTCGTCGGCCGGCTTGACATTTCTTTTTGTACTGCCTTTAAGCAGGTTCCTGTTTTCCCCCTTTTTTTTTATCTAGAGACCTTTGAATGCATACGCCCCTCCCCTTTCAAAGACACAAAGTCAAGATTCCGGCAACTCTTTTCTCAAGGCATCTTTGGCATGTCTTCGTCCCACCCCCGAGTTAGTGCCATTACAAGTTTGCGAGGCAATCGAGTTAGAAAAACCGGATCCTCTTGACTTTCCACGAGAGTCTTTCCTAGAGCTTTCCCCCCTCAGACAGATTTTAGTCCCCGCCCCTCCTTCTGGTTTCCTCAGTGCTCGCTCGGTGTGACTAGCCTCACGTGCAGTGCCTTTTGTATTGGCTGTCTTCCAAGTCGAATTTTCCTTTCTCTCGATGATTTTCCTTTCCTATTTCGGGAGATAGTCCCGACCTCCCTTTACTTTTTTAGGCCTCGCTTCGCCGCCCAGTATTCGGCTCGTTCTTCTTTCCGTCTTCCGGGTATTTCACTCCCGTTTTCACTTAGAGAAGCGTCTCCATCCTCCCCAGCTTACCTTGTCGGCATAATCGTTGACCATGTGTTAACCGCATGATAAATTTTCGAGTTTCCTTCCCACCCCTTCCTCTTTCCATTACTTTTGCCCCCTTTTCGAATCCTCCGTGTACTTGTTGTCTGCGGCGGCCGAAGCGCACATCTTCCTTCTCCGCCTCGTGTCACTTCCTTTTAACAGCCTCGTCTCCCCAAATGACGCGATGTCCCACCGGTAGTTCGACTGGTGGGCATAAGCTCCGGTCGTGGTCGCTCCCAGGACTTTAGGGCCGCGCGGGTTTTTATCGTTTTCACAGTTGCTGCTACGTTTCGGTACCTCACTCACCTCACTTTTTCCTCGAACAGAAAGGTCTTTCAGTCTTGTTGTTTCCTTTTAAAGATTTGCTTTTTTAGAATTGCAGCGTATGTTATTTTCTCCTAAGTACCTTTCCCTTTTTTATTATTTTCCGTCGCCACCTCCCTCTCCTTTAGTCCCTCGAGTCGTGGAGCCTCAATCCTTCATCATGCTTCGGTTTTCTCGTGCGATTAGGCTAGACGCCTTACCTTCCCCTTCCCTGAACTCTCCCGAGATGGGTTGTATCTCCGATACGCGTTCTTGGTCGGAGACCGTAGGGTCAATCCCCGAAGCTGAGATTGTTCGTTGAAGGATTCTTGAGGCCTTTTATTTGAGACGCTCCTCCCTCGTATACGGCACTGCCGCCCCAAAAGGTTATCCTCCTTCTCCTTGAAAGCGCAGATGAATCGAAATCGGGGGACCCCCTTTTGTTTGCCCCCCTTCAGAGTATTCCTTCCCCCCCAGAGAGAGGCACCAGGGCCCGTTCTCTCTTTCTCATAGTCCGGACGGAAACCTCTCCGCTCCCCTAAGAGTCACCCCCATTCTTTTCCGAGACGTAGGGATCGACGGTCCCCCGAACTTCGTCCCCGAGAGCTTCCTGTTCTTTTTTCACTCTCTCCTGCGTTTTCGCTTTCTTCCCCTCCCCCCCCGAGGACTCACCCGTTTTTTTGCGTCGGCTCTTAGCTTGTCTCCTCAGAAGTTTTTGCTCTGCTCAGTCTCCTCCCCGTCCTTCACATCTGTATAACGCCTCGGATATCTCTCTCTTTCCTCAGGTTTTTGTCAGATCTTTTTTTTCGGAATTTTTGCGAGGATGAGAGCAAGCCAAGTTCTGTTTCCAATGCTCAGTTCAGACACGCTTTGCCGTCGAGATGATTAAGGAACTTCTACGTTATGTGACAGTTTAGTTCGGAGTTTTCTTTCCTGCATCCCCCCCCCTCCTACTTTTTTAAAGGATGATATCCTTGAGGACTTTCAGGCATATTTGAGCGTACTTACGTAACATTTCAATCCTTTCTTTAATTTGAAGTATTCTTACGACCTCGACCTCGAGGCCCTCCTTGGGACTCTCGAATAGTGTTCCGGCCTCTGAGAATTAAAACGTTCGCGATGACTTTGATACGGCCTTGGATGGATCCGTCGTCCCCTCCCAAAAGGAGAAACTCTTTGTCAAGGTTTCGATTCGTAAGTCCAGTAGGTTATGACTTGTTTCCGAGCGGTCGCGAAGACGCACGAATCAGCTCTCGCTCCCCTTTTTCCCCGTCTTCATCTCTTTCGAGAGAGCCCTTATTCCTCAACCCCCCCCAGCGCGGACGTTTTTTGATTCTTTCTCGACATCCCTTTTTTCCTTTGCTGGAGCTCCTAAGACGGGCTGCCCCTTACCTCCTCCCTTCTGCCTAGCTGATGCTTGGCGATTTCTTTTGGCCCAGTTTTTCCACGATAAGAGTTATTGCCGCCTCTGATTTTTTTTTTCTACGTAGAGACCTTTTAGCCTGTTACTCTCTCTCCTTCCCGACGTCGCTTATCGGAGATGGGACCCGCCCCCGGCCCCATTACGTGTTTTTATTTTTTCTCGTTTTTTTTATTTTTTTTTTGTTTTTTTTCTGCTGTCACTCTGAGATCTGGTTCAATGCAGTTCCTTTCCCTTTTCCACGGAAGCCCCCAGCACGTGCTCTTTAGGATCTTTATACCCCCGAAAACGGCTGACGACGACCCCCCTACAGCGTCCCCTCGTTATTTTTTTTCCCTCCCCTGTTTTTCTTTTTTTTCCCGCTGACCCTTTTCAAAATAGGCACTCAGCAAACGTGGCCGGTGGCAATTCTCTGGCGCTTCGGCCGTTTTTTCCCAACGACGTTCTTCGGGGTCTTCCTTACCCCTTTTTCTTAGTCCACGTCCACCCGGCCGAGGTTCACGTAGTCCCCGGCCAACGGTGATCATCGGCCCCTGGTGCCTCCTCTATGCGCCAGCCCCAAAACTTTGACCTCTTAGTTTTTCTCTGCCTCCTTTCGACGCTCGAGGTGCTCGCTCCAGCCCATTTTTTGCCGACGGGCGGCGGGCCGCCAACATGTCATCCGACCCTCCCGGACTTTGAGAGCACGAGAAGTCTAGGTGCTGGCGCCACTTTCCCTAGATCCCAATCAATACGACGGTCTTCGTTGCTACGGCGATCAACGAGGAGCAGTTTCCGGTTGTCTCCGAGTTTTTGATCCGGACGGTTTGGGATGAGCCAGGCGTCCCCACGTCTTTTCCTGAGTATCTCAAGCATCGGATAGAAAGGTTGTCACTTCTCGTCGGCCATAAAAGGTCGACTCTCTGTTTCTTTTTTCCGACTTTTACCTCGCGAGCCAGTGGGTGACGCCGTCTGCTGCCCGGGTGTAGGCGGTAGGGGTTTTGATCCTTGGACTTTGTCCTTTTTTCTTGCTGGTTCGCTTTTTAGTTTATTCTTGCACCACCGCCTAGAGCTGCAAAACCTTCCGCGGTTTACGTACACAGGCAGGGCCGCGGCCTCCCCCTTGTTTTTTCCCGTGCTCCTCCCGGGGCAACTTCCTTTACTCTCGTTCCGAACTCCGATGTAGTTAGAGATGTTAAGAAGACTTTTCTCTCCTTCCTAGAAGGGGACTGGCGACTTTCTTTTTTCGCTTTTTGACATCTCCGGATGCTCCCCCACTCCCCTCTGCTGTCTGATTGGTCCTCAATCTCCTGAGTCTAGCTGTGAACTTGATTAGAGTCGTTTTTTTTTTCTCCGGTCTTACAACGGATCGACTTCACCCCGTCATCTCCGGATTATCGAGAAGCTTTTAACGCCCACCTCGTGGAAAATTCAACCCTCTTTTGACCGGCTCGGTATAGAAGGCGGAGCTTCCCTTCAGCTTTTTCCTCCCGCCCTAAGCGCTTTTTTAAGTTATGCTTCTTTTTTTTTTTCTTCTCAGCGCCAAACCTTCGTGTTGTCAATCCTTTGACTTTTCTTTTTTATGCTTCCCCGCCGCGACTTTGCTTCACTCCCTAATAGTTTAGTCCAGGGTGTCGGTTAACCCTTTTTGATAGAGTTGAGCTCCTTGTCTAGTGAGTCTACTCTGCCCTTCATCGGTCGCGGTCCATACGTCTCCATGTAAACAAATCATAGTTTCCGTCTACCACACTCCTTCGGTAGTCCCCGACCTATTTTACTGCTATCAATGACAGGACGTGAATATTTCCGCTACTTCCTCCCCCTTCCTGTGATCCACTCCGAGGTTTCCAAGGCTAGCTCATCCTTTTCTTAAACGCGTTTTTTCCTTCTCGCCACGGCCCTGTTTCGGCCGAGCTCGAAGGCCCCCCTAATGTTGACCGAATCCCCAAGAAAGGTGTCGTCCCTTCTGTCCATTTTTTCTCTCGGTAGACTGACGCCGCAGTTTTTTTTGTGAGAATCGAATCCTCCACGGGACGGCACACTCTCCTCTCTCTCTATCCTCCTCCACCTACCTCCCCCCTTTCCAGGTCCTTCTTCCCTTCTCTCCCCCCCCCACCCCCCTTCTTTCACCCCCACCCTCTCCTCCCTTTTCCTTCTCCTCTTCACAGATCGATCTCTTCGGAGGCGGCCAGTTGTCTGTGCACGCCACTTGACGGCCAAACTGTACTCTATCCTCCCTCACTGGATCGGTTTAGTCTCGTTAGGACGAAAGAACCTTTTCTCTTCTTTTGATTTCAAGAGGTCCTTCTTCCTCCTCCCCTTTTTCCCCCAATATTTGAGAGGATGCCGGAGGGACCCCGCTCCGGAAGGACCGGTCTCGTTGACTCATTAGCCCTAGAAGAAAGGTTCTTCTTTCATCCTTCCCCTCTTTTCACCCATGCCTGGTCAGGACGCATACCCCTTTCTTCTTTCGGGCTCCCCCCGTTTCGAAGCCCGAGAAGAACGCATTTTTTCGTCTTTTAGAAGTAGCCAGATCGGAAAAATGATAGACCTCCGTCCTACTTTTTTTATCTACCCCCCTCCCAGTTTTACTTTGGCTAGGCCGACCCTTGTAGACTGGAGGATAATTCGCAAAGTTTGCCCCAGGATAGGAAGATCTCTTGCTCCTCGCCTTGTTTTTTTTCCAGGGACTTGGTGAGTCCCGATGTTCCCCTCCGGCTAAGTTCGGTAAGCCGCTCTGTAGGCGGACATGCGCGTGTTTTCCTCCTTTTTACGATTCTTTCTTGTTTTTTTCTAGGATTTCGCCTTTTCTGCCAGATTTCATCTTTGAGTCGGACCTTAAAGAGAACTTAGCGCCTTTCCAACACTTTCCGAGCTTATTCCTGAAAACGTTGTTTCTCCTTTCGTTGGCAGTATCAGCGTCCCAGATCTATCATGAACAGCCGGCTCAAGTCTGTGGTGATTTTTAGTAACCCGGTGTGGTATTCCGGAAGACTTTTCCTTATAAGCTTGAAGACTCCCCTTCTTGAGCTGCTCGTGTTGAGATAATTGATATCCATTTCCCAGGTATTTCCTTGCGGCCCCCTTTCCCTTCACCGAGTCTTTTTTTTTCAACTCCTCGCGGAAGAATGCTTCTTAATCGTTGCCGTCGATTTAATACAGAGTTCATTCAAATGCCACCACTAAAGAACTGTGTTTCACTCCCCCTTTTCAAGCGGCTGACTAAGAAGAGATCCCTACTCCTTTTCGCCGGGTGAAATTCCGAGGTACCTAACCAGGTCGATTCGGAGGTTTCATCAGTCCTTTTTCACGCTGATCAGTTTTTTCACCGTTACTTTCCGACCCTTTTATTAATTCCAGGAGAGAGCCTCGGGTAGAACAGATCTCCGTTTCTTCCGGTGGGTCTTGTCCTTGCCCCCGGCAGTGTGTCCTTTTACTAATTTTGACTTTTCCTACTGGAGCAGATTTCCAGGTGGGAAGCTTTTTGGACGGTTTTGACCCGACGCCAGCCACGTCGAACTTCACGACTAGTAAGCACCCCCCCCTTTCATCGTGACCCTTCCCCGCCAGCCCTTGATTTTCCCCTTACACACTAGCGTTCGGCGCGCGAACCCGCTGCTTCCCTCGCCCGGTCGAAACCAGTTCCCATTCTTCGGATAGTACAGAGTTGCCGGCCCCCCTCCCAGTTCCCCCTCGTCAGGTCTCTCTCACCTCTCGTTTATCAGAGCTCAACATTGGGTGATAGACCCGCTTTGCATCCTTTTCTGTGTTACTAACTTACATTCCTAGCCTCGATTCATTAGAGATTTTCTGGCGCTACGACGTCCGGTCGGACTGCAGGTTGGTCCTTTCACAGATTCTGCTCGCGCTCGGCAGATTCGTAGTTTTCCGGTGCACCCCGAGGGGTTTTGCCTTCTTCGATCTTTGTCTCTCTCGGCGTCTCGTTTCTGTCTTCTCCGCCCCTACCGTGGGCCGATGATCAAGAGTAGCCTCCGGACTCGCCTTTGTTTTTATTTCTTATCAGCGATGACCCTCTCTCCATTTTTTGAAGCCCGAAGCGCAGAATCTCTGTCCCCCTACGCTATTCCTTTTTTCCGAGGTGGACTGACTTAGAGTCCCCCAACTGGTCGTGAACCGGTAGGAGAGTAGTGTTGGCTTGCAAAAGGGTCGTGGCCTTTCCGTCTTTAGCCCTTCCAGCGCGGGGTGTAAGACAGTTTTACGAGCTTGCACGCAATTTTCCCCATGACACCCTACGAAGACCACTGTTTTCGCGTTTTTTTTGCATTCCTTCCTCGGTCTTCTTTCGCTCCCCTCTTCAGCGTCTGCTACAGTAGTCTTCCTGAAGTAGCAGATTCTTTTCCTACTCTTTCTTACGACGAACTCGTTCCTTCCTTTGAAGCCTCTCCGTGTATCCTTTCTAGTCTTACCGACCTTTCATTCGTGGACTCCCATCGAACAATTAAGAGCGCTCTTTGCTGTGCCAGTCCCAGCCATCGCCCCGCTTTTTCGCGTACGCGCATAGATCCTTTTTAGCTGTGGAAGGCGCCGCAGCGGGTTGAAGTACGTTATCCTTTTAGCGCTTTCACCCCCCTTTTTCGTTTTTTAACATTCCCCTTGCTGCCCCCAGTTGAGCCCCCTTATCTTTTGCCTCTCGATCACGACTGACTACTCAGGCCGTCGCATGCCTTACGTTGCCTTTGATCGTCCGTTTTTTTTTTGCCTTTCCGGGAGAGGCACAACAGGGCCTGTCGCTTCTCCGACCCGAAGACGGGAACATCTGCCGTCTCTAGCCCGCGTTCAAATCTGCATCCTTCCCCTTCAGCCGTTCGGTCTGCAGCCTTTACAAGCATAGGAATCACCTCTTCCCGGTTTCTTCATTCGTAAGTTAGCTCGCTTTACCTTTACTGAGAATCGTCACATTCCTTGTCTTGAGGGTTTCGATACATCTGGAAGCTCCCTTTTTTCCCGTCCCCTAGAAAAGGACTCCGTATTACGACCGCGTCTCTTCCCTCTTCTTTTCCCTCCCCTTTTTCTTGAATCAGCTTCTCGTAGATTTCTGTGAGATGTGACTTGTGAGCAGTCGTCAGAAACCCCAATCCGCTTCAAGTATGTCTAAACGATACCCCGCCAGAGGAAAAAGGTTCCTGAGGATTCTCAGCTCCTGCAATCCCCCCTACGTTGATCTTTAAGATGATCCCACCTCTTCCTGAGCCTTAATCTCTCCGGAAGGATGATATAAATCACCGGGCCTGGTTTTTGGGAGGGCAGTCAGGATTTTTAAGAGGCCCTTAGCATGTGGGTGCCCTTTATTCCCGGTTGAATAAGTCCCTTTCTAATGGGACGGACTAGGTGAGGCAAGTTTTCCAGATGACCCTTCCCAAAATCCCCCCATAGCCCGTAAGGAGTGATCCTTTCTTTACCCCTCCCGCCCATTTTTTTTTCCTATTTTCATTCTTTTTTGTTCCGTTTCATTCTGTTCCCTCTACGGTTGCGGGGTAGCTTTTTTTTAGACCTTCGGAACATACGGAGGCGCCTCCTTCGAACAGTCCCGTATCCCCGATTTATGCTGGACGAGGCCTCCTATGCTATCGGGCGGTCGGGTCTACGATACCCAGTCGAAAAGGTATTCCTCTCTTGCGGACAGTTTTCCCCCTCCCTTCCATTCGAGCTGCCTTTAGCTTGATTCGAGAGGAGCCAACGATCTTTCTTTATACGAGCAGATTGTTTCTCGGGAGGTATTCCCTTCGTTCGAGACGCCTTGCTTGTCACCCCCCAGAGAGGAGTGAAGACACTGTGTTATCCCCCCCCGCCTCTTTGCCGTAGTCAGAGTGGGGTTGGATTGCGGCCTCTCTCTTCCGGACTGGCTCTTGTTCCCCCTCGCCCTCGTCTGAAGGAGTCTCTCCGGCCCCTGGTCTTCTTTTTTGCTGCGCCTGTCACCCCCTCCGAGTTACTTTTTTTTTTTTCATAGACGTTTCACCTGGGGGGACTCTGAGCTTCTCACATGAATCCCAAGACGTTGCAGGGGGAATTGCGGACCCCCTTTTTTACCTTCCCTTACCCCCAAGCTGCCTCCTAGATCTCTACCCGTTAGTTCCAAAGACCCTGCTTTGGGTAGGACCCTCCGTATCTCCCCCCCCCGTGGTGATTTTCACGGCAACTTCGCTCCCGAAACGACGAAGAGCGAAGAGCTCCCTCTCGCTTTTCTACAGTGAAGCTCCTATGTTTTCCACCCCTCGTTTCAAGGCCCGCCTCTCTCCGGAAATTTTTCCGGCACCTTACTCGGAAGAAAATCCCTCCTCTTTATTTATGCCCGTCTGCTGGTCTACCTCTTGCCAGAGTGCAATCCCTTCCCCCTTAACGCCAGTTGTGCAACGTGTCATTTTTTTTTTGATGTGGGTCTTGTCTCCTCTATGAGTTCAGAGGTGGTCGGGTTTGGAGAGGCTCCCTGCTTTTTTGCTCTGAGCGATCAGGACCCGCCGTTCTTGTTTTACGGCTCGGGCCTTCTACTCACTCTGCTGAGGCATAAGAACCAGCGCATCTGAGTCGTCTGCTAGGATGCTGGGGATTTTTTTGGTGCTAGGGCTTTCGTTTTAGAGTTAGCGAAGCTCTCGAGGATTCAGCCCTTTTTTCACGCCGATCTTTACAACCCCCGCCCGCGTGCACACGGCCCCTCCCGCTTCCGTCAGTCTCCTCCCCGCTCCTTGAAGACCTTTTGTCGACCGGCCCCTTCCTCGTTTGTTTCGACCCCCGCTCCGCTGCCAACTTTCGTCGCGTACGGATGGCATCCCCCTGCTTCTAGGTCCCACACGTGCCCGCTTCCTTTTCTTTTTACTTTCTTCCTCTGCTCGGGGGGAACCTTTCTATTTCACACCGGCCCGCAGACAATTCCGAGGAGTTCTTTTTTTTTCGTTCAAACCAATGTTTCCCCCCTTCCGTTCCGACTTTTCCGGGCTGGGAGGAAGGAGATCTTGTAGTAAACGGATTTCCCTTCCCGATCAGGATCTTTTTTCTTTTTCCCCTGCTTCCCAGACCTCGTGACCCTGATTTCCTCCTCCTTCGTTCTCACTCTCCCGCGGACTTAAACTATGTAGCGCCACCCCTCCCCTGAAGCCTTGATCCCGGCTGGACCTGTTTTTTGATCTCTTTGCGTTCGTTGCGACCCCAATTTGTGGCTCAACTCCTAATGTACTATGCCTGCCCTCCTCTCGCCAGAATCTGACTGGAGCGGAAGACTTTCCCCCTCCCATGCCATTTTCCCGAGTCGGCCGTGGGCTCTGACGTTTCTCTGGCTCTTCTCGCGACTCCCCCCCATGAAATGCGTCCGTTTCCTCTTCGACTTGCAGTCCCCCCCCCCTCCCTCACTCCTACCAGTACCATTGGCCTTCCTTATTCCCGCGCGCTGACCCCAGCACTGGAGCTGGCATATAGTTCTCTAGGCCTTACAGGGTTTTCCCCCACTAGATTAGAGCGTTTCTTCCTATGCGGGTTCTCCCAACTTCTTTGAGAGCTTCTCCTCTCCCATTGTGCGTGCCGCTATCGAGACCCCCCCTTTCGTCCTAGGCCAGCCCCCTTTTCCAGGACTGGTGTAAGAGCGTGTGGCCCGCTCTACAGTTTTCCCCCCTCGTTCTTCTAGGAGTCAACCTTGCGGCGAGGAAGATCCCTCTTTCTCAGTCTTCTTAGGCCCTTTTCCTTGACAGGTTTGCACGTTACGGCCTATTTCTTTACCTCTCTCGAGGGGAGTCGAGCGGAGAACCGCCCCTTGCCTTTTCCTTCGGACGTACGAAGGCCCCCCCTTCTATTTTTTGTTGTTGAAGATGAGAATGTGGCTTTCCCCTCTGGACTGCTCATGCGGTCGCCTGACTCGAGCCCTAGAGAGCAAAGGTCCGGCAGGTCTGCGGTGTCCTTTTCCTTGGCTCTCCCCCTTTTCGGTCCTTAGACGCTCTTTATCGAGCGGGCCGCCAAGTTGTTAAGCTCCTCTTCCCCCGTCCCCGGCGTACTACGGTATCGCCGTCCGTCCCTTCCCTATGCTCAGACCGGGAGTGGCTTTCTCTTTCCGCGTGGGGATAGCAGGGCCTCCCTCTTTTTTTTTGTCCCCAACCAGCCCTCGGGGTTGGGGTTAGCGCCTCCCTCTCTTCCAAGTGCGGTCTCATAGAGATTTTTCGTTTTTCGGTTCTATCACTCCTTCCCCCCAGCAGGTTTCAGATGCTTCCGGTCCCGACCATGAATTCGTGGTTTTTCCTTTATTAGTCGTAATTGATTTCCCTGTAGTTGTTTCTTTACCGCGACTCTACTTCAACGTCGCGCACTCGGAGAACGGCGCCGGAGCTCCTTATCAACCCCTTCTTTGATTCTTGCCGAACACTTTTCTGAATCTTCTATTTCGTCGCGTTTTTTTTTTGCGGAAAGTCTTGGCTCCGTACCTTTTCTTTGACTTTGGTCGCGCGACGCAATCCGAGGATTGCTCACCAGCTCAAGAGGCAACCCCGTCTTTCCTTCTCTTTAGCCGTTGATCTACGCCTGATTCACCCAAGCCAACTGTCCTCGATTTCAGGGCCCTCTTTTTGGAACGTTCGCGGAAGAGCCGTGACTTATAGTAGACGTGAAGCGTCCTACCGTTGCCCCCCCTCAGCTCCTTCCCCTCCTTTCCCAAAGATTTTTAAAGATTTGACTCCCCACCCGCATATTGTACCGCCGTGGTTTGCTGCATAGCCAAGTTCACCATCCAAGGTCATTTTTCAGTCCCCTCCCTTTTAAATTTTTCGCGACAGATCCATAGCTGTAAGCCGTACGCCGCCCTGACCCTTCCTTGCAGCGAGTGGGTCGACGAGTAGAAGTTGAGAAGGTAGGCTCCATAAGCCCTCCCTTTTTTTCCTTACCCGGCCTCCAGGTTTTTCCAGAGACCGATAAGGTTGTGCATCTTTTTCCTCCCCCCCGCGGCCTCTCGTAGACCCGAGAAAGAAGAGCCAGACCCCAGTCCTCTCCAACGCCCCTTCCCAATCGCCCTCCAGCCCCCCTCCAGGCTTGCTGAGACGGACCCCCTGAGAAAGTTTGTTGCGTCCCCCTTCCGATCACTACGTCTTAAGGATAGACTCCCTTCGTCTCCTGACTGATTTTTACTTTTCTCAGTCCCCCCTCCTGACTTTGAATAGTTAGACCTCGCGCAGCTTAATAGTTTGAATAGACGAGCACTTTAAGCCTTCCTTCTGTATACCTTCCCGACTTCATCTCCTCTTTGTCCCCCCCCTCCCATCGAGAGTCATCTGCGAGTTCGCTCTATTCTGCTCGATAGATGCCAAGATTTGGGAATACGATCGCTTCTATTCCTCCTTTCAGTAGCCATCGTTCCCCTCTTTTTTCGTACTTTTCCCAGGCGTCTCGAGCTCCCTTGATCTCGCGTGTTTCTGGCTCGCATAAGGAGGCAACCATTGCCTGCTCAAAGGTTTTTTCTGACTCTTGCCCTTTTTCGTGACGCAAAGTTTCATCCAGCTTCTGTCCGTCGGGGGCGCAGGCGTCCGCACCTCCCTGCTTCTTTTCCATCCGTGCTGGGTGGACTTCGCCCCCCCGGCTTGTTTTTAGAGGAACGGTACAGATCTTCTTTTGGGTTCCCTTATTCCTGCCTTGGTAGCTTGACCTCTCCGTCACTGATCCGGACGAGCAACTGCCGCGTTGGTAATACGACCTTTTTTAACCCAATTCCTAAACCCTTTTTTTGGGGGGATGCCCAATTTCTCCCATCCTTTCGACCTCCCTCTTTCCGTACAAGGATACGTCTGGGAGAAAGGGGCAGTCCCGCCGTCTCACTCCTCGTAGTCCCTCGTCCCCCCGACACGGTCTTTTGGCCCGCCGGTAAGCGCTATACTTGCTTGTGTGACTGGTCGATTATTCCATCGTCTGAACCCCCCCTCCGCGCTGGAGGGATTTCAGAGACGACCGCCCCCCCGATTCCCTTATTTGGCTGGAGGGAATTGCTTCATCCTTTGATAGGAGTGTGCCCTCGAAGGAGCCAGAAGCGATGTCAGCTAGATTCAGCGACCAGCGCGCAATTCAAGGATAACCTAGTAGACCCTCCCAACTCCGCCCCCAGAGGACTTCCTATTCTCGTTTGCGATCTTCTCATCTCACGCTCGGACCTCCGAACTCGTTGCTCCCCCGATTCCCCTTTTTTCGAGAGATGCCCCCCCCTATCAATTTCTTCCCTTTTAACTGCGGCGTCGCCTGAAGCCTTCCTGCCTGGTTTTAGAAGGGCACTATCTAGTCCTAGAGCCCCCGTTTAGTCTTTTTTCAGGCTTGAGCGCAGGCGAGAGATATCAGCAGGATCCCCCGACATCGCGCGCATAGTCCCGGATCAGCGGCCTGGCCTCACCTGACAGAGATGACTTCCCATAATTTCCTGGCGATCAAGACAGGGCAGCTCTTTTGGCTTCCTCCACTCGCACAGCCTGTCTCCGAACTCGTATCTCTCTCTTTTCTCCCCTTTTTTTTTTTTCTCGAGTAAGTTAGTCGCATTCTTTCCTTCTTTGACCGATTCCCTTCTGGAGATACACGGGGTGTAGCACCCTGTGAGGTGAACTTCGGAGGTTTCCTTCCCCCGTTCCTCAGATCCCGAGGAACAGGCGGCTCGGTAAGCCTTCCCCCCCCCCTCAGACCCTTCGAGCGGCCAGGCCTGCGATAACGCCCTTTTTCAGTGTGGTGACGCTGGCCCTCTTACGTCTCTCTGCCCGTCAGGGCCCGAGAATAGACGCGCCGCTCGGGTCTCCTTACTCTTTTTCTTTCTTCTGCCGCAACAAGGTCCTGCTCCCGTCCCCTATCTTCTCTTCGTGATATAGTCCAAGAAGCAGTCGGTCCCTAACTTTTCTTCTTTTTCTTTTCCCCCCCAGTGAGGAGCGGTTTGTACTTGAAGTCGCTTAAGTCCGCATAGCTGCTGCGCTTTCCCTCCTCCGGAGAGCCCTCTTTCTCCTCTTCCCAAGATTTTTCGGATTCCTGATGGCGGTTCTTACCCCCTCCCCTCCCCCGCCTCCTGTCAGGGGATATCTGCGCTCCACGACGACGGTAATTCGCCACATATAGACATCTACTATTTTTTTTTGATGCTTCTTTTTGACTTCATTCCAGTTAGTTGCCGCCGAGGCAAGTCTCGTCCCCTCTCCGAGTCTTCCCCGTAGAACTTCCGAGGAAAGCTGCCTACCTCCTGCGTCCCCCCCCACTAGAGATGATTTTTCCCCTTTTTCCCTCCCTTGGTGACGTTTCGTCTATGTGTCTTTTCGTGCGCTAGCAAGTTGTCCTGTCTATCCATCTGCTCCTCACGGATTCCTTTCGGCCCACCCCCCCGGAGATTCCCCCCCCCCCACCCGCGTCCTCAAGGTAATCCCCGCAGCCTGGGGGTCTTACCTCCCTTATTAATAGTTCCCTTCCCGGACTTTTTCGTGTCGCCGGGCCGCTTGGAGCTTGTCGGCGCCTGCGGGCCGGGGGAATGCTTATGATCTACTTTGCTACAAAAGGAGAGGGGTTGTCCTCACAAGCTTTGTTGATAGTCCACCTGTTCCTGCCTCTTCTCCCCTGAACTCCGACGAGATCCCCGAGATCAGAGACGTCCTCTGTCCCTCCCTGAGGTTCCTCCCTTTCAATTCCCGGCTCTGTTCGGCGACGTAGGTCCCCCCCGACAAACCTGGCAGTCCGCTGGCGCCCGGATTGTACGTCTCGGTGGTAGGGAAACCCTATACCCCTTTTAAGGTGACTTACCCCCTCTCCTTTCCGTTTTGGAGCCACCACGAGTGAGCATCTTTTTTTCGTGTTACTCCGTGCTTTGTTCTCAGGGCTTGGAGAGGGGGCCGTGCTTCCTCCCCTCCTGCTGTCCTCCCTGCTTCTTCCTCTTTATAGGCCGGGTCGACAGGACACCTGAGGCCTCTCAACATTTGGCGTGCTGGAGGCTAACGAGGCGCGGAGAATTTTGTATCGAGTCTGTGATGTTGGGCCTCGTTCTGCGCGTTCCCGCTTTAGAGAAGATTCAAGTTACACCAAGAAGAGATTCCCCCCATGGGCGCTCCCCCCCTTCCCCCCACTCTTTTTTCGCCTCCACGGCGGCCCGTGCCCCGGGGTCCCCCTTTCTCCGCGGTTTTCCCCAAGCGATACGCTCCTCCCTCCCTTCTCCCCTGTCGTGTGATGGACCTGACTTTTTGTTCTCTTACGTTTTCTTTGGACGGCGAATATTCCAGGCTTTCTTCCTCGTGGGGGACCTCGGCCCGATGCCGCCAACGGAGACGACATCGCCTGCTCCTCCCTTCTTGGGTAAGCCAATTTCTTCCCCCCTCGCCTCGACTAAGGTCTCTTTTTGCCTTTTTTCGGAGCTCGGGGGTAAACGGCTCTTGTCGGATCTCGGATCGAAGAGTCCTCCCTCTTTGACGACTTCCCCCAGCACGTTGGCTCTTGCTGCGCTAGGCCCATTTCCAGAACTCCCTGCCGACGCTAGGCTGGACTCTTCTCTTGCCTCTCGAGGTGTCTTTCAGCACCCTTGTTTCAAAGCCCTTAAAAGTACGGAGTCCTTCCTCTGAGTCCCTGTCGCCGAGACGAACCTCGACGAGTTTCGTCCCTTTTTTTTCTTCAGCTTACTTTTTTGACTTTAGTGCTCGGAGTCGAGCGGGAATCCAACCGATCTTTTCCATCCCGTAGAAAGCGAACCTGATCCCGACCCTTTCGGAAGAATAACGTCCCACTGTCCTCCGTCTCCCTCGTCCAGCGCCCACAGCTGCATTATCTGTCGAAAGTTAAAGATTCCAGGTCTCCCCCTAAACCTCCGAAGCTTCTCGGTTCTACCGAGCGCGGTAGACTCACCCCCCCGCGCTGGGGTTGCTCTACCAAGGGGCCGCTCGCCTGACTCGAATACCTTTATCCACGACTGATAGAATTGCTTCTTTTCTTTTTTTTTCGGACGCCAGAAGTTGGCCCGTCTGCTTCATTTCCCCGCGATCGCAGAGCGGTCCTGGAGGCGGCAGGCCCTCTTTGTACGTCGATTCGATCTCTATTTCCCCTTCTTTCCCTCCCCCCTTAGTCGTCGACCGCATGATCGGCTTTTATTAGG
>Ga0179593_1534920_pt1 | contig 16435 bp, 17 predicted proteins | sample CZODoug2_1_08_16_FD_185931 | JGI IMG/M metagenome (GOLD analysis project Ga0179593, IMG submission 185931) | Vadose zone soil fungal communities from Angelo Coast Range Reserve, California, USA - CZODoug2_1_08_16fungal (PacBio error correction) | ecosystem: Environmental > Terrestrial > Soil >... | reverse complement strand
TCTGTCCCGAGGCCGACGCCGCGCCACCTTTAATTGACGTTCGAGTTCTCCAGATCCCTTCGCATTTTCTTGTCGATAGATGTCCCTTTGCGGTATCGGCTTGCGCCTTTGGAGCCAGAGTTCTCCCCCTTCCGCCCTCGATCGCCCTTTTTTGCCGTGGCAGTCATTTGCCCAGGAGGTCCCTAGCCGGTCAGTCTTTTCCCTTGGAGCGTCCGCCTGGAACCCCGCCCCGTTTCCCCTACTAGTGTTTTTTCTTGAGAGCTTCCTTGACAGGATGCAAGACTTCTCCAAGCACTTTTTCACTTGTCTCCCCGACACTTTAGAATCCCCTTCTCTAGCCCTTTCCTCCACATCTCGGTGGAAGGGAAATTCGAGACCTCCGTTTTTTTTCCTTTTCAACTCGACTTAAAAGTTTTGATGGACCCCATGGACCTTTGTTTCCCGCCGGTTGTTGCGCTTTCCGCGCCTTCTACGGCCGTTTGTAGATTTCACTCGCATTCGATTCTTACCGCGCGCCGTTCGTTTATGAATCCCCACCTTGTTTACTCCTTTTCCTCCTCAGATAAAAGGCACTTATCCTTCTGAAAACGGGTGACCCATCTTCGTTTTAAACTTGAAGATGACTTTTTCTCCCTTTCCCCCCCGTGTGTCTCTGGCGCCTTTGGGCAAGTCGACTTTATTTGAACGGACTTAGGGACCGCAGCAACGACCTTACGCCCCCCCTTTTTTCCCGCAAGTCGTATTTTTTCTTGCTCTTGGTTGATATAGGTTTCCCGAACCAAAAACTCACTCCTCCTCTTTTTTTTGGTTAGGTAGTGCATGAGAAACGTCCTTAGTCGGAGCCACGCCCCGCGACCGTCGGAAGCGGGTCGCCCTCCGTTTCACTGGGGTTTTTCCCCTCTTTGGCCCATATGACTGGGACTCCCCTTTTTTTCTTTTTCCCGGCCGCGGTCAGTACGGAAGCTTCGTTTAGTCCACGTTTAATGTCCAGCCTGCTCGCGCAGCAGGGGTCCTTTTGTTCTTTTTTTCTTTTTCTCGAGTTGACCGTTGTCTTCCCCCTCCCCTTCGTCGAGAGTGCTGTCTGTTTTCTCCCCTGCATCGTAGAGAGAAGACTCCTTAAGCTTCTCGTGCGCTTCCCCTTTTAGAAACGTGGCCGCGCTTCGCCCCCTTTTCGTGAAATCCTCGTCGCAGTCAGCTTCGGGGTCCCTTGTCTTTGTGCTCCTTCCCCTTCGGGACAGGACGGCTGGTGGTTTTGTGAGATTACTTTCTCCTTTTTCCACCCCATGCCCGTCGCTGACGTTAATTTCCCATTTTTGTCTATGACCGGCCCATTTTCCGGTCCGTCCCTTTTTGCCTCCTTCCCTCCCGGGGTGGTAGGCGATAGCTGAACGCCCGCGGGATTATTCTTGATGTGCCGTGAACCTCCTTCGTAGCGCACTCCTTTCTCGATTTCAACGACTTCGTTCGCTGTTCGCCTGCGAGCGTTTTTTTCTTTTCCCATTGATGACTTCGGTTTCGCGCGTGCCGTGCCCTTTTCTTTTTCTACACCAAGAGGGCAAGTGTTTCGAAATATATCCCCTTTTTAGTTTCCCCAGTCCGAGGTCGAAGCCTGGTCCCCCTCTTTCCCGCTATGCTGAAATCTGGTTCCTTTTTTTACAAGAGGCTCTCCCCTTAAACCGACCGAATATAGCCTTTTGTTTGCCGCGGTAGTACCGAAGAACGTCCCTTTCTTGAAGGCCCAATCCCCTTATTTTCTCTTGTTGATTTTTGTTCTTTGCTGCAATGGTCCTGGGACTTGTCCCTCTAATGCCCGAAATAGTACTGTCGATGTATGTGAACCTCCTTGGGTTTTCGGTTGCCTCTCCGAACAAACCAGCTGTTCCCGGAATGCAGATGACCGATTTTGCGACCTACATCCGGAAATAGGTTTTTGTAGGCTTCTCTTGGTTCATTTTGTGTTTCCCCCAATGGGATTTGTCCCTCGATTACAACGTTCCTAAATACCCTCTTTCTTCCCCGATATGGTTTTTAGAGATAGCCAATTAGGGACCTGCAACTTACGGCCCCTCCCCCCTGAGCGCTGACCCCCCTAGCCCGCAGTTCCCGACTACTTCCCGTATCCTAACTCACGGACCTTGGTTTTTCTTGTACTTCAGTACGCCGAGCGTGTCCGTGGGCTGTTTTTTCCAATGACGACCAGGTCCTGATTGTCCGTGTTTTTTCTTCTCCTCGGGAAATGTTGACCCCACGCCCCTCGGTCGTCCGCCTGTTCCCTTTCAGGTTTGCCACTCCACTTTGTTTCTCCGGCATACCGCCCCCTTGAGTCCCTTCCTTTTTCTTGAATGGCAAGACGGACTCCTTCCCCGACAGCCACTTCCGTCTGCTCCATACAGTCGGCCCAGAATAAATCGTTCAGGGATAGGCGTTGTAAAGTCTCTTCCCCCCTTCTTTTTTAAGCGTCCCCCTTTGCTCGCCCCTTCCCTTTTTTTCATCGAGTGAATTAATTACGCCCCGTATGATCACCTATTTCCCCCGACCGCGTGTTTTTCCCCCTTTTATTCTGTTATCTCCCTTTGCTCGCGTCATTGCCCCCTTCTCCCTTGCACTGATTTCCGGCGTTAACTAAATTTCTCCCCCCGCCCATCAATGGTTCCGTAACCTTTTAACCCTCGCAGTCCTGCGCTTCTGTCCTTTCTCTTTTTCAGTAATTCCGTGGCCCGCACCTACCCCTCTCTCGTTTCCTCTCTTTTTTGGAGCGGTACGATCTTTCCCTTCCGGGACGGTGGGTCCCCCCTTTAAACTGCTACCCTTAGCAATCACCACCCCCTCAATCAGCACCAACTTTCTTTTTTCCGCCCTGTCAACGGTTTTTCCCTGTCCTGATTGAGCAAATTCCGCTTCTTAAGAGGTTTTTCCCGGGCGCGATAGTTTTTCAGCTCCCCCCCATCTCAGACCCTTCTTCTTGACGAAGAAAGGAGGGCCCCTTTCTTTCTCTCCCTTCGCCATTAAAGAAACAGTTATTCCCCCTGGACAGCTTTCTGTGGTTTTTTCTTTGACAACCCCTTTTACAGTGTGCGGAGGGGAGAGGACCATCCGGCCTTTGCTTTTCCAGCGCGCGAACGGGCTTGTTCTTCCCCCTGCAATTACCGGCGGCCCTCTTTCTTTCGTTCTTTCCTGAAAAAAGGCAGACCACTCCCGGCAACCTAAGGTTCATTATCATTTCGCCGAGTGACGCCCCCTTCCCTCGGCCTCCCCGCCCCCCGCTCATTTGCCGCATCGCCTTTTTCACCCCTCGTAGATAAGGGAATCACTTGTCCCTTCGGACGTGATATACCTCTCGACGCCACCGCCGCTCCCCTCCCCTGAGATTCTCGCCGGCACCTTTCACGATCCCTTTAAAGCCCGCGTCACCTTCCCTCTGAAGATGACGCTCTTGTCTTTCCGACACGCCAGGGTTTGATATGACTATGGAGGCGTCGAGACATACCCTCTCTTTTTTTCTTTTCACTAGAGACGTCACTGTACCCTCTCCCCCCGGTTTTGAAAGTTCGACAATCCTTCTCCTCGCTCACTGAAAAAAACGAACGTGCTGCCAAACAGTCGAGATGATCCTGTTCCTTCCTCTTTCAGTAGTTTTATTTTTTACTTCCCCTCAGGTCTGACCGCGACGGGTTTTCCTCTTTTCCCCGGGCAAAAGGTTACAGATTCTCTCCCCCTAAGAGAAATCCTCCTTTTAAAGAGAACTGCCCCCCCACAGTGAGTTTTCACTTCGGGTTTTTCGCAGGGTAAGACGTGTGGTCCTCCTATTCAAACCTCTTCGTAATGGAGGTGTGGGGGTCCATAGCTTTTTCTTTCCAGTACCCTCCAAAAGTCCGAGAAGTTTCTAGTAGCTGGGCTTCTTTCTGGCTTTCAAAGTCGTCGGCTTTCCCTTTTCCTTTTTCCCACCTTGTCAGCACCCATTTCCTCTTCCCCTTTTTCTCGAAGCTGGTATCAAGGCGAACGTATGTTTTAATTGCGCTTTATCAAACTTTGGGGGTACTTCGAGAGGACGTTATCGCGTTCAAAGAAGCCTTTTTCTCCCCGGCTCGCCCTATTACAGCGATTCTTCTTTCGATTCTAGGATCCACCCCCTCAGGACAGTCTCGGGAGCGGGTGATCCGACCGACTCAAACCCCTTCTCGGCGTTTACTGGGCCATTTTCCTTTTTGAAGTAGATGTTGCCTACCTCCTTGTTCCACTTCGGATCGCCAGATTCCCTTTTACCCTCGAACTGTACCGCCTGCTCACTTTCTTGGGACTGAGAGAAGGTAGGCTCGGGCGAAGCACGGCTCCGGAACGCTTAGGAGCAACCCTATTTCCTTTTTTTTCCCACCCACGGTTCACTGTTGCTAGTCGTTTACATTATGACCTTCTTCCATCACGCCCTCCTGGCGGGCCCTCGAATTTCGGAAGACCTGTGCGCGTTGTCGGGCGAGCGGGTACTGTTTTTCCTCGGCGGCGTCCTGCATATTCCGACCCCGTCGTAGTGATCATTCGTCGAACTGGCGCGGGCCCCCCCGCCCTGAAGCGTAACCGGCCCTTTCTCTGTCCGTGGTTGCCCAGATATCTATCATTTCTCACTCTTATATTTTAATAATCCAAGTTGTTTGAGAGCCGAGCAGTTCCTCGAGAGTAGCGACCCCCCCCCTATTAGTTCCTCCCCGCTCTGATAGAGCTGAAAAGCTCCCGAGTTCGCTCTGGCCTTGATGGATGCAGAACGAGACTTCTTTTTTTCCCGGTCATCCCCGATGCAGGTTCCTTTGGCGCCAGAGTCAAACTATTCCTCCCTACCCTCCCTGTGAGCGAGTCGGGCTTTCTCCTTTCGGCGTTCACCGTGGTCGCCTTCGGTAGTTTCTCTAAACCCGAGCGTCCCTTTCACCCCGCGGTCCCCAGCTTTTTCTGGAGAGCGTGAGCGTCTTCTCCCCCCCCCCAGCTCAGCCTCCTCGTCCTTCCACTTCGTTTCTTGATTCTCCTTTTCACTTTCGACTACGATTCTTCCGCCGCGCATCATGCCCGCTTTTTCCGTGGAACCTCCGAGTTCCCATCCCAACCGTACAGTTTTACGCCTTCTTTCCCCTTCGCGTTTTTCCGCCGTTGTTATCTCTTTTTCAGAGCGTCGACTGTGATTTTTGTCTCGCTGCCTTTGTGCTTTTCCCCCCCCCTTCCGATCTCGGGTGAGATAGTATACCCACCTGCCCCTTTTATCCCGGCTTTCCTTGAAAGAAAAACTCGTGACTTTTCCCTTCGGCTCGCAAACCCCTTTCCGCTGACCTTGGGTAGGCCCCTTTCCTCTTTACTGTGAGCCTTTCCGACTCAGGCCGTTTCCTCCCCAGACGCCTTTGTTGCCTCCCCCCCCCGTGACACCACTGTAATTGCTTTTAATTCGCAATCCTTCCTGCCTGAATGTAGACGCTCTCCACTTTTTTTCTTCCCCAAACCCCCGCCCCCATCCCTACCGTGTCTTTTTTTTTTTCTTTGTCGAAAAAGCGTGACGAAGTCCACCGAGTTCCCAGTTCGAAGGTTCCTGACTTTCCTTTTTTCTTTCCCTGGCTTTATCTTTTGGTGCCCAGCGACGTACTTTCCTCCAGTGGCGTTGTCCTGTTCCGTCCACGTCGCGAAGAATCCTACTTTTCTCTTCCCTTTTCATTCCGGGCCCCCTCGCCCCGTGGTCAGCCCCTTGTCAGGAGAGAGGATTCCTTTTTAGCTACCTTTATGCGAATAAGAGTTGACCTTTCCCCCTTTTGATTCCGTTCCCTTCTCCCCGAGACGCCGACCTTTTTCATGCTCTTCGAGAAATGATGGTGTTCAGGCTCCATTGTGATCTGCCTTTTCCTTTGTCGTGCGGGCCCTTGCCTTTGGAAGATATCAATGTCCTCCCTCTCGGGATTGGGGGCTTCTGTGTGACGTTCTTTTCCGACTGTTACACAAACGCCCGTTCCCTTAAGGTGAAGCTGTCGATCCGCTAAAATATGGAACGCGAGAAACCTTCTCTCGCGGGAGTGGCTCGCGCCTATTTTTGTCGTTTTGCAGATCTTATTTTTTCCCGTATGTGCCCGTGACCACCTCCCAGTCCGAGAGACGCGGTCATTCCGCGATGTATCAGTCCTTCGCCCGATTCGACTGCGAGCCCCCCCTTCTTCCCTTCTTGCCGCTTGCTCTCCCCCCCCTGGCGTTTTGGACCCCTTTCTCTTTTCGATCAAAAGAGGGAACACCACATTTCCCCCGTGTGGTTGGAAAGTGGGAGAGGTCCCCACTTTTTCTTTCCGGTGTTTCCCCATTAAGCCGGTGCCATCTTTTGAGATTCCACGAGGAGCGCCATGATTTTAGATCCCCGACTTTGGACACATTAGCCTTAAGTAGTTTCCCCTTTCACCCTTGTGCCTCTCTGTGGAAGAACGACCACTTTCTATCCTCAGTTTGATTGCTGCCGTCTTTTGAAAGTTATGGTCCAAATGAATTTCAGTCAGCCCTTACGCTTTTCGTTCTCTGTACGAGAGAGTTTTTTTCTTTGTTCTTGAAGTCAATGTCAACTCTCGGAAGGTCGGCGAATCGGTGATCTTAATCGGAACCCCTTTTTCTATGAGAGTTCCGTGGTTGATGCGGGAGTTGATTTTGTGGATGGGAAATTTCCCCCTCCGTTCCTACAGCGCGTTTTCTAAAATCTTTTCGTCCCGCCGTGGCTCGTTTGAAATTAAGGTGATACTGATACCCTTTGTGGACTGCAACCTTCACTCTTTTGACGTCCTTCCCTTTCTAACCCGACTTCCTCCCTACTTACAAGTCTCCCCCCCTCCGAACGAACTCCGCCTCTTTTTTTATGAGTTGGTACAGCAGTTCCTTGGAGCATCACGCCGCTCTTTTTTGTGATGTTGACGGAACCGTAGAGGTATTGGTCGCATTAGCTCTTTCCCGGTCGACCTTTTTCTTCACCCAAAGACCATCCCGCTCTTGGTCGCACGTATGAAGAACTTTTCGCCACACACATTGTCGTCTCATCCCAGAGGGTCGTTTTTTTGCCTCTTTATTGGCATGCGGTTCCACGTTACGTTGCGGGACGAACACCCTTCCTAGGTTTGCCCAATCCTTTCCGCCCTTCCCATAGTTGAGGTCCTTTTCAAGTTTCCCAACGTTCTAGTTGACGGGAAAGGTCCCGTTTTTCTTCAGGTCCGTTATTCCTTTATTACTTCCGACGTGGTCTGAACTATTAAACGGCTCCGTCCCCCCGAAGTTCTCGACGCTTCCCCCTTTTTTATTCCCCTCTTTCCATGAGCCACCCTGGCATGCACATTATCCTTTCCCCACCTCGACCCCCATTTTTCCTTTCAACCAACCGCTCATCGTTCCTTTTAAAAGTTTATCCTTTCTTCCTCATAACGGCAGGTTGTCTTTTACTGCCCCGTCCCCTTTGGCCAACCCCTCGTCCATCATAGCTCTTGCGGAATCCTGGACGTTGGGCCCTCTCAATCTGGACGGCAGCCCAAAATTTTCCCTTTTCCCCAATCAAGTTCTTTGGCCTTTCGCACTGGTTCGGTGCGATCACTTTTTTTTCTCTCTTCGAGAGAGAAGATTTTTCTAGCACGCGATCTCCCCTCCCCAATCCCTCTTTCAGACCGATCGGATCTCCTCACTTCCAAAGTACTATCTCCCCCAAGTCTCGAACTAGACACTCCAAAGCATAACGTCAATGTGACGAGTATTCAAGAGTTTTGGTTTGATAGACCTCTCCCGGGCTATCAACCGGCGCATCTTCCCCGGAAAAAGACGGTCTATAGAAAACTGCGCGTTTTGCGGCCCTTTTCCTCGCACTTCCTTCCCCCAAGTAGTCTTTCCCCCTTTGTCCCCCCCACCTTGACGCGCTCCCCCTTTTTTGAAACGGCCCCCTTTCTTCTCCCCCTTCTGTCAAACATCTCTTTCCTGTCAGATGCCGCAGGCCTTTATCGGCCAATGTTCTGGCGCCCCTTCCCTTTCTTCAAGCTCCACCCTTATTTTCCCGCGGAATGCATGGTGGTGTCCTTTTCAGTGCTTTTCATCAATCTCGACCTAAGAATACTCTTCTTCCACGTGAGTTTTCTACAGATCTTTTCTTCTCTTTGAGAAGGATAGGTAAATTCACGCTTGACGATTTTCCCCCGCTGCCGTCTTTCCCCAAGCCTGGTCTCTGCCCTTTTTCTCCAGCTGAAATGGGGTTTTCCTTCAAGCCCCGATGCGGCGCAATCTTCTCGCCGTCAATATTTTCGAAACCCCTTCTTTTTTTTCTAGAAAGCAATGACCGCTGTTCAACCGCATTCCCTTGAAAACCGGCTCCCCCTCTGTCTCTGCTTTTTTCTTTACCCCCCTACTCGGAGAGTCGTACCCCTTATTCAAACAGCCAACAGATCGCACCCTCAGGATTCATTGGGCCCTTTATTTTTTGGAAAAAGATATTTTTTCCATCGCTCGCCCCCCTTTTCGAACCAAGACTGTTCATTTTTTTCTTGGCGTGGCGCAGGTTTTAGCGAGAACGGAGGGTCGCAACTGACATTACCCTCTTCCTTGCCGGGTGGGTGGCCGTCTTCTCTTCGACAGTATTCAAGTAACGTCGTATGCCCGGCTATTCGCTTCGTGGAATTAGGGGTGGCGGTCCTGGACGGTCCGTTCACGCATCTTCGTGTGACCAAGGCCCCCCCCCTTCTACAAATTGCGCCAATCAGCCTTTTTTTTTTTCTACGCGGCCCAAGGATTCCAAGGAGGTTTCGTCTTCGCCTTTTTTTCCACCTGTTTTTTTTCTTTCGATCGTTGAAGTATCTTCCTACAAGTATCCCCCCTTTCGTTCGCAGGATGATTTCCCCTTCCAGACGGTCCTGAGATTAGTCCCCCCCTAAGAGACAGGCGGTATTAAACGACTGCCCCCCCGGCGTACTTTTTCCGGTCACTTTGAAGTTCGGTCGTCGACTTGCCTTCTGTTTCCCCCATCTTGGATCTGCGCAGCGGACGGTTTTCGGCCTTCTTTTTTGACCGTACTGGGAGCTTTCCGGTAGCGGCCTTTCTCCTTTCCCTTTCCTCCCGGCGACTCCACGCCCCAGGACGCAAAATATAGCGGTTTGCACTCTATTTCGGCCGATCGAGTTTTCCCTTCAATGCGTTAGCTTTTTTCCACGCCTCGGCAGTTCCCCACGCCCCCCTTCTCGGGTCGAGAGACGTTCGTTTTTTTTTTTTTCTTCTACGGGCATCTTCCTTCCTTTTTTTGTACCTTCGAGTTTCACTTTTCCTTCCTTTTCACAGAGTAGACTGGCTCCAGGCAGTCCCGCCTCTTCCTTCCCAGGACCCCCTCTCTTTTCTTTAGTTCTCTTCCCTCCCTATCGGATATCTATCTTTCCCCTTTTTTTTTTGTTAGAGAAGATCTGGCGTTCGAGTGCGGCCAAGCGACCACATCGTTTTTTTTTCCCCTATTTCTTATTTATAGAGACCCCCCCTCCTCTCCCCAATTGACCTTCTGCCTCATGCCTCCTCGATAACTGAGACGTAGAAGGCATGTTGACGGACGGGCTCCAGCCGTTTCCTCCGACAGCTATCGCGTTTTTTTTTGAGGAGTGTGGCCGCCGTCTTGACTTGTCTCAGGGTATTTTTTTTGCCCCCCCGAAGGTGAAGAAATTTTTTTTTGATTTTTTGCTTAGGTGTGCCTTCTGAGATGAGATTACCCCCCTTTCCCCAGCATTAATCCTTATTGTCCTCTTTCAGTCCTCTGCTCACCTCCCTCTTTCTTTCGGACCCCAACCGTAAGCTGAGCATCTGGTGTGTTCGGCCCAGAGCCCCTTAGTAGATCCCTCTTTTTCTCCGCCGTCCCGCGCTTTCTACTTCAAGGTCAAGAAGAGAGTGTTTTCCCCCCCTATCTCCCCCCTTCCTGACTACCTCGAGCCGTTTTTTTCCCCTACGAAGTAAGAGACAACAGTTGGACTCGAATTTCGTACTTCCGCTTTTTTTGACCCCCCAACCCTTGCCTCGTGTTTGATCGACCCTTTACCACAGCCTTTGCGCCTTTGGTAACAAACCCCATACGGGGTGGTTGCCCCTGCATACCCCCCCGGCTGAAGTGACAGTTCCCGTGGCGGCCAGTTTTTGACTGTTCCCTGGCCGCCTGTCCGCTCATCAGTCTCCTCGCTCGCACAAATCGGACCCCGCAGAACGTCATTTTTTTTTTAATCGACCGCAAGTTCCCCGCCCGTTTTGAATTGCAGACTGTCTCCCCCTTTCGGTTTGATGTCCCCCCGCACGATTGTTGTTTACTTGCTCCCTAAAAAACTCCCTTCCCTTGAAGCACTCGCCACGCCCCCCCGAAATAGAGTTTCCCCCCCGTCGTTCGTTCAGCGTTTTTTTTTTGGGGGGGGGGGGGTTTTTGGTTTTGTTTCCAGGAAGGATATGTCCCACTTTTTTTGGGTCTCGTAGGTGATCCTTTTTGATGGGCAGCTTTTTCCTCAGAGAGCTATTCCTACAGTATCCAGGACTCCCGTTCGACGTTGGTCCCATTTGCCAGTAGCAGAGCAGACCGTCGCTTTTCTTTTCGTAGCTGAATACAGTATCTGTTTTCAGGTAATGGTTAGTTTTTCTTTTTTTTCTCCTCCTTTTAAGCTTTAGCGTCGGCGCGCCCTTTGGGTCTCGGAAGCCGATAACGTAAGTCTCGTTTCCCCCTTTTTTCTGGTCGAGCGGCCGTTTTCTTTCTCTTGAAGCCCCCCGCTTGGCCCTTTGGGCTGGTGCGTAGAGATTGACTTTTTTTTCGAAGCCCCCCCACATGCCATTGCTCCTTTGTTACCTCGATGAGCTTTCCAGTGGCGTGCTAACTTGTTCCTTTCGTGGCATCGGAGATCTCGAAGTTTTTTTCTTCTGGGAAGGTGCCTGTGAAGTGACCCGACAACGTCTTTTTCCCTCTCCCGTTCCATTGCCAGGCCTCCAAGCGCCGCGTAGCTGCCTTTTTCTTTGAGAACCCGGGGCAGGAGATGCCCCCCTTGGTGCCGAGTCTTTTTTCCCCCGCAGTTTTAGATCACCCTGCGGTCCATGCAGTGTCTTCTAAAGTGGCGATGTCGATTTTTTCCAGCAGGTAGTCGTCAATCCGCCGTTTGAAATCCCTTTGACTTTTCCCCCACGAGGGCGCCGACCCCGCCGCTTTAAGCGGATTGTCGCACCTTTCTACCCCAACCACCCCTTTTTCCTGTATTGAAGGACCAGACCTTTTTTCTTTTCCCCTTGGGCAAGCGTTGTTTGCTTCTCCGCATGAACTTCTGTTTCCCCCAACCTGTTTTTCTGCCCGAAGCTTTTTTTGATGATCGTGGAGACTCTTAGTGGGCTTTCGGTTTTTTGCCTGCCCCTTCAAACCAGATGAGGCCATGACTATGGCTGACTTTCCCCCCGCTTAGCTGTGGTTTTGCGGACATGTCGAGAGTGGTGCGGCTTTTTTCTGGTGTGCAATTTTCGCCCCGCTAGCTTACCTGCCTTTCCCTTTTCGTCCCTGGTGTCAAAATAATTTTCGCCGGATCGCCCGTGTGCCTTCGTGATTTTCCTCTTGACGCGCGTGCCTCTTGAAGCCGTTCCGAACGTCGACAGTTCGCGAACTTCTACGTTTGTAAGACGCTTTTTCTCAAGGACCCGAGCCGGTCGGTGAGGACCAACGTGTCCTTTCAAGGTACGATGTGGACCTCTTTTTTCTGTTAGCAGAGTTTTTGGTCGCGTTGACCAAAGCCCGTGACCCCGGTCTTTCCGCTGATTTATTTGGTTTGCATAGGACCCCCTCTTTGCAGAATACCGCGCCTTGATATCTCTCTTGGCCTTCTGCCCTCTTTTTTTTCCCGCCGGGCCCCCCCCCAAACCCCTTACAAGTCGGCGTTGCCTCCTACGTGCTACCCCTTTTTCATGTCCCCAATTTTTTTTGGCTGAGGAAAACTCTCTTTTCTGAACCGGTCGGCCGGTCATGCGTTTTTTTTTAATATCAGGTGCATCTCCCCTTCACGTTTTCCTGCCTTTTCCCTTTATTTTCCCAGAGACATGGGGACGAATCCTTTCCCACTGTTTTGTGTCAGGGAAATCTACTTTTCCCCGACGAATTTCTCGCACCCCCTAGACATGTCTTCCCCCTCTACTCAATGTTGAATTCTCACCAATCGTAGTCACGCAGGTTTCCGACTTAGAGGTGTTTCATCCTGTCCCCCCCCGAACCCCTTACCCCTCTCTCGGCTCCTCTGATCGAACGCGGAACGCTGGAAGATTTCGGCACATTTTTTTTTTTTGTCAACATAAACTTTCACTATTTTTTCCTGGCCGCATCAAAGTTCCCCCCCTTTCTCCCAATCAATATTGGCATTCCCGACTTCCCCTGCCGGTGGTTTGTGAAGACCCCCTTGTCATACGACTTAGTCAGACCTCTTTTGGCGTTCCCCCTTGTTTTCAGCTTCCAACCCACTCTTTTTTTTTTTTTCCCTCAGATGCGACTTCTCCTGCTTAGACCGCGCACCTTCTCTTTCCTGTTCTGCCTATGTTTTGTTTTTCCTCCCTCTCCCCCCGTGGAGGAAACTTCTCTTTCTTTTTCCGTTTTCACGAATTTTTTCCTCTACGGAACCATGCCGTTTTGACAACGCCTCCCGCCCCGTATCTTCAATGTTCCCTTTCCCGTGCGCCGCTCGCTTTTTCCCCTGTGGTACCTACGGCGACCTCACGCTTCCCCGCCTTTTTTTACTCGCTATGTCGCCGATCCCGCGCAGAAGCTTTGCCCCGCGTTTCGACCTTGTCCTTCATCGTACTCTCACCTTCTCGACTGCACGGTGGTGGTCCTGTTCTTTTTGGAACTCCCTCTGGACGCCACCTGCAGACGACCGCCTTTTCTCCCGCCCGGAAAGCGGCCCGTCTTGCCGTTTTCACCCTCGTCAAGAGAGCGATGCGTCTTTTTTTAACCTCAGTGCGTTCCTCTTTGACCCGAGACTAGTTTTCAATCTGTTTTTTCCCCTTCTGCGAGGTCGCTGAACCCCGATCTTCTCTCCCGGACGTCCCTCGTTGCGAATACACCTTTCTGTAGCTCCCCTCCCCCCCCCTGTTTTTTCCAATGCACACAGAAATTGATCCAACGGGGATCTTCTCTTTTTTAAGTAGTTTTTCTCGCGCTTCGCTTATTTGATTCCCGCCCGCCAATCTTTCCCACCTACGAGCGGGTTTTGAACTTTCTTCTTTTCCTCAGGACGTAAATAGGAGACTTTCCCCCTTCGTTCCCTGTACCCTGTGGATTTTTTTTTTTTCTTTACCAGATTTTTCATCCATGCAACTACAGTAAAAACCTTCTTCCCTTTTTTTGGGGCGATTACCCCTCCTGAGTTCGACTACCCCCTTCACTCCGAGCACGGGAGATTAGCTTTAGGTCGGGTTGCTCGCGATTTGTAAGTTACGTAGTTTTATTTCCCCCCTGTTCCGGGGCATCCATAAATTGTCCGCCCTCGCTCCGGGTTCGAGACGAACCTTCAATTTTTTTTTTCCCGGTCTTTTTTCTTTTCACAGGCCCTGTACCTCACACTTTCGGGGTTACTATCGCTCGTCCCCGGAATTTTATAGCCTTTTCCCCCAAGACAGGCGGCTCGAGGCACCCCTCCCCCAGCGAAGCTGTGGCTACTTCCGAGGATAACCCCTGAAAGGCGATTTTTGATCATTGTGAACCCCTTGCACCCGAGATTGGAACACCTTTGGGCAGGTGACTTGACTCGCACGGTCCGCCGTGGTTTCCCGCCCGACTTTTGAAAGTCCCCCCGAGGCTGGCCTTGTCGGCCTTTTCCACTGACGCTCGACCTGTGTGGGGATTCCGACGGTACTCGTTCGCGCGAAGGTCTTTTTCCCCACGCTCATCCTCCCCCGGCTCCCCCCCCCTATGCTTGAGCAATAGTCCTGTTGCACGCTCTACTCTTTACTTTCGAACGCAAAGGCATCTCTAACGTGCAACCGAAGGAAACCGGGTACTTGAGCGCTGTAAACACCGGACACCCTTTTTCCCTTCAGATACGTTTCCCCGAGAGCCCCTCCCCTGGAACCGAGGCTCTGACCGCCCTGCCCCGGGTCTGGGCCTCAGCTAGTTGCCGGCCCGTGCAATTTTTTCGTCGTCAAGGGCCTGAGATTTTGGAATCGCAGAACTCCCTTCGCGGAACATCCCCCTGTTTTCTTTTTTGGGCGAGCTCCTATCACTGCTAGATGATTCTTCTTTTGTTGTTTGGGTGATTCATCTTTGACGGGCTATAGCGTCTGATCAAGACGACACACGTCCGGTGCGCCCACGACTCGACGAGACCCTTTAAGAAAATTTCGCCGATTCTTACGGCTAGTTTTTTTCCTTTCTTTCCCCCGTCTTGTGACGCCTTTGCCTTCCCTGCTCCAGCGTCCCCACCGACCGCTACCTGCCGTTGGCTTTTCAGCAGAGGTGCTCCCACCGCCTAACGGTAGGGGGAGCCTTCCCCTTTGGGGGGACTCGATCTCGACAAATTGCTCACCGTTTGTTTCTTTTCCCCCTGCATGTTTGCTGAAGGAAGCCTCTCCTTAGATAGTCACTCGAGCAGGACTGTCTTTTACCCCTTCCTTGTCGAGAAGGGGTAATTTGCCTCCCCGATGCGTTTCACCGAGGTGTCCTGTGCCCCTTCGATCTTCCGCGGTCGCGTCCGACAGTCACCAGCTTCCCCTTACGCCGGTCCTTATCGGGGTTGCCCCCCCTGTTGACTGATCTCCCCGCCTGCCTTTTTTTTTTATCCTCGAAGCTCAGATCCAGTCGCCTGCCGTTTCTCTCCTTTGTTGACCCCTCACCGCGCTACTTCCTTTTGACTCCTTCAACCGCCTTTCTCCCCCCCCTGCGCTTCCACCCCCCCGGGTGACGCCATGCCCTTTTCCTTTTCCTCAGAAACCGTCTTTTCGCCCTCCGTCTGCAACTCTGACCATGCTTGTCGATCCGGGAGGGACAATTTTTTGCTTTTCACCGCAGGAACTGGCGCGGAGAGGGAACTCTAAAAGGGGACCTACAGACAGACCTCCACTCCCCTCTATGCCAAAGGTGTGGGTCTTCCCACCAAAGCACACAGAAAGGCTCAAGACACCCTTCCCTGCCCGTGACCTGCCAAAAACGCTTAGTGATGGTCCCCCCCTAGCCTTGTCGTTTTCCTCCCCCTTCCCGTGATTAATTGCGCGTCCACAAATTCCACGCCAGTTATGATGAGAGGTCCCAGTGTTTTTTCTTTCGTGTGCCCGTCGGGGCCAAGATTTCAAGCGGATCGTGTCCCCGACGTAATTTTTTTTCCCGGCTGGTGTTCTAGCTGATTTACGTTCTGCGCTCTACCCTTACAGTCTTCTTACAGGATAAGAGCCTTTTTTTCCTCGGGATGGACGTGCGAACAGTGCTTCTCCCGATAACGGAAACACCCCGAGAGGACCTTCGGGACTTTGCCCCCCCCGACCTGGATTGACGCCGCCCCAGTCCTAATGCGCCTCATCTTCTTCAGATCGCTCTTCGGAGTTCCAAAGACGGAAGCTGATTTCTTTACATTGTAATTGACGCGGTAGCGTCCACCCTGCCTTTCCGGGATTGAAGTCGTTTCCACTTTTTTTTCCGGGGGCGTCCGTTTTTTTGGCGTCCCAACCTTTCCCTCCTTTTCCCTCCTTCAGACTAGCTCATGCACACCCCCCCACCCTTTACGCGACCGATACTCTTTTTCATTGTCTTACGATGACCCTCTTTTGAGTCGCTTTCCTCTCTTTTCCCCTACGCGTCCGAGACCACATGTTGCGCTTTCCTGTACACTGAATCCGTCCGCCCTTATGTGCATAGTTACCGCAGTGTTGACATCCTTTTTCCGGGTGTCAGTAGGTTTTCCCGTTCTCTACATTATTCAAGCTCCTCTCCTCGTACTTGACCCGCATGATTCCCTTTTGTCCGTTGATACAGTCTCCGCCGTCAGCGTTGCTCAACCGTCGGAGCTGTTACCTATTCCCTGTTTCTCCGCAGGTTGCATTCCTTTCTCTGTTTCCCGCCCTTCCCTTTTGTAGTTCCCACTGTCGCGATTCGATCCCCACCTTCCTCATTGGAAATTTGGCCCCCGGGTATTGAATTATTGGCGACAATTTCTCTTTGTTTCGCCTTAATTCCTGAGCGCCTGGTCGGTCGTCAATAAGTGCTTTTTTATGAACCTGACGGATTCGCCTTCCCCTTTCCTGTCTGTTTTTCCTACGCGCTTTCCGCTGTTTTCGACGCGTTTTTGTCCCCCCCGAGTCCCTTTTTATTCTGGCCAATGTTCCCCCCAAACGGGTGAACTTTTTTTTTTAGTCCTCCCCTTGACAATGTGTGACCCCCATCCGCGTTACCTGTTTTGCGTGTGTCGCTTTTCGGAATCCAGGTCGTCAACTTGTTCCCACCCTT
>Ga0179593_1432433_pt1 | contig 16435 bp, 19 predicted proteins | sample CZODoug2_1_08_16_FD_185931 | JGI IMG/M metagenome (GOLD analysis project Ga0179593, IMG submission 185931) | Vadose zone soil fungal communities from Angelo Coast Range Reserve, California, USA - CZODoug2_1_08_16fungal (PacBio error correction) | ecosystem: Environmental > Terrestrial > Soil >... | reverse complement strand
ACCCCTTTTTGTTGGCGACCCCTTTTTCCTCACTTGTTTAGTAGATCGCCCTCCCCCCCCCTTCCTGTCTGACTCCGACAGACTCTTTTTGTTTGCCTCTTGGGTGGGAGGGATTTTCTTTTTTTTTTTGCTCCCGTTGTTTTTTCAACGTTTTCCCCCCGCATTAGGGTGGGTTTTTATGTTGTATGTTTTCAGAGTCGGCCCCCCGATATATTTCCCCTGCTCCACTAGCCACCGACAAATCGTTTATTTTCGACCGCCCTCCCCCCGCCTTCCCCACCCCCCGTCGCCCCGCAGTCAGTGTCTAGCCCGACGTTGATCCCCCCCAGAACGCCGCTTGGCTACTTTCAACTACCCTCTCTTCCTCACTGTAGGTCATAGAGTGACTAGACCCGAGAGTTGTTTAGTCCTGCCTCCTCTGGTGAAGTTTTTTCGGTCTTGGCGTATTTTTTCCAGATGCCTAGATGTGCGAGCCCCAGGATTTCGATTCCGGCCGGGGCCCGTGCCACCCCGTGCTTCTTGCCTTTATCGCTTGTATTCGCTGCGCGAATGTTCACCATCATATCTGGAGCGTTCGTTCTTAGGAAGTTTATGCAGTGCTTCCTCTCCCCTTTGACTTTTGCGTGTCCGTTCTGGTTCCCAACCAATAGACCCCACGTTTTTAATCACCACGCTTTTGACACTTGCGTCAAGGGTACCCCCTGTGGCTTACCCACCATCAAGACCCGTAGTCTAAGCAATGATCTCGAATTTTGCCAAGGACCCCGACCGTACTCTTCCTCGCATATAACGGTTTTCTCCTTCTTTATAATTAGTCATCCTTCCCAGAGGAAGCTGGCCCGGTTATTTCCCGCACTTTGAACCTAGTATACCATCTTGGTTGGTCCCCCCCCTCCACTTTGTTCCACTTTGGTCGGGAACCTCCAAGTTTGCCCAGGCTTTCCCTGGACCTCTACGCCCTATCATGTACTTTTTAACTTCCGGCCGTTGTCCCCCGTTTTTTCTTTTTTTCGTTCCTCTCTGCCTGTTGCCCGCAGGTCAGCTTTCCCCCCCCCTTCCCGTTTCTCTGCAGCCATCGAATCGTTTGGGCACCCCCCCCCGTCCTGTACCCGACGCAAGATAGTCTGCGTTCTGTACCCCTCGCCGCGGCTTCTTCCTCCTGTCCTGGTCCCTTCACAACACCGATTTCCCCAGTAAATTAAAAGCTGTCTCGTTGTCCTTCAACCGTCCCCTCCCTTTCCGATTTTCCCCCTGGTCCCTTCCTGACCTTTCAACCTTCTTTTGATGTTCACTCCCGAGTCTCCCCTCCGCCGAGGGCGAGCATCCCTAAGATTCACAAAGGTAGCATGTTTTTTTTTTGTGGGCAACATGGCCCACTCGGTTTTGTATCCTTGGCTCGTGAGTTTAACTGACAACCGCCTCACCGTTCCTTTTGGGCCACCTGCTGATCCAGATATGCCCAATATGCGCGTCACTCGGGTCTGTCTTTTCCAGTGCCAAACTCTTTTTTCACCGACCCATGCTGGCCCCTTTTTCCCCCCTCCGACCGTTAACCCAACTTTTTCCAATCGCCCTCACCGTTTGCACAGGCTTCAATTCACCTTTTTTCTACGTCAGTGCTACAAGGCTCACCCCCGCATTATCCTTTCTTGTTCTGTTCCCTCGGGGCCTTCGCGATTCCTATCCAGCAGAGTTCTGTGGTCACCGCTTGGAACGTGTCCCCCTCGGTTTAGACTCCCGTTTGCGAGTTGTGCCCTGCCCTTTCCAATGAGAAGTCCCCCCGACCCGTATTGCCGTCGTTGGCTTAACGTGCCTTTACCTGAGTTTTTTACTGCTCCCCCTTCCGTCTTCGGGCCGCCCGTTTTTTTTTTTCCCTGGTCCGGCACTTGCCCCGATGCTTTGTGAATTAGTGGCCTTGTCTCTTTTTCCACCCCCTTTGATGCCTTCTTCCGTTAATAGACGCCGGCCCGTATTGGCGTTTTTTTTTGGGTGTGTCGTGCAAAATTTTTGGTCTGCGTGCGGTGTCCCCTGCGCATCCTTGCACGTGGTGGTTTTTTGCAGGTTGTTTTTACGTTCCCCCCTGCCTCTCCCGCACACCTTCCGAAACTTTGCCTTTCGCTTCTGTGGACATTTTATTTCCGGCGGCTTTCTTTTTCCAGACCCCTTTGGCCCCCGAGCGTAGCGTCGCGTTTTTTATGCTCTTCATTGTCTCTTTTTCCCGGCACTCAAGATACGACGATTTGCGTGGCTGTTTTGCTACTTTTTCGATCGGCTTAAAGGTATTTTTTTCTCCACTTGCAAGGGGTCGCCCCCTGGCGACGGCGTGTGGAGTATCCTTTGACGAGTGGACGCTCTTATAGGGGCCGCCCAGTTACTTCCCCGTGGCACCGATTCTCGTGCCCCAAAGTATCTGTTCTTTCGGGGTCGTCCTTCCCCCCGTACCGCCCTCTTTTCCTCCCCCGTGCTGAAGACCATCTTTTTGCTCTCCCGTATCCAAAACACTTGGAGGCAGGCTTCGCGCTCCCAGATTGTTTGTTTTTTGCTTCGTTTTGCCGATATTTGCCCCCGTGATTGCCTTCCGTGACCTCGACTCCTGACCCGTCAGTTCCCCGCCCTTCTTTTCCTCGTTTTGAAGGTGACGATTTCTGGTTTTGATTGCTCTCCTTCCCGGTTGTTCGGGGTGACGTATCTTCGAACTGACATGTTCTTTTCTCCTCCCCCTTCCTTTGTCCTACTATTACGCGTTTCCTCCCGTTCGTGAGCAGCAGTTCAATGGAAGGCCTCCCGATTTGATTTGTTGTCAATTTCCGCGCCCCCCGCCTGTTTTGCTGCTTGGCACCCCGGCCCCCCATCAGTTGATCTTTCCTTTTAGTCTCCCTTTTTCTCCCCCCTAGTTTTTTCTGTCCCCCCCCATGAGGCTTTTTCGATCCTAGATCCCCCTCACTGACCCTTGCCTTTTTTTTTTTTTTTTTTTTTCGCGCGTCCCCCCGTCCCGCCGTCATGGGGCCAACCCCACGGGACTTTACGTCAATCGACATCTCCCCTCCGTCACGGCGTCACTTTGTTTTCGGTAAAAAACCGCACTTACCAGTTTTTTTTTCACCAAATCTTTGCCCGGGAGCGATGACTTTTTATTCTGTGTCCCCTGGTCCCCAGTTCGCGCCGATTGGTCGGGTCAACCCGGCGTGGGTCAGCACTACCGCGTGTCCTTCTTGTTGCTGTTTTTCTTTTCCTTCCGAAGCCGGCAACTAGTGCGTTTTTTGCCCCTCTTAGTTTAGTCCTTTCCCCCCCGTAACCACCCCTCTTTTTCGCGTCCTCCATCTGAAGGGCGGAACCCAACCAGAATGTCCGGTCGTCCACGCATTTCGCCAGGTGGAGATCGTGGTTTCTGGCCGCTGGCCCTTTGCCCGTTAGGTCTTTTTGTCTTCCCGCCGCGGAGGTCGTTGACGGTTCTGCGTTGTGGCAACTACTTATTATTTTTCCCGTCTTGGTCCTTCTAGTTCCCGCTGATTGGCGCTCCTCCGCTGAGGTGTTGGGAATTGTTTGGTCACCCTCTCATTTCCCTTCTTTCCGCCCCGTTTTTTTCCCTCCGGCCGTCTCGTCCTTGCAGGCCACTTCAGGGCCTCCAAAATGCGCCAAATCCCACCGCCGGTCTCTCTGCGGTTTTTTTTCCCCTTTTCGCGCTTCGTTGGCTCTTCCAAAGTGGTTTCCCTTGGGGGTCTCCCACACGCGCGCGTCTCCGTGCCTCTTTTCCCCCCTTGGCGATCTCCCGCCCTTTCCCGAGGAAGAAGACCCCTGCACTTGGATGGTTCCCCCCGGATGATCCTCCTTTTTCCCTTTGTTCTGAGCTTCGTCGCTGCGTTCATGTAGGTATTGCTCGTCGGTGATCTGGTTCTTTTCTTTTTCCTGGCCTCCTTTGCCCTCTTTCTCTTTGCGCCTTCCTTCGACCCCAAATTGAAAGGTGCGCCCACATGAAAGGTCTAGTTTTGTCTATTTTTGTAGTTTGGACCCCTCTTCCTCCCTCGTCGTGGAAACCGTTCGGCATGATCGCATACCTTCCAATGCACCCGCTCCCTGCTTGCATTTGTCTCCGGTCCCTCAAGCCCTTTTTTCGCGTTTCCCCCCAGAACCGCTAAGTTTACTTCGGCTCCCTCCGGATTGATCGATTGGTAATACTTGGATATTTTAGGCCGCCTCATTGGCGACTATGTCTTTTAAGGATCGTTTCCTTTCCCTATGGCTGCTCTTTTTTCAGGCGTGTCGTTTTTTTTTTTTTTTTTTTTTTTTTTTTTTTTTTTTTTTTTTTTTTTCCTTTCTTTTTTCTTCTTGTCTTTCCCCCGTAGCGGTGGTCCCTTGAAGACCCCCCCCTTTTTAACGTCTCCTTGTAGATAGAAGTCCACTTTCTTTGCCGCGGCGTTTCTGCTGGGGAGTGATGGGCTCTAAAACTCCTTGCGTGGACGTTTTAGTTTCGTCCTTCCACCCCAGTGTTGTCTGCCCTCGATTTTCTCTATTCTGTTTTTTTCCTTTCGATCTTGTGAGCTTGTGCGTCCTCCCCCCCCCGTTACGGGCGTAGTCGCTGCGATCTGGGAAGGTCAACCCCAAATTGCGCGCAGAGTCTTGGCCTTTTTCTCGTTTTTTCCTTCCGGCAGGCGCGAATTAGACTCTTGAACCACCTCTGCTGTTCCTTCCTTTTTTGACTCTTTGTCTTTTTTTTGCTGGGAGCCACTAGCCTCGTCCCGTGTAGAACGGTGGGCAGGCTTCGGCTTGAACCACTACGTCCCCCCCCCTTCCCTTAAGTCCTTTTCCCTTTTTCTCCTCCCTCCCCCTTCAAGATTCACCCCCTCCCTCTTCCTCTCTCCGCATCACTTGGAAAAATCCCCCCCTCTCCGTTTTCCCGTCGATAATTTCTGCCGACACCCTCGCTCCCTTGCTTCGCGGAACGATGATGGTCCCCCTGTGTTTGTTCCTCCCGTTGGGTTCCCCGAATCAGCCCCCTTGCCTTTTTCGGCCGCAACGATTGCGATCCCCGCCCCTTCAGCAGGGCTTTCTGGAGTGATAGACCCCGATATTGACTTTCGTTACTTGCCTCGAGCTTTTTCCAGTTCCCCTAAGATATTCGTCTCCCCCCTTTCTGCGAGTTATCCTTCGATCCTATTTTTTTTTTAGAAGTGAATGCCCGGTCAATTTAATATATTCCAATCAATTTTGTTGTTTTGTTTTAGTACAAGAGGTTTACTTTCCCCCTTGAAGGCTGCAAGAAAGCCGTATCGGAATAGACCACCCCCCCCCCTCTCCATAACTATAGTGCGTTGCGGTACACTTTTTGCAGGCAGGGAGGCCGCTTACCCCCCGGTCCCCCCACACTTTCTCTTCCCTTCAGGATACGCTGCTTATGCTTGAAGTGAGATTCCGAAAATCACTGCAAGGCGGCTTGGGTTGCGTTGTTGCCCGGGCCATTTTCTGTAGAAAGGATCGTCCCCTCGGATATTAATACTGTGTGTCGTCTTTTGTTTTCCTTCCAGAATTTCTCTCTAGGCTTGTTGCGGCCCTGGAGTTTAGGTTTGTGTCTCGTTATAATCTTCCCCCCGCTCGATTCATTCCTCCCGTCCCCCGAGTTGGAGGCCCGTCTCTGTTGCTGCGTCACCCTTTCTGTTTTTATTTTGTGGCCCGTGAAGCCGGTGATAGCCATTGAAGCCCCTTGCACGTTATTAGGTCTCTCGCGGCTCCCCAGCCCCTCCGACCCAAAATCGTTAAAATGATTGGACCTTTTTTGGCGGGGTCTTTTGTTTTTTTTTTCTCCCTTCTCTCAGTCCTTCTCAGCCTTCGGACCCCCAGGCCGTGCCCCCCTGGATAAGGTGGTCTATAGCCTGACCTTCGTTTTGGTTCCTCCCCATCACCAATTTTAGGATAGTCATCCGACAACCAAGATCTTATGATTCAGGCCTGACGGTGGTGCCGTCTCCGTCCCCCGCACGCAAGGGGAGTATTAGGACAAATAGTCCTCATCTGCCATTATCGGCACATTCCCGGGACGACGGTCTTTCCGCCCCAATTCCCCCCCTCCAATCGTGTATGATTTTTTATCCTCCTGTGGCTCCGCCCAACCCCTTCCTGTGTGGAAGGAACCCCGAAGTACAATTTTTTTCACGAGCTTATATTTGCCCTTCGTTCTCCCCCTCCCTCTTTCCCTGGCCCTCCTGGGTTCAAACCCCCCCTCTCCCTTTTTCTTCGGTCGCGATGCCTTCAAGTCGCCCTCATTCCTGCGGGCCAGAGGGCCTTCTCCGATGCTCCACATTGTCAAGATTTTTCGAGCTCACCCCCCCGGGGCTTTTTTTTACGTGCCACCGTATTCGATTATTGTTGCACCGCCCCACCTCAGGGGGTCTTCCATCTGCCTTGCTCTAACCCGGCAGACACTATACCTTGCAGGGCTTTTTAGGGAGCCCTGTTTTCTCCTGGGTAACAGTTTTTTTTTTCTTTCGCCATCTCTCTTTTTCCCTAAGTCCCCGTGATCGCCCTCCCCAGCAACTCAAAAAACCCCCCTCCCCCTGCTCGCCGCTCCATATCAACATTCCGCTAGCGATCTTTTCCTCCCCCCCGTCGACGATCAGAATTTCATGCATACCCATGTCAAACCTAACTTCAAGATATGATTTCTCCTCGATTTCTCTGAATTCGAGCTATTCCCGAGGTTTTAGTGACCCGCTTTGTTTACCGTTCCTAAAACTTGAGTTTTCCCCGGAACCGAGGATCCACACCCTTTCCCGGACCGAATTTCGTTTCCCCCGGCGGTTTTCTTTTTTTTCTTTTGGACTTGGCGCGGATTCTCCTTTGTCACCTGACCGTTGTGACTTTATACTTTTCCAGGATTCTTGTGTTAATCGCAACACTTTTCCCCCTCCTCCTGAGGACTGCCCTTCGCCTCCAGTGTCCTTTTTCCCCTGTCGTCCGGCTCCGTGGATGCAATTCTCTTCCGACGCAGAACCCGGCATCCCGCGTAGAACGGCAAGTTCAATCGCCGTCATCGATCACTTGGAGTTTTTTTTTTTTTTTTTTTCCCCCTCCTTTCCTTGGTGTTGTCTTCTACTGGCCCCCCCCTCGTGTTCCAAAGTAGAAGATGCCCTTCTCATTTCCGGCCCTTTTCGATAGCAGGAGCCCTTTCTCCTCATTTTGTCATTTGTTCTGTCCCCACCCCTTCTTTCCTTTCCATATTGCATAGAACTTTTTTGCCCCCTTTTTCCAGATTTTCTTACCCGTTCAGCGCCCTGGGGCTGATTTTCTCTCGGTTTTTGCCAGCAATTCCCCGGTCGGATAGGTTTGGTAAGGTTTTTTTTTTTCTTTGGCCGGTGCCGCACTCCTTCGTTCCCGGGCTCGCTGGGCCGCCTTTCTTCTGTTTGTCTCTATAAGCAAAGACGCTGGGAGGTCAGTGACAGCACTAATAGAAATCCACCGCCCACCTGTTCCCGGTTGTCAGGCTTTCCCCCCGAGTGACGCTCTCGCATCAGCCAGATTTTGCGTAGGGGGCCACTGTCATGGGTCTCAGTGCTCCCCCCTCTCCCGCCGGCATCACAAAGATATTCCCCTAACGTCACATTCGAGGAGGGATTGATGTCCGTCTCAGGTACTCTCCTATACTCCCGGCCAATAATCCCTGGCAAATCCCTTTCCCCGTCCCGCCTCGGCCTTGATCGGCCGACGCTCGGAGAATCTTCTAGGTCTTTCATCGGCTGGGACGGCCGCTTAGCCGTTTTTTTCTTGCCCCTGTCCGGCGTCGTGGAGCTCGTAAGGGGGGCCTTAGATGAAAATTCGGTCACTGCCTTTCGTTGTTTCCCCTTCGCCTCGGCACGAGGAAGAATCTTTCGCACCGGGCTCGGCCGTCTCGCGGATGGATCCCCTTGCCCGCAACCTCCGTGAAAATCTGTATATCGCGGCCCCACAAGCCTCTATCTAGAGTTCGCCGGCCGACCCCCCTCTCCCAAGACTATATTCAATTGGGCCTCAGTTTCTACGCGCCATGGTGCGCCTAGATATTTGCGGGGGCCGCCTGCTCTTTTTCCTTAAGCGTCCTTTGTTGGGGTGATGGAGGCATGCAGATCTACCCCCACCCCCCCCGTCGCCCCCCCCCCCCCCCCCCCCCACCCCCCCCCCCCCCCAGAACTAGCAAGGGCAGGTAGCCGTTTGCTACCTCAATTTAATCACGACTTTCTTGTCCCCTCCCTCCGTGAGAGACGCTGCCAATTCGATCCAGCTCCTCAAAACCCCAACTCTGGCTCGGACTTGACGTCATCAGGTTGCGGTGCCTTGAGGCCGAGGAGCCCCCAGATCGTCGGGCCGGGATCGACAAGGCAATGTGTGGAAGTTACGTGGTGTTTTCTGTGTCCTTTTGGCTTGGTCTCTAATAGTTTCCAGAAATATTTACAACTGCCTCGCGTTTTTGAGGGGCGGGCCCCGTCTGGCCCCCGACCCCTCTCGCTCTTACGGGTCTTCGTCAATGATGACTTTTGTGACATATGTCCACTCTCTCTCGATTTCCGTTTGCGATTTAGAGCGTCCCTCCGCTCAGTCGGTCCCTGTATTTCCCCAACCGTCCTTTTGCGCTATGCAGCTCCTCCCCTCCCCCCGGCGTGTGCCCAGGTCCTGTTGCTTTCCCGTCCGCTCCCCCCTCCCCTCGTTTTTCTTGCCGCTCGGCGCTTCGGGTATGCCTCCTCGCGGGAACTGCTGCTCGTCATCGGGCGGTGCCCCCCTCATTTTCCGGTTTGCCCCCCTGACCCTGATATTATGACTTTGTCTTTTGTCTTGCTGCTCTTTTTCCATCTGACCCCTGTTTTGCTCTTGCGGTCTGTGTACCTTTTTTTTGAGTGGGTTTTTTATATGTGTTTGTGTGCGCTTTTTTTGTTTTGGTGGTTTATGGTTTGTTTTTTGGTTCCCGCTGTTTCTTAGGGTGTTAGTTATGTGATTTGTTCAGTTCTGGTTATTTGGTCGGTTTTTTTTTGGCCACCTCCTTCGTTTTTTGTTTTTTCTGCTGAGATATTGTTTTTGTTTAATCCATTGTTAGTTTCTACTTTTCCTTCCTTTGTTTTGAGGGCCCACCGGCATCTGCCTTTTTCCCCAATGTTTTGTGTGCCAAATCTTTTCCACTCTTCGGACTCCTCGTGTCCTGCGACTCCCATGCCTCGGAGCTGTTAAGATGGGGTCTCGCATCCGGCTGGAGCTGCCCCAGCCCGTCTGCGTATCTTTTCTCTTTGTTCCCCACTCGTTTCTACCTTTTCTATGTCAGCCCCTTGCCACCCTGATTTGCGTAGCGACAGTTTACGGCCGACCCCCACGCTTTCCAGGCTATTTTTTGCTTCTCTATTCGTTCTCCCCCGCACCCCATCATTTCCCCGCGGAAGGGTTGTATGCCTGGCTGATCATCCTGGATCCCTGTTCCCTAGGATTTCCCTCAGGCTTCACCCCCCTTCGCGCGCTGGCCCGCCTCCCTTGCTTGCTCTTCTCCTCTTTTGCTTCTCCTGCTTTTTCGACGTTCCTTTCTCTTTGGCCTATGGTGCGCCTTGCTTGTTCGGGCGGCGTCTCCCACTTCGCCTGCCTCTGCCCGGTATCCCATTCTGCCCGTCTGCTGACCATCCTACACCAACAGATGCCCCGTTGGTTAATCGGGCTTGCCCCCTTCCTCTTGCCTACATGATTCCCCTTTCTCCGGCCCCTTCCGTTTCGGCGGTCGACCACCTAATACCATAGGCGGCCTTCCCCCCACGTCGTCGCCCTACTCGGCCTTCCCTCCACTTTTTCAGCCTTCCTTTCTCTCCTCCTTGTGTTGTTGAGCGCCCTGACCGTTTCTGAGGATCGGTCAGCCACTGTAGCTGTTGACCTTCTCGCCTTGGTCAGGAGAGTTTTCGACGCCATTGCCCCCCTTACAGCCGAAATTTGGCGTTCGATATGATGTTATCTGCAAAACGCGGAATGGTTGATCAGCCCGATTGATGGGCCCTGACCACTCCGTGTTTTGTAGTATGAGGCTGGTTTAATCCTGCAGTCCAACTTTTGATCCCGGGTCGCCCAAGCGCTTGCTTAGGACACCCGCTTCCCCAGCCAGTGCTACCCCGCCTTCGCTTGGCCCGAAGTTCATACCCACATCGCGGGATCCACTCCACAAAGAAAGTGAATGGAGTGAGGCCGATTTATAGACATTCCCAAGCCTTGTCATTTGGTAACGCGAGGTGGAAGGCCGGACTTAGTTCTGCCCCCTCATGTTGAAGCATGTTGATAGGCCGATGACCGAGGGATTGTTTCCTTGCCGTTTTCTTACCTTTTCTGCAGGATGCTGGTGGCGGCGTGGCTCCTCTGTTTGAACCGCCGACACTGCTTGGCCCCGTTGGTGCTTTGTTCCCTTAGAGCTGAGACGCCTTCTGGCTTTGGCGCTGACTCACACTAGGACCTTTTAGTGGGGCCTTTATTCGCCGAAAGTTGTTTTTTCATACGAGTCCCCGAAGGACCTTGGCAGGTCCCCTGCAGGCCCAGCTCTTCTTCCGTCTCACACCATCGGCAGGCTTCATCCCAGTCGGTTTTTTTTCCCTGACGTAACGAGGTTATTTGACGCGGATTATTTGGCGGAAACCCCCAGGTCACATTTGGAGGAGAGATGGGTAGTGTGTCCCTGACAGGACCACCTACCCAACCACCTGGATGGACGAATGACGGTTTTTTTTTACCCTTCTTCCCTCCTCTGTTTTTTTGTCTCGCATAAAAAGTTCCAGAATTCCCCAGCCCGGTTCCCCGGACCTGGATTCACCGGCCCACGACACACCCCACCCGCCAAGTGCCTCCTTCTGCCCCTCCCCCTAAAAAAAAAAACATAGAAAAAAAAAAACAATAGTTCCTGCTGCCTTTCGGATCACTCATCCCTGACGCGTATCGGGTCTTTTCAAGGCACCCAAAGGGTCCTCTGCTCTCCCAAATTGGCTCCAGTGTTCGTGCCGTGAACGTGGACCGCTCCCGCCTTGGATAGTTTGCTGCATGCCCTTTCCCGATTGTTCAGGAACAGACCGCGGTGGCGTTGCTCGGGCCGAACTTCTCACAGATATTCGTACTTTTCCCACGATAGACCCCCCCCCATTTTCGATCTGCATTTTGAGGGCGGTCAAACCTAGTTTGCCTCCTTACACCGACCATGTCCGACTTCGACCGTGCCCTCCTCATATCCGGTCATCACAACCGACCCCAATTACCCTTCGGTTGGAATGGGCTCAATCAAATTTCCTCAGCCTCCATCCATCCTCGGACGTTTGGTTCGTCCCAGGTCGGATTTTGCCCCTACCCGAGGCTTCCAGGGGAGAAAGGCCTTAACAGAAGTGCGGATGTCGCCGACCCCAAGTGAGGGAACAGCGCCCCATGGAGTAGACCCCCGACGATTTTGGCCTTATGAGTCCTGCCGCCGATTGTTCTCGCGTGCTCGAAGGGGGGAGAAACTACCACCGCCGCGAGAGGGTGCCCCACCCCGGAGGAGGTCGGATCCTCGCTTAGCGACAAAAATTTTTGATCCTTCCGGTCTCTATAATAGGAAGTCCGGTGGCACGAATATTATTACCGTCCTGGTTGAGTCGGAGGCAGTGGGCGGTCCCCTGGGCGCGGCGGCCTGTTGTCGAGTCATTTTTTTTCATCCCCCACTCCACCCCTTGCTGCTTCCTTCGTGCCCTTTTTTATCCCGTCCGCGCTTAGCTTGACCTGCCCAGAGAGTTTTTTTTGCCGTCCTTGTTCTCTGCAGAACTGGCGATTGAATCGGTCCTGGCGGAATTCCAGATGACGCGTTGGCGCGCGATTCTATTTACTTTTGCGCCCCGGCAGGGCGTCGCTCCAGTCTGACGGGGGAAACTTTTTTTTTGAGTGACTTTTTCTCTGTTGCCCCCACGGCCCCGGTGAAGCGAGGCCGATTTTTTAGGGGGCTGCCCGTGCCGGAGATGGTAATGCCTGCCGCCTGCTGATCCCTCCACCGAGCTGCCAGTTTGTTTTTGACGTCGTCGACAGACCTGCTCGCCCCGAGACACTTGACCGGACCGACGTTTAATAACCCAAAGGCGATTCCGTGGCGGTCCCGTAGTTCTCGGGGCATGTCTCGGCTTGGACCTTTTCCTTTGCACGATTATTTTTCAGTGTCGGTTCTGATATGCGCCTGGCCCGACCACATCCCCTACCCCTTACCCCCCCCCCCCTCCCCGTACCAAAGAGCCTCCTTAAGGGAACCGGCGTGAACCCCGTTCCGACGGAACTTGGTTCTTTCACTTCTTAGAGCGCTGGAGGTTTGGTAGCATTCGCCTGGCATGTTCTCGCTCCAACTCTTTGGGGGCCTCCGAGCTGCGTCGCGAAGACTCACTGCCCTTTTTTTTCGGAACTCTATTCGCGTGCTTTGACTCGGATCGGGCCCGGGCACGTTTGGTTTTTTCTTTTTGGTGAGGTGGAAGGATTAGTCGCCATACTCGAAGTCCTCCCGTGGACCTTTGAGACGGTCCCACTGACATTAACCGTGCTTCCCTTTCGTCCTCCCCACGTTATCCGCCTGATGGCGCAACCCCTCCCTGCGCCCGCGGTGACGCTTGATGCGGCCGCGCGCGTTTTTTTTCCAAGATCTGCCAAACAACCATGCCAACCCCTTGCCGGACAGGCGGCACAAACCGCCTGGTGGTTACACCTACCGGTCCTTCAGCCGCGCCGTTCTGGCTCGGATGATCGGACGCCTTTTCACCTTGGAGGCCGTCTTCGTTTTTGTCGGCAACGTTGTCATCAATCGAGAAGTTCCCCCCCAATGCCGCGGCGCCCGTGAAGATCGCGACGTTCTGGGTTGCCCTTCGGCTTTGCTGACGCCTCGGAGGTTAGCGTCTCTTTTTCCTATTATCCCTTTGGCTCGTTTGCTTCCTCGAGATCGGCCTCGGTCTCTCATTTTCAATGATTTTGAATTTTTTGGCCGATGGAACTCATCATCCTTTGACTGTCAGTCGTTGAGTGCCGCTTGTTTCTCCCCCTTCACCTCAGCGTAACTGCAACCTACCGAGGAGACTTATTGCGTTCACCCCTTTTTTTCTTTTCCGGCGGGCGGCTTCCTTTGTATGCCCCCACTCGTGGTCGACTTTAGACAATACGCGTTTGAGTATCCGCCCGATAACACCGGGGGATTCTCTCTTTGGTCGGCGATAGATCTTTGCGATTGCTTTGTCCCGGGGGGGGTTCACTGCAAATTATTCGTCGCGAGGTTCTTCGTTCTGGTCGAATGTCAGTTATCTTTATCGGTCGTCTGCGCTGTTTCCTTGTTCTTGGGCGATGGTCCCTGGGACGCATATCGGATGGGAATCCGAACCCCCCAATTTCGACCCCGGTGTGCGCCCCTGACACCTTTGCTATCGGCGCGATTTGGAGCTGAAGGTCCCGAACCTCCCCACTTTTTTTTCGTAGGAGTTTCCTGGATAGAACAGTTTTTTCTTTTCCCATATCTTTTTTTGAGGATCGCCAATCCCTTTCAAGCCTCGCGAGCAAGACCGCTCATTCGGCGACCTGGCTTCGCGCTCCTTCGGATTTTTAGGACTATCAGGCGTGATTTTCCTAGGGTGAAGGGGGACGATAGTACAACGTTTTTTGGCCGACCCATATATCTCTGGCAGGAGTTCGGCGGGTATCACACCGCCCCTTTTTTCCCTGCAGAGCCCCGGAGAATATTCGCCACCCCCCTGATTTTGCCTGAATTGTCCTAGGATAGTACATTCCTTGCAGACGGACGCGTTTGGTTAGGGAAGGCACGTCTTTTTTCTTCGACAAACCATGGGGACCTGCGTTTTCTACAACACAGTAATGAATGTTCCCCCTCTTCACTTTTCTGTTGTCTTAGGAGATGTGAGCTTGTTCCTTTCTACTAAGGGCGAGTCTCCGACTTCCCCGACTTTTCCCTTTTGACGCCGGTAGCCTATAGCCCGGCGGGGTTTTTTTTCCTTGTTGCCGTTGGGTACGACTGAGCGAGTTGAAACCCACGTAAATTCTTGTGCCACCCATTGGCCCAGTTTCACCTGCCCTACTGTCGGTTTTTCCGGCCGCGTTTCCGCGTCCCGATCGGTCTGCCCCCAGGTGGTTCCGCCGTGCGTCCGTCTTCCCCTCAGACGCCGGAAATTTCCGGCGTTCATCCTCCCTCCTTTCCGTCGCCTTTCCCGCCGCGGCGCCTGATTCATCACACTTTGTAGGAACTAAATGCCGGGGCGGTTCTGCTGAAGCAGGCCCCCACGGCTGTTTTTCCCGGCCTGAGAAGATGATGCCGGTTATCCTTTTGGTTGTCCCCCCCCATTTTCGCGGACAAACCCCGCCGGTCACGTTGTCCCGGTGCAGTTTTTCGAGCGCTTTCGGCGCTCCAGCGATTCCTCGCTTTCCGGTCGTTCTCGGCCCTCTGATCGCTTTTGCGTGACCGTTTCCCCGGGCTTTTTTAAGGGGCTTTCAGTTCAGTAACCTCTGACTTCACATTGTCCCGTTTGGGTCCCCCAGCTTATATCTCCTCCTGTTTTTGTGTGAGAGCTGGGCGGGACCACTTGCTTGCTGGCATGTATCCTTGCCATATTTCACTTTCGCCTTTTTTGCCTTCCCCCCCGTCCGGCTGCACTGGGCGTACTGGCCAACGCTGAGAGCGGGACCCTTTTCTTTTACGGGTTGTCTACCTCCAATTAAGTTCGGTATTTATTCCGTCTGCGCCTTTGCGAGTCCGCTCTTTGCCAACCCCACTGCCCCCCCCTTTCCCCCCCTTACCGGCGGTGTTTTGCTGGTGCGGTCGACCCCTTGGTTTTGACGAAACGGCTTTTCCCCCAACCCCATCATCATCTTCTTCCTGTTGACAAATCAGGGTCGGGTTGGGCCACGGGTTTCGGCTTTTCCCCTGTCCCCTTTGCCCGGTAGCTTTTTGTTTCCGCTGTGATGTCCATCCATATGCCGCGTTCCGTTGGTGAATTTCTTTGCGCTTCGAGGGGTTGATGGCTTGAGGGTCCTTCAAAAGGGTATTCTTTTCCTAGCCATTGGATGCCGAGCGGAGATAGGTCGGTGCGAACCCTTCTGAACCAGCTTTTCCGTGTTTCGAGTCGACCCCTGACCAAGGACTTCACCCACACAGTCATTTTCCCTTTGGCGCTTGTGGTGTATGATTCGATTTTCGCTTTTTAATCGTCCGACACCCCCCCGCATTAGAGAACCGTTGACCGGGCGTCAATGTCAAGGATTCGCTCCCCCCCCCTGTGTGGGCGCAGAGATCACCAATACAGATTTCCCTCTAAACAAACCCCTAATACCTCTTAGGTCAATTTTTTTCGCTGTGCATGCCCGGGGATGTTTTCCGGCTCGCACCGTCCACCCGTTCATTTCTTTCGAGCCCGATCTCATACGCCCTGTTTCTTGCCACGTTCTCGCAATCAGGCCTTTTCCGCACATTACCCTTCCATGGGGGTGGCTATGACTATCGTCTTCTTTTCTTCGGCCTATAAACCCCCTAAGATGTTGAAGGACCCCGCGACGTTTTTTTCTTCCTCCTTTCTGGCGCGAGCTTTTTTTTTCACGGGATGATAGTCTGTCCCGATACTACTCGACAAGGATCGTGCGCATTATCCTTTCCCCCCTGCTCGGCGCTGGATAGCGGTTTCTTTTTTTCAAGTAGACCCTTTCAGGATTGCGCGGGCGGGTTGATTTCCTCTTTTACGATTTGGTCCGAGAGCAAGACGATTATGGGCAATGGAATCTTTTACATCAGATCCGCAACGCCCTGAATCCGCTTGGAGGCGGTTCTCTTTTTTTTCTATCACGCCGGTCATTTATTTCCCCCGTGTGCTTGTGGTTTTCTCATGGTTTCGAAATGTATTGTCGCCCGAAGGCTCGCACCGTCAAATTCAGCAATATTGTTTACAGGTTCCACCTCGCTCCCTGTCCCCTTTTAACCCGACCTCCCCCCTTGGACGTATTTTCCCGCATTTTTTTCTTATCCCAAAATGATTGACCCCCTCTCTTTGCAGACCCCCCCCCTTTTTTTCGCCCGACGAATTTTGAATTCAGGCTATCTGGTCCCCCAACTTTGCAACATCTTTTCTTTTTTTCTTTTCTCCTATTTTTTTGCGAGTCCCCGCTTTTTGGGCCTGTTTGGAGCGCTTCCTTAGGAGAGATATGGTCAGATCTCGAACACGAGTTTCATTCTGACAAGTATTCGCCCGCGCATGGACTTTTGAACTTTGTGACCGCAATTCTCCCGTGCTTGGTTTCGCTTTTTATTTCCCTGTGACGCCGTGCGTCCTTTCGAGAAGCCGTAACGCGGACCTTAAGTTAAGGCTGCCCTGGAGTTTCCCATCCTGGCAAAAAACCAACCTTTCCCACCCTCCTGGAGCGTTCTGGACCGCTGTCCGTGGACCCCCGCCCCCAATTTTTCTCCCTTTGAGGC
>Ga0179593_1535950_pt1 | contig 16436 bp, 15 predicted proteins | sample CZODoug2_1_08_16_FD_185931 | JGI IMG/M metagenome (GOLD analysis project Ga0179593, IMG submission 185931) | Vadose zone soil fungal communities from Angelo Coast Range Reserve, California, USA - CZODoug2_1_08_16fungal (PacBio error correction) | ecosystem: Environmental > Terrestrial > Soil >... | reverse complement strand
TTTGGTTACCCACTGGGTCAGCCGCCGGGGACTCCTCGTGGGATTGAGCCTTTTTTTTTCGTGAGTTTCCCCGGGCTTTGCGGCCCGGCTATGCAATCCTCCGACCCTCCAACTGCAAAGAAACCGAACTTCCAAACCGGTTCGGGGAGGATAAACGGGGCCGAAGTCGATTGAAGGCATCTCCCACGATTTTTTCTTGCGGTACCGAGACTCCAAGGCAGAAGCCTCCCCTTTGCAAATTTCCCCCCTCAAATACGAGAACCCGGTGGGTTATATCAGTTGAATGGATGGCCCCAGTCAAGGACGATTTTTGGAAGGCGGAACAAGGATACATTGACAAGAAGTTATAGCCCGCCGAACCCCTTTTGATGGCCCCTTCTTCAGAAGCAAGGAGTGGCCGCAAGAGGAAACTTAGAAAGGAACAGACCCCCTCTTCCCCCCCCGCGTGATCAAGGGCGCAAGGACGACGCGCGGGAGCTTTTCTATACCGGACTTTTAAGTCATGCAGGGTGAACGCACCCCCCCATCCGGTGACCGTTGACACCTCTGCGGCAAGGAGGCTGCTTATCCCCTCGATTGGCCAGAACCCCTAGCGCACAGTGCGGGTCCAAAAACGGAAGAGGACGGGCCCCCCCTTCCCGTTTGTTGTGGTCTCCTTAGCCTACATGCTCAACCGGGTCGGTTACCCTGTGATCGGTCCCACTGCTTCGACCATGGCCAAGAAGTTTGGTGTGTGATATACACAACATACACCGCGTATTGGAAAAGGAATGTTTTTTTTTCCTGGACCCCCCTTCAGGGACTGAAACAACGTCCCGATATGGCCATGGGTTAGGGACTTTGATCCTTTTGCATAAGGTCCCTAGCCCAAACACGCACGCACAGAACTCGGAACCAAAGGAGCCCTACGAGGAAATTATCGATTTTCGGCGGAGCGTTAACCAGACCCACTTAATTTCCAACAGTCGCCCACCCTAGAAGAAGTCCGCCTGCAAGGGACCACAGCTTAGGAATGGACTTAGTCCCATTGAGGTTTTAGACGGGGCCGGGGGGGCCCCTGAAGATGGTGTTGCATTGGTTCAACCTGGTGCATCTTAGAAACTTTTAGAAGGATCAGTTACAATTTAATCTATCAGGTCCCCTACTTTCGGGTTTTCCCCCTAATTCCCACCGGGGCTCAAATTCGGTTTGTCACGTTCTACGCCCTAATTGGGATGCAAAAGCGGTTTCAGTCCAGTTTATGAGTCCCGAAGTCCCGTTAGGCGAACCGTTTGGCTGACGTCTGGCCCGCGCCTGCAGGCTACCCGACCGCTTCCCGGGGTTTGTCAGCAGGTCCAAACGCCGGATGCTGCCCCCTTTCTTAGGATGCCCGCAACCCATTCGGCACCGATCCCCCAAGAGAGGCGCCGTTTTGGCCCGGGAAACTCCCAAAGGAGCCAGGGCCTGAGCGCAGTGCAACATCAAGTGTCTAGCTGCCTTCTGCCGCTGCTCTGCGAGCGGCTATGGCAGCAGCGGCTTCTTCGTTTTCCCCCCGTCTCCGCAGCATATCTTCACATGGGACGCTTTATACCTTTCCAGGGAGCCAACTCCGCATTTTAGCTCGCGGCACCTTAGGACGAGGACCCCGGTGGATTTTGTTGTGAAGTTCAGCGCCTTTTTTCACGGGAGCCTTCCCAACTGCGGTTGTACCAATGAGGTGAATCCCTTCCCGGCCACAACCCCTTAGCTTCGCTAGAGATTGCCTGGAGGAGGCGGACCCGGTCAGTTTGTGGTCTCTGTGCAACCTGTTCGGTGCTGGACCTTCCTGAGCTCGCGCCATCTTCGCACGGGCACCGGATCGGTCCCGTCCCCCCGGAAAAGTCCCGGGCTGGTTGCCCTGGTCCGTGCTCCCGGCTGCTTTTCCGTGCGGTTATTAAGTACGAGGATCGGAAGCGACGAGATGTGTTCCTGCCCGCCGGAGCGTTCCACTTTTGCAGAAGGCGTGCAATAGGCGGGGGTCACCACAAGCCCTGCCGAACTTCGCCGGGTCCGACCTGGAGAACCCCCCCAGGGAAAGAGGAAAGAACTGGCCAAAAATTACAGGAAGAATTTGGACTTACTAGGCTCACCCGGCCTGAGGCATGGAAGTGCGGGGGGCTTGATTTTTTGGCTGTTGTTTACTGAAATTTTTTTTCTTTCCATCCGGAAGAAGGAGGCCAGAAAGTCGGACGTCTTATTTGTGGCTCCTTGCTCCTTTTTCTTTTTCCTCCACCTCGCACCCACGGCTCAAACCCGCTCCCCCTACCCCCCGCCGCCCTCGCACCCCCCCTGGTTATACCGGCCAGCCAATTCTCCTGCTCGCCCCCCACTCCATGGGGACCCTCGATTTTGTCAAAATTCGAGTCGGGGTTCCACTGCCAGACCCGTCCCACCACCGATATTCCATTCTCCTAGGCGGCACAGGAAGTGTTCGTTTTGTACCTGTTTTTGGGTGGTCACTATTCTTGCACCACAGAAAGACCTGAAATTCACTTTCCACGCGTGTGGTATAACACTGGGTGCCCCTCCCCATGGCAGATGCCCACGACGCTATAATATAGTTTTTGTTTTGGCGCTTGCACTCGCATTACTGAAACTCACTAAGAATAGTCCAGAAGTCTTCGGCCCAGGTTTTTCCCCGGGCTTGGAACCCTATTGGTAACTTTGCACCCAAGCAGAACTCGGTGCGTTGCTGCATGGGACCAAGAAGAAACCCGACCTTCTACCACCGGAACCCCTTTGAGGGCTAATTTGTAAGACCCAAGCTTTACTGCTTTGAATGGACGTCGAGATCGATTGGTAGTCGAATGAGACATTTTTTTCACCCCTTCCAAAGCCGTAGGCAGCGGGAAAGGCGGCGTTCAAGTTTTTACTGACCTCGGTCCTGGCGGGTGGTCAGCGCGTACGATCACCTTCTGGCACCAGATCTTTCCGGCTTTTCCGTGCCCCCTACCAGGGACATATTCAAGCCCGGTTCCCCCCCCCGGGGTCCCAAACGATTCACTCGAATTTTCCCCTCATTCTCCTGCCCTCACCCCTCATTTGACGAGTAATGGCCGGTTCTCATGTGACCCGCGGTCCCCACTGTTCTGTTTTTTTCTTACGCCCTTGGTTTTTTTTCAGTAACCGTCGCCCCAAAGAACTCCTTTTCTCGCATTCCAGCTTCATTCTGCTCTTAATCCAGCGCTGCTGGACACCACGAAATAACCGGCATGGATTTCATCGACCTGATCCTTCTTTTTCCACAAGGCGGCGATAAGCCAGCCATGCCACAAAATGAACTTTGGTGGTAGAGGGCAACTGCCAAGACAGCGGCCTTATTCCTTCAGCCCATGACTCCAAGGAGCGACTCACAGGAAGTAGATAGCTTTAAGAAGGGGGCTTCACTCCCAAATGGTAGCGCCCATTGCGCACCACATAATTTCGGCCTGGCCCTCCCGTCCCGCGGTTCCCCCGCTCTTCCGCTGATCTGTCCGGGACGTGTCTGGAAGAATAGCAGCAGCCCTGGGCGTGCACCCAAGGCAGTGTCCCTTCAATGGTGATGGAACAGGGGGAAGCTTCCAAGAATTTGGGGATGAGCATAGGTTCCCAGACCGCCAACCTTGCAGTCTGCTGCTTTTTCCTACCCCTTCTACTCAGCCGGGACAGGAGAAAGGCTAGGTGCAACCTCAAGCCCTGCTTTTTTAAAGCGTTACGTTTTTGAACCTTCCTTATATAGATTTAAGCAATCATACGGTCCCCCCTTTTTTGTTTCTAAGGATGAGAATCCCGAGGAAGTGCTTTTCGAAGACGGGTTATTGTCGGTCTTACGATTGCGAACCCAATCTGCTGGAGATCCTTAACTTTTCTTCCCCCCTCCTGCAGCAGAAGCTGATGCAGTGTTTTATCAAAGATCTTCTAAAGAAAGATGACCTGTGACCTTCGGGCGTTTCCAAATGAACGAAGAGCGGCTGGGGGGACGTCAGATGATCTCGATGTCGTTCTTTTTTTGAGGTAAGGTTGACATCTGCAGTCTATGGTTGAAGCACCAAGCACCTAGACCTGCAAGCCTGGCCGTTGATCCCAGAGACCGCCTGGTTTTTCGAAAGCCCAGTCGGACCCCCCCGTATTCCTCCCCTTGGGAGTGATAAGGGCGGGAAGGAGTTGTGTAAGAGGACGCCTTTTTTTTTGGCCTTAGTTCCCAATTTTAGGGTTGGGAGTTCTTGAAGGACGAAGGATTTCCGGGATTTGAGGGGAAGGCTCCTGTTCTTGTGCATATTGGTTCATTGTTGGGCCCGTCCTTCGACAGCGCCAGGAAGTCCTGCCCGCGGTTGTGAGTTGTTGCTCCTCGTCCGACTCTGCATTTTGGTAGGGAAACCTGGGACAAGTTCGTTGCCTGGATCCAGGCGGACCCCAGTCCCGGGACTCGGTCACTCCCTTGTACTGGGTTTCTCACTTCGCTGCTTTTTTATTCGAGGTAGCAGTTGTGGCTACCGGAATCTTCTAGTGTTGGTAGGAAAGGGGGTCCGGGAAGGAGGGAGATGGTTGTTCCGGGAATTTCGAGATTTTTTTAGCGGAATCTTCCTGTTTTTACTGTCCGTAAGGGAGCAGGAAGTTCGAGGGAGTCGTCGACTTTTTTTCTCCGACAGGTGGAACAGGAAGGCCGACACCGAGACAGCTCGCCGGCTCAGCGCCAGGTTTTGCTTTCCTTTTTTTCCCCCAGGGGCGTCCTGGGGACGTACGGTTGTTCTCGGTAAGGTTAGCGTTTCCTGCCCTATCTTTTCTCCGCCTTGGCGCTTGGTCATCCAGCGACCCCCCGCAGTTTCCCGGCCTGCCCAACTAACTCTCCCGCTGACGGTGCTTTCTTCAGGAGTCCGTCGCGGGGTTTGACACCACTCGGAGACGACGGCCGGCACCCGGTTTATCACAACCTGCGTTTGAAGTTAATGCGTTTCCCCTTACTCTGACGTAACCAAACGCGCAAGTTGACCCGTGCTCTTTGGCCCTTTCTCCATTCGGGTCTTTGGCAGGGACTTCCCAGGACGTCAGCGTTGAACCCCTTTTTACTGTAATTTCCTAGCGTTGAATGGAAGCTATGAACAGTTAGAGGATTTCGGAGTTCATCTGTTTTTAGAGTTTGTTTATAGGGCCTGTTTTTAAGATTTTTAGAAACTGAAAGGTGAAGCCCACGCTTTATTTTTAAGTCTCTCGGTTTATGGACAACTGAGGGAACTTCAGAAGGCAGTAACACAGGGCCACCGGACGCCCAGATCCTTTTCAGAAGTCCTTTCAGGGAGCAGGAGAGGACCTTGAAGAAGGTCGATTTTAATTCTTGCAGTCATTATTACCACTGTCTTTCCCCAGAGGCGGAGACTGGCGGAAGGGTTGTTGACCACTGGCAAAGTCGAAGGGCCCGCTTCTGTAACCCGCAGTCGGGCGGTTTCCTATTCCCCCCATCTTCACAGCCGGGAGTACTTTAAAGATAAAAGAAGTTAGTGGTTCGTTTGGATGGACTTTCCCCCCAAACTTTTAACTTTTCCGGGGTGGCCTGGAGACTGAGGTTCCGTTGTTCAGTCAGTCTGTGCTCTAGCGTGGTCAGGCCGCAGCGGGTTTAAGATATATGACAATCAGGATTAAAGGGTCCTCTTTCGATTTTTAGCTTCCCTTTTCTTGAAGCGACGGAGTTTATCAAGCGCCATAGTAACTTTCTGCCCGATCCTACCTTCGTTCCCCTCTCCCAGTTCCCTACAGAAGGACTGACGAAATGAAGATGGCCGGCAGCTTGTCCAGTCGAGCGGTCCGGATATCTGCGAGACGGCGAGGAGAAAGGAGGGCGTAAGAACGATGTTAACAGAGCCGCTCGACAGTCTGCGACCTCCCGCGTCCGCTCGGGCATGACAGAACGGACCGGCGGCTTTTTTAGCTGTAGTTTACTTTCCCTCGGACCAGCAGTCCGTCATGGCGAGCGATGGGATAGGCTTGCGCCCCTGTGATTCTCCTGAATGCAGGAACAAGGAGCTGGGGGGAAGCCAGGTAGGTGTGCCTTGCCCAAGACTTTGCAGGCTCGTACAGGCGATTCCGACCCTCCAGCCCACCAATTTATCGCATCGGAGTTTCTTCGTGCTTCATCCCCCTTTTCCTGCCTTCGGTGACCCAGTCTGCGCGGGCGAACCGTTTTCCGACGCCCCTTTCTCCCACCCAGTTGGGCCTGGGCCAACATGAAAACGCAGCCCGACGGGTCATGCTTCCCCCCCACCCCGTGGAAAGCCGGAGACCGTCTTCAAAGTTTCAGAAGATCCTTTGAACCACGGTTTCAAAGCATAGACAAAAAAACACCCCCTGGAACCCCACCGTGGCATCCACGAGCAGCATCTTCTTGGCCTTTTTGTTCTCGTGGTCTTTTTGAAGCCAGGCGGAGGCACTGCTCATGCCACCACCGTGCTGGCTTTCCTTGCGTTTTCCTGGCTCGCGGCCAGTTCCGCTAACCCCGGTCCTCGTTTCTGTAGTTCCGCTTGCCTGGCGGCCCATGGTTGACTACTTGGTCGTTTTTCCCTCCCACCTCTTTCGTTAGAAGTTTCGAGTAGGCGTCTGACGCATCCCCATCGACGTTTCCCTGTAATGTACCCCCACTCGGCCAGCAATGGACTTTTAACAGACCTTGGCCGGATGCCGCCACCTTTGACCCTTTATGACAGGCGGGGTCCTAGGTAAAGGGACCTGCCACGATTTGATAGAATTTACACCTCGAACTCAGGAAAGGCACTAGTTTCCTCGTGCAGTTAGTTCTTTCCCCTTACAGGGCCAGCCCCATAGTTCTCGAGTCACTTTTTGGTAGTCCCCAGTCTTTCCCTCGATTTAGTAGTAAGTTAAGCCGGCCCACACCGCAGAAACAAGAAGTAGGTTTCTCCGCGCCCCTTACGAGGCGTACCCAGGACCGCCCCTAGAACACGCATCGGCACGATAGCCGGACCGTCGGTGAACAGCCTTCAAATAGAAAAGGGGGCCCCTTAGCAACCCTTTTCCCTGGGTGGATATCTACACGATTGAACCTGCAGCCTGACGACCCCTTTGAAATTTTTTATAACTCAAGGATAGCGCAGGAATAGTACCTCCGTAGTTCCCATTCTGACCTTTAGTTTGACCACGACTTCTGGGATATATCATGTCCCCCAAGATTCTTTTTGTGGACTCCCGAGTACAACCCGACAGGGTGTTAAAAAGTCATTTTCCAAGCGACTACCCTAGTAGTGGTTTTTTTTCAGCACTCCGATTACTGCAGTATCGAGGGACATTGGGCGGCTCGGCTACGAATCGATTTGACCCCTCCCCCCAGCCCAGCACACCCCAAGAAGGGCAGCAACGCCCCAGGACACACGTGTCCCCTCGGAGGAACCCTTTTTTCCCATCGACAGACGCGGTATGACCTCTTATAGTGCTGAGTCCGCTCCCCCGGGGCACGGCCCAGCGGCGGGGAAAATTGACAGACCATGTCCCGTTTGTTGCCTCTTGCCTGATGAATTTTCAGACTTAACTCTTTCATTGCCCCCTGAACGGCGCCCGTTAACTGTGTAAAGCCTTCGCTCTTACATTGATTTGCGTTACCGGGCCCGCTGAGAGAGGGCCATGAAGATCGCACGCTTTGCTAATTTTCCGGGAGAAGCTAGTGTCTTTGTGATCACGGCTGTGACCTTTTCGGGCCCGGTTTCTGAACGCCTGGTTCGCTGAACGCTAATTTACACAGGCCTTCTTAACCCCCCCCCAGGACACCTGGAGGGACCACGGGGGGGGTAGTTCTTGGGGTTCCTTCCCGATTCCGGTACATAAAACTGCTGACGTTTTTCCTGCGCTCGAAACATTCGAATGATCATCCGCTTTTTCAGGGCAAACTCAAACGTTAGGAAGGAACAGGAGGAAGGCCCCCTTAAATTTCTGAGACCTCCGATTTTTTTTTTTTGGAATCCCCCCTTTTGGAAGTGACAGAGCCGAAGAAAGCAGATCATTGCCCCCGCATCATCTCACCATTTTCATGCGGGAAATTCGAGCGACAGCCCTGGCCTCACTTATTTACAGATTGGAACTCACCGAGATGCCCAGATCATTAGTGGCCTGTAGTCCCCCTGTTGGATCCGGTGTTTGGGGAGAGATTTTTTTCAAAATGTGTTGCTGTCTCTTAGCAATGTTTTCTTCCCGTAAGCGAAGAGGGCAGACCCACATGACCAATTGACTTTACACACGGGCGCATTGTCTTAAAGAACCCGTGACCCAACACCCAACAATGGCGCGCCGAGCAAAATTTTTGAGGCCTCCTTTTTTCACCCCGGGTCAGCTCAAGAGAGAGTGCGACGGGGGCGAACACGCCACCTTGAACGAAACTTCCCGGGGACGACAAGAAGGAAAGAGCAAGACTTTGACACTTTGGATGCCTGTTTCTAAGACCAAGATCATGAGGGAACCGAGGCGAAATTGTTTGTAGTCTCCCAGGAAAAAGGCCTGGCATGAGGGGAAACAAAACGCGAACCGGTTCAATTTATGAATCCCAGATGCACACAAGACCCACATTCACTTCCTGCCCCCTTTCCAGGTCACCGACCGCGAAGCGCGCAGGGAATCCCTCAAGTTGGAGTCTAGCTTTGACCTGATGGCGGCCAGGATCTTTCGGCCTCGTAGGCAATCCACTGAAGATAAAGGAGGAAGTCTAGAAACTTTCTAGATGCCTCCGCCTTTGGACCAGCCGCAGAGCCTCCCCTGGAGGCTTTTTCTGGTTTCCAACTGGTCGCGCAGAAAGGGAGTGGCTAGTATAGTGTGGACTCTTTGAACCTCCCGTTGTCAACAGAGAGCTCCACGACGATTTGTCCGTTTGCCGGCCTCCCTTTTTAACGCCGTGGAACACGGGCTTCGGGCATCCTGCCCTTGCATTTCCCCCTTCCTCCGTTTTCCTTTACCGGATCCTCCGGTCTCAGCTTCCACACCCTAAAAGGGCACCGGTTGCTTTTTGTGCTGCGCTTTGCGTGGCCCACGCGACCCGGGGTTGCGTCCGTCCGTTTTCGTTGCCAGAGTTCGAGATTTCATGCCACGCCCGGCAGATTTAAATTGTTTTTTGCGCAGGGCGAACGGCGAGGAAATCTTACTGCGCCGAAAAAAAACGGGACGCGACAGAAAGGGAGCCTTTTGGTAAAAGAGGCTCCCGCCCCCTAAAGCCCCCATGGGTTGGACAGAACACAGGATGGGAAAAGTGTCAACAGGGAGGAATGATCGCGTCCTAACCCTCCGTGAGACCAGGATTGAGGGGAAGTGACCAGTATTGCGGCGGATGCGTATGCGATTTTCCGCTTCCCGGGCCACAGGAGGAAAGGACCCCAAAAAAAAATCTTGCAGACTCCTCGTTTCTTGCGCTCCGGGTGAGGGAGCAAACCCGGCAAAGCCCTCACTCTACCCTCTCCCAGCTTTCTTACATCCTCGCCCTCTGGTCATCCAGGCCCGCAAATATCCCCGTCGCAATACGCCTTTCGTTTCAACTTTTTTTCATGGTTACCCCCCCCGGGTCCGGACTATCCCGCTGATAGCCGTTCTCCGCTTCGCCCCAGGCCGGTTTTTTAAAGTTCCTTTTGTGGGTGGAGGGTTTAAGTCACCACCCGAGCCCTCTTACCGAATCCGCGGGTGTGAAGCCTTTGACCCACGAACCACAAGATCTCCTCGTGTGTCCGCCTGAACGTCGACGTCTTATGCCCCCCTTTCCACCGACTGAGATAGTATTTAGGGGGTGGACAGGGCCTCGAATTGGTTCGATGATTCCAAGAAGCCCGTGGGAGGAGCGAGCGGAACACTTGGAACGCGTTCCCTCCAGCTGTACCGTCCCCTTTCTTGACACCACCCTGGGGGCGGGGAAAGGGAAGCAATCTTGTATTTCTGACTCTGATATGGTCGGCGCTTTTACTTGTCGCCCTGGGGTAATTGCCAGCCCCTCGGTCACTGAAGTCCTTTTCAAGGACATTGACGCCCCCATCGGTAGAGTATGCATCTCGGGCGTCAGTGTTTTCCCTTACACTTCTCCTTCCCACTTGGTCAACCCCGGAAACGTAAAGACTGGACACTTTAAGGGGCAACTGGTCACCATATCCTCAGCTCCCCGTGCACTCACCAAGTACCAGTTGCGGATTTCCGGCTGCCTGGCCGCCTTTTCCACGGGTCTTGGTAAAGGGTGTTGTACGCCGTTTGCCCGAAACCCGTATAAAAAGTAAATAGCGCAGCTCCAAACCCCCTTTTTACCATTTTGACAGAAGTAAGACCCCCCGCACGAGGCGCCAAGGGACCAACCCCCTTTCATGCCGACACTAGAAACGTCGATAGAACGGACTGAATGAAAGACGCCAATCCCCCTCTTCTTTCACCCAGCAGCCACAAATACAGGGTCGAGCGTATTCCGCAGAGCCATTCCTGCTCCGACGCCTCCCAGGCCCGGAAGCGTACTCCCGGCCTGTTTCCGACGTTTTCCATGGCTCAGTCCACAGGATTTTTCACACGAGAGTTTTTGCACCACATCCTGGCCGTCCCTTTGTTCTTTTTCCCCCAAGTCCAGCTTCCTGTGAGATTGTCCCTCAGGGGCCCCTGGACGCCACTAGCCTCTTTGTCCGCCCCCGCATAGCTGGGGTCAACAGACAATTTTTCGTTTTCTTCCTTCCATCCTTTTGCTCGACGGTGACCAGAAACACGTCAGGGCTGCGCTTCTCCGGGCGTTTTAAGAGCCGATCCCCCTGGGTTCCGACGGTTCACTAACTCCCCGGCGCGGCCCCGCCCGGAAAGCCCTTTTTAGGCTTTCTCTATCTTTTCTTGTTTTGTTGCCATTGCGCATTTCGGCGTTTATGGCCCGAAGGGCTTTGATTTTTGAACGTCTCGGGCGGCATTTGGCTTTGCTTTCCCTGGTCCTGCAGTTGGTTGGCAAGTGTGGATTCCCTCCATCACGACCTTCCTCTCCTTCATCTTTACAACCGCACTGGAAGCATGGTGTGGACGAACCCTGCTGCTGATGATAGTGTCGTCAATGGTCACTTTTTCCACCTGCGAGTAGTTTGGAACGCCGGTACCTGGCCTTTGACAGCTGATGTGGTTCCAACGCGTCTTGGACCCCGTCCCCAACGTCCGAAAGCCGGGGAGTAGCCGCGGGCCGGCAGGGCTTATTTGCGCCCGGTCTTTTTGGTAGTTTCTTTTTTCAGGGCGGCGGACTTTTTTCGACTGTGGCCTTGATTGCGCGGTGTCAGGATCCGGTAGATCAGTGCGTATGGTCGTTCGCCAGCTCGGCGTTACTTTTAAGATTGGAGGATTTGTGCTCGCGAGTTCGTTGGCTCCATACTAGTTTCCGGGACCCCCATTGACCATTGGACATGACCGCGTATCCACTTTAAACCGGCCCCCAGTTCCTTGTCGGTCTTTTTTTTTGTCTATTATTCGAGTTAGCAGTTAGGCACGTACAGTCTTTTCAATGATTCTTTCTGTTTACTTCGGTGGTGTCAGGGCGTCGTGATATGGGGAAGGGAAGCGAGAGACAGAGGACCTCAATCGTCCCCCTCCACCTACGCAGTGACAAGCAAAGGTAGATGAAAGCCGAAGGGTCTGTTTGGGATTACCCTGAGGACGACTCACCGTAAGCTTTAGGGCCTGCACACAGAGTTCCCTTTCCGGCCGTGGTCCTGGAGTTTTCCGTACGGCTTCTTTCAGGTTCTGTCGGCGCCACCTTCCCCGCCCGGTGCTTGGTTCATCATCGATACACAGTCCTATTTCCCCGGCACCCGCGCCTTCGGCTTGTTTCTTTCCTTTTGAGTGGAGACATAGGGCCGGCCTAAAACGTCGTAGAAGATTCTTTTTCATCGGGTCGTTTTGCCCCTTTTTTTATCAACCAGTCGGAATTCAGTTGCGTCTAGTGGGACTCAATCCTTTTACGTACACCCTTCCTTTGCCGCGTGGGGCGAAATGTCGATCAGCGTTTTATTCTTTCCCTTGGTAACGCACCGGTCCTTTGAAGATTCCACATTTCTTTCCCCGCCTGCTTGAGCTGATGGGATGGAAGGAGTGACCCGGGAGGTTATTCTCGTCTTTTTGCGGTGGCGCGGCGGGGGGTCGCGGGCTGTTTTGGCGCGCCCCCAGTCTCGCCGCACGAAGGATGTACGGGCCGACCATGCACGTCTTGCCCGGGCTGAGCAATTTTTGAACCACAAGAAGTACAAGAAAGTCACCTAATTCCAAATTTTTTCCCAGCGACACGGAAGTGAGGCTTTACTTGCGTATGCAACACTGTTAGCACATTTGGAAGGCACCATTGGTACTTGTGCGATAAGTTTCCTTTCTAGGGGCTTCGTGGTGGCAGCCTAGGCGGCTCGGGGAGCAAAGGCTGAACTACATCTCCCCAGGTTGCTTCTCTTCATCTCTCTCTTGACTGGACCTGAGGACCCCCGTACAAAGACTTGTAGTGGGGACGGCGCGTCCCTTTCGCCCATCTCCAGTGGATTTTGAGGCGCGGACCGAGGACCGGTGTCCGGAACGGTTAGCCTCTGTGCGTCGAATTTTCTTTTCTGTGTACGACGATATACGCACCGGGGCACTGTCCGGATTCGAACACTTTACACCTTTTCCCTGTGCTGTGATGACGGAGTTAAAGCAGTTGTCCACCTCTCTCCGAGAAGCTCCTTTTTTTCGCCCCTAGCCGGATCGAAACCCGATCGGCGCAGGAAGAAACCGGAGGATCCCCCTGATGACTGCGGCTTCCGGGAGTAATAATTCAGAATACGAGATTCCGAAGACGATAGCCAGACTTCAGGCTTTATTAAGGTTTCCCGTTTCCCAGGACTGGCCGCGGTGGTGATTTACAGGGACAGCAGATGGTTAGTGCTCTCTTTTTTGGGCGCGCTGGGGAGGAATCCTGAAGGTGTCCCCATAAGGCGTGGTAACAGCCGGGCCCGCGGCCAGATACACAGTGCAGGTGAGGGTCCCCAGAGAGAGGCGAGTGCCTACCTCCCCCCCCCTCCCCCATTAGAGCCATCAGAGGGAATTACGTGGCTTCATCACTGATGTCTGACCCCAGAAGTAAGTTTCCCCTGATGACAGGGCTCAAACAACCTGGGGGACCTGCGCACCCCTTTCAATGAGCAGGTTTCAGGCTTATGCCTGAAGGGGCAAGGGGATCTCCAAGTTTGCGGTTGCCCGGTTTACAGCCCTAGAAACCACAACCAAAGCAGGCACAAAAGGTAAAAGCCAGGTACCTTATAGGTCGTGGCCCGGCGGATAGCTAGGGTTGAAGACCGAAGGTAGGACCAGGAATTGCCAATTTTGAAAGAGATCTTCGTCCACGTTAGCCAGTTTCGTGAGGCTTGAGCGGAACCTCTGCTAGACTCTTAAAAAGGCGCCCCCCGCCTTTTTCGCCCCGTAAGCCCCGAATTGGTAAGTGCACCCCTAGCCCGCCCCAAATCGCATTCACACCTGCCACCACGAGGCTCACCCCGCTGGCGAGACTAAAAACAAAGGCCTTGCACCTACCTGAGAAGACACACAGACCCCCCCCCTGAGAGAATTGTCATTCTGACCTCACGCACACCTGCGGCCAAGCTCCCTGCTGTATGACTGTAGCCCCCCCCCCATGGAGGACGGCAAGGGGCCTGTGCGGACGACTGCCCTAGGCCTCCATGCCTCAGTAGGGAGTAAGAAGGATTTTTAATCGTAGCGGGCACAAGGCGAATGCCCCTTTCCCCCCTAATCAGCCGAGACTCTATGCCCTGCAAATTTTCTTTCTGATGAGAAACGCCAATTCAGAACTAGGGACCCCAGCCCACTCGGATCGCAGCACAAGGATCGGCGGACAGCCGCGATCCCAGGGAAGGGTTCGACAATTTCCCAGCACAAACGACCTCCGGAGGAGTGCACAGGAAGAAGGACTACCGAAACATGTGTCGTAGTGTAAAGAGGACGCAAGGAAAGGCAAATCTTAGATATGGGCTGAAGAGGTCGACCCAGCGCAGGTCCAAGTAGAAAACCGTTGGAATTATACTTTGCCTTGGCTTCCCAGACCCCAATATATCGACCCAGAGAAGGCCCTGCCTGGCCCCCCCCCCAAGGATGCGCCGAGCGTAGAACCTGGAAATACCTACCCCCCCCCCCCACCCCCGGCTCGACTTCGGGTAACGCACGGGCCAGGGGGACCTATAGATTGGTACCCTCCGGTGGTTGTTGTGACCGACGCACGCACCCGCGAAACCCATCCCGGGGTACGCCCTCGTCCCCCCACCCCGGACCCCTTAAGCAGACGCCACCCAGACGGACATGGGAAGAATCCGCCCACCCTCTCGCCACACTGGAACTTAACGCCACGACCCACCCCCCCACTGGTGCTACACAGGGCGCCCTCTTCCTGCCACCCTCCCCCGCTCTCACAGAAACCGCCCAACCCCCGGCACAAGCAACGGGACCGCCCCCTACACCCCGCATCCAGGTTGCCCTTAGAGTGTCCAGCGTTAAGGATACCCGCCACCACCGAGTCACACACATCTTCTCTTGCCGCTGGGAGTGGAGCTTCTCCCGCATCGGAAAGGATCGGCCTCCTCCGGACCAGCAGTCGGTTGGTTTCTTCTCTCGTGTCCGGCGTAACCGACGTCCTGTCCCGGGCCCGCCAGGGCACCGCCCCTTGTCTCCGTCCTCTGTTGGCGCCCGGGTCCGGGTCGCTTCTGCACCCCACTTACCTGAACGGAAAAGATTGATACTTGCTGTGAGTTCTTTCCTGCATTGGAAGCGCAAATCGGGCAGGGCCACCCCTGTAAATTACTGTTGCTACTGCTTCCTTAGAACCCCTCCACACCTCCTTTCCAAAAGGCACCCTATGTTTGGCCGGTTGGCGTACGAATTCTGATCTGTCCTCCTAATTGTATGAGCCGCCGTGCCGTAAACTTGGGATTGTCCCCCTGATGTAAAGAAGGTTTGGCCGCGTGGTTTTCTACCCCCCCATCCCCTCCGTCTGGACACTTCGGAAGGCATTACAAGGAAGTTCTGCGCCGTCTTCTTTTTTGATCTTCGTATCCGGGCCGCGCCAGACGAAAAGAGACCTGTACCTTGAACGCAGGAACTCGGATTTTGCAATTGCACGCCCTCCAGAGGAACCTAACCCAGCCCCTTTTTTACTACGCCAGCCCGATCCACGAACCTAGCGGACCTCGAGTTTCTTTTCCCTGCGTGTAGGCTATCGACGCTTGTTTTTCATCCATTCCCCCCTTCCTCTCTTCCCTTCTCCCGGGGAGACGATCCAGTTCCCATCCCTGGACCCAGCCCCCCGGTTGGAACACTGAGGGAAGTTGACAGGGCCCGGTCCACCCTTCAAAGTTCGTGCCCCATGGTCGTCAGGGAAAAAAGGGTTTCGAAAGAAATCCTGGGGATTAATCCTTTCAGACGACTAGTGTGATGTGCTCAAATCAGTTCAGCTGGTATTTTTTTCCTGTCTGGCCATCTCCAGGCAGGCATCTGGGCCGTTAAGACCCTGCCCGGCGCCTTTGCGGTCACAGGTAAAACAGCCCAAGCTGCGGACGGCGCACCAATTTCGAGTAGGCACCCACACTTCCCCGCGCAAACCCAAAGTCAAAGACTGTAGGACTTTTTTCCCTTTGTGCCCATTCCGACCAGCCCAAGGAGAAGATTTTTTGAATCCAGGTTTTTCGGAGATCTTTGAAACTGAGGACCGGGCTACGTCTTCGTTGTCGAGGTTTTTTTCCCCAGAACTCCACGGCTAAGAGGTTCGCCTTTTGAAAGATTACAGGTACCCGCTTCCTATTTGATCTCTTACGCGGAAGTGGCTCTCGCTTTTTGTAGGTGTCGTCAAGGACGAAAGGGGAGCGTCTGTACTTTGTGGACTACCTTGGTCAGCCAGCCCACCTCAGGAACAAAACAATTTAGTCTGCCCCTCAGGTTTTTGGTAGTAGCAGAAAAAGGGCCGAAGGTGATATTCCGAGACTTACTTTCCCTCTGAGCGAGCAATCTTAGAAATGTAATGCATCCCCCCCCCTTTTACCGTCCATTGACTTTATGGGCGCGGGGTTGAACGGCGGAATTTTGTCCCCCCTATCCCCCTCTGGTCCCGGGATCCGTCGGAAGACCCCTAATCCTAGTTGCCCGGCAATTCCGAGTCATTGCTCGTTGATTTTGAGTTCCGAATGTTTCCTCCGGCGAGGAAACAGCATGCGGAAAAATCCCCCCCCCCCACCTTTAAGGTACGGACCACTGAAGGCAACATCAACATGGGGAAAGCTTCAATGTTATCCACATGAACTTCAAGAAATGAGGGCCCTGTCTTTCTAGACCGGCTTTTGACCTTTGCATTAGGGATTGACGTTCGGTTCCCTCCCGGCTCAGCCTTTGCCGTCTCCCCATAGTGGCTAATCTCCGTTCGTGGCTTTCGGCTGGCGCGCCGGTCC
>Ga0179593_1514490_pt1 | contig 16436 bp, 23 predicted proteins | sample CZODoug2_1_08_16_FD_185931 | JGI IMG/M metagenome (GOLD analysis project Ga0179593, IMG submission 185931) | Vadose zone soil fungal communities from Angelo Coast Range Reserve, California, USA - CZODoug2_1_08_16fungal (PacBio error correction) | ecosystem: Environmental > Terrestrial > Soil >... | reverse complement strand
GTTACTCTTCCAAGGAGTCGGTTCTTGATTACCCACAAACACCCATACTACCCATCATCCACCACATAGTACCCCTAGGACCCCCCAGGGCGACCCACCATACCTATATCCCACCTCTTCACCTCTTCGCCCTCCCATCCCTTGATCCCATATACTTTACATGGCCGACTAATGTTCTAGCACCCCGCCTACAAACGGGAAAAAACAAACAACTCCCCACAACAACCTATATTTGATTACGACGGGACTTTTTCAAAGGAACACCAAGCCGGCCTTTTTCCGTTATCTTTCCCCCATTCTTTTACACAAACAAAACACCAGGTTTTGCCGGAACTTGGGCTCTTTTACCCTCCCTCTACACCGTTCTGTACTCCTCCTTCCCTCCATTTCTTCGGCCTTCAGGTCCTCGAAGGGAGAACGCAAAGCATTTGTATGTTCATTTCCTACAGCTCATCGCTAGCAGCTCCCCTGGTGCCTTTTTTTGCTATCCCCCTCCAAAACCACCCTGGCAGAGAGTGCCTGTGCTATCCCAAACACGCACCCACCACCACCACCTAGAATCAACCACCCCTGATTTCACCCGCCAACCATACCCATCCCTCAAAGGGTTGAACAGTGCCGACTGCCTTCCTTAACCCTTTTTATTGATTATTTAACCACACCCCCCCCCCCCACCCCCCAAAACCCCAGCCCCCAACTAAATATCCAACCAAACCACCAGTTGATGACACAAATACCCCGTTGACAGACGTACAGTCCCTCCACCCGGCTCCCCCCCCCCCCCCTCTCTCCAACACGCCAGGGTTGTGATTGTCCCTCCAGTGCCGTGAAGGTTCCAGGCCCTCTCCGCTGCTTCGTCTCCTGCCCCGACTGGATTCCTCGGCTTCTAGTTTCGTTTTTTTTTTCAGAATTTGAAAAGGCGTGCCTGTTTTCCCAGCGCCTTTCTCAACAGTGGGCTTATCCGCATCGGCCCCTGTTATTGGTAAGTTTCTATGCAGCCCCGGCTCTTGAGGGACTTGACGAAATGACCCTTTCACCATCGTTTTTTAACTAGCGCCCCACTTGTACGACCCTTGTTAGTTTTTCTGCATCCTTTTGGTTTCGCCATCCGTCTGGCTCTGCCGACACCACCTCTTTTTAATAGCCATAGAAGGTGTTTTTTCCATTTTGGTTGAACATCGGAGAGGTTCTTGGGGTTCGGGTAGACTTATGCACTCCAAAAAAATTGCCCTTCCTCTTTCCACCCGTCTTGTATTTTGCTTCAAGAGTCCCTTTTGACTTCCGAAGCTTTCTCTTTAAGTTAGGGTCGTTTTTCAAGATGGTGGCAGGCCCCCACTACCGTTGACCCTTTCTTTTTGAACGCTGAGTCTCAACTTCGCCCCACCCCCCCCCCCCCACATTTTCACAACCACTCTCCTCCTGTGTTGTTCACTCCACCCACAACACCCACCCCCCCCACAACCCCCCACCCCCCCCCCAACAACACAAAAACCCCACATACGACACTCTGACTCCAAACTACGCTCGCCTCGCATCCTGTCCAACCCATAACCCACCATTTCGCCCCTCCCCCTGGCAATCCCCTCCTTAAACCTTTCCCGACATTATTCGCACCCGGTACACACCATTATTGCCCCCCCCCCCCCATGCACCCCCCCTTATTTTCTCTGACCAAGCAAAAAAACCAACAAAACCCAACCCACCCCAAAGGCTCTTGGTTTCTTTCTGTAGGGGCCGTTTTTCGGCGTGTTCGGCAAGATTCCTCGCGACCCCCCCTCCGATCTGTACCGCTAGTCGGTAGTTTCACCGGAGCCCTACCGGAGGATGGAAAATCTATTTTGAACACGGCCTTTGCTTTCTTTTTGTGGGAGAGTGTATGAACACGTGCCTCCTGTTGTTGGTGGGGTGGTTGTTGGGGTGTTCTTTGGATCGTGGCTGAAGCGCCCGGTACTATCATTTTTTTTTTTTGACCCAACGTATTAATTGTGGGGTTGCTGCTTTGTTGTTCCAGTCTTCATATTAGTGGGAGAGGGTTAGTCTTTTTTTTTTTTAATCTCCCACTTAGGTGGTTTCTGCCTTGGTCGGGGCGTAAGGAGACGTGTTGGTCCAGGCCTTTTTGTGCTTTTTCTTCGTATTATCGAAGACTTATGTTGCCGCCTCATACTCCCCCCTTTCTTTTTTTTGTTGTGTTTCCAAGAGTGAGGATGGGATTACATGTTGTTGTGACCTTGGTGACGTAGTCCACTCCGTGTTTTACCACCCAAAACCACAAAAAACACACACAAAACCACAAAAAACACCCCTTTCCTTCCATAGACCACCACCACCTCCCCGGTGCACAAAAAAAAACACCCTCAGTTTCACTCACCCCACCCAAACAACCAAACCCCCAAAACATCCAACCAGAAGAAATATGAACCCACAAAAAACCCCCACCTTTACCCCCCCACTTAACCGGAAAAAAAAAACTATACCACACCCACCACGTCCACACTGTGACAACCCACCCACGGCCAAAAAAAACAAAAACCCCACGACCCCACCCACACACGGCGACTGACTTAATACCATTAAAATCACTCCCCACCCCCCCCCAGAACCCAAGGTGCTGGCCACAATCCAACAAACAACTGGAAACAACAAACAACAAAATCTGCCCAAAAAAATAGTCACAAAAAAAACACACTATCACCAAAAAAAAAAAGCTGTCACCAGGGCTGCTCACAATATCTCCAGAAGACGTCACCCCAAACAAAACTACACCAAACATTTCCTGCACAAAATACACGCCGCCCCCCCCAAACACTCCCTTCAACCCCACCAAAACCCATAGAAAAGTCCGGAATTACGGGAAAACCACCCAAAGCCTACTGTTTCAAAACCTCCACATCCCCCTGAAAAAAAAAACAACAGAACCTCCCAAGTGGCAGCGCCAAACAACTCCCATTTTAGTCTGAATGCTCCTCCCCATCCTCCTTAGTAGATCCCCCTTTTTTCTCCCGGACCCTGGCAGGTAGCTAAAACCCTTCACCCCCTTCCAACCCACAATTGTCCAAAGGACCTCTCAACACCAATCTGCCCGACCGTACTGAGGGTGAGGTCCCCAAAAGGTATAGGAACGGCTACCCCCTCACCGCCCCCCCCCCTTACTTACGGCAAATTGTGGTCCTTTGCTGAATTGAAACTCCTTATGGTTTGATTTGTTGTCTTTAACTCTGACGTCGCACATAGGGATTGTAGTGATGCCCAGGCGCAGGTATCAGGTTTCGGGGACCCCGTGTGTTTTCGGGAAGGCTGCCACCATCTTTTTCGTCCCCCTGGGTGCCTAGTTTTTTGGGAGCCAAGCCGTCATCTTACCCCTTTCCTACCATCTGGTCCTGCAGATACCAATCCACACCACAGAATAAAAACAACCCCAACGTAGAGAAGTTGGGCCTCGTCGGGGAGGCTGCCGTGTTTGTTTTCTCCCCCGTCCGGCAGCATTGTGCGCTTGTACTGGAGGGGTAGTGTAATCCACACATAACCCCATCACCGGCCTCGACCCCCCCCCCACATACAAGACCACCCCCCACCATCCCCGTTTTTTTTCTAAGGAGGATGCCGGGACTTTTTCGGCTTTTCGCATCCGGTTTCTTCTGTCATGAAGTGTCCAGCGGACTTGATGTGCCGGTCCCCCCACCACGAATCGCTTCCACTTTTTGGCGGTCTCACCCCCCTTCTGCACAAAAAACCCCCCAAAAACCACATAGGTGTGGGAGCCGGAGAACCACAGGGTGAAAAGATCCCTAGGTCATGGCTCACTTTGTCACCCTTAATATTTGTGCCAACACCCCCCCAAGGATCGAGCAATCACCCCCTCCCCCCCACACATCTCACTATAAAGCGAATCGCCCTCTTTCTCATATGCAAACGCCTCGGCCGTTTCACCCTTTCTTTTCGCCTCCCTATCCTGTTCCTTGACTTCTTCTTCACGCCCCACACCCGAAAAGCCTTCCCAAAAGCTCTCCATTCCTCCCCATTTTTTTCTTATCCCCCCCCCTTACACCCCAAGTTGCCAACCCAAACTAGTTGGCGTGAGGCTGTGGTGCATGTTTTCCGTCCGGTGTATTAAAGCAAATACAGGTGTCACTATCCGGTGTGGCCCAAGAAGGAACTTCATTTGGGCAAACACCCCTTTCCCCCTTATTTTTCTCCATTTTCCAATTGTCCCCCCCCTTCCGTCCAGAAGAACCTGAGGTTTGAGGACTTTGCGTTCGGTTTGTTTTTTGAAGGCAAGCGTTTACACTATCGGCACCACTTACTCCTGCGTGAAGTATCCTTTTTTACCGCTTCCGCGTCCGTGCATGCTTTTTTCCGTGTCCGAAACCACACCAACAACGATGGCGTCGATTAAGACAGTTTGGACGAACAACACCCCCCCCGGTTCAAACCCCCCCGTCCCCGAGGCTTTCCTCCCCCAGCTATCCCGGTCTCCTGTCCCCCACTTCTTCAATACCTCCCCCCCCCTCAACCTATGTGTAACATATTCGAGAGAGATAACCGCCGATAATATCCTGAGTATTCCCCCCCCCCGGTCGAGGTTCGACCGGATCCCCCCTTACCCATGTTTTCCCCAAAAAAAAACCCGGATCCAACGCAGGACCAACATCGGGCGGCTCCTAACAAAACCCACCCACTGGCGAACCCTTCCCCATTCTGGCAGCGGGCCTTATACACGCGTTGAGTTCCACCCACCCCCACCGACTGTTCCCTTCCCCTAAACTCCAACGCCGGGATTAGTGGACCTTTTTTGGGCCCCAACCCCCCCACCCCCATAAAAAACCAATAAAAAACAACACAACACACCACCCCCCCCCCCGGTGGCGCCCATTCAGGAAGAACTTGAGGCAACAAATACATCTGGGCCCCCTGAGCCTACTCATCTCAGGGGTGTGTTTTTTTTGCCCCACTGAAAAATTGCCATACCCTCCCAATCACTACCTGGTCCGGAAAAGTTTCTTACTTTCTCTTTCTCCCTAAGATTGGAACGATCCCCCAAACCAACAACAAAAAAAAACTTCCTTTCTAAGAGAGTGTAAGCGTGTATTTTCAGAAGCACATCCGGACATCATGTACTTTGCTGCCCCACCTAGGAACTGCCCTCCCTATTCACTCCCAACAATTCCTCACCACATCCCCAAGTATCATTATCCCATTTATAAATTATCCTACCCTAATTCTTAGAAACAATTCTCAAATTCCCCTCCAATTCCCCCACCACAATACAAACCAAAATTCTATATACCAACAAAAAAAAAACAGATTACTACAGCAACCAAGATTAAAATCCCACACACCTATTCTTGCCCGCCCGCAGAGGTCGATTGGTGGGTGTTTAGTCCTCTCCTTTTTCTCGGTTTGTTGGCCGTCATGTCACATTTTCACTCAGGAAGTATATTGTGTGTCCTTTCGCGAACGGCAGCCGCCTCGTTGCGTTTTCCCCAGAGTCTTATGCGACCCAACGTTCTCCCCCCTTGCTGAGTGACCACTTGCTGCGCGGACGTAGGCCCCCCCCGGCAGGGCCCGCGGGCTCCACTTAATCCCGCCATGAGGTAGTCTCAATTTAGTGCACGTGGCCTCCCCTTCGGGTTTCTTTTACGACGTGCAATCTTTTTAGACCGAATACAATGCTTTCCTTGCTGCGTGCCCCCTCGCCCTCTCACGGGTCCCCTCCCTAATTCTCCCTTGTTTGACAGGGCAATTTCAGAACACCGGGTAGGTCGGCCGTGCAGTTGGTCGGGACGTCGTAGGCGCGTCCCGCAACGGTTCTTTGGCCGAACTCGGTATTTTTTCTGAAGCTGCTTATTTCCCCCAGCGGACCAACCAAACGACTCCGCCAAGTGATCGTCTACGTCCCCGCAGCTGTGTTGCAGCCCGTACAACGAGCCCAGTACGCCTCCTCTTATGAACGACCAAAACACTCGCGGAATAGAGGTCCTGGTCCGCGTGAGATTGGTTTGCACTAATTCCATTTTAGGGCGGTTTGGGCTCTGTGTGCCAGCTTTAGTTTCGAAGCTTTTCCCCTGTCTTTGAAGCTTTTGTTGTAGAAGGTCCCCACCTACCATGATCCCCTGCAACCCCCCCAGGGTAGTAGGGGGTTCTTTCGTGCACACAATGCCGGGAGATGCAACCGGATGTTTATTTTTTCCAACCAAACCACAAAAATCGACTCTTATGGCACCGGGCCCACACCAACACCCCTTATACACCAAAAACTTATGGGCGGGGTTAGTCCTGACCACCTCCCCTCCAAACCTCATAACCCTGGTGTAAATAGTACGCCACGAAAACATGTATTAATCGACCACACCAACACACCATAGATGGAAATCCCCCCAATCCACAAACCTGCATACCAAAGGGAGGTCCGGGCAAGGGTTAGGAGTCTTCAGGGGTTTTCGGCGGACCCCAAGGTGAAGGCAGTTGTTCCCACTGTAGCCGGTTTTCCAACCAGAAGTTTTTTGGACGGGAAGCGGGGTCGTACGGGCATATTGTTTCTCCGGAGGAGATGGAAGATTATTTTTCCTTCCGTCATCGGGTCGCGGGTGCGCGAATGAGCCTTTTCAGTCTTCGTTACGTTACTGTGTTGCTCTCTCCTACCTTATGTTTTTTTGAAGTTCGGGGACTAGGTGCCTCTCTTTCATTTTAGTCCCCTGTCGTGGTGTCTTACAGCCTCCCCTCTCCCCACACCGAATAAAGATGCCTACCTGTACCGCAAAACCCAAACAAAACCCCTCCTACACCACCAAGCGCCCACCCCAAAATAAAATAACAGTTGAAACACCGCGGTGGCCCCCCCATGACCCCACGAATCCCCCCCCCCCCCCACCCCACCCTCTATCCCCCGGTTACCCCGAGGCAACCACCCACAAAAACCAACTCCCACCACCACCCCGATCCCTCCATAATTCTTCGTCCCAACCATAGGCATCCACACATGCCAGTACACAAATCGCCCCCCTAGACTGCCCACGCTTACACCCCTTGGTCCATTGCCAAAGTAGCTGTACAATGCTTCTTCATTTAGCTTTTCCCCCTTTTTCACTTGGTAGACGGCCCCTTTCTTTCCCCCTATTTGCCAAGTTGGCCCACACGCACACATGCCCTCCCCCTTCTTTCTATCGGATCTTCAGGCGCCGGTTGCTCCCCGACCCCCTATATTTCCTTTGAGGGTGTTAGAGGACGGCATGGCGCCCAAGCACCTTGCTGTTCACCAACTATAAACGATCTATTTTTCCTTTGTCCTGTGGCGTTTCATCATAATACTTTTAATCCTCCGTCGTTGGGTTTGTCTGGATCCCGGTACAAAACATGTTCAACACAAGCTACGTCTCTCTCCCCTCCCCCCAGACACCACAAACCCCACGTCCCCACCAAGGTGCAGTGAAAACTACCACTCTTCCCCCGGGCAACCACCCACCCCCCTCATAAAATCCCGACTGGAATCTCCCCCGTGGTCCCACCCCCTCCCCCTCTGGCGTCTTATTTAATCCCCCCAGACGATCGATGAAGTTGTGTCTTCGGTCCCCCCAGCTTCCCAAAAACCAACAAAAAAACCACCAAAACCCTATGCTCTAAAAATGAGTGCCCGTACCACGCGACGACCCACACAAACCCCCCAAAAACCCACCCCCCCCCCAACCACCACGCCTTCGCATTTCGGCCCCGACATTGTACATCCAATTCCACCACCAACAACCCACAAACTAATCCTCCCCACCCCCCTTACTCATCTCCATGGCAGAGCGCCCACACATTCCCCACACCAACCCTCCCCTTTCAAGTGTGTTGCTCTGCACCCTTTCGATGCGGTGCGCTCTGATTTTTCTTCACTGTCCAGTTCGTATTCGTGGTTGATACTAAACCCGTCGCCCTGTAGGAAGGCGAGTCCCGCATGAGTCATTTTTCAGACCAAAAATACCAAACGTGGGGGGGCCGAGGATTGGTATGTCCCTGAATTAAAATGGAGTTTTCCTTTTCTTTTTCGCCCCCCCCCCAACAACTTGAAAAGAAACAACAAACCCCAACCCCCCCCACCTGGAGCCCCCTGCTACCCCCTCAATCAAACTTCTAACACACCCCAGGTTGTCCTTCTGCTGAGACCGGGCACACACCCCCCCCAACCCCCCCAGACTTCCCACAAACAACACAAAAAACCACAACCACAACCAACCCCCCTCCCTAGGTTAGGTTGGTTTGCCTTTCACCGGCCGTTGCCTTCGTGTCTGCCCTCCCCCTGATTCCCTTTACCCCGCCAAAAAAAAACCACACTCGAAAAAAACTCCCAAAACTGGCGGCAAAGCCGTTGCAATAGCAGACCGGACCCCACAAACCACCCACCACAACTCCCACAACCCCCACCCCCAAACAACCCATCAGCATACAACACCACCCATTTTTTTTTTTGAATTTTCTTTTTTTGGTGGTTGTGTTGTCTGTCATGGCGCTTTGGAGATGGCCCCGAGGGGAGGCGGTAGCCGGATGGTTCAGGTCGGTGCGGGTAATCTTGCACCTGATGGTGCCCCCATTTGATTTAGCTTTGTGGCGTTTTCGGCACTGGTACCCCTTTTGACCGTGTGGCCGCGGGAGCGCCTGCGCGCTGATCGGAAGGTCGGGATGACCTTTGTCCCCCGGAGTACCCCGCCAATGTTTAGCTGCGATATTGGTCTTTGGTTTAGCAGCACGGGTTGCGATGATCTCCGAAGGGATGTTGATTAGTCGGCTGGAATTCGTTTCAAAGCTGCGTGGTGTGCAGTGTTTAATTTATTCGACTTTTTAGCCCCCCAGTAGCGTACCTAAGCAACAAATATGTTCGTTGAGCGTGTGTTTTGACGCAACCACCCGTCCCCCGCACGTTCTCCCCCAATCACAAAAACGACTAACCCGCCACAAAAAATATACCACAAACATCCCTTTACACTTCTTCCCCCGAAAAAGTTCGGCCCCCTCCGCTAAACATATATACCACAATCCCTTCAATTTAAGACAAGAATCCAACCGCGAAAAAACCCACCCCACCCACCAACAAAACAAGGGACACAGGCGAAACAGAAAACATTTCATCCACACCCACACCCCCCAACACCCCCCCACCCCGCCCCAAAACCCTTCAAAAAAGCTAAAACTATAATCCACACCGGAGACAAAAACCAGGGGGGGGGGGGGGGGGGGTTGGAACCCAAACCCAACCCCCCCACCCCAAAACACCAAAAAACCACAAAAAAAAAAAAAACAACCAATCACACACCAAAAAAACAGAAACCAACCTAGCGCCACACCCCCAAACAACTTCCACCACACCCACACACATTGAGGCGGGGAGCCCTCAACGATTTGACCGTCACAGTTTAACCCCCACCTTCAATCTCAATAACTTTCCCATTTATCCCCATTTTGTTGATTGGAGGACTGGATTGTGATCTTGCCACGTTGTTCAACAATCGTTACCGACAGAAAAACTTTTTGACCCCCTTTAAAAAACCCAAGGGAGTGTTCACCTACCCCCAGTCCTCATCCCCACCACAGACTTTCTACCCCGCTTTTTTTGCGAAAATCCCACCCACCACAACCATCTCCCCTCACAACCCTTTGATTATATTCGCCACCAATGACCCAAAATGCTTCCCCACAAACCCCAAGACGACCCCCAACACCCGAAGCCCACAAAAAAAAAACCACCTACAAATAGTTGTCCACACAAACCCAGGCCTACCCCCACCCCCCACCCCAGACAATCCTCCTTCGACTCATCCCCCCCCACCCCTAACCCCCCCTTTCCCCCCCAAACCCTCCCATGTTCGTCTCAATCGGTGGGGATGCTGTCTTAGAACCTAGTCACACCCCCCCCACCACCACCCCCCCCCCCACCCCCCCCCCCCCAAAAAAACCCGAAACAAGCCCCTCTGACACCCCATTATCACAGGTCTCTATAGAAACCCAGGAAACTGCCGCTATCTCTATCAGCCCGTTAAACCCCCCCGAAGATATTCACCAAACCCACCAAAAACCCAACCCCCCGTTGTAAAACCTGGAGGAAAAGATAATCGCCCAGCAAAGAGATATCTACTCGCCCACACCCGACCCCCCCTTGAGTTGATTGACATGAAAAAAAATAAACAAAAAAAAGAAAAACAATTTCTATCCCCGCATTTGACGCCTTTTGACCCTATGAAAATACACGAAAAACTTACAACCGCTCTCCACCCCAACGTTCTGGCTGGGGTGTCCGCCACCCCCTTGGAAGGGACGAGCAAGTTTTCTCGTGGGTCTTTTTCTTCCGGAAAGGACATGGTCCTGGGTCATGTCCCTGCTCCGCATTACAGATTTTTAAACGGGGGGGGGGTGTTTTCCTTCTTTTTTCCAAGGGATCCACGTGTACACAGATAGCCCCGGGACGCCGCACGTTAGCTCCCGTTGAAGACCCGAGTTGTTAGATCAAGTGAAAAACTAACTTCGCCAACACCATCCCCTCAAAGAAACACCCAAAGATAATCCTGGTTGAAGGCCACCGATAACACCAACCAAGGTGCGTGGCTAAGGACTTGAAGTTCCTTCGCGTTGGTTACCACCTCAGCATATGGGCCTTCGTTCTTGTCTCCCTGACGATTGGCGTCCCCCCAACTTTCTGACCGTGGTTATTTTTTTTCCCCCTCCGTTTGCTTCTCATGTCCGCTGCGCCGCCACAACCCACGCTACTCGCCTTTCCACCCCCCCTCCCTATCCCTTATAGCCTCTTGCTTCTGAGACCCCACCGAAGCAGGAGAGTTTCCCCCCCCTACCCCCTGTCAAGTTATCATAATTTCACCCCGTCCGGCCATGAAACAGACCACGCCCACAGCCCGGGATCCTTCATTCAACCCCACTAACGGACCATTTCCCCTACTTTACTCCCCTTGGCCGATACGCGTGCCGCTCTTTCCCACCCCCGCACCCAACCCCAACAACCCCCACGGTCCCTAAAACTGCACCTGCCGGTAACCACCAGTCGTACTGGCGCCCCTCCCCCCCCAACCCGAACCCCCACCACCCCCCATTCAAACCCCTCCTGCCCACTTCCTCCTGCAAACTGTCGGCTTCCTCACACACACCGCCCCCTATACTACTCACTCCTCGGCACACCGTCCCTGGTATATACCTGTCCTACCCCCCACCAAGACAACAACTCCACCCCACCCAGAAATTTATCATGACCTGAAAACAAGAACATCATTGCCATCAGGACACACCACACACCCGTTCTTGCCTTTAAACCCTTGAACGGAAAGGTTATGCTCGCCTGCCGTGCTTTGTCCCTTTCTCCTCCTTCCAAAACCCCCCACGATACCACCTGAGAACCGCTCCCTCCACCCTACAACCAACCCAACTGTACCCAAAATTTCACACAAAGTCCACCGTGTCCTCCCACACCCACCTATTGTAAAAATAATATGAGCCGCAAGGAAAAAACCATCTCGCCGGAAACCCCCACCCCCTGAACCCATCCTTGCGTGGCACCTATTCGATTTCAACCACCTTCTCGCTCCCCCTTCTGTGAGGAAAAACCCCCTTTCTTATACCCCTTTCCCCCCCAAGGCCTAAGAACTTTTTTCTTTCCACACTCATTTCGCAAGCCCAGAGACATGTCGGTGGGGTAGCCTCTTGTTTCGTCGCATGCAGGTACATGCCTCCGTATTCCCTGTGGCTTGTGTAGTTCCTAACACTCCCCCTTGGATTTTTTGAAAACCTCAACGCCCCGTGTGTTTCCTTGCCTTGATGGCCCCCCATCGCCCGTCGCACCTTAGCACCGGCTTCCGACATGGCCATTCTTTTCGTTGCTTTTTCACGCCTCAGGTTTCTGTTATTCCGAGACGGCGCATTCCTTGTTCGCTTAAGACCCTTACACCCCTTTCCGGGTACGTTCAGTGGGTCGGTTCACCGATGTTTAGTTATTCAAGCACGTTATTCGTGCAGACCCCCGCATTCCCCTTCACCCACACACCCCCCTCCTTTCCCTCAACTTTTCCCCCTCAGGTCCATACCTCCCCTTCGCCCCCCCAGAGGCTCAGACTCCACTCGGAGGGCCGCCTGCGTGCATCCCGCATTTTTAACGACACTCTTCTTGTGTTCGTTGCAGGACTGGAAGCGTTAGTCCCTTTCCCTCCTCGTGCCGGGAACCAGACTTGAAAGCACGCCGGCTCTGTTTTTGTTTCTTTTTTTTCCAGGGTAAGCCGGGTCTTTTTTTTGGTTTTCCTTTGCCGTTTTCTTGCCGGCCCGCGCACGCGCGCCCCGGCCCTTGCTATAATGGGCGTTTTTTTAGCTTGGGTGGTGCCCCGTTTTTCCTTCCTTTTTGGGGTCTTCCCACCCCGACGCTTTTACCCCCCTGTGCGTTCCCTTCTCTTGCATCGGCCGGATCGCCGGTCGTTTGGGTTTCGTCGTCCCGCTCCAGGGTTTCCCGTTTTTCCCGATTGACCGTCACTGAAGTCGTTTTTCCCTTTTTTGTTGTTGACGAACTCCCCCCCCCTGAATGACGGCTCCGGTGCTTTCGGCCTCAGCTTTTTCACCGCCGAGGGGCGCTGAGGATTTCCAAACCCTTTCGGTGTGATCTCTCCCCTTTTTCGAGTGTTGCCACCCCTTTTTTCGGGAAAATGAGCTGAGGTGTAACGAAGATCTCTGTTCACGGTGTCCCCCCCATGCCCAATTTTTTTCAACACCAGACCAATTATAGATCGTTTTTCATCCTCTTTTTGCTGGCGTTTTTTTTGTCGAAGTTAGGAGGGTTTTATGCCCCTGTCGCCAGACCACCCTTTTTTTCGCGTTGCACTATTATTTCTCCGTTTATTTCGATAGATCGGGAACTACGGTTGGTGGGGCTCGTTGGTCCTGATGTCTGGCTGACACGGTGTCTTTGTTGCTTGTCCGTCGTTGTTTTCAAACCCCTTCCTTACGTTCTCTCCCCGGTTTTCTTTAGTTCTGGGTCCGTTGATGGCCTGTGCTTTATCCCCTTGCAAACTGCACACACGGCGCAGGGTTTGGTTTGAAGCCGACGAGAAGTTCTTTTTTCTGGAGTGTTCATGTTTATGTTACTACGCCGTTTTTTTGGTTTTGTCTTCGTGCCAGATTGCGCTTGTCCCGGACCAGAAAAACCGCTAGGGAACTTCTGGACTTCAACACAGTTTCCCATTATCATACGCTACTCCCTCGATGGACCACAGTTCTTTGTCTCTACCCCCCAGGTTACACCCACTGCCCTTTTCATTGTCCCTGCCGAGAGAACCCCTCCGGTTGTGCTATCGGGATCGCCCCCGCCCCGTCTTCCACAAAAGCCGGAGCCTACACACCACACCACTCCACGCTCCCATTGGGATGATAAAGGTGGCCCCCCCTCCCTACCCCATATTTACACCCAAACATACCACAACCGTTTGACACCCAATAGCCACCCAGGCTCCCCATTTATCCTTCCCTTTCTTCGATCACGATAAACTCCCAAAAAACCACTACCCCCCCCCAACCCTCCCAACAAAAACCACAGAAAATCGCACCAATCCCCCCTCTAGTCTAATTGTGCCTGTATGAGTTCCCACATCAGACCAAATTCGTCCCCCCCCCCCCCACGTGGCCCACCAGTATTTACCCCTGAGGAAAACCAAACCATACTTTCCTATCCAGAAGTAACAACAATGTCCCTCCCCTTCCAACCCCGCAAACACCCCCCCCCCCATGGATACACACCTGATAGATTCAATAAATTGTGGACCACCTTTGAAGGGCCCGAACAATGGCACACCCCTCCCACACCCCCCACCCGAAATTCCCCCCCCCCCCCAACCCCCCCATGACACCTCAAAAAAGACCCCCCCAAACCCCCACCCACCCCACCCCAACCCCCCCACACACCCAACCTCCCCGGTGACCCACCCCCTCACAAAGCCCCCCATCTCCCAACAATCCACTGACCTAGTGCTATGAAAAAAAAAAACAAACCCAAAACAGACACCCACCCCGAGCACCACCCTCGCAGCAGCCTTATGTGCCTCCGCCAGGTCTCCTGCGGCAGGTGGAATTGGTTCCTGAGTTTTTTTTTGCCGTCCCGTCCGTTGTCCCGTGCGGGCCGGTGCTTCTACCCCCCTTTGTGCATTTAGAATCACGTCGGCGTGACCCCCTTGCCTAAACTACCCAATCCCACTCCCCTCGCGGACCACACCCCCATGTCTCGACGGTACCTCGGCTTATCGCAAATCATTGTCCCCTTGATTCTAATTGTCGTCGGGTGTTTTTAATTGGTACCCCACCTCCCCTTCAAGATCACAACACCAACATAGGAACCCCCCGATCAGTTTGCACTTTGGGATTTGTCCCACGCCCCCCCTCCTGCGGTCTTGCAAGGACGTATGGGAGGCTTTCGATCTCTGTTGTGTACACCGACGGAAGGCGATGTCCCCACATGCAAAACCATCATCACTTTATTATTACCCACCCTTTCCATTGTCCGTTCAAATAGGAGTCCTTTTTCCCCTTTGTGAGCTGCCACCCGCTCTTCCATCTGACACCCTTCTTCAAGTCCTCCCGAGCAAAATCAAGCTTGGAAGGAAACGCAATCGACACGGTACCTACTTTGTCTCCACCCATAGCAACCCGACCACCCCTCCCCAACACCCACACCCCCCAACCCACACCCTAGAGCTTGATCGGTATTACCAATGTTTGATTTGTCAGAACGAACAGTCGGGGAAAAAGCAATGGATGTTTGTAATTTAAGTGGGTGTGACAACAAACAGGGCACCCTCACACGCCATTTTGACACCCCCCCCCAATGCGTAGGCCTTGGTGTGTTCTCTTTAATGGATGGATCCAGAAGGGGCCACTAACCCCAACAAGGAAACGGAAAGGCAAGGACAAAAAAAATTTTTTTTGATTTTCTCCCCCCCCCCACACTCCCACCCTGTCCCGGGGTTCCACACGGCCCAGCCCCCCCACCAACCCCAATCCCCACAAACCCCCCACCACTTGGCGGCCCACCTCCGCAAGCCAAAAGTTTGACCTGGCCCCACCCCCCCAACCTACCACCACAACAGATTCCCTTTACCGGCACCATCGGAGGGCTTCCTTCGCCTCTAATATGATTGTGCCGGTGCTGTTTTTTATATTTTTTTTTTGTGTCCTGAGGAAGGGAGATCGGGAGCACGAGGATGTTGGCCGGTGTCATGGGTGAGTGCTCTTGTTCCCCCTTGCCGGCCCACGCGCAAACGAAAGCCGTGGGGCGCGAAACAAACCGTTGTACCCACTTATCTTCTTGCCGCTTACCCTTCTTTCGTCTTCTCTCACCCTTTTCGACCCAGTTTACTTCCTACCCTGCATGACGCCTAGGCACGCGCCCGACGCAACCCCTTTCACAGGTCAGCCCAACCACCCCCCCTGAAACCCTGCTCGGGGGCGGGGGAAAACCGTCAGTCTACTGTTTTGACACCCCCCTTATATCGGGTTCGGTTCCGGGTCAGTCGGTGTGTGTCTAAATCGGACCCCCCACACTGCTGCAAACCCCCCCCACCCAAGATCACCCCCACTCGGTGGCTTCCTGCCGGATGCCTTTTTCACCTATCCCTTCAAAAGGATCGAGAATTCTTCTTTCAGTAACCAGTTGTTATGGTTGCGCACATCTTCCCCCCCGGTCTGCGTTTTTTTGCTTCTTTGCAGGAGGGTATTCGGGTGCGCACCTTCTTAGTTGGGGCCGTCTAGCTCCTTATTCGGAATACTTTGTAGCTTCTGATTGCCAAATACAAGCCGCTTGGGCTCCTCCAGTAAGCGTTTGTTGTGTTTTCGCCCGCTCCCCCCCTTGTGTCCGAGGCTCCTGGCATGGTGAGCTCAGCTTTTGTCAGGCTAACGAGGGCTTTTTCCCTAAACGTTTCTGTTTATTCGGCAGGCGGCCGGGTCACGTTTTGGGCCGCACACAACCCCTCTCTCCGGAGGGATGTGGCCTCCCCCTTTTCCATGAGCCGCCTGTTCCCTTTATGCCCACCGTGTCCCCCGATAACCCCACAAAAAGAACATTTTAACCCACTCCCACCATCCCCAGACAACCGGGACACAATTTGGCCCCCAACACAAACCCCCACCCCACATCACTCGACGACCCCGAAAACCAAAACAAACAAAAACCCCGGGCTAAACACGGCACATCCAAACTATACGGCTGGCGTGGTTTCGGTAGGACGTACCAGTTCCTTGCGTTGGTACGCTTACGCGGTCTGGCCAACCCCACCGATTTCCCACACCAAGCCCACCCCTACCCCCACCCCAAAACGAGCTACCAGATGGCGTGTCGGATTTTTTTCTTTGGTTCCCCCCTTATTTAAACCCGGCCCCCGCCCTCCCCTCACCTAATAAGTCCCCCATCACAACCTTTATACTGCCACCGTGTT
>Ga0179593_1501445_pt1 | contig 16436 bp, 15 predicted proteins | sample CZODoug2_1_08_16_FD_185931 | JGI IMG/M metagenome (GOLD analysis project Ga0179593, IMG submission 185931) | Vadose zone soil fungal communities from Angelo Coast Range Reserve, California, USA - CZODoug2_1_08_16fungal (PacBio error correction) | ecosystem: Environmental > Terrestrial > Soil >... | reverse complement strand
GTTACATTCTATCCCCTTCCCTTCTTTCCCTCCCCTGTACCCGTGGGACGGACCCTCCGTGCTCCCTCCCTTCGCATGCTGCCCCCCCTCGATCGCAACGGATGCCAGTTTAATTCCCCCGACCGGCAATCGTTTCGGGCGTGACTAAGGGGGGTTTGGGGGTTTGATGGTTTTTTTCCCTGGCCAGGGAGATGCTGGAGTCTTTTGCCCCCCCCCCAAGCTGATAACACCCGGCGCGTGGTACCTCGTGAGCCGACAATTATTTGCGTGGCTTCCCAACTCTCTCCTCCTCTCCGCGCCTTCGTTTTTTGAATAGGTAAATCGAGCCTCCTGTTTTAAAAACAACCCGTTGGAGGTTACAGAGCAACTCATTCTTGCTTGCTGGCGTTTTTTTCTTTTCTCCTATTTTGCACGATGACACGCTACCCCTTGCTCTTTCCTCTCTAGACTATTGTCGCAAGAAGTTTCTCCGGCCCTTACAACACTTCGCCAGTGCTTGCCCCTCTTGAAGTCCGCAGGCGGAACGGCCAGATTTTAAGCCCATTGCAGAGCAGTATTCCTCCCCGCCAGAGCAAGTTCTGCGCAATTCGTCTGGAGTCAGGCGTGTGCCCTCTGCCAATCGATGAACATCTCGCCTACCCTGAACTGCGAGTTTGAGATCACTCTCAGCGTGATGTCCCTTGGTGCTGATTCTTTCGCTCACTGGTCAAGGCGAACCGCCTCCAAGTTCTGGCCGGCGCCGTGCATGCTTTTTCTCTTAGTAAAGTGCAACATCCTGTTCAACCCGAGTGACGCCAATAATTTCTTGGCTAGTCTCACAAAGAGGTGTATCCCTATTACCCCGACTCTGTTCGAACTTCTCTTCCCTTTTTCCTCTTGACAAGAGAGCCGAGTCACGGGCGGCATTCCCTCCCGTTGCCCCAATAGTTTGTCCAAAGATGGTTTCCCGTCGTCCTCTCCCGCAGCGGTTCGATATGGGTTTTGTCCCTTTTTGCTTGACAGAGAGCCGCATCCCCAGTCCTGTCTTCTTTTGAAATCCTTCTTTTAATCGAGCTTACGCCTGTGGAACAGGGTTTTTGACCCCTCAGGTCAACGGAGCCAACCCCCCATTGGTCTGCGAAGCTGCTGTCTTGTTCGGCGCCAACTCTTGTCAAAGTTGTCATATGAGTCCTCCACCCTTGACATTCGTCCCCCTTTTCCTGGCCCCGCTGACCACCCTAATATCGTCGGCCATTCTCGCGCGTTTCTGCTTCCTGGGATTTTGTCGAGAAGACTGGCCCTCTCCGCCATGACGCCCTCGGCTTTTAATCTTTCGCGTCTCCTCAAGGCTCTACGGCACGGACAAAAACCACCTCTCCTCTTTGCGGAAGATTTGGGGTGCGCCGGAATTCTTGAAAAGCGTCGTTCCTATCATGGGTCAGCCGGGGATCGGGCAAACTTACGGGCACCCCCTCCTTGCTCGTTTGAGATTCGCGCGACCCCGGCGTTTCAGCCATCATGACATTTTTTTTCATTCTTCGTCCCAGATGCTTTACCTTGACGCAGCAATCACTTGGTCCGTTTATTTCCCCCGGGTGTTTCACGGGTGGAGCGGGACTAACGTTTCCTCTTTCTTTAAGCTACGACCGGAACCGGATCCCCCCCGATTTCCCCCAACTGGCAAGCCGTGGTTTTGGTCTCGCCGAACCCCTCAAGCCTTGCGCGCCAACGTCCATCGGGGCTTCGCATTTTCCCGCGTGAAGACGGTTGGATGTGACTCTCCCTTGCATGGCGGCGCGGAGAGCTTCTTCTTAACTCTCCTCTTTGGCTTCGTATTTGCGACTATGCATTAAACGTCTAGCCCCGCAGCACCCTATTGCATTCTTCCTCTTGCGGAGTGGTGGTCAACACGCCTTTTTTGAGACCTCAGTTGAAATCTTCCTCGTCCTTCTGACCTTTTGCGAGTTGATCGGTAGCCCCCTGCCTTCTTTTCGTACCTCGAAGTCTCAAGCTGGCCTGGATGGCATGCCGCGCTGGTTCCCCTACATTCATCTTGAAATCCCGATCCCCCCTCAACCAGCCCCTGACCTGGGAGCGGCTCGACCTCGCTTCACTATGCCCATAGTGCTCCTTTCCTTGTCAAAATTCCTATCGGTTCACCCCCTTCCCCAGCCCTCGGCGACCGGTTTCGGTGTACGGCTTGGGGGAGGAAATGCCGTCCTTGCGTCCTCTTCTCGTGTACGGGCAGCGCGGTTTCCCATTCTTTCTTTTTGAATGCGGGCGGCCTTCCTCTCGAGTTAGGACAATTCTAGTCCCCGTGTGGCGGGCGGCCATCCCGTTCCATTGATCTCGATGTTTGTCTTTTTTTTTTTTTTGACAATTCCCCTGGGTCCATGTCTGTATGGAGCCATTTGTGTCCCCGCCGGCCCGAGCAAGGAGAACGATTCGCCGTTTCCGTCTCTTTCGCGTGGTGGAGGGCGGCCCTTCATACTGAACGGCGGTTGTTTTTTTTTGAAACCGTTTAATGCGCCGGTTTCACGGGCTTTTGCTGTGCCGACCGGAACGCGATTGTGCCCAACGATTTGATCGACCACGTTTTTCAGGAAATTGGCACGCATCATCGCGAATGACTGTGCTACTTGTCCTTTTCAGCCTCGCAGGATGAACGCTTTTTACTCCCCTTTATTTTCTAAAGCACAGTCCTCCTGGTTTAAAACATTCTCCGCGACTTTAGGCCTCCCCCCTGCCATGGCCGCCCAAGCATATGCCTCGCCTTCCGAGCCCTCTCAGCGTCGACGGCACCAAACAACCTTTTTTTTTTAGATACTTCTCCCGAAGCTTCCCTCAGGAGGGCCCTCCTTTCCTCTCTTATCTTTTGTCTAGTGGAAATGATATCTCCTCTTTTTTTTTTTGTTGAGAGAGATCATTTCATTCTCCCCCGGATGCCTAGGAGATGCTAGGCCCTGCGTTTCCTCTGGACTTTAATTTTTAGATCTCGCGAAATTTTTTTGCGCATCTTTCGTTCCCTTGCGCGGAATGTACGTCTTGAGAGATTCGGCAATTGTTTTTTTCCCGGGTTCAGCGAGCGGCGAAGGTTTTCCCCCCCTCTCCTCCCTTTTATGACTGGGTGACGCCCCTTCTTCGATGTAGGTCGAAAGTAGGTTTTCCCCTCATATGTACCCAAGGCCTTCTGTATGTTAGTTCCTAATATCCTCGAATTTCTTTTTGCGAGTTGCACCCAATATTTCGGTTGGTTTTTCGATGTAGATACTCGTTTTTTTCAGGCATCCTCGGTCCCTGTAGATACAGTCCTCCAGAGTTGATTCCCCCAACCCCCCCGTTTCCGACCTACAACCGCCGTGTCTTACATCGCCGGTGTCCACCACTTCGCATTTCCTCCTTTCTGGCTTTTTCGCCTTCTCCCTGCCTTCTTACCATCACCGCCGTGTGCGCTACCCTTGTGTCACCATGTCACCGTGTCTTGTTGACCAAATCGAGCGTTCATGCGGAGTTTTCCCGACCCCATTCCCCTTCCTTCCTCGCCCGAGCAGCCTTCCGCCATTGCCTCCTTGACTCAAGCATGAACCTCAACCCTTCCCCCAACCGAGTAAGCTCCACCGCCCCAATAATGCGTTACCCAAGTCGCCGAGGCCTCCCTTTATCTTGGTCCACGATGTTCTCAGGTTTTCTTTTGCAAGGATCTTTTTCCCCAATTTGCCCTTGATTGGCGTCGCAGGTCTTTTTTTATCCAAGAATTTGTCTTTTTCTCTCCGGTCGAATGTTTGATCGATGCTTGCTTCTGTCTTTTCCAAAGCGCGGCCTTTGCCCCCTGCCCCCGGTTAACGTCAGCGCGCTGCTCTAGGTTTTCTTTTCCGAATCTCCTCAGTCGGTGCGGACTTCAGGGTCGTCCTCGCTGGCCTCTTTTTAGGTCCCCGTCGAACACTTTAATTTTTGCTCTTTTAAAGGCTACGGAAATACGTGTGCCTGCACCCTTTTGCTTTAGTGATATGCCCGTTCCGCTTTCACTTGCAGCTTTCTCATATGCGGCCACCATGGCGCGGTTCCTCTATCCGCGCCGTCACATCTCACCGAAAGGTCTTCAGCCCTAGTTGCAACCGCCACACGATGTTCCGGCGAGGGTCTCGAGCCCCCCACTCCCCCCGGTGCCTGTCCCTGTTCGAGAAGACACCTTGATTCTTCCTCAGTCGTAGTTGTTTATATGCCCTCCTTTCCTCTTTTCCCCCCGCTGCACCGTGCCCACACTTTAACCCTTCCACCGACCCCCCCCCAGTTGTAACTTCTCAATAAGTTCAAGTCCTCGATGGCATCCTCTTCCATCTCGGATTTTCTCCTCCCCTTCTAGGAAGCGTCATCTCCCCGCAATCAATGTCGTTACTTGCTTGAAGTGAGCCCCCTCCTTGCTCTGTCCGTCTTGATCTGCCCAGAACCCCTGGCAAGTAATTCGGCGTCACCAGGACCACCTGGCTGACTTCTGAATGTCCGTGCGTTAGCGCAACGGCCCTCCCTCCCCGCGGGAATTCTGAGCTCTCAGATGGGGAGTTCATATCGTCCCCTTCTCGTGTAGCGGAGAACAATGCTCCCCTGTGTGCCCTTTTTACCCCTTGCGCCCCATCAGACCACTTCATCATTTTTTTTTTTTTTTGCCGTGGCTTAAATCTTTAAACCCTCTCCGGTGGACCAAGCGTTGCTACATTTTTTCCCAAATTATTTCATATGTCGCGTCCCTTTTCTCTCGTTTTTCGCGACCCCTTGGTCCTTTCTCAAGTTTTCTTGTAATGGGCAGGACATGCCCTTTTCCCTGTTTTGTCCCTGGCGTCTCCCCCCATAATTTACATAAGATGTAAGATAGCCCCCCCCTCCCGTCTTCTATGGTACGGTCACGCACAGAAAGTCCACCCCCCGTGAATTCATAACCCTTCCCGCAGCTCGAAAGCTGCGCGCTTTGATTTTTGGAAGATGGCAAATCCCCTTTTTCCCCTTCTTTCTGGAATTTCCGCGCCGGTAAGGCTTGATTCCCTATTATGGAGAGCTTTCTCCATAATCCCCACCCTTAGGCGCCCTTTATTCTCCCTTTTTTTTTGCCCGATAGGGCCCCCCCCTCCCTTTTGCGAAGTAGGCCCATGCGCACTGATTTTTTGCGTCAGAGTTTCACACCAGTTCTGTTGCATTGCATTTTTGCGCCTCCCCCTCCCAGGGGTTGATGCACGGAGCCTTCGCTGGTGTATGGCAGTTCGATTTGACCCATTATCCGCCCTCACAGCAACGCTTGCGCCGTTGCTGAAACCCCTTCTCCCACCCCGGCTGTTTTCAACGATTTTTCCATGCCTCTGAATTCCTTTTCCTACTGTGACCCCCTCCTTTCAGCTTTTGCGAAGAACGGCGAGCACTTACTCTTTCCTTTCTCCCTTTGCTCCATGAAGATATTACGCTTCGGGCTTATCCCGACACCCCTTTGCGAAGTTTTCCGATGGATGGATTGAGGACATTTTTTCTGCCCAGCTTTCGTGAGATAGCTTTTCGACCAACGGGCATCGGCTGTTCACTCGTCGCCGACCTCCTTTTTCGCCCTGATGATTTCATCTTCTCTCCGCAAACGTTTTCCCCCCCCCCTCATGACGTAGGGTCTCGCTTTAGGCCTCAGCGAGCGCCGGATTTATTCTCTCGGGGGACGCCCTTGAGCCACGCTATCCTGGTTGTCCCCCTTAATCAAGCGAAGGTTTTTCCTTATTTCCCCTGAAAGAGCGCCATGAATCTCTGCCTTTTTCTTGCCCCCCCTCATTTTTCTCCCCTTGGCCGATTGATGTTTATTTTTTGGATGACCCAGCGTGCCGCGACTGAGAGTCTGCAGAATGTTTCTCCCTTAGTTGGAGCGATCAAGGACGGTTTTTTTATTTCGTTAGTACTGACTGTGTCTTTTAGTCGGCCACATCTATATATTTCCCCCCTCCCGTTTTTCTGGCCATGGCAAGCGGTGGACATGATCGCTCCAATTCTCCGTACTCCTCGCACATGGACTTTTTTCCCTTGGGAATCCTACGGACGACGCATGCTGTATTTTTTTTTAAAGTCTTTTCAATCACCCGACCCCTGCCCCCCCTCCGGTAAGCGGCGTGGGGGTTTTTACTTCGCTTGACGTTAGGTCGACAACTTTTTTCGCTCTCGGCGATTCTTGGGCCGCTCGATTTTCCCACTTTTTCTAGTCTCCAAAGGCGCTCTGATCCTCTTTGGCCACCTTATCAAGGCGTTTTCTCGCTTCCCTACGCCCACCTTCATCTCATCTTTTTCCCCGGCGGGCAGCCTTCGGACCGTTTGCTTTCCCGAATCGAAGATGTTCACCTCGGCTGTTGAACTTTCATCGCTTTCTGCAGCGCACCTCGAAGAGTTCGATTCCCCGCCCCGCCCGTGCTGGGACTAGACTTTTTAGCCAGCCCTTTCCAACTTTCCCCCCCCCTACCAAGCCTGAGCTCCAGACTACTGTTCGATGCTTCTATGCCTTCAGCGAATATCTTTCCATGGAGCTTCCAGCATCTGCTTTTTCTTGAGCTCCTCCCTTTCCTTGCTTGCGGCATTGTCGCTGGGCCGACCTCCTTGACTTCTGCAATACGAGAACTCTTTCAAACCTGTTGCTCCTTTTTTTTTCCAGCAGACGCGGCCGTTTCTTTTTTCCCCGCGTTCGAGTCTACCTGGTCCAAGCCCCGAATTTACAATCCTTTTTTTTTTCTTTCTAGGTAACACGCCTTTTCCCCCGTGTCTTGCAGTGCCACTGGTGTAAACGACCGTCGGTCATGTTCCTGAATGATCGGCTTTCCTCCTCCTCTCTTGCCACCATCCCTCGTTCTCCATGCCGGGTCACGTTTTTCATTCAGCTGCCCCCGAACTTGCTCGCAGCCCGCTTTCTCCGGGCTCACCATTAGTCATCTTCCTTTCTTCACTATCGCAGCAGGCATCTGTTCAGAGGATTGGTTTATGACTTTTCGTCCGGCCCCGAGAGCGCAGTTTATTTACTCCAGCGGATTCAGAGTACTTTCTTCCGCGCCTGTGTCAATCACATGTGGAACCAAGATACCACGCCTCCACCTGAATATAAACCGATGTTTTTTTTCCTCCTAAATCGTCGGTCAGACCTGCTCAATAAGTGTTTGCAGCCTGGTCCCAGCATTTTCGCTTGATTATTGACCTTCCCCTCGCGCTGCAATCGATAAGTCGAATATCGTCGGCCATTCTCGCGCTAGTTTCTCATTAGCCAGGTTACTTGGCAGAGCCGTCGACTCCCTTGAGATCGCCATGTGCCGCCATGCGTATTGCTGCTCATTCTTTACGGCACAAAAATTCCCCCTCTCCTTTTGCGATTTGGGTTCCTTGAAACCCGCCGTCGATGGCAGATCCGATCCTTTGCCTGGGCTTTGAAGCGTGGCAACTCAGGACCCTTTTCACCAGACTGATGCGACGTTTCTTTTCCCGCTCCCGGATGCTTGATCTCTGCCTCTTTCTGACAGTTATTCCCCCCCTTTATTCTGGATCTTTTCCCGGGAAAGCAGGTCAATCCCCTCACCCCTTTGGAATTTTGTCCTTGGGGCACGGTTGCCGCTTTTAGTCGCCCAGGCGTACTTTGTATCCACTCATCTGCTACGACGTCCGGCCTTCTCCGCAATGTCTCTTGACCCTATCAGTTTCCCTTTTGAACTTTTTTTGATCTCCAAACCCATAGACCTGCGCCTAGTTCGAAACGGGTGAGTATGCATCTCCTTTCTGATTCCGTTTATTGATGGCGGAGTGATCGGCGTTGCTTCTTCTTTTTGCTTTTCTTCCCTCATTTCCCATGTCACACCGGGCGTCCCCCTTTTACCTCCGACCCCTTGATGCGTCAGGCAATATTCGGTCCTGCGTGCCCAACTTCAAGTTCGTGGTCGCAATGCCCTTGAGAATCCTGGGAGAGGTCTGTTTCTGGCTCACTACTTTCTGTGAATTTGCATATACCGTACGCCGAGCACTGGACTGTCCTCCGCGGTCCCCCCGCGCTGGCAGACAAGCCTCCCTTTTCAACAATTTAGACAGGGGCGCCTCTCCTTTGCACCTCGGGCACGACGCCAAGGGCGGCAACTTCCAAACCGTACCCGCTCCACGTCCTTTTCCCTTCGTGGGAATGCCGGCATGAGTGCGGTCTCCTCTCCCTTTTGGGCTTAGTTGGAATGCGGGAGGCTTGCTCTCCCTTTCTCCTTGTGCATGGCATGGCTTTCACTTTTCTCAAAAAGCATTCTTTAGATTTCCTGAGCGCGGTGATCCTTTGAAAACTGTCGGTATGTGCTCCTGCGGTTCTCCGCTCAGGCCAGAAGGCGCGATTTTTCTGTCCAATCGAGCTCGCCGTTTTTTTTCAATCTTGCTTGAATACCCTGTTTTTTTGTTGTAGGGAAACCGGGTTTGAGACTTTTTCCGGCGGCTTTGCTAGACTGGAAGCTCTCCTCCCTCCTCCCCCCCAACCTTTCGGAATACCAACGCGGGTTCGTTCCGAAGGGCGCCCTATTCGTGCTGATCGCGACCGACTCCAGTTTTCTAGCCTTTCGATCAGCAACAGACCGGACCTACCCTCGATAGAAAAATGACCCTCCTCCTATCTCCTGCGCCGCCCTTTAGCGCTTCCCTCATGGCCTCACAGCATCTGCACTCTCCTATACGGCAAGGATAACGTCCCCCTCCCCCTAGGTCTCCCAAACAATTTCTCGATACCCCCAGTCCGAATGCAGCCTTCCCTTCCCTTGACTTTTTCGCTGTCTCTTCGGCCCAATAATTTTTGATTGTGTTTATGATTACCTCTTTGTGGTTGTTGAGAGAGATACTTTTTCCCTGAATTGAGAGCAGCTGCCCCTGCTGGGCCCTCTTCTTCAGTTAATGCCTGATCTCGCGAAATTGTTTTTTACTCTCTTGGCTCTTTGCGAGGACGGTCCCTGCCATGGCGGTCTCGGAGGGCTGCAGCTATTGCAGAGGTTTTCCCCCGAGCTGGCGTAGGCCTTGGGTACTACCAGCATTTTATTTTTCCTAACTTATTCTCAGTCCCCTTGCGCCTTTTGATTCCGTATTCTCTCACCGCGAGATTTTTCCCCCCCTTCTTTGATCGGGCGGAACGGGGCTGTCACTAGCGATTCCCGAACCTTTTTGTCCTGTCGAGAAACATAGCCCGGAACCACCACTTCCCCCCCCCCCTGACTTTGTCCAACGAGACAAAATTACCCAGCCTCTTGCCACCCCCACAACGCCGTTCCCTAATGATCCCGACACTTTGTGCCCCCGAGCCGGCTCTTTTCCTGAGCGGCCCGACTTCCCCGCGGTTTTAGTCTCCTTCCCTTCTTGACAATGATCCCCCAGTTTGCGTCTCATTTCGGTTTGAGAACGATTCTGATCTTTCAAGTATTGGCTCGCCATCGAGATTCACTATTACAGCCTTACATGGGACCGACCCTCATCTTTTCCCTCCTTTCACCCCCCAAGTAAATTATTCATCGGAGCCGCAATAATGACGGCATTTCCCCCGCCCCTTCCGAGAGGCCTTCCGATGGCAGCGGTTTTTCGTTCCCCCCTCCCTTTGACTTTGGCGTAGATGGTCCGATCAATGGCCAGCATTTGCTCTGCGTGTTCGCTCCCAGAGCTTTTTCTTTTTTCCGGGTTATAGATGAGATTGTTCCCCTCTTCAGTCCGTCAGAAACTTCCATTCCCCCCTTTACAGTTTTCGGTCCCGCCGTTTAGTTCCTCGTCGTGTGCGCACCCGCGTGGTCCTGCAACGACATCGTCATTCACTCCCGCGCGTCCCCCCCGTCACTTGCCTCTTTGACCCTCCTTCAAGCTCCGAAATACTTTGGGCTCTGTGCTTTCCCCAGTTGTTTTTAATAGATTCTTCACCCCTTGCGCGTTTCTCCAACCTAATCTTCTCCTCTGCCCGATCAATGTCCCCCCCTCCCTGCTCCCTTTCCCTCCCCCCGTTTTCTCAAGCTTTAGTCGAAGAAAAGATGTCTCCCCCCCTCGTTGGTTTTTTTTTTTGGGTTTCCCTTAGCCCCAACCTTTTTGTGCCCTTTTCCTCAGACACGGACTGGTCCCCCGGGCCCCTTTTCGTTCTCCTCTTCTTGATTTTCCTATCGAATCCCGATGCAATTGCCGCCCATTTCACAGAAACCCTTTTTCCTTCAATTCGACAATCAGCCTTTGCTTGACAGATCAAGGATGCTTGGATTCATTAGATCACTACGACGATGGTTCCTCAAAAGCGCACCCCTTAGTTTTTCAGGCAAGGCCGCTTCACCGGCTCGGCAGTCTTCCTCTTTATTCTTCCTTTTTCTCAAGTATTCAGGAGGCCCCCCCTCCCTGACAGCACCTGATGATATTGGACTTTTCCGTGCCGCTTTTCCCCTGGGATCTCGCCCGCCCTTCCGTGAATTCGCGGTGCGGGACGTCATGGCGATCTCCTTTCTTTTCTGACTTTCTCTCCCTTCTCAAAATTCCTTCCTTCGCCTGCGTCCCTTTGGACCCTCTTCGAATTATATTCTGATTTTTTCCAGCGTTCTTTCAATTTAATAAATCACGCTGACACCGGCGTCCGAACAGGCTGCCCCCCCCCACTTTTCAATATTGCCAGGTCATGGTTCTTGATTTTTTTACCACCTCTTGGTTCCCGGTGGTATTCGCCGTTGTTGCCTGCCTCTCCCGCATGTCAACAGGTTCTTTTTCTTGTTCCCCCGGGATTTTCTAACCAGCTTACTTCTCTCGTTTCCTCCCGCCAGTAGGCTTTGGAATTTTTTTTCCTCTTCGAAACACAGACTTCACCACATTGCCACGATTCTCGAACCTCTTTTTCTCCGAGACGACGTTCTCTGTGCCATTTCTTCCTTTTTTCCCTACAGGCACCTCTTGCGAATGCCGAGCAGGGTTGATTTTCCTCTTTCTCCCCCCCGCTGGCTTCCATCTGTTTCTATAATGGTCCTCCCCTCTTCTTTTCTTCCCTTGAGGCCTTGTTCAGACGTACCTATCAGTGCAGGCTTCCTGCCGTCACTTCGCCCCAGGGTCCCAGGTTTCCCGATGTTTCACTTTTCCGAGCAATCCCGTGAGACCAGTCCCCCAGCGTCCAGCAGGCGCGTTCTTTGTCTTTTACTCCCAGGCCTTTTCCAAGCCTAAGTAACCGGGAAAGCTCGTACTAGATTTTCCTTTGATCGATCTCACCCTGTTGTTTTTTTCAAATCCTCTCTTAATGCGTTCTTCCTCTCTTTCTTCATAAGGCTTCGTCCAGCTCAAACATTTCAGCGAAATACTCGGCGATGATCACTCTGCCTGCCTTTCATCCTCACTGCATATTTCCGGCCTTCCGATCTCTTACCCCTTCCATCCCGCTTTACCTTACTGGATGATTTTTTTTGGAGCCATGCTGGCGAAAAAATAGTTTTGATGAGCTACCTTCCCTCACGGGCATAGAGTTCCCGACAATCGCTCCTGAATCTCTTCATTGATGATTTCCATCGGCTTCCTGCTCTAATCTATTCTTCCTCGAGGGTGTTGGTAGTCAAGGGCTCCCGCCCTCGGCGGGAGACTTAGATAGGTTTGCAGCTTGGGAATCTCTCCTCCCTTGTTTGGAAGGCTTTCTAATTTTTTTTCAGATTTCTTTTTTGAAAATCGATCCGAACTCTTCGGGCTCTTCCCCTTGTTCTGACCACCTATGTAAATACGCCTAATGAGGCGATGTATGTTCTTTCCCCTTTTTCTCTAATCAACGTTGCGCTAGAGCGTGCAGCTGCGTCGCTTCGTCGGGAGCAACGACTTTTAATTCCTTTCCTTGCGTACTCGTTAGTCATGCCTTTCCCGTTTTTCCCCCACGATTGCCATGCATCTCCTTTTTAAGACTTTTTCTGCGATTTTTCCAATAGTTTGGAATGATCCGGCCTAACGCACGACAGGAACGTGGCGACGGAAATTCTCGTTTTTCTCCTTTTCCGCATTGCACGCTCTTCTCAACGGTCTGCGTACTCCGCTTTTTTTTCCTAAACAACCCGAGCCAATCACCATCGCCTCGGTATTTTAGTTTTTCCCTTCTTCTCTTCTTCTTTTTAGAAAATGGCGCTCCTCGAGGCGCTTCCTCTTTCAACCCGTCCCTCAGGATGTCCCCCCTTTGGATTTTTTCCTTGCCCCGAGCCGGAACAGATCAACGTTCGTCACGATATCTGCAACAGATCTCCTTCCTCCATATCTTTCTCCCTTCTGCCCGCGAGACCTATCTATCAGAGATGTTCAACCGTTTTCTTCCTCTCCTGACGAAAGTGTAGGCCGAGAACAGCGCTTTGGTGTGCTCTCCCCCCCCCTGCTTTCCAGTCCTGTACAGCCTCTTACGACTATTTTCTCCCTCCCTTACACTTTCCTCACCCTCGACAGCCTTAGCGAAAAGAATGTTGGTCTTAGACGCTTTTTAAGGAAGCGAATTGTTCAGACTCAGATCAGATAGTTCTGCCCTTTTTCCAAGCTGAGCAAATTGTGCGCTGGACTCTACGGCTTCCTCCTTATCTTTTTCCCAATTGACGACTTTTTTTGACAACAGCACTGTTGCGCGATTTTTTCAGCCATTCTCAGATTCCCCTATGGTTGCCTTTATGTTTTCTTAGGCGTTCTGCCCATCCCACGCGTTTCCCCCTTCTTTTTATCACGCATGGCATGCGGTCCAGTGAAAACCTCCTTTTTTCCAGTTTCCCCCTTACTTCGAATGAATGCTAGGCCGTCCACCGTTTCCCTACCCATCTGTTTCGACCCCTGATGAGCCCCTCGTTTTTTTTTCTCTGACCCCGCTTCTCTGCTTCCTTCCTTCAGTAAACAGGATTGCAAGGTTCCTTCACCTTATGTCCAGCGGGCATTCTTTTTTCCGCGATGTTAGAGATCGTGGGCTTTTTCTTTCTGTTTAGACGGCCAAGTCGCATTCCCTTCCCTTGAGTAAATCTTACAGAGTAATGGCTGTTCCAAACCGAACCGTGGCATTTCTGTCCCTCACATGCACCCGCTACCAATGATTTTTGGTTTTCAACCGAGGTGTTTCTAATCGGCTGTAGAGTTTTGTCTCATGGGCAATACCATTGTTTCCCCCCAGAAGGAATTTGGCCTTTTCCTTTCTTATAATTAAAGCCGGCGATCCCAAATCACGTCCCTCTTCCTCCTACTTTGCAATTCTCGTTTTGTCGACGAGTCGACGGTCCATGTCCTTGGGAGCATTGTATTTTTTTCCCTCCAATTCCCAAGTTTGATTTGCCATGCCCTGATTCGTAAGTTCCGCTCGGCGGCTATTCTCCTTTTCGACTTTCAAGGTTTACAAAACTCCAGATAAAGCAGGTGGCGTCCCCCGGCCGGCTTGGGTTCTTTTTTTTCCCATTCTCCCCCCTTGATGTAAGGCATCGGGTCTAAGCACGGGGACTAGGGAACTTCGAGGCCCCCATTTCCAAGTCTCTAGCTCGACCGTCGGCTGTCTATCGCCGCCGCATTCCCTCCCGGTCCCCTCGGCTCGTGCTCCAGCTTCTTTCATTTTGAAGCAGGTCAAGCACCCCAAGGCACTTTCGGGTTCCTTCGGAACAGGGTTTTATTTTGCCTTGATTCGCCAAGGCGTACGCTGCGAACCCCTCTCTCTTTAGGAAACTTCGTCTGCACTTGTATTACTCTCAATTTCTTGTCATGCCTTGGGAGTTGGTGCTTGCCTGAAACCCATCCTATTGCGTCACGCTTCGCCATAGGTTTTTTTTATGAAGGACCGACGGCGGGCTTGACAGGTGGAGTTGATGCTATAAGGGAGGAGAGCCCTTTTCCTCCTTTTGGCTTGTGCTTCCACGTATTTTCTATCTTCCCCCCCCCCCCCCCCCCCCCCAACACAACCCACAACCCCCCCCCCCACACAACCCCCCCCCTTGAACCTGAGCCACTGTGAATACCGACGCACAATTGAGGCGCATTTCTGTCTATGCCTGAGATTTTTCACTCTTCAGTCGTGGCGCTTCCACTTTTTTTTCATCTGTCACCTGCTTCTACCCCTTTCACCCTTGACTCCCCGAATTTCTCTTGAGCGAGACCCGAGAGTTCCTGCTTTTTCTCCTGAAGGTGCAGGTCTGGTCCTCCAAGACGCAACTTGATCGCACGACACCCTTAGTCTTTGTCGCCCTCCCTGCGAGCAATGTGTTTATTTTTTGGACGAAGCCCAGTTCTTTCCTTACCTTTTCACAACCCATTTCCCCCGCTCATGGAGTTTCCGGTGATCCTATCCGGCCTGGGAATTCCCGTTTTTTGAGTTCGGCGACCCCTATGATTTGTCCCTTTCTTTTTCCGATTTCCTCTGCCTGCTCTGGAATGCGGTCTTCCATTGCTTATGCCTTCTTATGGTCACATTTGGCGGGTTTCCCATCTCCCACGCATTACCCGCCCTTTTTCTTCGACGGTGGGGCCATACTGTGGTCTGTTCACCTGTTTGTACGCTTTCCCCCTCGGGATTTTTGCTTTTCTCCGCCCTTCCCCGGCGGCTCCCGTGTGTTTCCCCTGCGATTTTCTTGAATACAGACGTTTTTCCTGTTTTTGATTTTGCTTTAGGGACTGTTTGATTTGCGCCGGTTTGATTTTCTGTGATCTAATTAACGCGATGCTCCCCTTACAAACCCGATGATCTCCCACTCCTTTCCGAAGGCCCTTTTTTATGTAAGTCCTTCCCTCTTGCCTGATTCATGCATACGGAAGCACGGGCCTTCTTTTTCAGCTGCTTTTTTCGGACCATCGGCCTTCGTTCGTCCCCCCTTCCCCCGCCCATCTTCGCTGTGGAACACCTTGCCTCTATCGTTTCCAGCTCCGCGTACGCCTTGCGACATCATACTTTCTTTTTCCCGCTTCCCGAAACTGCGTCGAGGTGGCCAAACACCCTCTCTGATTACTCCTCCTTTTCCAGAGATGCGCTCTGCCCAGCAGGCGGGGGAATATCATGCGACTTTTTGTAGTGTAATGATCCTCCCCCCTTTTGTTGTTGGGCTAGATATTTCCACTCGCCAAAGGTTCCTTGATGCATCGCCCCTCCTTGCTGGCAGCGCTCTTCAGACCTGTTTTCCTTCTTCTCGCAGTTGGTGCACCGCGACTATCATTGTTGGATTCTCTTCCTGCAGATGCTCCCGGGCCATGGGGCTAGGTGCTTCTTCGCCTTTTTCCCACTCTTGCCGCGATGGTGGTTGCTTTGCCTTGACGACCTCTTCGCTTTGACCACGTGCGAACCCTCTTCTCTTTTTTTTCCCATTCGATGGCTATGCTGCTCGATTCACTTTCTGCTTTCCTTCGTGCATTCTTCGGGCGAGACTCGGTCCATCAAGAGGTTTTGTATCCTCCCGCTCCCTCGAGTCATGGCGAGCCGCTTGCTTCCGGTGAAACAATTTCGAAAAATTCAAACCCGTGTGACACCTCTCTAACCCCCCACCGTTGTAGTAACACAAGGATCCTTGTTGACTCCCACAAGGGATGCGATTTTTTAGCCTCTACGTTCGCGCCGGTCCCCGGATTTTCGTAAAAATAACCGGCTCCTGTATTGCCAATACCGTGGCCTCGTTGAACCTATTTCAGAGTTTTTTTTCTCGCGACACGCCATTTCCCACGTAGTCATTGGCCGTCCTAGATTCCTTTTCCTGACCTACATTCCCTAACGTTGATGGACCGGAAACCATCCTTTCCTTCCCGCTGCTCCGAACTCATGCCTGACGTCCCTCTAAGCTCTTTTCCCTCTTCCCTCTTTCGCGGGGAGCCGTTTTGGTTGGCCCTTGCCCCAGGAAGGTCGTCTTTTGGCCGAGCTGCATAGGCTCCCATTTTTTTTCGATCGCGCCAACGGTCGATTTTGAGGGGACTTAGGTTCATTCCTCTGTTCGTACCCCCCGGCGTACTTCCTTTCCCCCTGTAACGGCTAAAGTCCAGCTTGCGGCTGTAGAATTTTCCAGAATATCCAAGCCTTTCGTGGTTTCACCTCGGCCAGTGGTCCGCCTATTCCCTCATTAACGTCTTTCCCTCCTGACTAGTGCACCCATCTCCTCAAGCCGCCAATAATGATTAGTTCGTACTGTCTGGATATGCCCGTTTGTCCCGAAACCCTTGAAGAACAGGCCATCTCTCGCGTTATCATATCCCTCCGATCCCCCCATGAAAAACCTGCATTGCCCCGACCGCGTATTAAAGAAGATCTTATGAAAGAAAACGATGCGCAACCTTTTTACGTCTTTTAGGCTTGAGACCAACTCCCCCGGTGAGTGAAAGTCCGATACTCCTCCAATGAGTTAATGGGTTTTCCGCTTCGTTCCTTTTTCCCTCTCCTCGTACGAATTGTTGACTCCGGTTTTCCCCCTTCCCCAACCTTACGCACCCATTCCGATTCTGTGATCCTCTCAAATCGAAATCTCGCCGCAATCAATTTCCAATGT
>Ga0179593_1408191_pt1 | contig 16436 bp, 18 predicted proteins | sample CZODoug2_1_08_16_FD_185931 | JGI IMG/M metagenome (GOLD analysis project Ga0179593, IMG submission 185931) | Vadose zone soil fungal communities from Angelo Coast Range Reserve, California, USA - CZODoug2_1_08_16fungal (PacBio error correction) | ecosystem: Environmental > Terrestrial > Soil >... | reverse complement strand
TATTTTTCACCGTTCTTTAAGTTTTTTTTAGATTGTCCTTTTCTTTTCCCCTGTCCTCCCCCAACCACGTGGTTCCCCCCCCCGATCCCATTCGATCGTCGTTTTCACCCATTAGTTGGTCTAGCCCCCTCCAGTGCGCCGTTTTCCCTGCCACTCTTGTCTTCCTGGCCTACCCCGTTGGGCAATTCTTGATGTTTTGTCCTAGTCAGGGCCTTGACTCCCCCCCGCTGCCCCGGGGGCTTGTGGTCTCTCATTCCTTTTCTTGGGAGTTTTTTCATGGTGGTTGCTGACACCCCCCTTTTTCGAAAAATGTTTGAATCGCGGCCTGATTCGCCGCGTGTTCAGCACGTTTCCCCGGCCTGGTCTTCAATTCCTTCTTTCTTCATCCGAATATCAGTCCCAAGCTCTCCTCTCTTTTGAGGGTCTATATAATCCAATCACTGGTCTTCTTTTTGATTTTTTTTCATCCTACTATTCTTTTCGAAGTTCTCCTTCCCTCCTGGGTCCTTTTCTTTCACTTAATCGCCTTTTTGCCTTTTTCTTTTCCCTGGCTCCCCTTGACATTTCTTCTTTTTAGGGCTGCCTTATGGTCTCTGAGGTTTTTTCCCAACCCAAGTTCACCCCATGGCTTTTTGGTTCAACACTTTTGGTGGGTTGGGTGCTCATTACTGATGTTCTTGCTGGATTCGACTTGCCCGGTATCCCCGCCTGACTTCCGGGTCCCCCTCTTTTTCTTACTCCACAGGCCCGCAGCCCCCCCGCCGAACTGAGTTTTATTATCAGAGTTCGGCAATTGCATCTTTAAATACTTTTCGCCCCCAGAAATCGTCCCCCCCCAAAATGCTTTCCTCTGGTGTGGTGACCCCCTTTTTTTTCCACATGATAAGACTTGAATTTTTTTTTTTTTCCCTCGAGGTTGAGGGATCTACAGACTTTCACAAATGAACTTCTCGCATCGGACAGCTCTGTCTCTTCCTTTTTGGTCACATCCCCCCCTTACGCTGGCCTCCTTTCCATTTCCCCCCCATAACCCCCCCCGGTAACCCTTCCCATCATTAGTTCCCAACCATCAGTCGGATAGTCTACACGCCAATCGCCGGGGCACCGTCTCCCGCCCCAGGACTCTCGTCATCAACGCTTTTCCTGGCCGTTTTTTTTCATCTAGCGACCCTTTTTTTTTTTCTACCCGGTACAATGATTTCTAGCGTTGCGTACCTAGCGTTTTTGGACCTGGAAATTTTCCTTATTTTCTACTTTGGCCTGCAAAGTTTATATTTCTTGTTGTCCCACGAGAACCGTGCTTGTACTTTAATACCTCGATCCTTTTAAGTGACCCCCCCCGGTCAATTAGTGGCCTTCGTACGAACATCCCTCCCCCTTTAGTTACAGGTTCTATGTTCTACCGGTTTTTTTTAACGATTCTCCGATAGATTGATCCCTCTGTTTAATTTCCCCTCTTGGCGATTTGTCGCAGCTCTTTCCCCCCCCCCTTCCCCGTTCGTGAGCCAGATAGGCACCCCCGTTTTACTTCGCATTGTTTGGAACCCCACTTCTCCTTTCGGCGCACGCGTTCTGTCCCTTTGTAACTTTTTACGCCGCGTAGCTATCAACTTTGAAGCCGGCTTGTTTTTCCTCGAAAAGGGAGCTCGTAAACGAGGTCCTATTCCTCCTCCCCTCTTGCCGAGAAGTTTGTCCCGACTTCATACATAGAAGTAGTCCCGTGTAACAGTAGACCCCAAAGGACTAGTAGATTCCTTCGGCTTTTTTCCCTTCCCGGGTTTGAAAGTCCGTTCCTTTTTCCCGATAAACTTTTTTATCTTGGAATTTGATCCCAATTTCCCCTTACCTATGGCTCGGGATCTCTCCCGCCTCAGATCACATCCTTTTTCATAGACCCCCCCTCCCCTCTGTACAGTCATTTAGGACCCCCCCCCCCGGGTTCCTGTCCGAAAAAAACGCGACCAGCACGAACTTTTTTCTTTTTTTGGATCCTACTCCTTTTATCTTTGACGTCCGGCTCTGTCAGGATGCCTTTTTCCCCACCCCCATGTTGCTAGGACCAATTCGCTCCCAGCTTCCTTGGGATTACGGTATCTAGCCTATTCACCTTTCCCCAGCCACCTTCTCTTCCCCCCCATGGTGTGGCCCCTCTTCCCGAGTTTCACCAAATTTAGAGTCCACGATTTGGGACCTTAAATTTCGCTTACGTTCCTTTACCTAACGCCGTTCCCTTCCCCTTCCCCGTTTATTCTCTTCGTTCTCTTTCAACTGGAAGACCCTTCCCCCCCTTGGTGACTTGGTCCCTCTTCTTTTTTGACGCGATCTCCACGACTCCCCCCCCCTTGCCTTTTTGGGAGTCCCCCCCCAGGAACCCCCCTCGTGTTTGAGATCACTCCTTGTCCTTTTAGACACCGTCCTTCTGGGCTTCTCTTCTTCACCTCCTGCCCACAACTGAAGTCAGGAGATTGTTGAATGTTTCAAGTTGTCTCTACTCCCTCTAGGAACCGTTATTTCCCCCCTCCGCGTTCGTATCTCTTCCTTCCCTGTAGCAACATGGGCAGACCCACATGGGGCACGCTACTTCTGTTTGACCCCACTTTCGTTCTGTTCCCCCCCCCTGGTTCACTTGTGAGGTCCTGACCTCCTCTTTCCCCCCCATGTTTAAAGCCTGGGGAACGGGCCGTGTACGGTGTTACTATTCGTACGGGTTTTGCGTCTGTATCCGGCCCTTGCCAGAACCACGATCCTTTCTCAACCCCCTTTTCTCTTCTGTGCGGCTATGAGTTATTAATTCCCCCGGTTGCCTCCATTCCTTGACGCGACCATTGTTTCTGCATTTTTTCCCCCCCCTCTGCGGAGTTTGTTCTTTTGGTCAGCAGCCGGCCGCCGCAATAGGTCCCCACTTATCAAGCTACCATTACATTTTTCGTTTTTTCCCAAAGAACCTTTCTTTTTCTTTTCACGTCGGTTCTTTCCCCCCCGCTGACTATATACCTCTTTTTCCTGTCATTCTTTTTCCCCCCACGTGCTGTTATCAATTTCCTTTGATAGTTCTTCTTCAATGTAGGTGACACCCCCCGTCAGCAAAGACACTTTCTTGTATGTTTATTTCCCTATTACCATGACGGCCCATCCCCCTTTCGCGTCAATCCTTCACTTATTTTAGAACTGTTTTCCCCCCAGTTACCAGGTCGCCCCTTCTCGAATAAGAATTCCTTTCTCTCCCAACTGAGTCCTTCAATCGTGTGTTTTTTGCGTTGGCTCCCCCAATCCCTGCAATTTGAAAACTATGCTCTGTTCCCCAAACTCTCGACAAGGTTCCTTCCCCCCCTCGGAGCCCTCGACTTCGTAGGCTCTGTCTTTTCCCCCACCCTTTCTCTTTTTTTTATCCTCCGCCCCAGAACCCCTTTGAAGGAGGTGCGCTTTCGGGTGCCGAACGCCGGGTCAAGCTCGATTCTAAAAGGCCCTTCCCTTTTTCCTTACTTGCAAACTGTTAGGTTTTTCCGGCTCCCCCCCAGATACCGTTAATTGTACACCCACCGTCCTACAGGGTCCCCTGTCCCCCCCACCTCACTCTTGTTCGACCCCTTCCCTTCGTCCAAGTGGTTGACACTGTCTTTAGAACCCACGTGTATTTTTCTCCTCTCCCCTACCTGAATTTCCCCTCCCCCCCCCCCCCAGGAAACCCCTTTTCCGCGATTTTTTTTCTCAGGCCCGTATTTTCCCCCTTTTTTTCAGACAATCCGAATTCGTTTGGCAGCTTTCGGTATCGGTCCTTCCTTTCCATTGTGCACCCTTTATTTTTTTTGTCGGCAGCAATAATATCTTCACCTCTCTCCGAACTTTCGGACTCTCCCAAGAGGTCCTGTAACTGGGTTCCTCCATTTTTAAATCCGACCCGGGTTCAGGCCGGCGCCGTTATGGTTTCCCATCCCCTTCCCCCCAAAGCTCTTTCTTTTTTGGGACCCCTTATAATGAATCTTTTGCCCGACCTTCCCTCGTGTGTATTCGTTTTTTCCCTTTCCCCATCCCAGTTCGGTCTTTTTACCTAGGGTCCCTTGAGTACTCAACAAGTCTGTTTGGTCAAGGGATGGCTTTCTCTTACCCCAGCTCTCCCATCGTTAGGAACCCTCCCCTCCTCTTGTCCTGGCCCACCTTCGATTTCCCCCTTGAGACTGCCCTCAACATACGCTGCCTGACACCGCTCCCCGGATTTTACTTGGTGAGTTTTTTTTTGCCCGAAATCTACTTCTTGAAACTATCGATCTTTTGTGCCAATCCACACGAGACCCCCAACCCTTTCTTTTCACATTTTGGTCTTTTATCCCCTTCTCGTACACAGTCCCACCCCCTCCTTTTTTCGACGTTTCCGATTCTTGTCCCTCCCCCCCTTCCGATGAGAGGCCAACCTTTTGATGAGTCCCCTTGCGGCACATACACGATCAGACTCCCGTCTTTCGGACCCACCTTTACTTTCCTCCCACAACATCCCCTCCTACCCCCTACCGCCGACACCGGTCAGTAAGAAGAAAATTCGAGGTTTTACGTCCTACGGAAAAAGGAGGTCCAATTGTTTATTTTTTTCTTTCACTCCTCCCCCCCTTCTTCAATGTGGAAATTTTTTTCCATGGCATTTCCTCTCCCCCCCCCCCCGCGTGGTTCCCCGCCTACGTAAGTATGTGGGGTAAACCCGTTCTCTTGGCGGGAGTACTACAGTCTCCCTCAACTCTCCCCCCCCCCGCCCTCCTCCTTTCATGTTTTGACCTTTCTTCTCTTTCTTTCCTTCCTCCACGTTTTTTTTTTTTTGAGGGATCCCCCTCCCGTTCGGAAGCTTTAGTGTGCCCCATTGACGTAGACCTTGTCAATCCTCCAAAGCCTAACTGGTGCGACCCCCCCTCATTTTTCAATCTCCCTTTTCCCCTTCACACAACTCTTTTTCTTTTTGAAATAGGACAGTGCGCCGGTTCCCAGACCTCTTGCTGCGTTTCCCCCTATAAACATTTTTGTTACAATGGTTGGACTGTGATAACCGTCCTGTTCGTCAGTTCCCCCCCCGCCGCCCCCTCCCTGACCGGTTTCCCTGTTCTTCGGGTGAGTCCGTTCGTTCCTTCCCTTGGGTGGCTTGAGTCTTTTTGTTTTTCTGAACACAATTGTGGCCACGCGTTTGTCTTTTTTTCCTCGTTTCGTCCCCGTCCCCTCATTTTTTTTTTCTTCCGGTTTTTACGTTAATCGTGGTTTCTCATCAGTGCAAGGTCCATACTTGAGTGTTTTTTCGCCCTCGGATACAATCCCCTGCCAATCACCTTTTGCTCTTTTTTTTCTTCCCCTACTTCTTCTCTCGGGAATCGGCCTTTTTCCGGGGATTCTCCCCATTCTCGCCTGTTGAAAGCGTCCTGAAATTCCCGGTTATTCCCCAACGATTCCTTCCCGTCTCATTTTGAGTTCCGTTAGTTTCTCGAGGTTTTGACTTCCAGCATGGCTTTCGTTGGTCAGTCTACCCCGATTTCGATTCGTGATACCGATGGCCTACTTTTTTCTTTTTCCCCAGATCCCATTTCTTAAGCACAGACGCCCCCCCGCCCCCCCCTCTTATTCGCTCAGTTCCTCACCCTTTTTTTTTTTGGGTCTGAATGAGAGCATTTCCGAACCAATTTTCCCCTTTTCCTCCCCACTCTCACCTCCATGAGGGTTTTTTTAACACCCATTGTCTCCCGGTCCCAGAATGAAAATAGCGGAAACCCACCCCCCTTTTGCTTTTTGTATTTCGGCCCCTTCCCCGTCCTCTTCCTAGGTACTGGTTCCCATATCATTATGCTTTAGCCCTCCCCCTTTTTTTCCAGCCAGTCTCCACGTACTAGACAATACTTTGATATTTGTCCCCTCCCAATTCGTATTCGTCGGAGGCTTTTACCGCCAGACACGTCGCTCGTACTCCACGTTTTCCTTGCGGATTCAGAGGACTCCCCTTTGGTTCCCCCTTTCCCTCAACCCCCGAGTTTTCTTCTTTGCGAAGTCTTCGTTGGATTTTCCCTGTAAGTTTGATTCGATGTGTACCGCTTACAAAGTAGAGTGATCGTGGTTTATTTTCAAAAATGCCTGAACCTCTTCCGTTTTTTGAACGTTCCCGTAAACTGCCTTATTTTTTTTAGGCCATCGATTCAAGGTGACCCCCACAAAGCCATTCGGAAAACTGAGCCAGCTGTCCCTTTTTTCAAGACGTTCCCTTATAAAAAGGTTTTGCGTAACAAGACCTGCCCTCTTTCCTTTGGTCCCTATCAGCTTTACTCTTCCCCGTTTGCTCTTTGAACAGCAGCCGGGCCCACCAAGGACTGTTTGCGCCAGTCATGTTGTCTCTTTCCCCCACCCCCCGTCCCCTTTTCCCGTCATGTTATGATCCTAGATTCTCCTCGGGATTATAATTTACTAGCTACCCTTACAGACTGGAGGTCCCTACCTGATTACGTCCATTTTTTCCTGAATTTTTTCCTTCTTACTAGATAACTCACTTCCAGTTGGTTTTTCTCCCTTCCATAGTCATCTCCTTGGAAGGAGGTCCGCTTCTTTGTTTAATCGCCCCCCCAGTACAGAGTAGATCGTATCATTCCAATGGGACTTAAGGTTCTTGGCGAACCATTTTTTAAGTCTCCCCTCTGCTCCTCACTCTTTGGAGGCTTTTTTCATTCTTCCCCCCGCCTTCCCATCTAACACGCCCTCCTTTCTCGCCACACCGGGTTTTTCCCTTTGATGGTATGATCTTGCCCCGTGTAATATACCCTCCGCCCCCCTAAGCCACGTATTAAGAGGACTGTCTATTCCTTCAAGGTCTTCTCAGGTTTCTTTAGTCTTCTGTCCCCAAAACCCCCCCGGTTCTCCCTTTGATATTACCATAACCGTCACGCCTCTTCCCCCCTTTTTTTTTAAGGGTTCCTCTTTTCACCCCCCCCTAACCCCGATACCCCCTGGTTTCCCCCTCAGCACGTCCTCCTGTAGGCGGGTCCTCTGCCCTTTCCCCCCAATTTTTCCAGCGCTCCAGGCCGCCCCCTTTGAACGTTGTCCCCCCCCTTCCCTTGGTTTTTTTACCCCGTCGCGAACCATTGCCACATCTCCGGTGACTTCAGCCCTTATTATGGGTTTCTTCCGAATCACCTCTCCTCCTGTTTGGTTCCCCCTCCTTCCCCTCTCTTTTACTATTTTGAGAGTGACTTTTCTTCCCCCCCGAAATCTTTTTCGTTCGCGCGAAGAGCCCTGGCTCCGTCACCGTTAGATTTGAATTTTTGCTGCCTACTCTCTGGACCCCGGTATTTCGGAAAGCGTTCGGTAGCTTGTTGCATTCTTTTCGGAACATGGTTCCTTGCCCAGAGTTGCTCCTTCCATTCTTTTCAGGCTGCTTGTGACCCCAGGGTTCTTAGTCGGGTTCTGGGTTCATACTCCTAGACCCTGTACCCTCCCCCCCCAAGGGGACCACGGTTGGTCTTCGAGTTCGTATTTTTTATATTGCCTTGACCTTGACCACCCCACACTTCCTTTCCAGTTCAACTCTACATTTCCTCTTCTTGTTGCGCTTTGTTGTAAGGAAGGGGTCCCTTTTTCCCACCTGCCATCCCAAGGCCGACCATTGTGGCCGGCGGTGCTCTACGGTTTTTCTGTGAGGACGGGCCTTTCCGCCCGGAATTTTTCCTTTCAGTCACTTGATTCACGGGAACGCTTCCCCCCTTTCGAGGACAAGAACTTTTCCTGATTTCAGGAGTAATGTCAACCGACTTTCCCCTCGTCTTGTGTGGTTACTCTTTGAGCGGTTTGACTCCCCCGCTTTTCCCTTCTTCTTTTAGAGTCAATGTCTTACCAACATCCCCCCGGAGGCACAGCCTGTAGTTATCCTTCAGAGTACCACGCGCAATCCTCGATCCGTTCGCTTCCCCTTTTTCAAAATGGTTTCTCTTCAGAGGTGACCATTCCATCTTACGACCATAAGATCCCTTGAGAGTTCCACCATTCCCCAAAATGTTACTCGCCCCATTCTGGGCTACTCGGAATTTTTTTCCCCCCCCCCTCGGCTGCATCCCGTCCCAAACTTTTCCTTCCAAATCTGTTCTATATAGATTTTTTTCCTGTACAAAACTCTTCCTTTTCATACGCCCCGCGTTTACCTTTCTCTGCGTCTTATCGTTTTTCCCACGAACCTTCCTTTTTTTTCTTCTTAAGCTCCCTGATTTTCTTGCAGTCATTCCTTTACCTCCCGGTACCCGTTCCGGGAAACACTATTTCACATAACTTTGGCAGGTCTAGTTATTCGTAATTCCGTAAGGCCCAGGCCACCCCTACGATCTTTTTTCCCCCGCAACGCCCGCCCCCTTGTTTCCCCCCCTTTCTTTTTTCAACCCCGGGCTCTTCTCTTAATCCTACCGATTTTGATTACTGCTTTCTGCCGGTTTAGGCGGTATTTTGCCCCCTGGCCCCCTCCCCCCCTACCTTAATATGGTGTTTCCTACCCTCCTTTTGCGGTGCTTTTTTCCTTTTTACCTTGTATTCATTGTGTTTCGGTACTTGACAGAATCTATTTTTCACCCAAGGCCTCTTCCTCTCTTTCTCGGATGCATAAATGTCAATTCCTTTTCAAGTTCGAAATTGTTTCATGACGGTAACTCTGTTAACCCCCCCCTCCTAACAACCCCCCTGATTTGTTCTTTTTCTTTCGTGCCCCATTCGCTTTCCTCTACTCCTTCCCCATCCCCTTCTTAGATGTTCCAGCTCCTCCTTTTTCGGTGTCGATTCTTAAGAACCAGGGGACCCACTTTTTGAAAGTGTTTCCAGATCGGCTCCCGGCAATCTTATTCTTGCCCCCCCGCACGAAATGCTTTGGGTTCCTCCCCCTGTAGTTCACCTCCTGCGACTTCCCTTCCAAAAAGACTCTTCCTTCACCTGATTTTTTTTTTAACTCACCGTCTTTAGACTACTTTTACGGTTGATCTTCCTTTTTTTTTTCCGGATTTCCTCCCCTGCTAACTAGAGATCGGTATGCACCCCCCAATCTCAACCTGTGATGTCCAAGTTTATTCCTTTTCCGTGCCGCGGAACCTCCCTAGTAGCGTCCGGTCCCTGAAGGACCTTGAAGAAGTGAGGACAATGATACCCGCCCCCCAGCGGTTTTTTTCTGCTTCACCCGTCTCATACCCAAGCTTTTTCTGAACCTTGTTTTTCCCCACACCCCATACCTCAAGACCTCTTGCCTTTCCCCCCGGGACCCCCCTGTAATTTTTTTCCGGCGGTCGGGCCATGAATGAATTTCTTTTTCCCCCCTTCCCCAACGGTCCCACTCCCATAAGCACAGGTTTCCCCCCCTTCCGGGCCCCCAACGGTTACTAGGATATTAGTCTCCCCACGTACTGTGTTTTTTCCCCTCCCCGCCGTAGCTTTATTAGGGGGGCTACCCCTTTTCTTTTGAGTGTACCTATACCCTCTCCCCCCTTTTTCCAAACTCCCAAAAAGCTTTTTCCAACTTTCACTTTCACCATCTCTTTCTCCTATTTGTTTGAGTCTCGATAAACTTTCCCATTCACATTTTCTTTTCCTTGGTTGTTGTAGCTGAATTGATTCTTGGTTAAGTCTCACCCTCTAACTGTGGCCTCCCCCAAGATTCCCCTTCCTTCTTTTTCTGCCACCCCCATTTGGATCGCACCCTCCCCCTTGCCGACCAAACCCGGGGTTGCCCTCTTCCGAAGTTGATTCCTGTGATACCCACTTTTTTTTTCCCACCCACGGATTTTTTTTTTTTAAAGTGAGTGCCCTAAGATGCAGGTTTGTTGCTTTACTTTTTTCCGCCTGTCCTTTTGTAGGTTGAGTTTTTAGTTGCTTTTTTGGTTGGTTATGTTTTCCAGTATTTGCCCCTCTTTATGTTCTGTCTCCGCCTTTGGGCCAGGCCGCTTTTGTATTCCCCGCCCCTTTCCGCATATTGATGTTCCTTCCTTCATTCCCTCCCCTCCCCCCTCGAACCTGATTAGTGTCTTTTTTCTCCCTTCTATAATCCCTTTCCTGGTTGTTCTCTTTTTTCTTCTTACCTCCCCTCTCCCTCTTTTCCAGGTAGTAGGCCAAGGGGACTTATTCCTCCATTTCCATCGATTGTTGCAACCCCCAGTTTTCTTCGAACTTCCGGTTCATTCCACCCCCCCCCTCTCTGGCACTGGTGATGTTTTGCTTTTAAGTATTTTCCACTCCTTTGATGAGACTGGTGCTTGGTTCCCCTGAATATTCTTCGAGTTTGTTATCCGATCCATACAATTTCACCTTTTATCCTGACGACCTCTCAGACTTCCACCTCTTCCTCACAGGCAGGTTTTTGCGTCCCCACAGCAGTCCCTCATGCTCCTTCCAATCCTGCTCGGGTTATGGTATTAATTGAGATTCCCCCCCCTCCCCTCAGGTTTCATAAATCCTCCCCCCCCTCCCCGAATCTTTTTTTGCTGGTAAACATTTGATCACCCTTCCCCCCGGCCGTGCCTTTCCAAACCCGTTCGGGCGTGACAATTCCCCCCTTTGAACACTGAACTCTGATACCCTTTTCCCTTTTTGAATCTTGCCCCTCTTCACGGTGGGACCCTATATTTTTTCCTCCTGCCCCCCAAATAAACGGTTACCCCTTTTCCCCTCCCCTTCGCCTTCTACTCTCAACTTAGGAGTAGTTCTTCCTCCCCCTTATTAGTCGCGGCATAACTCCTCCCTTCTTTTTCAATAAAACGCTTTTTCTGCTTCCCCCCCCCCCCCCCCATTAATAGGACGACTACAAATTGGTTTCTCCCATTGTCCCGTGGATGGCTCTCGCTCCCCACTCTCCTTTTTTTTTCCTTTACGGACGGACTGTTTTTCCCTGAACTTTAAGTGTTGGGTAAAGCCTCCCCCCCGCTTTCCGTTTTTGCAATCAAAGGTACGACTACTGTGCATTTCTCCTCGCGTAGGACTTTTTAACCATCGGGCCTCTAGAAGCCCGTTACTTTTTTTGTTTTTCCACCCCGTTTTTCTCGGTGGGTCCACCGAACCTCCGCTGATTCGATTCCCTTTTTCTCTCCGTTCTGACTTTTCCCAGTTCCCCCCAGCAGGTGATCCCCCCCCCTCCCATGGAAGTAAACAAGCAATGAGCCTTTTTTTTCACTCTCCCATGCGATTCTTCTGTCCACTTTGCCCTCTAATGTCCCCCCTTACGCGCTTTCTTCTCCCCCTTGCCTCAGGCGTGATGCCTCTTTTCGGCAGTCTTCATAAAGTCAGATTGAATGGTTCTCTTTTCCTTTCCCCCCCTACGTGATTTTCCGGAGTTTGTAGTCCGCCTCAGAGCTTGTTTCCTTCCCCCCCCGCAACCACGGGATTTGCTCGTGATTTCACCTAAAGTCCCCTTTTTTATGTCTCAAATCGTCCCCCCCTCCTTTTTCCAGATTTTCCTCCATTACTCCGATTTTATTCTTCACATTCTCACTCTCATACCCCCTGAAGATTTTTAAGCACTTTTTCGTTAATTATTTTCCTAATGTCTTTTCCCCTTTTTTTTCCGCCTCCTCCCCAAATCCCCTTTAACAGACGTCTTTTTCTTGAATGGTCCCGGTCAGGGACTGTCAAGGTCTCCCCCTTTTTTCCCCCCAGAGTAGAACCCCCCCCCTCCATACATTTCCCCTTTTGGGTTTAGGTCTCTCGTCTTCACCCTACCAACTAAATAATACCCCCCCCATGGTGGCCGCAATGGTGCCCAGAAAGTTCTTTTCCTCCCCAGCTTTTTCCTTCCCTTTTTTCAATCGATCTTCCAAAACGAAAACGCGTTTTCCGCAATTCCTTAGATAATGTCATCCTACATCTTTTCCTTTTTCTCCTTCTTTTTCGCGTTCTCAGCCTCCCACTCCATGGAATTCCTGATGGGCTCAACCCCCTCTCCTCTCCTTATTTTCTTTTGTTATAGTGATTGGTCTACCCTCTGATTTGGAGTGATTGTCCGATTTTCAGACCCCCTTTTTTACTCTTCTGCCGTCCCCTTCTCTTGGAAGGTATTCTCTTGCCGAAGAGGCCCACCTTTCCTTTCTCCAGTGATGAGTGCTGATCTCAAAAATGTTTTGCCTTCCCCCTCCTGGAGCCGACATCTTGTGAAACCCAGGGCGGCTGGGAACCACCTGTTTCATCTACTTTTTTTTATGTTTGATTCGGACGCCCCACCACCCTTTTTCCTCAGGTGAATAAGTAGTCTTGTTTTTTCCTCCTTCTGCTAATTCACCCCCCCCCCCCCCCCCCCCAAGAGCCGGTACGGCAACTCTTCACACTTCTCAGCCTTCACTCTCCTTTATTTATTTTTGAGTCGACAGGCCAATTGAAAATTTTCACTCACTGAAGCGACCCTTTTCCCTTCTTTCGACTATAGGATTGCTATGGAGGCGTTGTAATACTTTTACTATCCATCTTGTCAATGAAGCCCTCTCCCCGATCAAGTTCCCCTTTGGAATCAGGCTTTTTCCCTTATTGCCTTTCCCTCGTCACGTTTCACCGTTCCTTTTTTTTCTCAATGGTCCCCCCTCCTCTTCTCCGGTCAGGTAGAGTCTTCAAGAACAACTTAAATTCCGTTCGCACCGGTCCGTTTCGTTCGCGATTCCTTTCCACTTCCCTGCAATTAGCGCACTTTCTCTATCCCAATAAGGAACTTGCTCCTAGGAGTAACCGGCGCAATATTCCGTTATTCGAGTTCCCCCCTTCCCTAAAGAGGGTTGTCCCTCGCCCCCCCTTTTTTCCCTCCCTGCCATTGATGGTACACTCTCTGTCCCTTTTCTGTTTCCCAGCGGTTTTAGCAGGATGCGTCGTCTTCCCCTTTTTTTTACCCCCCCCACCGTCTGACTGCCCAGAGAAAGGGCCGTTCTTGATTCTTATTGCCCCACTTCCTTCTTTGCGACCGGTCTTTCCTTTGCCCTTCCGGCCCCCCTTTCCTTGTGGCACCTTCACCCAAGGATCCACTGTAGGAACTTTTCTGAATCCGAAAAAGTTCCCCCTCCCCCCCCTCTTTTTCTCACCTCTCTCCCTCGGTGGGAAATGTTTCTTTTAGAACCCCCTTTTCTTCTCTTTCTTTCCGCGACTCAAGAGTTTTATTACTTTTTTGGATCGTCCCCCTAAAAAACCTTTTTTCCCCCCCCCCCCCAGCCCCGCTTTTTGACGTCAATCCCTCTTTACCCAAAGACATCGGGGGCTCGGGAATGACCATTTCCCCCCCTTTTACTTGCTTTGACTTGGTTTGCTTCAATTACTGCGATTTCCCCCCCGTAAGACTCCCCGCCTCGGGTTTTTTTAGACAGAGTTCCCCCCCCTGGGGCAAGGGTGTGGGTCCCTCCCCTCTCCTTTAGTGCCGGCTTCGTTCTCGAGGGTTACCAAGCTTCCCAACAATATTCCTTTTAGCTTTGTTCGAGTGCCTTGCGCCCCCGGAGATTTTCTTCTTAGACCCATTCAGGCTTCGAGAGGTCCAGCGAAATCATTTCCGCGGGGGACGAGTGCAGTCTCCCCCCGCTGGTTTTCTTTTCTTTTCACCGGGCACGTGAGCTTAGATCGGACGTCCTCGAACTTCTTTTTTCTTTCCCCTAACTCAATTTTTCACAACTGCGTCCCGACTTTAGATTAATACGAGGACATCGCTGGGTGGAATCACCGGCCCTTTCTCCTTTTGCCAACCCCGTCTTGCTGACTGGGCGCGCCAAGTTGCGATACGGACAGCGGTTTCCCCTTCCCCCCCCCAACCCGTCTCCACCACCAGGTGAGTTTCCCCTTTCTTATATCACCCCTGGAGTCAAAACGCAAGTACTCGGAATAACTGATCTCTGTATTCCCTCCCCCCCTCCCTCTGTATCACCCTTTTGGGTGGTTTGACACGCAACGTCCCTGTCCCCCCTTCCCCGATACATGACCCCCTACGCCGGCCTCCCCCCCTCGGTTCAGCCAACCCCGCAACCCCTTTGTAATCCAACCACTGTATCACACTCGGCTTTCTCCCCCCCTATCCCCCCCGGTCTTCCCCCACGTCCACTCGTTTCCTTTTTATTCTTCACCATCATCAATCCCTTCGTTCACCTAATGGATTCCACGAAGGGGGCCCAATCTAATTCTTCTTTTTTCTCCCCCCCAGTTCGATTGTGAGGCTGCTCCTCCAATTCCCACGCCCCCCCCCCCCTCCACGCATTTTTCCCTCTTTCAAAATCCCCCCCTATTGTGTGTAGATGATACGACTCCCTTTCGTACTTTTTTTCTTCTTTAATTGATCGTCCGAAAGGTTCCAAAGCGTGTGTTGCCCCCCATTCGAAGGTACAAAACACAACTTTTCCCCTGAACCCGCCCTTGCTCCCTTTGCAGACATTTCCTCCTTCTTTATGTGTCACTCTCAGTGTCGCATTCCCAGGTTTGACTTCCCCCTCGAAGACGGGCTTCCTTGGTGGTCCCCCTTTTCCTCCCATTCTTCTTTTCTTATTGATGGGGAGGCTTTCGGGCCAGTATTTCTTTTCGATCGCCTTTCCTGCTCCCTTTTATTGGCGCCCCAACCTTTGCGCTCACATAGTTTTTGGTATTCCTCGACTCCTGCGCTACGCTTGATTTCCTTTAGAGACGGATTATAATACTTCATGTTTTTTTTGGGTGACCTACTAATCTCTTTCTTTTCAGCAGGCTCCCCCTTTTTTGACACTGCCCCCTCCTTCCCCAGAACAGGGGCCCCCGAGCTCGGAAATACCCAACCAAAGATGACGTGAGTTGAGTTTCCGTCCTCCCCCCCACGCTCGGGTTTCCTCGAAGGTGGAACCCATCCCTTCCCCCGAATTGGCTTTCTTTCCAGAATAAGATCGAGGCTGGTCCCCCAGCCGGGAACATGTTGAGATCATCCTCCTCCGTCCGTCCCCCCGCTTTTCGTACGCACCCCCGGCCGCCGAAGCCCCCCCCCCCTTGAAAGGATTTTGGTTCCCCAGGCTTTTTTGAGATAGTTCCTTGAAAGATCGTAGCCCCTAACCCTTTCCCCTCCCATGCATGGTTTGCCTTTTTTTGCACCCCTCTTTGCCTCTCCCCCCTTTTGACTCTGGCACCTATAAGAACCAAGAACACTGCCCTTCGGTATCTCCTTTCAAGGGAACGGCAGGAGGAAGGGGGTTTCAAAGACTCTTTTCTCCCTCCAAGTAAATCAAATCCCCTTTGCCCGCCCCCCCCTTTCCCCTCCCAATTGACCTCTTCCGTTTAAATCGCCCCCCTTCCTTCTTCTTAGTTAGTCGGATTCTCTGTTTCTTAAGAAGACTATTCTTTGCACCATGGTTTTTTTCTCTGCGTCCCTTCCTGAAGATATCTTGCCCTTTTTTTTTCTGTCAACACCCACCCAAGAATTTGCTTAGTGAACTATTCGTTTTCATGGCCTTAAGGCCTGTTTTTTTCCCATCTTTTAAACATTTTGTCAAGGGCCTTCCGGTGGAATCAAGTCCGTTTATTCTCCTCCTCGCTTACCTTTCCTGTCAAATTCGGTCCCCACCAGATAAGAACCCTCCTCCGCTGGTTTCTCAAAGTTCGGTTTCCCCCCCTGAAAGGAAGATCGTATGTACCGCTTTCTTCCCTTCCCCTTTCAGTCTCTTTTCCAACAGTCCTTTCTTGTCCCCCAAGTAACCGATCAGGGAGGAAGACCACGAATGATAAACTGCTACTTTTATTCTCCCTAGGGTACTACCCCCCCCCCTTTAAATTACGCGCGTAGCCTCAAATTTGAATATGAGTGTTTCGCGACCGGTTGGCCCCCGGAGTGAATAGCCTCTTCCCACCTCTTGCTTCCCCCTCTGAAGTTTTTTTCCCGCCCTTGCTTATATAGACGAAGCCCTTTGACGGAAAATAGCTGGGGATTCACAAAAGCGCCTGTCTATGTTCCTCCCTCCGGGAAAATTTTTCGGCTCCTTTTCCCCCCCCCCATTATTGTCCCTTGGAAGTAAAACGCTGCGTCTTCCCCCTTCTTCTTTCCTTCCCTTCCCTCGACCGCCGCATCGACCCGCAACCCCCCTTTTGTTGGAAAGACAGGGGTTCTCACAAAGAGCCACAACGACCCCTTCTCTAGCTTTGTTGCTTCCCTGGTTTCTTTTTTTTTTTTCTTTTCCAAGTGCCTTCTCCTCTTTCGCAAGAGTCCCCCCCGTAAACCCTCCCTACCGTCCTTTCTTTTGTATTCGTTTTTCCCCGTCCCCCGTATATTTTTCCCCCATGGTTTCCCCTCTCCCCCCCCCCACTTCTGAAGAATCTATTTTTGGCCTGGAAAAATTGGGACGATCCTTACGCCTCTTTTCCGCACTCCCCCCTTCCTCCCCTTTCCGTTCTACTTCCCTTCGTTCAACTTTTTGAAGACCCCCTTCCCACCTATCCCCCCTCTTTAGGCTCTTCGCATTCACCGATAAAATGAGATTTTTCTCCCCCCATCATGCCCT